>Ga0247719_1000139_pt1 | contig 51345 bp, 54 predicted proteins | sample 41E_DmetaG_FD_189046 | JGI IMG/M metagenome (GOLD analysis project Ga0247719, IMG submission 189046) | Soil microbial communities from hillslope of Landscape Evolution Observatory, University of Arizona, Oracle, AZ, United States - 4-1-E_D | ecosystem: Engineered > Artificial ecosystem >...
GCGTTACCGCCGCGGACGATGTCGGCGATCACGCCCAGCAGGTAGGCGACCTGCGCTTCCAGCCGGTCTAGGCGCTCGCAGACGTCCTGACACGGCTCACGTACGGTATCCACCGTCAGCACCTCCAAGGGGTGTTGGCCACGCCCCGGGCAGTTCACGCTGCGCCGGGGCACTGTTGTCGATGAGCACCCTAACCCTGCGCCCGCTGAGGGACAATGGCATGGTCGGGCCTTCGGAGACCGGTTCTGAACAGCAGCCGGGTTGAGCAAGCCACCAGGCGGGTGGCCGGAGGTCCGGCGTGGGGTCTTAGGGTTCGGTGGCGACGAAGGCTGTTCACGGGTCTTCCACCGAGTTAGTTGTAGGAATCCCCGACAACGTCCTGCAACTGGTCGAGGCCGGCGCCTGATCCATCCGCCACCGGCGGCGGCCGGTGCGCTACCCTCACGAACGGATGTTCGTGCTCGGGATCGACCCAGGGGTGTCGCGGTGCGGGTACGGCTGCGTGGAGGGCGGCCCGGGGGCCCGACCTCGGGTGGTCGCCGTCGGCGTGCTGACCACGCCGCCGTCCGACGCCCTTCCCGGCCGGCTCGCCGCGCTCGACGTGGACCTGCGGGCGCTCATCGCCGAGTTCGAGCCCAGTGTGGTGGCCGTGGAGCGGGTCTTCTTCCAGGTGAACGCCCGCACGGCGATGTCGGTGGGCCAGGCCAGCGGCCTGGCCCTCACCGCGGCGGCGCAGGCCGGGGCCGAGGTCGTCCAGTACACCCCCAACGAGGTGAAGCAGGCCGTCGCCGGCTACGGCTCGGCCCCCAAGGAGCAGGTCCAACGCATGGTCCAGACCCTGCTCGGCCTGACCGAGCTCCCCAGCCCCCCGGACGCGGCCGATGCCCTGGCGCTCGCCCTGTGCCACCTGGCCATGGCGCCCCTCCGGTCCCGCGTCGGCATGAGAGGGCGATGATCGCCCGGCTGCGGGGCACGCTCGTCCACCGGTCCCACCGGGGCGAGGTCGTGCTCGACGTGGGTGGTGTCGGCTACCGGATCAGCGTGTCGCCGGCCACCGCCGTCGACCTGGGTTCGGTGGGCGACGAGGTGGTCGTCCACACGCACATGCACGTCCGCGAGGACGCCCTCACCCTCTACGGCTTCGCCACCGCCGACGCCCGCGACTGCTTCGAGTCCTTGCTGGGCGCCCACGGCGTGGGGCCGGGGCTGGCCTTGGCCATCCTCTCCACCCACGGGCCGAACGATCTGCGCCGGGTGGTCTTCGAGGGAGACCTCGACGCCCTGACCCTGGTGCCCGGTGTCGGTCGAAAGACGGCGGCCCGGCTGCTCCTGGAGCTCAAGTCCCGCCTCGAGGTGGCCGAGGGCGTCGACGGCGAGGCTGTCGTGTCGAACGGGTCGCCGCGCGCCGAGGTGCGCGAAGCGCTGGCCGCGCTCGGCTACCAGCCCGAGGAGGTGCGCCGGGCCATGGGTGAGCTGCCCCCGGAGGGCGACGTCCGCGCCCTCGTACGGACGGCTCTCCAGGCGCTGGGCGCCTCCAGGTGACACGGAACGAGCTGCTCACGCCGCTCACCGAGCCCGGTGAGGTCGTCGACGAGGTGACGCTGCGCCCGCGCCGGCTCGAGGAGTTCGTCGGCCAGGCGCAGCTGCGCCAGCACCTGGAGATCCTCCTCGAGGCCGCCCGCCGGCGGGGCGAGCCCGCCGACCACCTCCTGCTCGCCGGTCCGCCGGGGCTGGGCAAGACCAGCCTGGCCGGCATCGTCGCCGCCGAGATGGGGGTGACGCTGCGGGTCACGTCGGGGCCGGCGCTGGAGCGGGCCGGCGACCTGGCGTCGGTGCTCACCAACCTCGACGAGGGCGACGTCCTGTTCATCGACGAGATCCACCGCCTGCCGAGGGTCGTCGAGGAAGTGCTCTACCCGGCGATGGAGGACTTCCAGCTCGACATCGTCCTGGGCAAGGGGCCCTCGGCCCGGTCGCTGCGCCTCGACCTGCCCCGCTTCACCCTCATCGGTGCCACCACCCGGACGGGGCTCATCACCGGGCCGCTCCGCGACCGGTTCGGCTTCGTCGCCCGCCTCGACTACTACGACGTGGCCGAGCTGGAGGCCATCGTCGTGCGGGCGGCGAGGATCATGGGCGTCTCCCTCGATCCCGAAGGGGGCCATGAGGTCGCCCGCCGGGCGCGGGGCACGCCCCGCATCGCCAACCGGCTCCTGCGGCGGGTGCGTGACTACGCCGAGGTGCGGGCCGAGGGCGTGGTGACCCAGGCCGCGGCCCGTGACGGGCTCGCCCTGTTCGAGGTCGACGAGGCGGGGCTCGACAAGGTCGACCGGGCCATCCTTCTGGCGGTGTGCCGGCGTTTCGGGGGCGGGCCGGTCGGCTTGTCCACTCTGGCCATCTCCGTGGGTGAGGAACCCGAGACGGTGGAGGACGTCTATGAGCCCTTCCTGCTGCAGCTGGGCCTCCTGCAGCGCACCCCGCGCGGGCGGGTGGCCACGCCGGCGGCGTGGGGCCATCTCGGCCTGCAACCGCCGGCGCAGGCCCCCCCTGGCGCCGCCCTGTTCGGGTAGCCCGTCGGGCGACCTCCGCCGCCAGCTCACCGACGGGACCCCCAGGCGGTACTCTGATCGCCGGCCGCTCGGCGGCCCCTCCTTCCTCATGGGACCCCTTCTCGCGCTTCTCATCACGTTCGGCCTGATGTGGGTGCTGCTCATCCTCCCCCAGCAGCGCCGCATGAAGCAGCATCAGGCGATCGTCGCGTCCCTGCAGCCGGGTGACGAAGTGGTCACCGCCGGCGGGGTGTACGGCACCATCACGTCGGTCGACGAGGACACCCTGGCCGTGGAGGTGGCGCCCGGTGTGGTCCTGCGCATCCTGCGCAGCGCGGTGAGCCAGCGGATAGCCCCCTATGAAGAGGTCGACGAGGACGACGGCGTGGTCGATACGCCGAGCCCCGAAGAGCCCTGATGCGCCGCTCGCCCGTCTGGGCCCTCGTCGCGTTCGTCACCCTGGCCATCGGCGCACTGATTGCCACTGTTCTCTCCGGCGAGTCGCCTCAGCTCGGCCTCGACCTGCAGGGCGGCGCCTCCGTGGTGCTCCAGCCCCGGGAGCAGGTTCCCCAGGGCGTCCTCGAGCAGGCGATCGAGATCATCCGCAACCGGGTCGACGCCCTCGGCGTGGCCGAGCCGGAGATCACCCGCCAGGGCCAGTCGATCATCGTGTCGCTCCCCGGCGTGGAGAACCGTGAGCGGGCGCTGCAGGTCGTCGGCCAGACGGCGCAGCTGCTATTCCGACCCGTCATCCGCCAGCTGCCGGCGGAGCCGTCACCCACCACCTCGACGTCGTCGACGACGCCCACCACCGTCGCTCCAGGCGCCGACGCGGCGACGACCACGACGACCTCGACGACCCTGCCACCGGAGTCCCGGCCCACCACCGCGCCGGAGGACGACGACGAGAGCAAGGAGGTGATCCTGCCCGAGAAGGACAAGGACGGGCGGGTCATCGCCCGGTACCTGCTCGCGCCGGCCGAGGTGAAGGGCCAGGCCCTCTCGGGCGCGTCGGCCACCGTCTCCCAGACCGGGCAGTGGGAGGTGGCCTTCGAGCTCACCGGCGAGGGCACGAAGCAGTGGAACAACATGGCCGCCAAGGTCGGCGCCGGCAACCAGATCGCCATCGACCTCGACGGCGTGGTGCGGTCGGCCCCGAGTTTGCAGGTCACCGAGTTCCAGGGCCGGGGCGTGATCACGGGTAACTTCAGCCAGAGCGAGGCCAAGGACCTCGCCCTTGTCCTGCGTTACGGTGCCCTGCCCGTCCAGCTGGACCGTCAGACGGTCCAGACCGTGTCCGCCACCCTGGGCCGTGACTCGCTGCGGGCCGGCGTGGCCGCCGGGCTGGTCGGCTTGGGGCTCGTCGCCCTCTACATGCTGCTCTACTACCGGGCCTTGGGTCTGGTGGTGTGGGTGGGCCTGCTCCTCACCGGCGCCATCATGTACTCCTTCGTCACCCTGCTCGGGATGACGAGCGGGCTGGCGTTGAGCCTCGCCGGCGCCGTCGGCATCATCGTGTCCGTCGGCGTGACGGTGGACTCCTACGTCGTCTACTTCGAGCGGCTCAAGGACGAGATCCGCTCGGGCAAGACCATCCGGTCGTCGGTCGACCGCGGCTTCTCCCGGGCCTACCGGACGATTCTCGCCGCAGACGCGGCCTCCATCATCGGCGCCGCGGTGCTCTACGTGCTGAGCGTCGGCTCGGTCCGGGGATTCGCCTTCTTCCTCGGCCTGACCACCCTCCTCGACCTCTTCACCGCGTACTTCTTCACGCGTCCGATGGTCATGCTGCTGGGCCGGAACCGCCTGTTCACCGAGGCCCGCTGGCTCGGCGTGGCCCGCGGTCTCAACGCCGCCCCGGCGGCCGCCGCGCCCCGGGCCAAGGAGCTGGTGTGAGCGAGCAGACCGCGCCGGTCAAGAAGGCGTCCCTGGGCCACCGGCTGTACCACGGCGAGACGAATTTCGACTTCGTCGGCCGCCGCAAGATCTGGTTCCTCTTCTCGGCCTTGGTCATCCTGGCCGGGCTTCTGTCCCTCCTCACCCAGGGCCTGAACCTCGGCATCGACTTCGAGGGCGGCACCTCCTGGGAGGTGCCGGCGCCGGGCGTCTCGGTGGAGAAGGCCCGCGACGCCGTCCGTCCCTTCGGCCTGGGTGACGCCACCATCCAGACCATCGGCGACGACCGCATTCGTGTGGCGTCGGGCAGCGTGTCGGCCGAAGAGCAGGAGCGGATCAGCCGGGGCCTCGCCGAGCTGGCCGGTGTGGACATGAGCCAGGTCAGCGTCAACGACGTCGGCCCGTCGTGGGGCCAGGCCGTCACCAACAAGGCCCGCAACGCGCTCGTCGTGTTCTTCGTGCTCATCAGCATCTACATCTCCCTGCGCTTCGAGTGGAAGATGGCGGTGGCCGCCCTCGCTGCCGTCGTCCACGACATCTTCGTGACCGTCGGCGTGTACTCCCTCTCCCGCTTCGAGGTCACGCCGGCCACAGTGGTCGCCTTCCTCACCATTCTCGGGTTCTCGCTGTACGACACCATCGTGGTGTTCGACAAGGTGGAGGAGAACACCAAGGGCGTGGCGGCCACCGGGCGGTTCACGTACTCCGACACGGTGAACCTGTCGATGAACCAGGTGCTGATGCGCTCGCTCAACACCTCGATCGTGGCCATCCTGCCGATCGTGTCGATCCTGGTGATCGGCGCCGGCATCATGGGCGCCACCACCCTGCAGGACTTCGGCCTCGCCCTCCTCATCGGCCTCCTCACCGGCGCCTACTCATCGATTTTCATCGCCTCCCCGATCCTGGCCATGCTCAAGGAGCGCGAGCCGCGCTACGCCGGCATCCGCCAGCGGCTGTCGGCCAAGGGCGGCGTCGGACTGCTGACCCCCGCGGCGGCCGCGGCCGTGGCCGGCGGTGGCGGAGGCGCCCAGGCGCCTCCCCGGCCGAGAGCCGGGGCCAGGAGCGCACCCCGGAACCGGCCGGTGGAACCCGACGCCGACGGCGACGACGACCTGCTCGTTCCCGCCCCGTCGAGTGCCGCCGGGCGAAGTGCGAAATCCCGGGCGAAGCAGCCGCCGCGACCCGGCGCGCCCCGCCCGAGGAAGAAGGGCAAGAAGCGCTGACGGTCTAACCTGGACCATGGCTGATGCGGGCTGGCTCCGGGGGAGGATCCGGGACATCGCCGACTTCCCCAGGCCGGGCATCGTCTTCCGTGACCTGACGCCGCTGCTGGGCGATCACAAGGCGCTCCGGTACGCCGTCGACGCCCTGGCCGATGCCTTCGAGGGCCGGCCGGTCGACAAGGTCGTCGGCGTGGAGGCGCGGGGCTTCATCGTGGCCGCGCCGGTCGCCTACCGGCTCGGTGCCGGGTTCGTGCCGGTCCGCAAGCCGGGCAAGCTGCCCTGGCGTACCGAATCGGAGCAGTACGCCCTCGAGTACGGCGTGGACAGCCTCGAGATGCACGCCGACGCGGTCGCGGCGGGCGACGACGTCCTGATCATCGACGATGTCATCGCCACGGGCGGCACGGCCCGGGCCACGGCCCGGCTCGTCGAGCGGACCGGCGCCACCGTCACCGGTCTGGGCTTTCTCGTGGAGCTGACGTATCTCGCCGGACGCGAGAAGCTGGATGGGTACGACATCGTGTCGCTCGTGGCGTATCCGTAGAGGAGGTTTGGGGAGGTGCCGACCGCCGATCGTGTCCTGCCGTGGCGGCGCTCGACCCAGAGCGTGCCCGACGACGTGCGGGAGCTGGTCGAGCTCTACCGGGCCAGGCACGCGAAGGCGGACACCACCCTTTTGACCCGGGCGTACGCGGTCGCCGCCGAGGCCCACCAGGGGCAGGTTCGCCGCTCGGGCGACCCCTACATCGTCCACCCTCTGGCCGTAGCCACGATCCTGGCCGAGCTCGGTCTCGACGCCAGCACCTTGGCTGCCGCCCTCCTCCACGACGCGGTGGAGGACACCGTGATCTCCCTCGACGACGTCACCCGCGACTTCGGTCCCGAGGTGGCGGCGATGGTCGACGGCGTGACCAAGCTCGACCGCATCCGCTTCGACTCCAAGGAGGCCCAGCAGGCGGCGTCGATGCGGAAGATGCTCGTGGCCATCACCAAGGACGGGCGGGTCCTGTTGATCAAGCTGGCTGACCGGCTCCACAACATGCGTACCATCGCCGCCCTCCCGAGGGACAAGCAGGAGCGCATCGCCCAGGAGACGATCGACGTCTACGCCCCCCTCGCCCACCGGCTCGGCATCGGGGGGATCAAGTGGCAGCTCGAAGACCTTTCCTTCGCCACTCTGTACCCCAAGCGGTACGCCGAGATCGAGCAGATGGTGTCGAACCGGGCGCCCGAGCGCGACATCTACCTGTCGCAGGTGATCGAGATGGTCAAGGGAGGCCTCTCGGCGAGCAATGTCGCCGGCGACGTCTCCGGCCGGCCGAAGCACTACTGGAGCATCTACGAGAAGATGGTGGTGAAGCGGCGCGAGTTCGACGAGATCCACGACCTCGTCGGCCTGCGCGTCGTGGTCGGCAGCGTGAACGACTGCTACTCGGCCCTCGGCACCATCCATGGCATGTGGAAGCCCGTGCAGGGGCGGTTCAAGGACTACATCGCCATGCCCAAGTTCAACCTCTACGAGTCGCTGCACACGACGGTCGTGGGACCTCAGGGCAAGAACATCGAGGTCCAGATCCGGACCCGCGACATGCACGAGCGGGCCGAGTACGGCGTGGCCGCACACTCGAGCTACAAGGGGTCTGGCCCGGTCGCCGACATGGGCTGGCTCCGCCGCATCGTCGACTGGCAGGAAGAGACCGACGACCCACGCGAGTTCATGGAGTCGCTCAAGCTCGACCTCGACCAGGACGAGGTCTTCGTCTTCACCCCCAAGGGCGACGTCGTCACCATGGCGCTGGGCGCCACGCCGATCGACTTCGCCTATGCCATCCACACCGACATCGGCCACCGCTGCGCCGGCGCCAAGGTGAACGGGCGGCTGGTGCCGCTGGACTCCGCCCTCAAGTCGGGCGACCGGGTGGAGATCTTCACGAAGGTGGGCGCCGGCCCCTCACGCGACTGGCTCCAGGTGGTGGTCACGCCAAGGGCGAGGAACAAGATCCGCCATTGGTTCAGCCGTAGCCGGCGTGAGGAGGCGGTGGAGACCGGCCGGGAGGAGCTGGTCAGGTACATGCGGCGCGAGGGGCTGCCGGTCCAGAAGCTGACGAACTCCGCCGTGCTGGCCAAGGTTGCCGTCGACCTGAACTACGCGGACATCGAGGCCCTCCACCAGGCGATCGGTGAGAACCACGTGTCGGCCCAGTCGGTGGCCCAGCGCCTCGGCCGGGAGCTGCGGGGTGGCGAGCACGAGGAGCAGCTGCCCACCACCGTCCGCCGGCCCGCCCGGTCCCGAGTGCAAGGCACGGGTGGCGTCCACGTCGAGGGACTCGACGACGTCATGGTCCGCCTGGCCATGTGCTGCACGCCGGTGCCCGGCGACGAGATCGTCGGCTTCGTCACCGCCGGCCGCGGCGTGTCGGTGCACCGGTCGGACTGCGCCAACGCGGTGACGCTGACGACCAGCATGGGGGAGCGCCAGATCGAGGTCGACTGGGACGGCGCCCGGACGGGCGTGTTCGTGGCCTCGATCGAGGTGGAGGCGCTCGACCGGGCCCGCCTGCTCGGCGACGTGTCGACCGCCATGGCCGACCACCACGTCAACATCGTGGCCGCGTCGACCCACACCGGCTCCGACCGGGTCGCCCGGCTGCGGTTCGACTTCGAGCTCGCCGACCCCTCGCACCTGGACGCCGTCCTCAAGTCGGTGAAGCGGGTCGACTCCGTCTTCGACGCATACCGAGCGCTCCCCGGTTCTCGTCGTTAACCCCTGCCTTCCCCTTTCGGCCACCCGGTAGCGTTGGCTCGTGGTCGAGTTCCGCGCCCCGGTGGGCACCCGCGACGTGCTGCCGCCCGAATCGGCACGCTGGGAGCGCCTGGTCGCCCTGTTCGCCGGCCAGGTGGAGCGGGCGGGGTACGGGCTCGTACTGAGCCCCATGTTCGAGGAGGTCGGGGTCTTCGAGCGGGTGGGTGAGGGCACCGACGTCGTCGGCAAGGAGATGTACGACTTCGAGGACAAAGGGGGCCGCCGCGTGGCCCTGCGGCCCGAGGGGACGGCGTCGGTCGTGCGGGCGTACGTGCAGCACCGGCCGACACCTCCGTTCAAGGCCTGGTACACCGCGCCCAACTTCCGGTACGAGCGCCCGCAGGCGGGGCGGTTCCGGCAGCACCACCAACTGGGCGTCGAGGCGCTGGGCACCGACGACGCCGACCTCGACGTGGAGGTGGTGGCCCTGGCCTGGACGGTCTGCGGCGCCGTCGGCCTTTCCCGGGTCACGCTGCTGTTGAACTCCTTGGGCGACCAGGCCTGCCGGCCGGCGTACCTCGAGGAACTGCGGGCGTTCCTCGCCGGCGCCGCCCTCTGCGACGAGCACGTCACCACGTTCGAGAAGAACCCGCTGCGGGTCCTCGACTGCAAGCGCGAGCCGTGCCGAGTGGCCACCGAAGCGGCGCCCCGGCTCGTCGACCGCCTGTGCGAGACATGCGCCGCCCACTTCGCCCGCGTCCGGGCCGGCCTCGAAAGCCTGGGTGTTCCGTACACGCTGCAGCCCCGCCTGGTGCGCGGCCTCGACTACTACACCCGGACGACCTTCGAGCTGGCGGGCGAGGCGTTGGACTCGGCGCAGAACGCCGTCGGCGGCGGCGGCCGGTACGACAAGCTGGCCGAGGCGCTCGGTGGGCCTCCGACGCCGGGGATGGGTTTCGGGCTCGGCATCGAGCGCCTGCTGCTGGCCGCCGACGCCGAAGGGGTGTTCCCACTGCCCGCGCTCGCGGTCGACGTCTGGGTGATCGACACGGCCGGTAGCACGGCCGCCATCGGCCTCACGCATGAGCTGCGCGCCGCCGGCGTCTCCGCCGACCGGTCGTTCGGCGGCCGGTCCATGAAGTCCCAGTTCAAGTCGGCCGACCGCTCGGGCGCCCGGCTGGCTGCCATCGTCGGAGCGCAGGAGTCGGCTGAGGGCACCGTCACGCTGCGAGACCTGCGGTCCGGCGAGCAAACGACCGTCGGTCGGTCCGACGTCGTCAAACACGTGCAGGAGCTTCTCCAATGATGCGGACCCACATGTGCGGCGAGCTGCGCCCCGACCACGCCGGCCAGGAGGTCAGCGTCTGCGGATGGGTGGCCAGCCGGCGTGAGCACGGTGAGCATCTCGCCTTCGTCGACGTGCGCGACCACACCGGCATCGTCCAATGCGTCGTCGACGGCGCCCACGAGCTGCGCTCGGAGTTCGTGGTGCGGGTGACCGGCACCGTCCGGATGCGGCCCGAGGGCACGGCCAACCCGGCCCTGGGCACGGGCGACATCGAGGTGGGCGACTGCAGCGTCGAGGTCCTCTCCCACGCCGAGCCGCCGCCCTTCCCGGTGGCCGACCGCGTGGACGCGGACGAGAACCTGCGCCTTCGCCACCGCTACGTCGATATCCGCCGGCCCACCATGCAGCGCAACCTGCGCCTTCGGGCCACGGTCAGCAGTGCTCTCCGGCGGGCGATGGAGGAGCACGGCTTCGTCGAGGTGGAGACGCCGAGCCTCATCGCGTCCACCCCGGAGGGCGCCCGAGACTTCGTCGTGCCTTCCAGGCTGCAGCCGGGCAGCTTCTACGCCCTTCCCCAGAGCCCCCAGCTCTTCAAGCAGTTGCTCATGATCGGCGGCATCGACCGGTACTACCAGCTGGCCCGGTGCATGCGCGACGAGGACCTACGGGCGGACCGTCAGTTCGAGTTCACCCAGCTGGACGCGGAGATGTCCTTCGCCGGCCAAGACGACGTCATCGCCGTCATCTCGAGCACCGTGATCGCCGCCATCCGGGCGGTCGGCAGTGAGGTCGACGACGCCATCGCCCACATGTCGTGGCGGGAGGCGCAGGACAGGTTCGGTTCCGACAAGCCCGACGTCCGCTTCGGTATGGAGCTCGTGGAGCTCACCGAAGCGGTCGCCGGTACGGGGTTCCGGGCGTTGCAGGCCCCGTGCGTCAAGGGCATCCGGGTACCAGGCGAGGCTTCGATCGGTCGGGCTCGGATCGACCGGCTCACCGACCAGGCCAAGACCGCCGGCGCCGGCGGGCTCGTGTGGCTGAAGATGGAGGGGGAGACGCTCACGTCGCCCGTGCTCAAGTTCCTCTCCTCCGACGAGCAGGCTGCGATCCGGAAGGCATTCGGAGCCGAGCACGACGACCTGCTGCTCATCGCCGCGGGCGACCGGCTTGTCGTCGACCGGGCGCTCGGCCAGCTCCGCCTCGAGCTCGGTCGCCCGCCGGTCAACGAGGGCGGGCTGCACCTGCTGTGGGTCACCGACTTCCCCCTGTTCGAGGGGCTCGACAGCGACGGCCGCCCCATCCCCGCCCACCACGCCTTCACCATGCCCCACCTCGACGACATCGACCGCCTCGACTCCGACCCACTGTCGGTCCGGTCCCAGGCCTACGACCTGGTGCTGAACGGCTGGGAGCTCGGCTCGGGCAGCGTCCGTATCCACCGCCCGGACATCCAGCAGCGCATCTTCACCTTCCTTGGCATCGGGCCCGACCAGGCTCAGGCCCGTTTCGGCTTCCTCCTCGACGCCTTCCGCCACGGCGCCCCGCCCCACGCCGGCTTCGCCTTCGGCGTCGACCGCCTGGTCGCCCTCCTCGCCGGCGAGGAGAACATCCGGGAGGTCGTCGCCTTCCCCAAGACCCAGTCCGGCATGGATCCTCTCACCGGGGCGCCAAGACCCATCGACCCCCGCCAGCTCACTGAATTGGGCCTCCGCCTCCTCCCCGAACCGACGTAGCCACGTGGGTTTGGTAGATCCGGCGCGGCACAGCGTCTCGGATCTAGCGAACGCGTAGGGTTCGGGGGGATGGCCGAGGATCTGTTCGGGGCCGCCCTGCAGGAGCGGCTCCGCCGGCAGGCGCCGCTGGCGGCCCGGATGCGGCCGTCGACCCTCGACGACGTGGTCGGCCAGGAGCACCTGCTCGGCGAGAACGGGCCGCTGCGCCGGCTGATCGAGGCCGACCGGATGTCGTCGGTGATCCTGTGGGGGCCGCCGGGAACGGGCAAGACCACGCTGGCCAAGCTGATCGCCGGCGCCACCAGCCGCTCCTTCGAGACGCTGTCGGCGGTGACCGCCGGCGTGAAGGACGTGCGCGAGGTGGTCGAGCGGGCCCGCCGGCGGCTGGGCGAGCAGGGCGAGGGGACGATCCTGTTCCTGGACGAGATCCACCGGTTCAACAAGGCCCAGCAGGATGCCTTCCTGCCCGCGGTGGAGGACGGCGTGCTCGTCCTGGTCGGCGCCACCACGGAGAACCCGTACTTCGAGGTCAATGCGCCGCTCCTCTCGCGCTCCAGCCTGTTCCGGCTGGAGCCGCTCTCGCCGGAGTCGATCAGGACGCTGCTGCGACGGGGGCTGGACCAAGAGAAGGCTGAGGCCGACGAAGAAGCGCTCGACCACCTCGTCGGCCGTGCCGACGGCGACGCACGGGTGGCGCTGAACGCGCTGGAGGTGGCCATCGCCCTGGCCGCGGACAAGGTGACGCTCGCCGACGCCGAGGCCGCCCTCGACGCCCGGGCCCTGCGGTACGAGCGTGACGAGCACTACGACATCGTCTCGGCCTTCATCAAGAGCCTCAGGGGCTCGGACCCCGACGCCGGCCTCTACTGGCTGGCCCGGATGCTGGAGGCCGGTGAGGACGCCCGGTTCATCGCCCGGCGCATGGTGATCCTCGCCTCGGAGGACGTGGGCATGGCCGACCCGATGGCCCTGCTCGTCGCCGACGCCGCCGCCCGGGCGGTGGAGTTCGTCGGCCTGCCCGAAGCCCAGCTCAACCTGGCCCAGGCCGTGGTTCATCTGGCCACCTCGCCGAAGTCGAACAGCGTCACGGCCGCGCTGGGCAAAGCACACGGCGACGTCAAGGACCGGCCCGCCGGCGAGGTGCCGATGCACCTGCGCAGTGCCGGCTACCACGGCGCCGAGAAGCTGGGCCACGGGGTCGGCTATGAGTATCCTCACGACGACCCGCGCGGCTGGGTTCCGCAGGAGCATCGCCCACCTCAGGTCGCCGGTCGGGTGTACTACGAACCGTCGGAACACGGCTTCGAACGGGAGATCGCCGAGCGCATGCGAGCACGGGAGCACCAAGAGTGACGCCGGCGGAGTTCGCGGCAACCGTTGCGTCCATGGCCTTCGCCATGCTGGTCGTCGGGCTTCTCTTCCTCGTCGGATCGGCCATCCGGACCCTCGCCAGCGTGCGCGGTGCGGTCGACGACGTCCGCCGTACCGCCGTGCCCCTGATCTCCGACATCCACACCGCCGTGCGCCAAGCCAACGGCGACCTCGTCCAGGTCGAGGCCATCCTGGAGCGGACCGAGTCGATCAAAGGCACCGTCGACTCGGCCTCCCAGCTCGCTCTCGCCGCCTTCGCCACGCCCCTCATCAAGCTGGCCGCCATCACCGCGGGCATCAACCGAGCCGCCCGCCGGCTGGCGGGAAAGACCTGATCAGACCGTGTTCAAACGCGTCCTGTGGTTCAGCATCGGCTGCGCGAGCTCGCTCTGGGTCATGCGCACCGTCCGCCGCACCGTCGAGCGACTGACGCCCCACCGGCTCACCCAGGACGCCGTCGCCGGCGCAAAATCTGCGAGCGACCAGGTGAAGGCCGCCATCGACGAGGGCCGCCAGGCCATGCGCGAGCGCGAGGCCGAGCTGCGGGCCGAGATCGCCCGCCGCACCAGCTGACAGGGGGATCTGTCCGACCGGCCCCGGCCCCGGTCGGTAGTCTGGCCGGAAGCCATGGATGCACAGGAACTTCGTCGCGCCTTCACCGGGTTCTTCGTCGAGCGGGGACACACCCTCCACCCGTCGATGGGGCTGATCCCTCACCACCCGGCCGCGCCGATGTTCGCCAACGCCGGCATGAATCAGTTCCTCCCGATCATCCTGGGCGAGGAGCCCGTTCCCGACCCACCCCGGGCCACTTCGGTGCAGAAGTGCCTCAGAGTGAAGGGAAAGCACGATGACATCGCCAATGTCGGCGTCACATGGGGGCACTGCACCTTCTTCGAGATGCTCGGCAACTTCAGCTTCGGCGACTACTTCAAGGCCGAGATCATCGCCTGGGCCTGGGAGCTGCTCACCGAGGTGCTGAAGATGGACGGTGACCGGCTGTGGGTCACCGTCCACGACAGTGATGACGAGGCGGCGGGCATCTGGCGGGACTCGGTCGGCATACCCGCCGAGCGCATCCAGGCCATGGGCGCCGACAACTTCTGGGAGATGGGCGAGACCGGCCCCTGCGGCCCATGCTCGGAGATCTACTACGACCGTGGCGAGCGCTTCGGCGCCCCAGGTGGCCCCGCCCACGGCGGCGAGGAACGGTACCGGGAGATCTGGAACCTCGTCTTCATGCAGTACAACCGCCAGGCCGACGGCTCCCTGGCCCCTCTGCCGCTGCGCATCATCGACACCGGCGCCGGCCTCGAGCGCATGCTGACCGTCCTCCAGGGCGTCGACTCGGTGTTCGAGACCGACGAGCTCCGCCGCCTCGTCGCCGCCGCCGAGGCGGCCACCGGCCGGCGCTTGGGCGACGAGCCGAAGGCCGATGTGAGCCTGCGGGTCCTCGCCGACCACGCCCGCACCATCACGTTCATGGTCGGCGACGGTCAGACCCCGTCCAACGAGGATCGCGGCTACGTCCTGCGTCGCATCCTCCGGCGCGCCGTCCGCCACGCCTACGGCCTCGGAGTCGAGGGCCACGTTCTGCCCGCCATGGTGGGAGCCGTCGTCGACGTCATGGGCGACGCCTACCCCGAGCTGCGGGCGTCGGGGGCCGACATCGTGGGCATCGTCGGGCGGGAGGAGGAGCGCTTCCACCGCACCCTGAGGTCGGGCTCGGCCATCCTCGACGAGGAGCTGGCCAAGGCCGCGGCCGACGGGGGAACACTCGCGGGAAGCGTCGCCTTCCGGCTTCACGACACCTACGGCTTCCCCCTCGAGCTCACCCTCGAGGTGGCCCAGGAGCGAGGCGTCACGGTGGACCGCGCCGGCTTCGAGGAAGCCATGGAGAACCAGCGCCGGCTCGGCCAGCAGGCGGCGGAGAGGGGGTCCACCGGCGTGCCCGCCGACGGCGAGGAGCGACGCGGCGCGTACAAGGGCCTGCTCGAGGCCGCCGGCCCGGTCGAGTTCCTCGGCTACCAGCAGGTCGAGGCGACGGCCACCGTTCGCGCCGTCATCGGCGACGAGATCTTCCTCGACCGCACGCCGTTCTACGCGGAGGGCGGCGGCCAGGTGGGCGACACCGGCACCATCGTGAGCGCCACCGGCCGGGCCGAGGTCCTCGACACCACCTACGCCCTTCCCGGCCTGCACCGCCACACGGTGCGCATCGTCGAGGGCGAGATCAGGCACGGCCAGGTGGTCACCGCCTCAGTCGACACCGAGCGGCGGGAGAGAATCCGGCGCAACCACACCGGCACCCACCTCCTCCACTGGGCGCTGCGCGAGGTGCTCGGCAGCCACGTCAAGCAGGCGGGCAGCCTCGTCGCCCCCGACCGGCTGCGCTTCGACTTCAGCCACTACGAGGCCGTCACCGCCGACCAGCTCGATCAGGTCGAGGCTCTGGCCAACCACCAGGTCATCGCCAACGAGCCGGTGAAGGCCTTCGAGGTGCCCAAGGCCGAAGCCGAGCGCCTCGGCGCCATCGCCTTCTTCGGCGAGAAGTACGGCGACGTCGTGCGGGTGGTCCAGGCCGGCCCACGGTCGGTGGAGCTCTGCGGCGGCACCCACGTCCACGCCCTCGGCACCATCGGGCCGATCAAGATCACCTCCGAGAGCTCCATCGGCGCCAACCTGCGCCGGATCGAGGCCGTCACCGGCGAGGCCAGCCTCGACCGCATCCGCGACGAGGAGAAGACGCTCGTGCGGACGGCCACCCTGTTGCGGGTCGCCCCGCCGGAGGTCCCCGAGCGGGTCGAGAAGCTCCTCGAGGACCAGCGGAGCCTGGCGGAGGAGCTCAAGGCGTTGCGCCGGCAGGGCGCGGGCAGCCGGGCCAAGGAGCTGGGCGACCAGGCCGTCGACGGCGTGGTCGTCGCTCGGATGGACGGGACGACACGCGACGAGCTGAAGGACCTGGCCCTCGCCGTTCGTGACCAGCCTTCGGTGCGAGCCGTCGTCATGGGCGGCGTACCCGAGGGCGGCGGCGTGTCGCTCATCGCCGCGGTCGCCAAGGGCAGCGGGCTCGACGCCTCACAGTTGATCAAGGACGCGGCTCGCACCGTGGGCGGCGGCGGCGGCCGGGGCGCGGAGGTGGCCATCGCCGGCGGCCGCGATGCGAGCCGGCTCGACGAGGCGCTGGATTTGGCACGCGCCGCGGCCACAGGCGAGGGTGGCCGGTGAGGGCAGTCGCCCTCGACCTGGGCACTCGGCGGATCGGAGTAGCGGTCAGCGACGCAGGGGGGACCATGGCAACGCCGTACAGCGTCATCAAGCGGTCAGGGGACGCCCGGGCCGACCGGGCCAAGGTGGCCGACATCGTGTCCGAGACCGGGGCGGGGCTGGTGGTCGTCGGGCTGCCCCTGTCCATGGACGGTAGTGAGGGGCCGGCGGCCAAGGTCGCCCTCGCCGAGGCCGACGCGTTGCGCGAGGTCCTCGTCGTCCCCGTCGAGTGCCACGACGAGCGGCTGACCAGCGTCACGGCCAACCGCTCGCTCACCGAGGCGGGCGTCACCGGGCGACGCCGGCGCAAGGCCCGTGAGGCCGGTGCCGTCGATCAGGCCGCCGCCACCGTCTTGCTGCAGTCGTGGCTGGACTCGAAGCGATGACCCGCCGCGGCGCCCGGTCCACTCAGCAAGCGTCGCCCACCGGTCGTGGGACGGTGGGCCGATGAGCGTCGACCTGCGCCATGAGTCGCCGGACTACTTCCAGTACGAGGAGCACGGCCGGCGGTGGCCGTTCGTGCTGCTGGCCATCGCGCTGATCTTCCTGGTCCTCGCCGGGTCAGGGGTCCTCTGGGTGCAGCGCCAGGTCAATCCGTCGGGCGCCAGCGGGCCAGAGGTGCTGGTGACGGTCGAGCAGGGCATGTCGACGACCGACGTGGCGTCGTTGCTCGAGCGCGAGGACATCATCACCAGCGCCTCCATCTTCAAGTACTACGCGCGCCTGACCGGCCTGGGCTCCATCGAGGCCGGGAACTACGTCTTCCAGAGGAAGTCCGACTTCAGCGACGTGGCCAAGGTGCTCGAGGGGGGCGCGGCGAAGGCCGAGGAAGAGCGGGTCACCATCCCCGAGGGCCTCACCCTGCCCGAAGTGGCCAAGGTGATCGGCCAGATGCCCGGCCGGTCGGCCGAGAAGTTCCTGGAGGTGGCCAACAGCGGCACCATCCGATCGCAGTACCAGCCGGCGGGCAACAACAGCCTCGAGGGGCTGCTCCTCCCCGAGACGTACTTCGTCGCCAAGGGCGCCGACGAGACCGCCATCCTGCGCAAGATGGTCGACGCCTTCGACCAGCTCTCCACGCAGCTGAACCTGCCGGGCGCGGCGGCCAAGTTCGGCCTCACGCCGTACCAGGCGGTGATCGTGGCGTCACTGGTCGAACGGGAGGCCCGGGTCGACGAGGACCGCGGCAAGGTCGCCCGAGTGATCTACAACCGGCTGCAGGAGAAGATGCCGCTGCAGATCGACGCCACGGTCCTCTTTGCCCTCGGGCTGCCGGCGCAGCAGTCGGTGAGCTTCAAGGACCGAGAGGTGAACTCGCCGTACAACACCTACAAGATCCCCGGCCTGCCCCCGGGCCCGATCGCCAGCCCCGGTCGCAAGTCCCTGGAGGCGACGGCCTCGCCCCCCGCCGGCAACTGGCTCTACTACGTGCTCACCGACCCCTCGGGCAAGCACACCTTCACCAACGACTACCGCGAGTTCCTGAACGCGGTCAACCAGTGCATCGCCAAAGGGCTCTGCGGCTGACCGGTTTGGCGGAGTGACAGCGGCCGGCTCTCACACCCGCGTCGCCGCGGTCATCGGCTTCCCGGTCCGCCACTCGTTGTCGCCGGCCATGCACAACGCCGCCTTCCGCGAGCTCGGCCTCGACTGGGTCTACGTCGCCTGCGACGTGGCCCCCGACGCCGCGGGAGCGGCCTTCGCCGGCGCCCGCGCGCTGGGCTTCGTCGGCCTCTCGGTGACGATCCCCCACAAGGCGGCGGCCCTCGCCGCCGTCGACGAGGTCTCCGACACCGCCCGCGACATCGGCGCGGTCAACACCGTGACTCCCCTGGGCGACGGTCGTCTGCGGGGGGACAACACCGATGCGCCCGGCTTCCTGGCCTCGCTCGCCGACGAGGGCTTCCAGCCCGCCGGCCGGGTGTGCGCGGTCGTCGGCGCCGGCGGCGCGGCCCGTGCCGTCGTCCACGCGCTGGCCGGCGCCGGCGCGGCCGAGATCGTGGTCGTCAACCGCACCACGGCTCGGGCGGAGGAGGTGGCCGCCCTCGCCGGGAGGGCGGGCCGGATCGGCGTGGCCGCCGACGTGGCCGGCGCCGACCTCGTCGTCAACGCCACGCCTCTCGGCCTTCCGGGCTCCGACGCCCTGCCCTTCGATCCCTCCCTCGTCGGCCACGGCCACCTGGTCGTCGATCTCGTCGCCAACCCGGCCGTCACGCCGCTGATGCGGGCGGCCGCCGTCCGGGGCGCCCGCGTCGCCGGCGGCGTCGGCATGTTGGTGCACCAGGGTGCGCTGGCCTTCGAGCTGTGGACCGGACGGCCGGCGCCGGTCGGTGTGATGCGGGCCGCCGCCGTGCAAGCTCTCGGATGAAGGGCGCCGTCGTCGTGCTGTGCGCGCTCCTCGGAGTGCCGGGCGGGATGCTGGCCAACCTCCTGGTCGACCGCATCCCGGAGAAGCGGTCGCTGCGCCCTCTTCCCACGGCCGGCACGCTGGCCGGCACGAGGGTGCAGGTGATCGCCATCGTCGCCACGGTCCTGCTCTTCGCCGGTACCGCCGTGCGCTTCGGCGCCGACTGGGTCGTCCCCGCCTACCTGGTGTTCTTCGTGTGCCTCGTCTCGATCACCGTCATCGACGCCGACCGTCAGATCATTCCCAACTACATCGTGTATCCGACGATCTTCGCCTCCATCCCCCTCCTGGCCCTCGCCGCCCTCGTCCAGGGGGAGTGGGACCGGTTCGGGCAGTCGCTCATGGGCGCAAGCCTGGCCTGGCTCGCTCTCCTCGTCATCCACCTGGCGTCGCCGGCCAGCATGGGGTTCGGCGACGTGCGCCTGGCCTTCGTCCTCGGGCTGTTCCTGGGGTGGATCGGTCTGAGCCACGTCCTGGCCGGGCTGTTCCTCGGTGTGGCCCTCATCGCCGTCATCGGGGTGGTGCTGGCCGCCCTCCGGCTGAAGAGCCTGCAGGAGCACATCGCCTTCGGCCCGTTCCTCGCCGCGGGGTCGACGCTCGCCGTCTTCGCCGGCGAGCCGATCATTCAGTGGTGGACGGGATGAGCGAGCGCTGGCGCTCGCTCATGGCCGGGAATCTGCCGGGGCCCCACGCCGGCGCCCCGGTAGATTTGGCCGGATGCTGCGCTACCTGACCGCCGGCGAGTCCCACGGCAAGGCCCTCGGCGTGATCGTCGACGGGCTCCCCGCGGGCCTGCGCCTCACGGTGGAGGAGATCGGCGCCGAGCTGGCCCGCCGTCGGTTGGGGTACGGCCGGGGACCACGGATGCGGTTCGAGCAGGACGAGCTCACGCTGGTCGGCGGCGTGCGCCACGGGCGGACCATCGGTTCACCGGTCCTCATCGAGATCGCCAACACCGAGTGGCCGAGGTGGATCAAGGAGATGGACCCGGCGCCCGGCGCCACCGAGAAGCCGCTCACCCGGCCGCGGCCCGGACACGCCGACCTGGCGGGCATGCAGAAGTACGGGCTCACCGACGCGCGTGACGTTCTGGAACGGGCCTCGGCCCGGGAAACCGCGGCCCGGGTTGCGGCCGGTGCCTGCGCCAAGGCCCTGCTGTCCCACCTCGGCATCTCGGTGCTGTCCCACGTCGTCCAGATGGGTGCGGTGGTCACCAAGTCGACGGAGCGTCCCACGCCGGCCGATCTCGACAAGGTCGATGCCTCCCAGGTCCGCTGCTTCGACCCCGCGGCCGAGGAGGCCATGATCGCCGAGATCAAGGCCGCGGCCAAGGACGGCGACTCCCTCGGTGGGGTCATCGAGGTGCTGGCCTACGGCGTTCCCGTCGGCTTGGGTAGCCACGTGCACTGGGACCGCCGGCTCGACGGTCTGCTCGCCCAGGCGATCTGCAGCATCCAGGCGGTCAAGGGGGTCGGGTTCGGCGAGGGCTTCGACTCGGCCGCCCAGCGGGGGTCCGAGGCCCACGACGCGATCCACTGGGACGAAGCGCAGTCCTACTTCCGGGAGACCACGCGAGCCGGCGGCATCGAAGGCGGGATGTCGACGGGCGGGCTCATCGTGCTGCGGGCGGCGATGAAGCCGCTGTCCACGCTGAACCGGCCGGTGCTCAAGACCGTCGACATGGAGACCAAAGAGCCCACCGTCTCCTTCAAGGAGCGCACCGACGTGACCGCGGTGCCCGCCGCGGGCGTCGTGGCCGAGACCATGGTGGCGCTCGTCCTGGCCGGCGAGGCCCTGAAGAAGTTCGGCGGCGACTCGGTGGCCGAGGTGGTCCGCAACCGCGACGCCTACCTCGACTCCCTTGACTGAGCAGAGCTCGATCGTGCTCGTGGGCATGATGGCCGTGGGCAAGACCAGCATCGGGCGGCGGCTGGCCGCGTCGAGGGGGTGGGAGTTCTTCGACTCCGACCGCCAGGTCGAGACCATGACCGGCCGGACGGTGGCCGAGATCTGGCGCACCGACGGTGAGGCGGCGTTCCGCCGGTTGGAGGCCCAGGTGCTGGCCGACGCCCTGGCCTCGACCACGCCGCGGGTGATCGCCGCCGCCGGCGGAACGGTCCTCGACGAGGCCAATCGCCGGCTGATCAGGCAGCACCACCCCGTGGTCTGGCTCCGTGGCCAGCCGGCGCTCCTGGCCACCCGGCTCGGCGCCGCCACCCACCGCCCACTGCTCGACGCGGATCCGGCCGGCGCCCTGGAGCGCCTCTATGCCGTCCGTCGCCCCCTTTACGAGGAGGTGGCCGACATCGCGGTCGACGTGGACGACCTCACGCCCGACCAGGTCGTCGCCTGCATCGACGCGGCCTTGGAGCACGGACGATGATCACTGTCCCCGTGCCTCTCGGCGGCAGCCGCTCCTATGACGTGCTCGTCGGGCCGGGGGCCCGCCACCGCCTCCTGGAGGTCCTGCCCGTCGGCGCACACCGAGCGGCGATCGTCACCCAGGAGCCCATCGGCGTCGTCGTCGACGCCGGCATCGAGCAGCGCACGTTCCTCATGGAAGACGGTGAGGAGGCCAAGTGCCTGGAGACCATCGAGGACCTGTGCCGGGCCTTCTCCCGCTGGGGCCTGACGCGCGGCGACGTGGTGGTGGCGGTCGGCGGCGGCGTGGTGACCGACGCCGCGGGTTTCGCGGCGGCCGTCTACCACCGGGGCGTCGCCGTCGTGCACGTGGCGACGACCCTCCTCGGCCAGGTCGACGCGGCCATCGGCGGCAAGACCGGCGTCAACCTGCCCGAGGGGAAGAACCTGGTGGGGGCGTTCTGGCAGCCGGCCGCCGTGCTGTGCGACACCGAGGTCCTCTCGACCCTTCCCCCTCGGGAGTACCGCAGCGGGCTCGGGGAAATGGCGAAGTACGCCTTCCTGGGCGTCGACAACCTGCGTGACCTGCCCCTCGACGAGGCCGTCGCCGCCTGCGTGCGCTGCAAGGCCGAGCACATCGCCGCTGACGAGAACGAGCGCACCGGCACCCGGGCGCTGCTCAACTACGGCCACACCCTGGCCCACGCCCTGGAGACGGCCGGCAGCTACGACCTCCGCCACGGCGAGGCGGTGGCCATCGGCTTGGTCTTCGCCGCCCGGCTGGCCCGCCGGCTCGGACGGGTCGACGACGAGACCGTAGCCGAGCACCGGCGGGTGGTCGCGGGGTACGACCTGCCCACCGACATCCCGCCCGGCAATGACCCAGCCGAGCTGGTCACGCTCATGGCCCGGGACAAGAAGGCCCTCGACGGGCTCACGTTCGTCCTCGACGGGCCGCGGGGAGTCGAGGTGGTGTCCGGGATCCCGCCCGACGCTGTCGAGGCCACGCTGCGGGAGCCGGCCTGATGTCCACCGTCCTGCTGCTCTCCGGCCCCAACCTGAACCTCCTAGGCACCAGGGAGCCCGACGTCTACGGCGCCGCCACCCTCGAGGACCACGTCGCCGCGGCGAGGGCTGTCGCCGGCGACCTGGGACTGGAGCTGGAGCACCTCCAGTCCAACCACGAGGGCGAACTGGTGCAGGCCGTTCACGGTGCGCTGGGCCGGGTGGCGGCCATCATCGTCAACGCCGGGGCCATGACGCACTATTCGTGGTCGCTGCGAGACGCCCTCGCCGCTTTCGACGGCCCCGTCGTGGAGCTGCACCTCTCCAACACCGCCGCACGCGAGAGCTGGCGCCACACCTCGGTCGTCTCACCGGTGGCCAGCGGGGTCATCTCCGGGTTCGGTGGCCACGGCTACCGGTTGGCCGTCCAGGCTGTGGGACTCTTGCTCTCATGAAGCCGATGGACGTGGGGGGCCGAATTCCCCGCCTGCGCAGCGCGTTCGACGACGCGGGCTGCGACGCTCTGCTGGTCACCCGCCTGGTCAACATCCGCTACCTCACCGGGTTCACCGGCTCGGCTGCCCTGCTGCTCGTGCGTCCCGACGACCTGGTCTTCGTGACCGACGGCCGCTATCGCGACCAGTCGGCGCTGGAGCTGACCCACGCCGGCGTGGAGGCCCGCATCCGCATCGGCCTGACGGCCGGCAGCCAGAAGGAGTACCTGCAGGAGGAGAGCTCCGGCATCGCCCGGGTGGGCCTCGAGGCCCAAGCCGTCACGTGGGCCCAGCAGCGCAAGTTCGACGCGGAGTGGTTCCCCGACGCCGAGCTGGTGGCCACCGAGGGCCTGGTCGAGGAGCTGCGCAAGGTCAAGGACGCCGGCGAAGTCGACCGTATGGCCGCCGCGGCGAGGATCGCCGACGAGGCGCTGGCCCGGGTGCGCCACCGGCTGGCCGAGGGGCTCACCGAGGAGGAGCTCGCCCTCGAGCTCGACTTCGAGATGCGGCGGGGCGGGGCGTCGGGACCGTCCTTCGAGACCATCGTCGCCTCGGGCCCCAACGGCGCCAAGCCCCACCACCGCCCGAGCAGCCGGCGCATCGAGGCGGGTGAGCTCGTGGTCGTCGACTTCGGCGCCGTCGTCGAGGGCTACTGCTCGGACATGACACGCACGCTCTGCGTCGGCGAGCCGGCGTCGCCCACGGCCCGGCGCATGGTCGAGGTGGTGGCCGTGAGCCAGCAGGCCGGCGTCGACGCAGTTCGGGCCGGCGCCGCGGGGAAGGCGGTCGACGAGGCGTGTCGAAAGATCATCTCCGAGGCCGGCTGGGCGGAAGCGTTCCTGCACAGCACCGGCCACGGGGTCGGCCTCGAGATCCACGAGGACCCGCGGGTGGCCTCCACGTCGACCGATACCCTGGTCGCCGGCCACGTCGTCACCGTCGAGCCCGGGGTGTACCTGCCCGAGCATGGCGGCGTCCGCATCGAGGACACGTTGGTCGTGACCGACGACGGCTGCACCGTCCTCACCAACGCCACCAAGGAGCTCGCCGTCCTTTGAACGGCCCGGGAGGCCGTTCCGGCCAACATGGATGCCACCGCAATCGTGAGAGTGTGGGGGCATGAATGTCTCGACCAACGACCTACGCAACGGCATGGCCCTCGATCTGCCCGAGGGGCTGTTCACCGTGGTCGAGTTCCAGCACGTGAAGCCGGGCAAGGGTGGCGCCTTCGTCCGCACCAGGCTGAAGAACGTCCGCACCGGCGCCGTGCTCGACCGCACCTACCGGGCCGACGAGAAGCTCGAGCAGGCGGTCATCGACAAGCGGGAGATGCAGTACCTCTACCGGGAGAGCGCGCACTACGTCTTCATGGACAACGTGTCCTACGACCAGCTCAACGTCGACGCCCAGACCCTGGGCGACGCCGTCAACTACCTGCGCGAGGGCGACTCCGTCATCCTGCAGATCTACAACGAGACGGTCGTAGGGGTGGACCTGCCGGCGTCGGTGGAGCTCACGGTCACCGAGACCGAGCCGGGCGTCCAGGGAGACCGCGTGTCCGGCGCCCGCAAGCCGGCGACCCTGGAGACCGGCCTGGTCGTCCAGGTCCCGCTCTTCGTCAACCCTGGCGACAGGATCAAGGTCGACACCCGCAGCGGCGACTACCTCACCCGTGTGTAGGTATGGCTGAGGCCGGCGGACCACGCCGGCAGGCCCGCGAACGGGCCCTGTCGCTCCTGTACGAGGCCGAGAGCAAGGACCTGGCGCCGGCCGCGGTGCTCGAGGCGCTGCCCGTGGAGCCGGCGCCGTTCGCCGTGGAACTCGTCCGTGGGGTCGGCGGCCACATGGCGGAGCTCGACAAGTGGATCAGCGACTACGCCCGGGACTGGACGATCGACCGCATGCCGGCGCTCGACCGTGCCCTCCTCCGCATGGGCGTCTACGAGCTCCTGCACCGGCTCGACGTGCCGACCGGGGCCGTCATCTCCGAGGCGGTGGAGCTGGCTCAGCGGTTCTCCACGGAGGAGTCCAGCCGGTTCGTCAACGGCATGCTCGCCCGTATGGCCGAGTCGATCAGATCCCCGTGTTCTACTTCAGAGCCCGCCCGCTCACATGCTGAAGCGGTGGATGCGGAAGCTGTCGGCGCCGACCCGGCTGAAGACGACGAGGCGGCGGCCGGCGAGGTGGTCGAGGAGCGCCTCCACCAGTAGGGGTGACTCACCGAGCTCGGCACTGAGAGGCACGGCCACGTTCGCCTCGACGCCGTCGAGGATGTCGAGGAGCCGCTCGGTGACGTCGGCCAGATCCGCCCGTTCCTTGGTCGCGTAGGCCCACAGGCCCGGCTGCGTCAGGGCCAGGAGCGCCACCTTGCCGTCGTAGTCCCGCATCTGCACGAGCCCCTGCTCCCGGAGGGCGACCAGCCCGCCGAACCACTCGTCGTGGCGCATGCCCGCTGCCTCGCACGCCTGCTTCAGGGCGACGTGGTCGAGCATCTTGTGGCCGGCGGCGAGAGCCTGGTCACCGGCCAAACGAAGTACGTCGTCGATCGTCATGGGACAGTGAACCCCGGATCCGGCCAGTCACCACCATCCTCGGTCGGTGAGCTAGTCTCGAACCAACCGTTAACGCCGGTCCCGTGAGGCCGGCACGGAAGAGGAGCCGACCGCATGGCCGAGCGAGAACGCGCAGCGACGCCCCCGTACGGGGGCGTTTTTTCTGCCCGCAGCCGGGTCATGGACGCCGAGGACCTGCGCCGGGCCGTCACCCGCATCGCCCACGAGATCGTCGAGCGCAACCACGGCCTCGAGGGCGTGGTCCTCATCGGCCTCCAGACCGGAGGTGTGCCACTGGCCCGCCGGCTCGCCGAGGCGCTGACCCGTATCGAGGGGACCGGCGTGGCGCTGGGCAGCATCGACGTCGCCCTCTACCGCGACGACATCGGACTGCGCCCGGTCATCCCCGAGGCGGTCACCGACATCCCCTTCGACCTCACCGGACGCACGGTCGTGCTGGTCGACGACGTGCTCTTCACCGGTCGCACGGTGCGGGCTGCGCTCGACGCCCTCAACGCCTACGGCCGTCCCCGGGCCGTGCAACTGGCGGTGATGGTCGACCGGGGCCACCGTGAGCTGCCCATTCGTCCCGACTTCGTGGGCAAGAACCTCCCCACCCGGCTGGACGAGATCGTCGACGTGCGCGAGGACGGCGTCGACGTCGGCGAGAAGCGGGCGTCCCGATGAAGCATCTCTTGTCGATCGCCGACCTCGGTGCAGCCGGGATCGACGAGGTGATGCGAGTCACCGACTCCTTCGTCGAGGTGTCCGAGCGGGCCATCCCGCGGGTGCCGGCGCTGCGCGGCAAGACGGTGGTCTCGTTGTTCTACGAGGAGTCCACACGGACCAGGCTGTCGTTCGAGCTGGCGGCCAAGCGGCTCTCGGCCGACACGATGAACTTCACCGTCTCGTCGTCGTCGGTGAAGAAGGGCGAGTCGCTGCGTGACACCTGTCAGACCATCGAGGCCATGGGGATCGACGCCCTGGTCGTGCGCCACTCGTCCGCCGGCGTGCCGTGGCAGGCCGCGGCCTGGCTGGACTGCGCGGTGATCAACGCCGGCGATGGCTGGCACGAGCACCCGACCCAGGCCCTGCTCGACTGCTACACGATCCGGGGCGCCGGCCGGTCGCTGGACGGCCTCCGCATCGCCGTGGTGGGCGACGTGAAGCACTCGCGAGTGGCCCGGTCGAACGTGCTGGCCTTCACCATGCTCGGCGCCCAGGTGACGCTCGTCGCCCCGCCTACGCTGCTGCCTCCGAGCCTCGAGGGGTGGCCGGTCGACGTCAGCCATGACCTCGACGACGTCCTGGCCAAGACCGACATCGTGTACCTGCTCCGCATGCAGGCCGAACGCCAGAGCGAGGCGCTCCTGCCGTCGTTGCGGGAGTACACCGCCCGCTACGGCCTGACGAGCAAGCGAATGCGGCTGATGCCCGACGACGCCCTCGTGATGCACCCCGGGCCCATGAACCGGGGCGTGGAGATCGCCGCCGACGTCGCCGACCTTCCCCGATCGCTCATCACCCGACAAGTAGCCAACGGAGTCGCCGTGCGCATGGCCGTCCTGTTCCTCCTGCTGGGTCAGGGGCCGACCGATGGCTGACCACACAGTGGTGATCCGCGGCGGCCTGGTCGTCGACGCCACCGGTGAGCGCCCGGCCGACGTCCTGGTCGAGGGCGATACCGTGCACGCGGTCGAGGCGTCGATCGACCCGCCCTCCGGCGCCACGGTCCTCGACGCCGCGGGCTGTGTCGTCGCCCCCGGCCTCGTGGACCTTCACACCCACCTGCGCCAGCCGGGGCGGGAGGAGGCAGAGACCGTGGAGTCCGGCGCCCGCGCCGCGGCGCTCGGCGGCTTCACGGCCGTCGTCGCCATGCCGAACACCGATCCTCCCCTGGACACCGCGTCGGCCGTGCGCGAGGTGTTGGAGCTCGGCCTGACCGCCGCGTGCGACGTCCGCGTGGCCGGCGCGATCACGAAGGGTCGCAAGGGGCGCGAGCTGGCGCCCCTCGGCGAGATGGCCGACCTTGGCGTCCACCTCTTCACCGACGACGGCGACGGCGTGCAGGACGCCCGCCTCATGCGGCGGGCTCTGGAGTACGCGTCGGCGCTCGGCGTGACGCTGGCTCAGCACTGCCAGGACGACGTGCTCGCCGCCGGCGGGCACATGCACGAAGGGGAGTGGTCGAGCCGGCTGGGCATACCCGGGATGCCGGCGGAGGCCGAGGAGCTGATGGTGGCCCGTGACATCTCGCTCGTCCGCCTGACCGGAGGTCGGGTCCACTTCCTCCACCTGTCCACCGCCGGCGCGGTGGCGGCCGTGCGCGCCGCCAAGGCCGAGGGTCTGCCGGTGAGCGCGGAAGCCACGCCGCACCACTTCACCCTCACCGACGCCGCGGTGGCCTCCTACGACACTGTCTTCAAGGTGAACCCGCCGCTGCGGACGCCGGCCGACGTCGAGGCGGTGAAAGCCGGCCTGGGCGACGGGACCATCGAGGCCATCGCCACCGACCACGCACCTCACGCCGCCGAGGACAAGGACGTGCCCTTCGACCAGGCCAGACCGGGCATGCTCGGTCTGGAGACGGCGCTGGCCCTCGCCCTCACAGAGCTCGACCTGCCCCTTGCCCAGGTGCTGGCCCTCCTGTCGTGGAACCCGGCCCGCATCGCCGGCCTCGAGTCGGCCCACGGTGGCCCGGTCGCGGTAGGCCGGCCGGCGAACCTCTGTGTGATCGACCCGGCCGCCACCTGGCTGGTCGATCCCGACACCCTCGTGAGCCGGTCTCGCAACACCCCCTACGGCGGGCGCAAGCTCACCGGTCGTGTCAGGCACACCGTCCTCAGGGGCGAGCCGGTCGTGGTCGACGGGGTGGCGGTGAGATGACCGACAGAACGCCCGAAGGGCCTGTTCTGTCGGAACAAGGAATCGGTGCGCCGCAGGCGCGCCTTGCCGTTGACGTCGGGGGGCACTCGGGGGGCAGCGCCCCCCGAGAGTCGGAACAAGGAATCGGTGCGCCGCAGGCGCGCCTTGCCGTTGACGTCGACTCGGGGGGCAGCGCCCCCCGAGAGTCGGTTCTGGTGCTGGCCGACGGCACGGTGTTCGAGGGCGAGGCCATGGGCGCGCCGGCCGACGTCGCCACGGGCGAGGTGGTGTTCAACACCGTCCTCTCCGGCTACCAGGAAGTCATCACCGACCCGTCCTACGCCGGCCAGGTCGTCGCCTTCACCTACCCCCACATCGGCAATTACGGGATCAGCGAGTCCGACTCCGAAAGCGCCCGCCCGTTCTGTCGCGGCGTGATCGTGCGCGAGCTCGCCCGCCGGCCGTCGAGCTGGCGCTCCACCGTCGACCTCGACACCTGGCTGTCCGTTCACGGGGTGCCCGGCATCACCGGCATCGACACCCGGCGGCTGACCCGCCACATTCGCGAGGCCGGCTCGATGCCCTGCGCGTTCGGCACCGCGGCCGAGGCCACGCTGAAGTCGGCGGCGGCCGCGGAGCGGGGCACCGAAGGCATCGACCTGGTCGCCGGCGTGACGACGCCGGTCCGCTACACGGTCGGCGACGGTCCGCTGCGGGTCGTCGCCTACGACTACGGCATCAAGACCAGCATCCTGCGCCAGCTCGCGGAGATGGCCACCGTCGAAGTGGTCCCAGCCTCCACGCCGGCGCAGGAGCTGCTCGGCCAGCGCGTCGACGGTGTCTTCCTGTCCAACGGGCCGGGTGACCCGGCGGCGGTGACCTACGCCGTCACCAACATCGCCAGCCTTCTCGGGCAGGTGCCGGTGTTCGGCATCTGCCTCGGCCACCAGCTGCTGGCCGCGGCCCTCGGCGGGGAGACGTACAAGCTCCCGTTCGGCCATCACGGTGGCAACCACCCGGTGCAGCGCCTGCGCGACGGCGCGGTGGAGATCACCAGCCAGAACCACAACTACGCGGTGGTGCAGGGCTCGCTGGACACGGCCGACGTCACCCACGTCAACCTCAACGACGGCGTCGTCGAGGGCCTCCGCTGCCGCGGCGTCCCGGCCTTCAGCGTGCAGTACCACCCCGAGGCCGCCCCCGGCCCCCACGACGCCCGCTACCTGTTCGAGGAGTTCCGCCAATTGATGCTGTTCACCCGTGAAAGGCAGTAGTGCCCAAGCGCACTGACATCCACTCCATCCTGTTGATCGGCTCGGGTCCGATCGTCATCGGGCAGGCGTCGGAGTTCGACTACTCCGGGACACAGGCGTGCCGAGTGCTCCGGGGTGAGGGGTACCGGGTGATCCTCGTGAACTCCAACCCGGCGACGATCATGACCGACCCCGAGTTCGCCGACCGGACCTACGTCGAACCCCTCGACGCCGACGTGGTGGCCGCCATCATCGAGCGGGAACGCCCCGACGCCCTGCTCCCGACGCTGGGTGGCCAGACCGCGCTCAACCTGGCCGTGACCCTCGCCGAGCGGGGCGTCCTCGACCGGTTCGGGGTGGAGCTGATCGGCGCGTCGATCGAGGCCATCCACACCGCCGAGAACCGCGAGCGGTTCAAGTCGGCCATGACAGAGATCGGGCTGGCCGTGCCCGCGTCCGGTTTCGCCTATCACCTCGACGAGGCGGTCAAGGTCGGCGACGAGGTGGGCTACCCGGTCATCGTGCGGCCGTCGTTCATCATGGGCGGGGGAGGCACCGGCATCGCCGCCGACGCCGAGGAGCTGCTCCGCCTCGCGGCCACGGGACTGGCCGCCAGCCCCATCTCGGAGATCCTGATCGAGAAGTCGATCGCCGGCTGGAAGGAATACGAGCTCGAGGTGATGCGCGACCACGCGGACAACTGCGTCGTCGTGTGCTCCATCGAGAACCTCGACCCCATGGGGGTGCACACCGGCGACTCGATCACCGTCGCGCCGGCGCAGACGCTCTCCGACGTGGAGTACCAGCGCATGCGCGACGCCGCGTTCGCGTGCATCCGCCGCATCGGCGTGGACACCGGCGGGTCGAACATCCAGTTCGCCGTCGATCCCGCCACCGGCGAGATGGTCGTCATCGAGATGAACCCGCGGGTGTCGCGGTCGAGCGCGCTGGCGTCGAAGGCCACCGGGTTCCCGATCGCCAAGATCGCGGCGCGCCTGGCCGTCGGCTACACCCTCGACGAGATCCCCAACGACATCACCCGCAAGACGCCGGCCAGCTTCGAGCCCACCATCGACTACGTCGTCACCAAGATCCCCCGGTGGGCCTTCGAGAAGTTCCCTGGCACTTCGGGGGTGCTCGGCACCCGCATGCAGTCGGTGGGCGAGGCCATGGCCATCGGTCGCACGTTCCCGGAGTCGTTGCAGAAGGGGCTCCGATCCCTCGAGCACGGGCGGTGGGGCCTGAACTGCGATCCCGGGGAGGCCGCGCTCGACGCCTTCGACGACGACGACCTGGTCCGCCACGCGGCGATCGCCACGCCCGACCGCCCGTTCCAACTGGAGGGCGCACTGCGCCGGGGCATCAGCGTCGAGCGCATCCACCAGGCCACCGGCGTCGACCCCTGGTTCCTCGACCAGATCGCCCTCATCACCGCCGAGCGGGCGCGGCTGGCCGAGGCCGGGCTGGCGGCCATGACCCGGCGGGACTGGCGGCGGGCCAAGCGCCTCGGCTTCGCCGACGCCCAGCTCGGGTGGCTCTGGGGCGTGCCGGAGGCCGAGGTCCGCGCCGCCCGTCTGGCCGCCGGCGTGCGAGCCACGTTCAAGACCGTCGACACCTGCGGCGCCGAGTTCGACGCCGACACGCCCTACCACTACTCGACCTACGAGGACGAGGACGAGGCTCGGGGCGGCGACCGTCGGACCGTCGTCATCCTGGGCTCGGGGCCGAACCGTATCGGCCAGGGCATCGAGTTCGACTACTGCTGTGTGCACGCCAGCTTTGCCCTACGCGACGCCGGCTTCGACACGGTGATGGTCAACTGCAACCCCGAGACGGTCTCCACCGACTACGACACCAGCGACCGCCTCTACTTCGAGCCCCTCACCTACGAGGACGTCATGAACGTGCTCGACGTCGAGGGGCGCCACCTGTTGGGTGTGATCGTGGCGCTCGGTGGCCAGACGCCGCTCAAGCTTGCCGGGCGTCTCCCGCCGGAGCTGGTGCTGGGCACCCCGCCGGCGGCCATCGACGAGGCCGAGGACCGGGAGCGGTGGAACGCCCTGTGTCACCGCCTGGGGATCCCTCAGCCCGACGGCGGCACGGCTGCCGACCTCGAGACCGCCCTGTCCATCACCGCGCGCATCGGCTACCCGGCGCTGGTACGCCCCTCCTACGTCCTTGGCGGGCGGGCCATGGAGATCGTCTACGACGACGCCGGCCTGGCCCGGGCCATGGCCGAGCTCGCGGGCTTCGGGTCGCTCGGCCGCGAGGGCGGGCTGTCCGCGGAGCGCCCCGTGCTGATCGACCGCTTCCTCGAGGACGCGACCGAGGTCGACGTCGACGCCCTCCGCGACGCCACCGGCGAGGTGCTCATCGGCGCGGTCATGGAGCACGTCGAGGAGGCCGGCGTGCACTCCGGTGACAGTGCCTGCGTGATCCCGCCGCCGACCCTTCGCGCCGCGGTCGTCGAGGTCATCGAGGGCCACACCCGAGCCATCGCCGAGGCTCTCGGTGTGCAGGGCCTGCTCAACGTCCAGTACGCCGTGCAACGCGACAGTGTCTATGTCATCGAAGCCAACCCACGGGCCAGCCGCACGGTCCCGTTCGTCGCCAAGGCGACAGGTGTCCCGCTGGCCAAGGTCGCGGCCCGGGTGATGGTGGGGGCGACCCTCGCCGAGCTCCGGGACGAGGGTGTCCTCAAGCCGCCGGCGCCCGGCGCGCACGTGTCGGTGAAAGAGGCGGTCCTGCCCTTCAACCGCTTCCCCGACGTCGACACTCTTCTCGGCCCGGAGATGCGGTCCACCGGTGAGGTCATGGGCATCGACGCCACCTTCGGCCTGGCCTTCGCCAAGAGCCAGGCCGCGGCGGGTGACCGCCTCCCGGAGGCCGGGATGGTGTTCCTCTCGCTGGCGGAACGGGACAAGCCGGGGGGGCTCTTGGCCGCGCGGCGTTTCGTGGACCTGGGGTTCAGCCTGGCGGCTACCGAGGGCACGGCCCGGTATCTCCGCGACAACGGCGTGCCCGTGGCCGAGGTGGTCGACAAGGTCGGGGAGCCGTCGAACGGCTACAAGCGCTCCGCGGTCGACCTCATCGCCAACGGCGAGATCGACCTCGTTGTGAACACCCCGCGAGGCCGCGGCCCGAGGGCCGACGGCGCCTACATCCGCCTCGCCGCCAACGTCCAGGGCGTGCCCAGCCTGACCACGGCGGCCGCCGCTCTCGCCGCCGCCGGCGGCATCGCCGACTGGGCCAGGCACGGCCTGTCGGTGCGGTCGCTGCAGGAGTACCACGAGGAGGGCCAGCAACGACTGCTCTGATTTCGCCGAGCAACCGGAGGTTGCTCGGCGAGGGGATGGCGCTCGGTCGGCCGGCGGAGCCGGCGACTTCGCCGTCGCAACCGGAGGTTGCTCGGCGAGGGGATGGCGCTCGGTCGGCCGGCGGAGCCGGCTCTCCCTCGCCGTTCCTCTCTTGCCGGCAGCCGAGACAAGCCGCCTACGGCGGCGCCGGCGGCCGCCGGCGGGGACTGCACTCGTGAAACTCGGCGTCGACATGTCGACCGCTGTCGGCTCCGTTCGGTTGGCCAATCCCGTCATGACGGCTTCGGGGACGGCTGGGCACGGGGCGGAGCTCGGCCGCTACTTCGACCTCTCGACGCTTGGGGCGGTGGTGGTGAAGTCGCTGTCGGCCGAGGCCTGGGCCGGAAACCCGGCGCCTCGCGTGACCGAGGTCGACGCCGGCATGTTGAACAGCGTCGGCCTGCAGAACCCCGGCGTGGAGGCCTGGCTGGAGGAAGAGCTGCCACCGCTGCTGGCCACCGGCGCGCGTGTGGTCGCCAGCATCTGGGGTTTCACCGTGGACGCCTACGAAAAGGCGGCCACCGCGTTGGCCGGCGCACCGCCGGAGGTGGTGGCGGTGGAGGTGAACCTCAGCTGCCCGAACGTGGAGAGCCGGAAGGCGATGTTCGCCCACTCGCCGGCGCTGACGACGGAGGCGGTGGCGGCCGCCGCCGGCTGCCGCCGGCCCCGTTGGGCCAAGCTCAGCCCAAACGTCACCGACCTCACCGAGATCGCCGGCGCCGCGCTGGACGCCGGCGCCGAGGCGCTCACCCTCGTGAACACCGTGATGGGCATGGCCATCGACGTGTCCAGTCGCCGTCCCCGGCTCGGGGCCGGCGGTGGAGGCCTGTCAGGACCGGCGATGCGCCCGGTGGCAGTGCGGGCCGTCCACGACGTCTCTGCCGCCTTCCCCGATGCAGCCATCGTCGGCGTCGGTGGGGTGTCCGCGGGCGAGCACGCGGTGGAGATGATGCTTGCGGGGGCGGCGGCCGTGCAGGTCGGCACGGCGACGTTCGCCGACCCCCGGGCACCGGCGAGGGTCGCCACCGAGCTCCAGCGCTGGTGCGGGCGTCATGGCGTCTCGAGGGTCGCCGATCTGGTAGGGAGGGCCCGTGCAGACACGTGACCGGCTGGTGCTCGCCCTCGATGTCGACGACCTGGTGGAGGCGCTGCGCCTCGCCAAGCGACTCCAACCGTGGTTCGCCACGGCCAAGGTCGGCCTCGAGCTGTTCAGCGCATCGGGTCCCGATGCGGTGACCGCGGTGGCCGACCTCGGCTACGACGTCTTCCTCGACCTCAAGCTTCACGACATCCCGACCACCGTCCGCAAAGCGGCCAGGGTCATCGGCGCCCTGGGCGCCAGCTACCTCACGCTGCACGCCCGCTCCGGCCCCGTGATGCTGCGTGCCGGCGTGGAGGGTCTGGCCGAGGGAGCCGAGCGGGCGGGGTTGCCCCATCCCGTCGCCCTGGCCGTCACCGTCCTCACCAGCGACGGCGACGCGCCGGCGCACATCTTGGGGCACCGGGTCGCGGCCGCAGCCGAGGCCGGTTGCGGCGGCCTCGTCCTCGCCGCGGCCGATGTGCGCGAGGCCAAGCAGCTGGCGCCGCGGATGCTGGCCGTCGTGCCCGGCATCCGCATGCCGTCCTCGGACAGTCACGACCAGGCCAGGCCGGCCACGCCGGGCGACGCCGTGGGCTTCGGCGCCGACCTGCTGGTCATCGGTCGCACGGTGACCGAGGCGCGTGATCCCGCCGCGGCCGCCGCGGCGTTGACGGAATCGTTGGGCGGAAACGGCTCCTGAGCCGCCCGGCGGGGCGTGCGCTAACGTGCGCGCCATGCCGCTGCCGCCTGCGCTATCGCCCGACGAGCGCTCGGCGGCGCTCGCCAAGGCCGCTGCCGCCCGCCGCCAACGGGCTGAGCTGAAAGAGAAGCTCAAGATGGGGTCGACGACGCTCAAGGAACTGCTCGAGCAGGCGGAGCGCGACGAGGTCGTGGGCAAGATGAAGGTCGTCACCGTGCTCGAGTCGCTTCCGGGTGTGGGGAAGGTGCGCGCCCGGCGCATGATGGAGCAGATCGGCATCAGCGACGCCCGGCGGGTCCGCGGCCTCGGCGCCCAGCAGCGCGACTCGTTGCTCAAGGCCTTCCCCGCAGACTCGTAATCTCCTGGCGGGGCAGATCTTCGTCGTCGCCGGCCCCTCGGGAGTCGGCAAGGGGTCGATTGCGACCGCCCTGTGCGGGGGGTTGCCCGGCTTGTGGCTGAGCCGCTCGTGGACGACTCGGCCACGACGCACCGGCGAGCCGGCCGACGCCTACGTCTTCGTGGACCGGGAGGCGTTCGACGCCCACATCGAGGCCGGTGGCTTCCTCGAATGGGCCGAGGTGTTCGGCAACCGGTACGGCACGCCGTGGCCCGAGCCGCCGGAGGGCTACGACGTGCTCCTGGAGATCGACGTGCAGGGTGCGGCCCACGTGAAGTCTCGCCATCCCGAGGCGGTGGTGGTCTTCGTCGAGGCGCCGTCGCGCCAGGCCCAGGAGCGACGATTGCGGGGCCGGGGTGACCGGGAGGACCTGATCGCCGGCCGGCTGGCCGCGGCGCCGGAGGAGGAGCGCGCCGGGCGGGCCCTGGCCGACTACATCGTGGTCAACGACGACCTGGACCGGGCCATCGAGGAGGTCGCTGCTATTGTGGAGTCCCGCCGCCAGTGAGTAGGTCCACAGTAAGGACGCCCATGTCTGAACGCGCCACCATGATCCATCCGGCCATCGAGAGCCTGCTCGACAAGGTGGACTCCAAGTTCAGCCTGGTGAGCCTGGCCGCCAAGCGGGGCCGCCAGATCAACTCCTACTTCAGCCAGCTCGGCGAGGGCCTGGGAGCGATCGTGCCCCCGCAGGTCGCGTCGGTCTCGCGCAAGCCGCTGTCCATCGCCCTCGAGGAGATCGCGGCCAACAAGATCACCTTCGTGCGCACGGAAGAGGCCGAGGAAGCCCTGAAGTGACCACCGAAGTCCCCGCTGGGGATTTCGGAGGAAAGAAGGAGCGCCGCCCCGCCGGCGGCGGGGCGTCAGAGCAAGTCCACCCCCGGCACGTAGTGCTGGGGGTGTGCGGAAGCATTGCCGCCTACAAGGCCGTCGAGCTGTGTCGCCAGCTCGTAGAGCTCGGACTGCACGTGGCACCGGTGATGACCGCCGACGCGGCGCGATTCATCGGGCCCGTCACCCTGTCGGCGCTGGCATCGGAGCCGGTGCACGACTCGTTGTGGTCCGACGCCGACTCCATCCCGCACACCGCGCTGGCGCGGTCGGCCGACCTGGTCGTCGTCGCCCCGGCCACGGCCACGCTCGTAGCCAAGTACGCGGCGGGCATCGCCGACGACCTGCTGTCCGCCACGCTGCTGGCCACGCGGGCGCCGGTCGTCGTCTGCCCGGCGATGCACACCGAGATGTGGGAGCACCCGGCCACCGTCGACAACGTGGCCACCCTCCGCCGCCGAGGGGTGACGCTGGTGGAGCCCGGTGTCGGAAGGCTCGCCGGCGGCGATGAAGGCGCCGGCCGCCTGGCCGATGTGGAGGAGATCCTCGCCGCCGTCGATCGGCTCTTCTCGCCGCAGGACCTGGCGGGATGCACCGTGATGGTCACCGCCGGCGGCACCCGTGAACCGCTGGATCCGGTCCGGTTCCTCGGGAACCGGTCGTCGGGCAAGCAGGGCGAGGCGTTGGCCGCCGAGGCCGCGGCCCGGGGCGCCCGGGTGACGCTCGTCACCGCCGCCGACCGGCCGGCGCCGCCGGGCGTCGAGGTGGTGAGGGTGGAGACGGCCGAGGACATGGCCGCCGCCGTGTTCGCCCGAGCCGACGAGGCCGACGTGGTCTTGATGGCCGCCGCCGTCGCCGACTTCCGTCCCGTGGTGGCCGCCGACGCCAAGCTGCGCAAGGCCGACGGCCCGCCCGAGGTCGTGCTCAAGCCGACAACCGACATCCTCGCCGACATGGGCGCCCACAAGCGCTCCGGTCAGGTCCTGGTGGGTTTCGCCGCCGAGACCGGCGACCTCCGCCGGGCTGCGGAGGACAAGCTCCGGCGCAAGAACCTCGACCTCATCGTCGCCAACGACGTCACCGTCGAGGGGGCGGGCTTCGGCCACGACACCAACGCGGCCACGATCCTCGACGCCGCCGGCAACTGGACCGACGTGCCTCTCACCACGAAGCGTGGCCTGGCCCGCGTCGTGCTCGATCTGGTCAGCGACCACGTATCTAGGCAAGGATTGGGCGCGGACTCCAAGGGAGGCACATGAGTAACGGGTACACGTTCACGTCGGAGTCGGTCACCGAGGGCCATCCCGACAAGATGGCCGACCAGGTTTCCGATGCCATCCTCGACGCCATCTTGGCGGAAGACCCCAGCGGCCGGGTGGCCTGCGAGACGCTGCTGACGACGGGGCTGGTCGTGGTGGCCGGCGAGATCACCACCAACGCCTACGTCGACATCCCCAAGATCGTCCGCCAGACGGTGTGCGGGATCGGCTACGACCGGGAGTCCTACGGCTTCGACGGGAACACCTGCGGCGTCATCACCTCCATCGACGAGCAGTCGCCCGACATCAGCCAGGGCGTCAGCACCGCCTACGAGGTGCGCACCGGGCGGAGCGAGGAGGAGCAGGTCGACGCCCAGGGCGCCGGGGACCAGGGAATGATGTTCGGCTACGCCTGCGACGAGACCGACGACCTCATGCCGCTGCCGATCTGGCTGGCCCACCGCCTGGCTCACCGGCTGTCGGAGGTCCGCAAGGCCGGCGTGATGCCCTACCTGCGGCCCGACGGCAAGACGCAGGTCACCGTCGACTACGAGGACGGCCGCCCCAAGCGGCTCCGCACCGTCCTCATCTCCAGCCAGCACCAGCCCGGCCTCGACACCGAGACCCTCCTGAAGCCCGACCTGCGGGAGCACGTGATCCACCCGCTGTTGCCGCCGGACATCGACGCCGACGACTACGAGCTGCTGGCCAACCCCACGGGCAGCTTCGTGCTCGGCGGCCCCCACGCAGACACCGGCCTGACGGGCCGCAAGATCATCGTCGACACCTACGGCGGCGCGGCTCGCCACGGTGGCGGCGCCTTCTCCGGCAAGGACCCGTCGAAAGTCGACCGGTCCGCGGCCTACGCCGCCCGTTGGGTGGCCAAGCACATCGTGGCCGCCGGTGCCGCTCGACGCTGTGAGATCCAGGTGGCCTACGCCATCGGCGTGGCCCACCCCGTGTCGATCATGGTCGAGACGTTCGGCACGGAAACCGTCGACCCGGCCAGGATCGCCACCATGGTCCGCGAGGTCTTCGACCTGCGCCCCGCCGCCATCATCCGAGACCTCGACCTCCGCAAGCCGATCTACCGGCGCACGGCCGCCTACGGTCACTTCGGGCGCTCCGAGAAGGAGTTCACGTGGGAACGCCTCTCGCGCCTCGAGGACGTGAAGCGGGCCCTCGAGCTCGCATAGCGAAGGTCCTCCCCGACCTCCCGCTCGACAAGGTCTTCGACTACCTCATCCCCGACCACCTGGCGTCGGACATCCGCGTCGGCACCATGGTGCGCGTCCCGCTCCAGGGCCGGCGCGTCGGCGGATGGGTCGTCGGTCTGGCCGGGGAGGCGGCGACCGACAGGCCGCTGCAGCCCGTGGCCAAGGTCACCGGATGGGGCCCGCCGCCCGACATCGTGTCCCTCGCGCGGTGGGCCGCCTGGCGGTGGGCGGGTCGGCCGGCGCAGCTCCTCGGCACGGCGTCGCCGCCCCGAGCCGTACGCGCGTTGCCCAGAGCCGAGTCGTCGGCACGTGCTCCGACACTCACGGCAGGCGTGACGGTGGTGCGCGTCCCGCCGGCGGGTGACGTCCTGCCGCTGGCCCTCGCCGCCGCCGGCCACGGCGACGCCCTTGTGCTGGCGCCGTCGGTGACCGCCGCCGGCTTCCTCGCCGCCCGTCTGCGCCGGGACGGCCACCGGGTGGCGCTCGTGCCCCAGGAGTGGGCCATGGCCGCCGCCGGCGGGTGCGTGGCCGTGGGGGCCCGGGCCGGCGCCTGGGCGCCTCGCCCACGACTTGGGGCGGTGCTGGTGGTCGACGAGGGCGACGAGGCCTACCAGGAGGAGCGGTCCCCCACGTGGAACGCGCGCGACGTCGCAGTGGAGCGGGCCCGGCGGGCCGGTGTCCCGTGCGTGCTCACCTCGCCCAGCCCGTCGTTGGAGGCGCTGGCGTACGGACCGCTGACCACGCCGTCGAGGACCGAAGAGCGCGCCGGGTGGCCGGTCGTCGAGATCGTCGACCGGCGGGCCGAGCCGCCCGGATCCGGCCTCTACAGCGCTCGACTGGTCGCCCTGGCCCGTGAAGCACAACGCGGCAACCGCCTGGTGTGCGTGCTGAACCGCAAGGGGCGGGCCCGCCTGCTGGCCTGCGCCAGCTGTCGCGAGCTGGTGCGGTGCGAACCGTGCGGCGCGGCCGTCGAGGGGACGGAGGACCGCCTGCAGTGCCGGCGCTGCACGACGGCGCGCCCGCGGGTCTGCCTGGCATGCGGCGGCACCCGGCTGGCCACGCTCCGGGTCGGGGTGGCGCGCGCCCGCGAGGAGCTGGAGCTGCTGGCCAACCGGCCGGTGGTCGAGGTATCGGCCGACACCGCCGCCGGCCCGCCGGCGGCCGACGTACCGATCCTGGTCGGCACCGAGGCCGTGCTCCACCGTGCCGCCGGCGCCTGGGCGGTGGCGTTCCTCGACTTCGACCAGGAGCTGCTGGCCCCCCGCTACCGGGCCGGCGAGGCCGCGCTCGCCATGCTGGCGAGGGCCGCTCGGATGACGGGCGGGCGCACCCGCGGCGGACGTCTGCTCGTCCAGACCCGGATGCCCACGCACGAGGTGCTCGACGCCGCCCTTCACGCCGACCCATCACGGCTGGCGGTGGTCGAAGCCGCCCGCCGGGCGGCACTGCGCTTCCCGCCGGAGACGGCGGTGGCCGCCGTCTCCGGCCACGCGGCGCCGGCGTTCGTCGAGGCCCTGCCGGAGGACGATGCCCTCGAGGTCCTGGGCCCGGCGAACGACCGGTGGCTCCTGCGCGCGTCCGACCACAAGACCTTGTGCGACGTGCTCGCGGCCACGCCCCGCCCGCCCGGGCGCCTCCGCATCGAGGTCGACCCGCTCCGGGCGTGAGGTCCCACCGGACGCAGCGAGTCACGACGCGCCCACCTCCGCAAGCGCTACGACTCCGTCCTCCGGCGGTTGGTCGGGACAGGGGGAGCTGCCGGTTCGCGTCGCCCACGGCGTCAGCTGGTCGCGCCGGCGGGCCGGTACGCTCGACGGCATGGCCGTGTACCCCATACGCACGTTCGGCGATCCGGTCCTGCGCCTCCCATGCGTCGAGGTCACCGAGTTCGACGCCACCCTGCGCAAGCTGGCCGACGACATGCTCGAGACCATGTACGACGCGCCTGGGGTGGGGCTGGCCGCCAACCAGGTCGGCGTGCAGAAGCGCCTGTTCGTCTACGACGTCGGCGACGGCCCTGGCGTCATCGTCAACCCGGTGCTGTCGGGTCACCGCGGCGAGTGGGAGTACGCCGAGGGCTGCCTGTCGGTGCCCGACCTCCACTGGCCGATCGTGCGCTTCGCCCAGGTCCACGTCGACGGCTTGGACCTGGACGGCATGCCGGTCTCCCTCGACGGCGACGAGCTGATGGCCCGCATGCTCCAGCACGAGGTCGACCACCTCGACGGCCGGCTGCTGCTCTCCCACCTCGACCGCCGCCAGTACAAGGAAGCCATGCGCGCCCTGCGCCGGCGGGCCATGGGGTTGTCCGAGCCTGGCGACGACCGCGAGCCGGTCGGGTAGGCCGTCCGCTGCGCCTCGCCTACCTGGGCACCCCGGAGGTAGCCGTACCGCCCCTACGGGCCCTGGTCGACGCCGGCCACGAGGTCGCCCTCGTCGTCACCCGCCCCGACAAGAAGCGTGGTCGTGGCGGCGGCCTGGTGCCCAGCCCGGTCAAGGCCGCGGCCCACGAGCTCGGGTTGGCGGTCACCGATCAGGTCGACGACCTCTTGGACCTCGGGGCGGAGCTCGGGGTGGTGGTGGCCTACGGCCGTATCATCCGCCCTCATGTGCTCGCCGTGCTGCCCATGGTCAACATCCACTTCTCCCTCTTGCCCAGGTGGCGGGGCGCGGCGCCGGTCGAGCGGGCCATCCTCGCCGGGGACCAGGTCACCGGGGTGTGTGTCATGGCCCTCGAGGAAGGCCTCGACACGGGTCCGGTGTACGCCCGAGAGGAGCGGCCGATCGGCGACGACGAGACGCTGGAGGACGTGCGGGGCGCGCTCACCGAGATGGGCACCCGGATGCTGGTCGACCTCCTTGCCGCCGGCCTGCCCGAGCCCCAGCCCCAGGAGGGTGAGCCGACCTACGCGGCCAAGATCGAGCCGGAGGAGCACCACTTGGACTGGAGCCGACCGGCCCTCGAGCTGCACCGGGTCACTCGTCTCGGCCAGGCATGGACGACGTTCCGGGGTCGGCGGCTGCGGGTGCTCCGGGCCCGCCTGGCGACCGGTGGCGGGCTGGGGCCCGGGGAGCTCGACGCCGACGCCCTCCGGGTGGGAACGGCCGATGGGGCGCTGGAGCTGGTCGAGGTGCAGCCCGAGGGCAAGGCCCCCCAGCCAGCGGCGGCATGGCGCAACGGGGCCCGCCTCCAGCCGGGGGAACGCCTCCTGTGACCGGTGCTTGAGGCTGGCCCCCGAGGGGAATGCATCCGGTGCCGGCATGACGACCATTCGCGACAACGCGCAGAGCGTTTGACCCACAGATCGTGAACATCCCGGCCGGGGAAGGAGCCGGCGGAGAACGGGCGCGGCCAAGAGGCACCGCCGCTGCCCTTCCCCCCCGCCTGGCGGAGGGCGTGGAGCTCATCGGCGAGTCGGCCGCGTCGGGCTACAAGGAGCCCCCCGCCCTCGCCCGCCGCGGTGACGGTCAGGTCATCCAGCTGACCCGGCTGCTCTACCTGGTGGCCCAGGCGTGTGACGGCGAGCGCGACGAGGCGGCAATCGCCGAAGTGGTGAGCGAGGAGTTCGGCCGGGGGGTCAGCGCCGACAACGTCCGCACCCTGGTGGAGGACAAGCTCCGCCCTCTCGGCGTGCTGGCCGCCGCCGACGGCTCCAGCCCCAAGCTCGAGAAGCCCGACCCGCTCCTGGCCCTGAAGTTCCGCAAGGCCATCATCCCGGAGCGGGCGTCGATGCGGGTGGCGTCGCTCTTCAAGCCCCTGTTCTTCCCGCCGGTCGTGCTGGCCGCCCTCGTGGGTCTGGTGGTCTTCGACGCCTGGCTGTTCCTGAACCACGGCGTGGCCCAGGCGTTCCGGCAGTCGGCCGAGACCCCGGCGATCGTGGTCCCGGTCATGGTCCTCGTCGTGCTGGCCGCCGGGTGGCACGAGTTCGGCCACGCCGCCGGGTGCGCCTACGGCGGCGCCCGGCCCGGTGCCATGGGGGCGGGCATCTACCTCGTGTACCCCGCCTTCTACACCGACGTCACCGACTCCTACCGCCTGGGCCGTGCCGGGCGCCTGCGCACCGACCTGGCCGGGGTCTATTTCAACTGCCTGTTCATCCTGCTCATCGCCGGGCTGTACGCGGTCACGGGGTGGGAGGCGCTCATCCTGATCATCGTGGTCAGCCACATCGACGCCGCCCGCCAGCTCCTGCCCTTCCTCCGCCTGGACGGGTACTACATCGTCGCCGACCTCACCGGCGTTCCCGACCTGTTCTCCCGCCTCAAGCCCATCCTCGTCAGCTCGCTGCCCTGGAGGACGCCGGATCCCAAGGTCAAGGAGCTCAAGCTGTGGGCCCGGATCGTCGTCACCGTGTGGGTTCTGCTCGTCATACCGCTGCTGCTGCTGCAGCTCCTGCTGCTCCTCCTCCACGCCCCCCGGATCTTCGCCACGGCATGGACGTCGCTGGGGGAGAAGACCGACGCCCTCACCAAGGCCCTCGGGGAGGGGGATTTCATCGGGGTGGCCAGCGGCGCCTTCCAGTCGGTGATCCTGGTGTTGCCCCTGGTGGGCATCACACTGACGTTCGTCCGCTTGGGGGGCCGGGGCGGGCGGCGGCTGTGGCGGGCCACCGAGGGCAAGCCCGTCGGGCGTGTCGCGGCCGCCGTGGGGATGGCCGCGGTGGTGGGCGGCTTGGCCTTCACGTGGCTCCCCAACGGGGACTACGAGCCCATCCGCAAGGGAGAGAAGGGCACGCTCACCGAGGGCATCGCCGCCATCGCCAAGGCTCCCACGGGAAGGCCCAGCCTCGTCTCGGCCCAGCGGGCGGCCGACGAGGGCCGGCTGGAGGTGGCCCCCGGCGAGCGGCTGCCGGTGACCACCGTGGCGCCGGCCGTGTCGGGCACCACGACCACGGCGCGTGGCCAACAGCCAAGTCAGTCCACGACGGTGCCGGCACGGGGCTCCACCACCGTCGCCCCTTCGACGACCGAACCCCGGGCGACGACGACGACCGTGCGGGCCACGACGACGACCGCGGGATAGGGGGCGGCGATGAGTGATCCCGGCGGCCTTTGGGAAGAAGAAGTGTCAACTGCGTGAGGGACGCCGGTATGGAACAGGTCACTTCCTCGCGGACGTGGAATCCCCCGACGACCAGACTGAATGGAGAGAACATGTCCGACAACACCTCTCAGACCGACCTCGGGCTCAGCAACGAGGAGCTGGAGGCCCAAGCCGGCGAAGAGCTTCCCGACCGCGAGGCCATGTCGCTGGTGAACGCCAACGTCGCCGCGCCCGTGAACCTCGCCGCCGCTCTCAACGTCCTGTCCGACGACTCCATCGCCATCGCCAACGCCGAGCAGTCCGGCGACATCACCCAGAGCATCTGAGGAGCACGATGACCACCGAGCACCACACACCTGAGCTGACCGACGAGGAGCTCGCCGCCCAGGCCGGCGAGGAACTTCCCGACCGCGAGGCCATGTCCCTCGTCAACGCCAACATCGCCATTCCGATCAACGCCGCCGTGGCCGCCAACGTGCTCTCCGACGGCGCCATCGCCTACGCCGACGCGGAGCAGAGCGCGCCGATCGACCAGGGCATCTGAGCCGGAGGAACCAACATGACTGACGACGCACGCACTGAGCTGACCCCTGCCGAGCTGGATGCCGAGACGGTCGAGGAGCTTCCCGACCGCGAGGCCATGTCGCTCATCAATGCCAACATCGCCGCGCCGGTGAACGCCGCCATCGCCGCCAACATCCTGAGCGACAACTCGATCGCATACGCCAACGCGGAGCAGGACATCGACATCACGCAGTCGACCTGAAACGTTCGACTTCGCCCCTAGCCGGCTGCTCGAGATCGAGTCCGGCTAGGGGCCTGTTCGCGAAGGGAGCCCATGGGGGAGCTGGGAAAGATCATCAAAGAGCAGGTCCGGGCCAGCCTCGAAGAGGTTCGGGCCTCAGGCAGCACACATGTCGCCTCCGCCGTCAATGTGGGCGGCGAAAGCCACAGCACGTCGGTGCTCAGCGACGGTGAGGTCACTGTCGTCACCAGGGACGGGCAGACCGAAGTCATCCGTCACCGTGGCGACGACGCCACCGACGCCACCGACGCCACGCCGGGGCCGGCGTAGGCACAGCGGAACTGCCGGGGGGAGAAGGACGTGAAACTGCCGAAGCTGCAACTGACCCGGCGGACGGGGACGATCGCCGCGGTGACCGCCGTCGTCGTCGGCCTCGGGGGCTGGGCATTCGCGGAGGGTGGTCTGCCCCTGGTCCCCTCGAGCTCGTCTGACTCGTCGACGACGACATCCACCGCGGCCGGCAGCCCTGGTGCGAGCACCGACAACGTGGCCGCCGCGGTCAACACGACCGACGGCAAGACCGTCTATGCCATCAGCCTGAAGATCGTCCAGACCGACGCAGACACGATCGACGCCACGAACGCTGCAGTGGCAGTGGCCAGCTGCGCGGACTGCCAGACGGTGTCCATCGCCCTCGAAGGGGTCCTGATCATCGGGGAGCCCAGCAACTTCGAGCCCACGAACATCGCCCTGGCCCTCAACAGTGACTGCACCAGCTGCCAGACCCTGGCCTCGGCCTATCAGCACTTCGTCCAGAACGACACCCGCGTGCGGATCTCCGGCGCCGGCCGTCGGGAGATCGCCGAGGTGCGTGCCGGCCTCCAGTCGTTGCGCACCTCAGGGCTCGACGTCATCGCCGTCCAGGCCAAGGTCGACGAGTATGCGGCGCGGCTCATCCGGGTGCTGGAGACGGAGGTCTACCCCATCGGTCGCCCGCCGGCACCGAACACGACGACCACGGCCGCCCGGTCGAGCAGGAACACCACCACGACGACCACTGCTCTGGGGCCGACGACGACCTCGTCCACGGTGACGACGACCACGACGATGGCGCCCACCACCACGACCACCGCCGCGCCGTAGCTTCGACTCGGCGCCGCGCCCAGGCGACCGACCTGCGGCGGGTGCGTACCATCGCAGGGTGACTCGTGCCGCCAAGGTCCTCACCGTCTCCGACGGCGTCGTCGCAGGTACGCGGGAGGACCGCTCGGGCCGGCTGCTGGCCGAGCGCCTGGCCGCCGAGGGGTACGAGGTCGTCGAGCATCGGGTGGTGGCCGACGGGACGGAACCGGTGGCCGCCGCCCTGGCCGCCATGACCGCCGCCTTCGCGGGGCTCGTCGTCACCACCGGGGGAACGGGTTTTGGCCCCCGTGACCTCACGCCCGAGGGCACTGGAGAGGTGCTCGACCGCGTCGCTCCTGGCATGGCCGAGGCCATGCGCCTGGCCAACCCGGCGAAGGGGCGGCTGTCTCGGGGGCTGGCGGGAACCGTCGGCGAGTGCCTGGTGCTCAACACGCCCGGGTCGACCGCCGGAGCGGTCGAGTCCCTGGAGGCGGTGCTCGACGTGCTGCCCCATGCGCTCGACCTCCTCGCCGGCCGACCCACCGGCCATCCGGCGTGAATGACGACGAGCGCGCCATGCGGCGGGCGATCGAGCTGGCCGCCTCGGTGCGCACGACCACGTCGCCGAACCCGTGGGTCGGCAGCGTCGTCGTCCCCGGAGGATACGAAGGGGCGACATCGCCACCCGGCGGCGCCCATGCCGAGGCGCACGCCTTGCAGGTGGCCGGCGACGCCGCCCGGGGGGCCACTCTGTACGCCACCCTCGAGCCCTGCGGTCACACCGGCCGCACCAAACCCTGTGTCGACCAGATCATCGACGCCGGCGTCCGGCGGGTGGTCGTCGGCGTCGAGGATCCCGACGAGCGGGTACGGGGCTCGGGGATCCGGGCGCTGCGGGCGGCCGGCGTGCGGGTCGACGTCGGCATCTGCGCAGAGGAGATCCGCGATCAGCTGGCTCCGTACCTCAAGCACCGGACCACCGGACGGCCGTGGGTGATCCTGAAGCTGGCGGCGACCCTCGACGGGCGCACGGCGGCGCCCGACGGGTCGAGCCGCTGGATCACCGGCGAGGCGGCGCGCGCCGACGCCCACCGGTTGCGAGCGGAGTCCGACGCGGTCATCGTGGGGGCGGGCACCGTCCGGAGCGACGACCCCGCCCTCACCGTGCGCGACGTGCCCGGGAAGGACCCCCTGCGGGTGGTCCTGGGCAAGGCGCCGGGTGACGCCCGGGTGCGGCCGGCGCTGGAGCTGACCGGCGACCCGGGCGATGTGCTCGACGACCTGGGCCGGAGGGGCGTGCTCCAGGCTCTGGTGGAGGGAGGGGCCACGGTGGCCGGGGAGTTCCACCGGGCCGGGGTCGTCGACCGCTACGTCCTGTACCTGGCGCCGGCGTTCCTGGGCGGAGACGACGGCCGGCCGCTCTTCGTCGGCGCCGGCGCGCCGACGATCGACGACGTCTGGCGGGGCCGCATCGTCTCGGTCGAACGCCTGGGCGAGGACGTGAAGGTGGAATGTTCACCGGCCTGATCGAGGAGCTCGGCGCGCTGTGGGCCCGCAACGGCTCGCGCTTCACATTCGAGTCGGAGCTGGTGACCGAGGACGCCCAGGTCGGCGATTCGATCGCGGTGAACGGGTGCTGCCTGACCGTCGTCGAGCTCGGTCCCGGTACCTGGTCGGCAGACGTCGTCGAGGAGACCCTGAGCCGCACGAACCTCGGCGCGCTCGTCCCCGGCGACCCGGTGAACCTGGAGCGGCCGGTGCGCCCGTCCGACCGCCTCGGCGGCCATGTGGTGCAGGGCCACGTCGACGGGCTCGGGGAAGTGGTCTCGCCGCCGCCCGACCTGGTCGTGCGCACGCCCGACACGAGGTACCTGGTGGAGAAGGGCTCGGTGGCCGTCGACGGTGTCAGCCTCACCGTGGCCGGGGTCGAGAGCGACCGTTTCCGCGTCGCGGTCATCCCGCGCACGGCTTCGGTGACCACGCTCGGCCGGCTGACCGTGGGCGACCGGGTGAACCTCGAGTTCGACGTATTCGCCAAGTACGTCGAGCGGTTGCTGGCAAGATGAGGGCGTGCCGTTCGCCCCGATAGAGGACGCTGTCGCCGCGTTCGCGGCCGGCCGGATCGTCGTGGTGGTCGACGACGCCAGCCGGGAGAACGAGGGCGACCTCGTCATGGCCGCGGAGGCGGCCACCGCTGAGAACATCGCCTTCTTCCTGAGCCACACCTCCGGCGTGATCTGCATGCCCATGCTCGGCGAGCGCCTCGACGAGCTCGACCTGCCCCCCATGGTGCTCGACAACACCGAGAGCAACCGGACGGCGTTCACCGTCTCGGTCGACGGGCGCCACGGCGTCAGCACCGGCATCTCGGCCGCAGACCGGGCGGCCACCATCGCCGCCCTGATCGACCCTGCCACCCGCGCCGGCGACCTGGCCCGGCCGGGCCACGTCTTCCCCCTGCGGTTCAGGGAGGGCGGGGTGCTGAACCGAGCCGGTCACACCGAGGCCACCGTCGACCTGGCTCGACTCGCCGGCATGTACCCCGCCGGCGTGCTCTGCGAGGTGGTCAGCGACGACAAGCAGTCGATGGCCCGGCTGCCCGAGCTCGAGCGCCTGGCGGAGGAGCACGGGATGCCCCTCATCAGCATCGCCGACCTCATTCGCTTCCGGCGTCAGCGGGAGAAGCTGGTGAAGCGGGTGACCGATGCCCGCATGCCCACCGACTTCGGCGAGTTCACCTGCTATGTCTACGAGTCGCTGCTCGACGGGGAGCAGCACGTGGCCATGGTCAAGGGCGCCGTCCAGGGCGAGGACAACGTGCTGGTGCGGGTGCACTCCGAGTGCCTCACCGGCGACGCCCTCGGCTCCATGCGCTGTGACTGCGGCGTGCAGCTGCAGATGGCGCTGGAGACCATCGCGGCCGAGGGCATGGGTGTGGTCGTGTACCTGCGGGGCCACGAGGGCAGGGGCATCGGCCTGGCCCACAAGCTGCGGGCCTACACGCTCCAGGACCAAGGTCGCGACACCGTCGACGCCAACCTCGACCTCGGGCTGCCGGTCGACACCCGTAAGTACGGTACGGGCGCGCAGATCCTCGTCGACCTGGGCATCACCACCATGCGGCTGCTGACCAACAACCCCGCGAAGTTCGGCGGGTTGGACGGCTACGGCCTGGAGATCGTCCAGCGCGTCCCGCTCGAGGCCGCGCCCAACTCGGAGAACATCCGCTACCTCCGGACGAAACAGCAGCGCATGGGCCACCTCCTGGAAGGACTCGAGGAACAATGACGACCTACACCGGACGGCTGGAGGGCAAGGGGCTACGGGTCGCGGTGGTGACCAGCCGCTTCAACGACCTGGTGACGGACCGCCTCCTGGCCGGCTGCCTCGACGGCCTCGACCGCCTCGGCGTCGACGCCGCGTCCGTCACGCAGGCATCTGTGCCGGGGGCCCTCGAACTGCCCCTCGCCGCCCAGCGGCTGGCCGCATCGGGTGACCACGACGCCGTCATCTGCCTCGGTGCGGTGATCCGGGGCGCCACCGACCACCACGTCCACGTCGGCGGCCAGTGCGCCGCGGGCCTGGCCCGCATCCAGCTCGACACTGGTGTCCCGGTGGTCTTCGGCGTGCTGACCACGGACTCGCTCGAGCAGGCGCTGGAGCGCGCCGGCGGCAAGTCGGGGAACAAGGGGTTCGAGGCGGCGGCGACGGCGGTGGAGATGGTCGACCTGCTGTCACAACTGCCGAAAGCCGGTCAGCTGCCCAAGTCGGCCGGCTAGTGCTGCGCCTGGTCCTGCCGAAGGGATCGTTGGAGAAGCCCACCCTCGGACTCTTCGACGACGCGGACCTCGCCGTCCGCCGCGCCAGCGACGTCGACTACAAAGCCACTGTCGGCGATCCCCGCATCGACACCGTTCGCATCCTGCGCCCTCAGGAGATCGGCCGGTACGTGGCCGAGGGGCTCTTCGACATCGGCATCACCGGGCGCGACTGGATCGAGGAGACGGGCAGCGAGGTCGTGTCGCTCGGCGAGCTGCACTACTCCAAGGCCACCGCCCGGCCGGTGAGCATCGTGCTGGCCGTCGCCGAGACGGATCCCACCACCTCCGCCGCCGAACTTCGCGACGGAGTACGGGTGGCCACCGAGTACCCCGAGCTGACCCGCCGGTTCCTCGAGAAGGCGGGGATCGCGGCCGACATTCGGCTGTCGTACGGGGCGACGGAGGCCAAGGTCCCCGAGATCGTCGACGCCGTCGTGGAGCTCACCGAGACCGGTCGGGCCCTCAAGGCGGCCGGCCTTCGGATCATCGAGACCATCCTCGTGAGCCACACCGAGCTGATCGCCAACCCGGCCGCCTACCAGGATCCCGAGAAGCGCCACGCCATGAGCCAGATCCACACCCTGCTCCAGGGGACGCTGGAGGCGCGGGGCCGGGTGCTCGTCAAGCTCAACGTCGGGGCGTCGGAGCTCAGCGCGGTCATCGAGATCCTGCCGTCGCTGCGCTCGCCGACGGTGTCGAAGCTCTTCGGCGCCGACGCCTACGCCGTGGAGACGGTGGTCCCGAAGGACCGGATCAACACCCTGATCCCGGCCCTCAAGGATCACGGAGCCACCGACATCATCGAGCTTCCGATCTCCAAGATCGTCCATTAGCGCCGATAGGTGCACATCACACCTATTGAGGGAGGCCGGAATCGCGGAGACAATCCGGTCTGAGGGGTTTCGCAGAGCAGGGGGAAAATTCGAATGTCATATCGCACGCGCCGGCTCGCCGTTGTCGCGGTCGGGCTCACTTTTCTGGCTGGAGGGGCGGCGTCGGCCGCCGGCCCAACGCTCACCAAGCCGGTGCACGTGACCAAGGAGGATCTCAACCCCTCCCGGACCTACTCGGCCCCGAACCTGCTCGCCCACCCCGACAACCCGAACGTGGTCGTGGGTGCCTTCGCCGAGCTGCGCACCCGACGGTGCGGCCTGGTCCGCACGGTCGACGGCGGGACGACGTGGAAGATCCTCGAGTCCTCGCCTGCGCTGGCGTCGTACCCGTCCTGCAACGCCAACCCGCGAGGCAGCTTCCAGGGAATGCTGGCGTTCGGGCGCGACGACGCCCTGTACTACGGGCTGATCGGCTGGGACACCCAGGACGGCGGCATCGGCGGGAACGTCAGCATGGTCGTCTCGAGGTCCACGGACCTCGGCGACAGCTGGCAGCCCGTGCTGGCCCGCGATGCACGGGGGAAGACCGGTGAGGCGCAGGAGTCCTACCGGCCGATCACCGGGTTCGCGGTGGACCGGCGCAGCGGCAGCCAGGACAGCGTCTACATCGGCGCCGGCCGCCGTCAGCCCGGTTTCAGCGGGCCCAACGCCCTGCCCGTACAGCCCAGCGTGGCGGTCTCCACCGACGGCGGCAAGACCTTCGCCGAGCCGGTGAACCTGGCGGCGTCGGCGTTCGCCGACGCCGCCGTGCGCCAGAGCGCGTTCCGGACGGCCACCACCCTCCCGGGCGCCACGACGACCTCCACCACCACGCCGCCGGCGGGCAGCCGGGCCGCGAACCCCGACCAGGCCGCCAACTTCGGCGGCTTCGGCCCGTCGATCACCGTGGACGACAAGGGCACGGTGTACGCCATCTGGCCGGCGACCTACGCCAACCTCAGCCCCCGGCCGGCGAACGCCATCTTCATGTCGAGGTCCGACGACAAGGGCAAGACGTGGACATCGACCCAGGTCGCGCCGTTCGACAGCAAGCTGGGATCGTTCGTGAACGTCGTCTGGAGCCCCGAGGGCGGCGGGCAAGGCACCCTGCACGCCGTGGCCGACGGGTACGAGACGCCGGGCGTCAGCGGCTACCAGGACATCTACTACTACCGCTCGACCGACGGAGGGAAGACCTGGTCGGAGCGCAGGAACGTCACCGACGACGACCCGAAGCAGTTCTTCGGCCAGTACTACCCGAACATCGGCGTCGCCCCGAACGGGCGGCTCGAGATCGCGTGGTGGGACACCAGGGACGACCCCGGCTACCGGGCCAACGACGTGTACGTGACCACGTCGACGGACAACGGCGTCACCTGGTCGGCCAACACGCGGGTCACCGACAAGTCGATCGACCGCCGCATCGGGGTCTGGTCGACGAACTTCGACATCACCTCACCACCGGGCCTCGCGCTGGCCAAGGAGTACACCATGGTGGCGTGGGACGACACCCGCAACACCGACACGGCGGCGCCTGACGCGTCGTCCCTCGGCGGCGGCCTGCAGGACATCTATGTCGCGGCGATCCAGTACGAGGTGCTGGGTGGCGGCACGTCTCGGGCCGCCAAGATCGCCCTCGCCGGCGTGGTCGGGCTGCTCACCGTGGGCCTCGTCCTGCTCGCGGTGTCCATGATCGGGCGTCGCAACCGCCCCGAGGGGTCGGCGCCGGCGGAGCCCAGGATGCGATCGTCCAAGAGCAAGGTTTAGCGAGTGACCTCAGACCGCAGGTAAGCGCCGCGGTGAGCACGAGTCGGTGGTCCCTGGGGGCGGTCTGAGCTCACTCGCGTAAAAGGCGGACCGAGGTGGCAGTACGGCCGGGCCGGGCCGGCA
>Ga0247719_1000140_pt1 | contig 51018 bp, 44 predicted proteins | sample 41E_DmetaG_FD_189046 | JGI IMG/M metagenome (GOLD analysis project Ga0247719, IMG submission 189046) | Soil microbial communities from hillslope of Landscape Evolution Observatory, University of Arizona, Oracle, AZ, United States - 4-1-E_D | ecosystem: Engineered > Artificial ecosystem >...
ACAAAGGAGAGAAGGGAGACAAGGGCGACACCGGGGCCCCCGGCCCGCAGGGTCCTGCTGGTCCCCAGGGGGAAAAAGGTGACACCGGCGCCGTTGGTCTCGTTGGACCGGCGGGACCCGTGGGCCCGAGCGGCCCTGCCGGCGCGCAGGGAACTGCCGGACCGCAGGGGGAGAAGGGAGATCCGGGCACGGCAGGTCCGCAGGGGCCTGCTGGTCCGCAGGGGGAGAAGGGGGACAAAGGAGAGAAGGGAGACAAGGGCGACACCGGGGCCCCTGGCCCGCAGGGTCCTGGTGGTCCCCAGGGGGAAAAAGGTGACACCGGCGCCGCTGGTCCTCAGGGAGCGCAGGGACCTGCCGGACCGCAGGGTGACAAAGGCGAGAAGGGGGACACCGGCGCCGTTGGTCCCGCGGGACCGGCGGGTCCGCAGGGCCCGGCGGGCGCGCCGGCGACGTTCCCCGCCGGCACCGTGCTCTTCCTGCTCGAGGGCTCGCCCGTGCCCGCCGGGTTTGTACGAACGGGCACGTTCACGCAGGTCGTGAAACCGGATGCCGGGCCGGCGAAGCCTCTGGTGTTCGTGGTTTACGTCAAGCAGTGATCCACGGCCGGCGCGTCCCGGCAGGGACGCGCCGGCTCACTCCACGTCGATGCTGACACCGCCGACGACCCCGGCGAAGAGGTTGTAGATCGCGGCGCCGATCGCGCCCATGACGAACCCCATGGCACCGTAGAACAGCGGCAGCGCCACTACCGCACCCGCGCCGAACATCACGCCGACGAACGCCGGCTGCCCCTCCTCGCCGAGGCTCACGCCGACCAGCGAGGCGAGCGCGAGAAAGACGCCGAACAGCAGCCCCATGGCCGCGGAAATCGCCGCGTACATCTTCGCCACCGACAGCACGCCGACACGCCTGATGACCATCCGATCTCCTTCCCGAAGCTCGAGTGTGGCCGAAGTGTAGGGCAGGGCAAGTCCGCGGCGGAATAAAAAAGGGGCGCCCCACCGGGAGCGCCCCCGACCCCATTGTTCCGTAACCGTGTCGATCCGTGTTGTTCCGTAACCGTGTCGATCCGTGTTGTTCCGTGGCCCGTGTTGTTCCGTGTTGCTCCGTGGCCCGTGGCCCTACTTGATGAACAGCATCTCGCGATACGTCGGCAGCGGCCACACGTCGTGCGGCACGACGCACTCGAGCGCGTCGCCGACCTCGCGCAGCGCGGTCATCGCGGGGATGACCTTGTCGCGGAAGTACTGCGCGTGCTTCAGGGGATCCCCGTTCGTCTCGTGCTCGAGGAGCTCCTGGAGGTGGTCGACGCGGACCTTGCACTCGTCGGTGAGACGGCACAGGTGGTCGAGCGCGCGCTTCGTCTCCTTGGCCGTCGCCCCCGCCGCCTTCACGGCCGCCACCGTCTCGGCGAGCTGCCCCTGGTTGCGGTAGGCGGCCGGCAGGATGAAGCGGTTCGCCATCAGCACCATGAGGTTCGCCTCGATGTTGATGGTCTTGTTGTACTGCTCGAGGGCGATCTCGTAGCGCGCGTGCACCTCGCGCCCGCTGAGCACGCCGTACTTCTCGAACGTCCTGATCACCTCGGGCGTGATCGCCTCCGGGTAGGCGTCGACCGACGTCCGGTGGTTCAGCAGCCCTCGCTTCGCCGCGTCCTTCTGCCACTCCTCCGAGTAGCCGTTGCCGTTGAAGATGATCCGCTTGTTCTCCTTCACCAGCTTCGTGAGCAGCTGCTTGACCGCTCCCTGGAGCTTCTTCCCTTCCTTCAGCGACTTCTCGAGCTCGGTCGCGCAGTGGTCGAGCGACTCGGCGACGATCAGGTTCAGCACGACGTTCGGGAAGGCGATGCTCTGGTTCGACGACACGGCGCGGAACTCGAACTTGTTGCCGGTGAAGGCGAACGGGCTCGTGCGGTTGCGGTCGCCGGCGTCGCGCGGCAGCTTCGGCAGCACGTTCACGCCGATGTCGAGGATGCCGCCGCTCTTCGTCGTCTTGGCGCTCCCCGCCTTCTCGATCTGCTGGAAGATGTCGGTGAGCATGTCACCGAGGAAGATCGAGATGATCGCCGGCGGCGCCTCGTTCGCCCCGAGCCGGTGGTCGTTGCCGGCGCTCGCGATGCTGAAGCGCAGCAGCCCCTGGAACCTGTTGACGGCGCGCAGCACCGCCGCGACGAACACGAGGAACTGGATGTTCTCGTGGGGCGTGTCGCCCGGGTTCAGCAGGTTGTTGCCGAGCTCGTCCGACATGCTCCAGTTCAGGTGCTTGCCGGAGCCGTTCACGCCGGCAAACGGCTTCTCGTGCAGCAGGCACGCGAGCCCGAACTTCGGCGCGATCCGCCGCAGCGCCTCCATCGTCATCATCTGGTGATCGGTGGCGACGTTGGCGTTCTCGAAGATGGGTGCGACCTCGTACTGGCCGGGGGCGACCTCGTTGTGCCGCGTCTTCACCGGCACGCCGACCTTGTACAGCTCGCGCTCGACCTCCATCATGAAGGCGAGCACGCGGTCGGGGATCGCGCCGAAGTAGTGGTCCTCCATCTCCTGCCCCTTCGGCGGACGCGCACCGAAGAGCGTGCGGCCGGCGTTGATCAGGTCAGGACGGTTGAAATAGAACTGCCGGTCGACGAGGAAGTACTCCTGCTCCGGGCCGCACGTCGCGGTGACGCGCTGCGCCTTCGACCCGAACAGCTTCAGGATGCGGACCGCCTGCTTCGACAGCGCCTCCATCGAGCGCAGGAGCGGCGTCTTCTTGTCGAGCGCCTCGCCCGTCCAGCTCACGAAGGCCGTCGGGATGACGAGCGTCGTGCCGCTGCCGGTCTGGAGCAGCCACGGCGGACTCGTCGGATCCCACGCCGTGTAGCCGCGCGCCTCGAACGTGGAGCGCATGCCGCCCGAAGGGAAGCTCGAGGCGTCGGGTTCGCCGCGGACCAGCTCCTTGCCGCTGAACTCCGCGACGGCGCGTCCGTCGGCCGACGGCGAGAGAAACGAGTCGTGCTTCTCGGCGGTGATGCCGCTCAGCGGCTGGAACCAGTGCGTGTAGTGCGTCGCGCCGTGCTCGACCGCCCAGTCCTTCAGCGCGCTGGCGATGATGTCGGCGATGTGCGGCTCGATCGCGTCTCCCTGCGCGACGGCGCGCCGGAGCGCGCGGTAGACGTCCTTCGGCAGGCGGGCGCGCTGCACTTCCTCGTTGAACGTCAGCGACCCGAACTCCTCGGTCGCTCTCTTCTGTGCGGTCGGACGCTGCGGCGCCGTGAAGCCGGCGCTCCAGTTCGTGATGCTGCGGATGGCGTCGTGCGATGAAGCGGAACCCATGGTCGGTCGTCCTTTCGGGGGTGAGGTCACGAGCGGGGAAGGCGTTCGTCAGTCACAGGAGAGTCATTATGCGGACGGCCGCAGCGTGGTTCAACAGTAAAGAGCGGCTGAGCTAACGATTTTTAACAGGATATACTTAACATCGTGAAACATATTCAGGACTACTACGCACCGTTAATCGGCGAATTCGAACAGGTTGTCCTCCTTTCCCTCCTCCGGCTCGGCAATGGCACCTGGGGGGCCGCCATCCGCCGCGACATCCAGGAGCGCATCGGCCGCGACCTCCCGGTCAGCGTCGTCTACGTCACGCTCCAGCGGATGGAGAAGAAGGGGTTCGTCAAGTCGTACGTCGGCGAACCCACAAGGGAGCGTGGTGGACGACGACGGCGGCACTACCTGATCGACACCGCCGGCGAGCACGCGCTCGGGCGCTCGTACCGCGCGCTGAAGAAGATGGCCGAGGGGCTCGAGGACCGCCTCGAAACCCTCTGAAACGCACGCCGCGCGGCTCGGGTTCCGGCATCACGGCTCCCGGCGGCAGGACGCCCCGTCGCGGCTGGTCATCTGATCTCGAAGACCATGCCTTCCCGAAGAACAGCGGTCCTGATCCCCGTGCCGGCGACCGGCGCCCCGGGGGAGTTCTCCTCCACCTTCGCCTCCCGTGCGTCGAAGACGACCACGGCGCTGCGTCCGACGACTTCGATCCGGTCGCCGCGAAGGATGGCCGCCGTCGCCTCGTCGATGCCGACCCCCAGCAGCTTCGGGTGGTCGAGCACGGCGCTCAGCAGCCGGTTCGTCCGCTGCCGGCGCAGGAAGTGCTGGTCGACGATCGCCCCCGGCCAGATCCCGAGCCCGTTCGCCAGCGTCGTCTTGCGTGACTCGAGCGACTGCAGGTCGGCCTCGCCCGTGATCATCAGCGCGGACAGTACGGCGGCCCCCGCACTGGTGCCGCCCACGACGACGCCGGCGCGGTGCCGCGTCCGGATCACCTCGTCGAGTCCCGTGCCCTCGATCGCCTTCATGAACCGGTTCTGATCGCCGCCGGGAATCCAGATCAGCGTGGCCGCCTCGAGCGCGGCGCGCGCCCCCGGATCACCAAAATCCACCTTCGCGGCCTCGCGCGCACCCGCGTCGAGCCACATCTTCACCGAGCTGTCGCCGGCGCCGGCGACCGCGGACGACTGCGGGAGCACGGCGACGACCGCCTCCCGGCCTCCCGCGAGTTCCAGGGTGCGCGCGACGATCCGGTCGGTCGTGCCGCCCCCGCCCACGGCGACCACGGCGCCCGGTCCCTGCGCGCCTGCAGGAGAGGCGAACAGGTGCGCGACCGCAACCAGCGTCAGGCAAAACCGCAGCAGGGATGTCGTCTTCAGCATTCCGCATTCTTCCTGACAGGCCGCTGACACGCCTCTAGTGCCCGAGCAGCCGGTGCGGCACGTACGGCTCCTCCAGCCTTCGCGCCTCATCGTCGCTCAGCGTGACGTCGAGCGACGCGACCGCCTCGTCGAGCTGGTACATCCTGGTGGCACCGACGATGGGGGCGGCGATGCCCGGCTGGCGGAGCACCCACGCGAGGGCGACCTGCGCCGGCTTCACTCCCTTCTCCCGCGCGATCTCCTGGCAGCGGTCCGCGACGGTGAAATCGTCTGTCGCGTAATACAGACCGTGGCCGAAGGTGTCGGTGCGCCCGCGCTCCGTGTCGGCGTCCGTGGCGCTTCGCCGGTTGCACGCGAGGAAGCCCCGCGCCAGGGGACTCCAGGGGATGATGCCGATGCCCTCCTCGAGACACAACGGGATCATCTCGCGCTCTTCCTCGCGGTACACGAGGTTGTAGTGGTTCTGCATCGATACGAACCGCGTCCACCCGTGACGATCCGCCGTGTACAGCGCTTTCGCGAACTGCCACGCCATCATGCTCGACGCCCCGATGTACCGCACCTTGCCCCCCCGCACGACGTCGTCGAGCGCACGCAGTGTCTCTTCGATCGGCGTCTCCGGGTCCCAGCGATGGATCTGGTACAGGTCGATGTAATCGGTGCCCAGTCGCCGCAGCGAGTTGTCGACGGACGCCAGGACGTGCTTGCGTGACAGGCCGCGATCGTTCGGATCGTCGCTCATCGGGAAGAACACCTTCGTCGCGAGCACGACCCTGTCGCGCTGCGCGAAGTCCTTCAGAGCGCGGCCGGTGATCTCCTCAGAAACGCCGAGGGAGTACATGTCGGCGGTGTCGAAGAAGTTGATGCCGAGCTCCAGCGCCCGCTGCACGAACGGCCGCGCGGCCGCCTCGTCGAGGATCCACGGCCGCCACTTCGGGCTGCCGTAGGTCATCATGCCGAGGCAGATGCGCGAGACCTTCAGCCCCGTGCGACCCAGCCTGACGTACTGCATCTGGCGATCATAGGGCAGCGCGGCACGCCCCGCCGCGTCGAGAGCGAGGGGGTGGCAGCCGCGCCGTGCGAAAATACGGCGAATGTTCCGGACGTTCTTCCGTGCGGCCTAGGCGTATCCTGCACGTCGACATGGACGCGTTCTACGCGTCGGTCGAGCAGCGCGACGATCCGTCGCTTCGGGGCAGGCCCGTCGCCGTCGGCGGCAGCCCGGCGGGGCGCGGCGTGGTCGCGGCTGCGAGCTACGAGGCGCGCGCGTACGGGGTGCGGTCGGCGATCCCGATGGCCCGCGCCGTCCGTCTCTGTCCGCATCTCGTGATCGTGCGGCCCGATTTCTCCAAGTACAAGGCGGCGTCGCAGAAGGTCTTCGAGATCTTCCGCGCCGTGACGCCCCTCGTCGAGCCGCTGTCGCTCGACGAGGCGTACCTGGACGTCACCGAGAACGCGTGGGGAGAGCCGCTCGGCCGCGAGGTCGCGGTGCGGCTGAAACGCGAGATCCGCGAGGCCACGGGGTTGACGGCGTCAGCGGGCGTCGCACCCAACAAGTTCCTCGCGAAGATCGCGTCGGCATGGAAGAAGCCGGATGGCCTCACGGTGATCGCGCCGGAGCGCGTCGAGCGTTTTCTGCAGGGGCTGCCGGTCGACGCGCTGTGGGGGGTGGGGCCGGTCACCGCGCAGCGGCTGCGGGAGCGCGGCATCGAGAAGCTCGTCGACGTGCGCACGGCCGACATGACCGTGCTGCGCGAGGCGGTGGGAAGCGGCGCCGAGTGGCTGCGGGCGCTGGCAAACGGCATCGACGATCGTCCGGTCGAACCGCACCACGAGCCGAAGTCCTCGGGGAGCGAGAACACCTACGCGCAGGACCTGACGAACATCGACGAGATCCGCGCGGCCGTCGACGAAATGGCCCGCGACGCCGCGCACTGGCTCGCACGGAAGAACCTGCTGTGCCGCACCGTCACCGTGAAGGTGCGCTACTCCGACTTCACGACGATCACGCGAAGCCACACCGCGCCGCCGACCCGCGACGAGGAAGACATCGCGCGCCGGGCGGTCGCGCTCCTCGACAGGACCGAGGCGGGCACGCGGCCCGTGCGCCTGCTCGGCGCCAGCGTGCACAACCTCGCCGACCCCGAAGGAACCGGCGAGGCCGCGGAGCTGCCGCTCTTCGCTGCGCTCGAGGCGGAGGGAGAGCACTGACAACTCCAAATCTCAAACTCCAAAACCCAAAACTCCAAACCTCAAACGCCAAATTCCAAACGCCAAACCTCAAACTCCAAATGTCAAACACCCAACGCTGAACATCAACGTCCGGACTCGACGTTGGAGTTTGGAATTTGGAGTTTGGAATTTTGGCGTTTGGCGTTTGGCGTTTGGCGTTTGGCGTTTGGAATTTGGCGTTTGGAATTTGGCGTTTGGAATTTGGAGTTTGGCGTTTGGAGTTTCGCCGCGCCGCCGGAACCGACGGCGCGGCGTTGTGAGAGCTATTCAGCCGGCGGCGCGGTCTTCCTCGCGCGCGGCGCACGGGCCGTCTTCGCCGTCTTGGCGGCCGCGGCCGACTTCTTCGCCCGCGGCGCCTTCGCCGCCCTGGGCTCCTTCTCCTTCGGCTCCTTCGCGGCCTTCGCGCGCGTGCCACGGCCGCGGGCCGTCTTGCGCTCCTGGGGCTCCGGATGGGCGGCGTGCGCCTCGGATGGCCCGGACTCCTCCGCCTGGGCGTCCATCACCTCTGGCGTTTCCAGCTCCTGAACGACGTCGCCGTCGACGACTTCCGCCGGCGCCGGCTCGAGGCGATCCGCCTCGTGGATATCCGGGATATCGTCTCCGGGCTGCCACGGCCGCGGTGCACCGGGGGCCGCCGCTGCGGCCGGCGTCTCCGCCTCGTCGCCGACCGGCTGCATGACGTTGCCGGGGAAGAGCCGGATCACGCCCTGCCGGTCACGCTCGACGCGGAACAGCCCTTCACGGCCCGCGGCGCGCAGCAGATCGACGATGCTCGAGTAGCCGAACTTCCGCTCGTCGAACGTCGAGTCCACGTTGCGCATGAACTGCTTCGCCTGACGCACGTACATCGGCCAGCGCGGGGGGTTCTGCGCCGACTGGAAGAGGCGTCGGATCTCGCGGATCCCGTCGGCGAGGCGCGGCTCCTGCCGCCCTTCGTGCCGTGCTTCCTGCGCCGGCTTCTCGCGCGGCTGGTCATCGCGCCGGCGCTGCCCGTGCGGCTCGCGGCGTTCCGCCTGCGGCGGCGCGGCCTGCGGCTCGGCGGCGTCCTCGGCCGCGGCGGGCGGCGCATCGTGCGGCAGTTCGACGACGACATTGCGTCCCATCTCGCGCACGACGACGTGCCCCGCGGCGGCGAGCTTGTCGGCGAAGTCCCTGAAGCTCGAAACGCCGTACGTGCGCTCCGAGAACGTGGAGTCGAGCTGCAGCAGGGTGCTCTTCAGCAGGCCGAGCTGCGGCGACACCTCGCGGTCGCTGAGCACCTTCAGCGCACGCCGGACGAGCGGCACCACCTGCTCGATCGGCGCCTGCGTCGCGGCGGCGGCCTGGCGTCCGCGGTCGGTCGACCCGCCGCGCCGCGAGCCGCCGAGCAGGTTCTCGTACGCGATGAACTCGTGGCAGTTGCGCTGCATCACGTAGCTCGTGAACGCGCGTCCGCCGACGACGAAGATCTGCTTGTCGTACTGCTTCAGCTTCTCGACGAGCGTGATGAAGTCGCTGTCGCCGCCGACGATGACGTACGCGTTGATGTGCGGATGCGTGAACGCCATCTCCAGCGCGTCGAGCGCCAGGTTGATGTCGGCGCCGTTCTTGTCGCCGCCGGGCGTGAGATTGCGCTGCACCAGCTTGGTGGCGTGCTGCGTCAGCGCACGGCTGTAGTCGCCGCTGCGCGACCAGTCGCTGTAGGCGATCTTCGACACGACGTCGCCGCGCTCCCGCAGCGCTTCGAGCACGACGCCGATGTCGAACTGGGTGTTGAGTGTGTTCTTCACGCCGATTTCGATGTTGTCGAAATCGATGAAGACGGCCATCTTGAGGCGTGTGTCTGCCAAAACTTTCTAATTCCTTTGCATGGTGTGGAACGGCGGGGTGACCCGCGCCGCGACTCGCCCGGGTCGTACCCGGGCCTCGTCGGGGCATGCGCCCCGCCTGCTCCTGCGGGCGGGGGCCACACCATTATCGCCTAAGTGCCGGCGGATGTGCGATTTACTTCTGCGGCGCGCTACCGGCCCGCACGTCGTAGGCGTACAGCATGTCCTGGTCCCTGAGGAAGAGCTTGCCCTCGGCCACGACCGGGTGGCTCCAGGTGGGGCTGTTACCCGTCCGTATCTCGAACCGGCCGTGCTCGCGGTACCCCGACGGCGTCGCCTCGGCGAGGCCGACGACCCCGCGCTCGCTGAACAGGTAGAGTCGCTCGTCGGCAAAGATGAGCGACCCCTTCCCGACGCTCCGGTCACGCCACGCCACCTGCGCGTCGTCGAATCGCATCGCCGTCAGGATGTGGCTCGAGAAGCCGTAGAGATGGTCACCCACCAGCACGGCGGTCGCGTGGTGGTTGCGCATGTCGTTCGTGAAGTAGATCTCGGACGCCGACACGCGGTTGCCCGTCGCCGAGAGCTGGAGCAGCGCCGCGCCGGTCCCGTAGTCGGAAGAGAGGAAGACCCGGTCGCCTCTGGCGATCGGGGTGGCGATGTTCGCGGTGCGGTTGGCGACGCGGCTGTAGCTCCACAACTCGCGGCCGTCGCGGGTATCGACGCCGACGGCCCGCACCGCGGTGAAGAAGATTGCCTGCGGCACGCCTCCGACCGGGTGAAAGAGCGCCGACGAATAGCCCGCCGGATCGCTGCCGCTCTTCCAGAGCACGTTGCCGTCGCTCTTCCGGAACGCGGCGAACGCGGCGCCGCGCGCCCCCGGGGCGACGAGCACGCGGTCGGGCAGCACGAGCGGCGATTCACTGAGCCCCCAGCGGATGTTGCTGCCCCCGAAATGACGGAGCACGTTCACCTTCCACACGATCTTGCCGGTGGCGGCTTCGATCGACGACAGGTCGCCGCTCGCGCCCAGCGCGAACAGGTGATTGCCGTCGACCACCGGTGTCCCTCGAGGCCCGTCCCCCTGATCGTTCGAGAAGCGCGTCCCCTGGGCGGTCTCCCACAGCTTCCTGCCGGTGGCGAGGTCGAACGCCATGACATATTCGGTGCTGCCGCGGGCGCCGAGCGTGTATAGGCGGCCGTTTGCGACGGCGAACGACGAGTAGCCCTCGCCGGCCCCCGCCGCCTTCCACGCGAGCGGCGGGCCTCCTCGAGGCCAGCTCTTGAGCAGGCCCTTCTCGGCCGAGATGCCGTCGCGGTTTCTCCCCCGCCACTGCGGCCAGTCGGCCGGCGCGCGGTTCGACACCGACGTCGAGAGGATGAAGACGCAGATCGCGGCGGCGATCACGCGGGCGGCGGCGTGTGGCTTCGTCATAGGCGTTCAGAGGCGGTTCAGGGATTCGGCTTCTTCACCACGCGCACCGTTTTCAGCTCGATCCGGTTCACCGGCTCCTCGCCGTTCACGGGTGCGTTCTCGATCGCTTCGACGACCGTCATGCCCTCGACGACGCGGCCGAACGCGGTGTACTTGCCGTCGAGCGAAGGGGCGTCGCCCGTGACGATGAAGAACGACGTCGTCGCGCTGGCGGGGTCGTCGCCGCGCGCCATCGAGACGATCCCGCGCACGTGCCTGGTGTCGTTGAACTCCGGCTGCAGCGTGCGCACGAGCTTCTGCTGCTTCTCGGTCAGCGGCCCGCGGCTGCCCACCGAGCCGGTCTGCACCGCGAATCCACGAACCACCCGATGGAACGCCATCCCGTCGAACACACCCGCTTGCGCGAGCCGCAGAAAGTTCCGAACGTGTTCCGGCGCCTTGTCGGCGAAGAACTCGAGGGTGATGGTGCCCGCGCCCGTTTCGAGCACGGCCTGGTACTGCGCGAGCTCCTCCGCCGATTCCCTGGAAAACGGCTCCGGCTCCGGCGGCGGCGTGTCGCGGATCGTCACGGAGACGATCTCGATGCGCGACAGCGGCGCCCCCTCCGGAGATGCGGCCGCCTCCGAGATCTTCTGGACGACGTCCATCCCTTCCGAGACGCGGCCGAAGATCGTGTACTTGCCGGTGAGCGCCGGCTGGTCGGTCACGCAGACGAAGAACTGCGACCCCGCGCTGTCGGGTTTCCCCGGCTGAAGCACCGCCGCGACGGCGCCGCGCGTCGCCGGTTCCGCGCTGAACTCGGCCTTCAGCACGCCGAGGCCTCCGGTGCCGTACTGCTTCGCCTTCGCCGGATCCTTCGTCAGCGGGTCGCCCCCCTGGATGATCCCGTGCTTCACGATCCGGTGGAAGGTTGTTCCGTTGAACGCCCCCTCGCGCGCCAGCTTGATGAAATAGCCGACGTGGTTCGGCGCGAGCTCCGGCTTCAGATCGATGACGAACAGGCCCTCGGTGGTGTTAACGACCGCCTGCTTGTTCGTCATGTCGGCGAGCGACAGCCTGTTGGCGAACGGCGCGGGCTTCTGCGTCTCGGAGGCGAGGAGCGCAAGGAGGAGAACGAGCCACATGCCGGTCATTATGGCGCACGGAGGGCGGGGCTCACGGAGACGCGCGGGGCGGAGCGCGTCTCCGCGTTGCTCCCTGCTTCCAGCTTTCAGCTTCTAGCTTTCAGCTTTTCAGCTTCGAGCTCCCAGCTCCCAGCTCCCAGCTTCTAGCTCCCAGCTCCTGATTTCCCCCTGCCCGGCTTCGGGCCCGCCACGCCGGGCGACTCGGCATCCGCCTCGCGGAGGTCGTTCTCGAGGCGCGTGCCATCGGTGACGGAGCTGTTCCGGCCGGTGTCCCACGCCGTACCGTCGCCGGTCGTCGTGAAATTGAAGTTCTTCTCGTCGTCCTTGTTCGCGTAGCGGTCGGTGCGGCCGAAGTCCTTCTCGTCGGTCGTGCCGCTCTTCGTATCGGGCGGGAAGTTCTCGTTGCGATCGTTCTCAGCCATTGTGCGTGTGCCTCCTGTAGTGACGTTTGTCGCGTGCAAGCCAGATACCGGGAGCCCGCGTGCCTGGGCGACTGTATTGCTGTATAGTTGAATAGCGAGTGCGCAGATGACAGCCGTGCCGATGTCCGAGGAATTCTTCAACCATGTAGCCGAGCGATTCAGGGCGCTCGGCGAAGCGTCGCGCCTTCGCATCCTGAACGCGCTCCGTGGCGGCGAGTGCAGCGTCGGAGATCTCGTGGAGCGCACCGGCCTGAGCCAGGCGAACCTCTCGAAACACCTGCAGCTCCTGTACGCGCTCGACTTCGTGCAGAGGAGGAAGGACGGCCTCTTCGTGTATTACCGGCTTGCCGACGAGGGGGTGTTCCAGTTGTGCGACATCATGTGCGGCCGCCTGCCGCAGTTGAGGGATGCGCTGAACGGGCGGCGGGGCCGCAACGGCCGGACGCGCCCGCGCGCCTGAGGGAGGTTTCCATGGAGGTCCAGACACACACGGATCCGGCCTACGGCTACACGGTGCGACTGCGGGGCACGTCGTTCGACGGTGCGCGCGCGCGAATCACGGACGCCCTCAAGGAGGAAGGCTTCGGCATCCTCACCGAGATCGACGTGCAGGCGACGCTGAAAGCGAAGCTCGACAAGGACTTCCGCCGCTACGTCATCCTCGGCGCATGCAATCCGAATCTCGCGCACCGCGCGCTCGAGCACGAGCTCGGCATCGGCCTGCTGCTTCCCTGCAACGTCTGCCTTTGGGAGGAGGATGGTGTCGCGGTCGTCTCGATCATCCGCCCCGAGGCGATGTTCCAGGTGGTGAAGAACACCGAACTGCAACCGGTCGTAGACGACGCGGATCAGCGGCTGCGCCGGGCCCTCGACAAAGTGAGCGCGGGCGGGTGACCACGATGGACGTTCTGACGCTCTTCGCGTTTGTCGTGATCTGGTTCGGGCTCCAGTGGTGGCTACTGCCCCGCCTGGGCGTGCCCACCTGAGCGGTGCCTACGCCCCGCGGTTCGCGGGGATGCAGACCTGAAGCGGACGACCCGGATGGCGGCCGCCCTACCGCCAGTCGCGGAGATCACGATCGCTGATCTTCAGCGTGCGCTCTTCCGCCTTGACGCTGAAGCCCCGGAACGTCCCCGGCGGCGTCGCCACCGAGTGATACCGGAACACGATGCGGCTGCCGGTGCGCAGCGCCTCCGCAGGAAAGGCGGCCATCAGCGCAGGGACGGCCAGTTGCGGCCCCAGCAGAGGCTCCATCTCGGCGAGATCGCACGGCGTCTCGAGCACCATCGTCCAGGCCGGCTGGATCTCATCCTGGACGTTCTTCGCCCCGGGGGGCCGGATGGTGATCGTGGTCACGGGCGCAACCGCCACCCGCCCGGAATCCTCCTCAGGGAAGCGGTACTCGTTGCCGAACCCCACGATCCAGATCGTCTGCTCGCGGACGGCAGCGGGAATGTCGTCGGACGTGAACCGCTGGTCTCTCGCGGCGGCGACCTGCGTCATCGTGGCGACCCGCCAGAAGGGGGTGAACAGCATGCCGGCGCGCCGCGGCTGCCAGGAGCCGGATGCCTTGAGCGGGTGCCCCACGAGCTTCGGATGTCGGCGGCCGAACGCCATCGCCTCTTCGACCTCTGCGGGCGATAGCACCGCCGCCGCCGGCAGGGCGGCAGGGGCCGTGACGACGGGTGAGTTCACGGCGGCCCCGTGAGCGCGCGTGACGGGCGGGCCGGCCTGCGGCCGCGCGCCGGACCGACGGGCATCACGGCTCAGCACCGCCTTGAACGGCGTCGGTCTCCCCGGCTCGACGCAGAACCGTCGGCTCACCAGGGACCCGTAGCCGGGGCTGGATACGGCAATGCTGTGATTGCCCGGCTCGATGCCCAGCACCTCGAAGCTCCCGTCGGCGCTGGTGACGACGGTGGTGGTTGCGCCGGTGCGGATGTTCGTGACGACCACGGTCGCACCCGCGATCCAGCCGTCGCGGGTCTCCACATCGCGGACGGTACCGACGAGTGCCGCAGGCGGCCAGGAGACCTGTGCAACGAGCATCGCGGCGACGAGCGACTTCATGGCGCCTCCTGGGCTCTGAATGCCGAGGTTGCCGTCCGGGCTTCCCGGGTGTCGAATTGCTCCACAGTAACCCGGAACGCACCGTACCCGTATAATTCACCCCCTATGCCTGTCACCTTCACCCTCAACGGCAAATCCACCACCGTCGACGTACCACCTGACATGCCGCTGTTGTGGGTGTTGCGCGACGTTCTGAACCTGAGCGGCGCCAAGTACGGGTGCGGCACCGGCCAGTGCGGCGCATGCACGGTGCATCTGCGCGGCCGCGCCGTCCGCTCGTGCCAGACGCCGATCAAGAACGTCGCGGGCGCGGCGGTCGTGACGATCGAAGGCCTCTCGCCCGACGGGTCCCACCCGCTCCAGAGGGCGTGGGAGGAGCTGGACGTGCCGGAATGCGGCTACTGCCAGTCGGGACAGATCATGGCGGCCGCCGCCCTGCTCGCGGCGCGGCCGAACCCGACGGACGCCGACATCGATACCGCGATGAACGCGAATCTGTGCCGGTGCGGCACCTATATCCGCATCCGCCAGGGGATCCATCACGCCGTCCGCTCGGTCAGCGGCACGAAGTCGTCGCCTTCGGAGGCGAAATGAGCGCCACCTTCACCCTCGACCGTCGCAGCTTTCTTCGCGTCACGGCCCTCGCCGGCGGCGGCTTCATGCTCGCCACGTACCTCGAGCCGCTGGATCTCTTCGCGCAGGGCGGCCAGCGGCCGGCGCCGCTCGACCCCAACGCGTTCGTGTCGATCGACGCGAACGGCATCGCCACGATCGTCGCCAGAAACCCCGAAATCGGCCAGGGTGTGAAGGTGATGCTGCCGATGCTGATCGCCGAGGAGCTCGACGTCGAGTGGAAGAACGTCCGCATCGAACAGGCGGACCTCGACCCGGCGAAGTACGGTCCACAGTCGGCCGGCGGCAGCTTCGCCACGCCGACGGCGTGGGAGCCGATGCGGCGCATCGGCGCCGCGGCGCGGCACATGCTGATCGCGGCGGCGGCGCAGGCGTGGGGCGTCCCTGCCTCGGAGATCACGACGACGCCGGGCCGGCTGGTGCATCGGGCGACTGGCCGCTCGGCCGGGTATGGCGACTTCGCATCGGCGGCAGCCGCGATCGCGCCCCCCGACATGGCGGCTCTCACGCTGAAGGAGCCGAAGGACTTCCGCATCATCGGCCAGCGGATCCCCGGCGTCGACAACCGGAAGATCGTCACCGGTCAGCCGCTGTTCGGCAGCGACGTCAAACTGCCCGGGATGCTCTACGCCGTGTACCAGCGGTCCCCGGTGATCGGCGGCAAGGCAATGACCGCGAACCTCGACGTGATCCGAAAGCTGCCCGGGATCCGGCACGCCTTCATCGTCCCGGAAAGCCACGGCGGCGGCTCGATGAGCGGTGTCGCCATCGCCGGCGACAGCTGGTGGTACGCGGAGTCCGCGCGCAAGCAACTGCAGGTCGCGTGGGACAGCGGACCGGCGGTGAACGACAGCAGCGCGGCGTTCTCGAAACGCGCGGTGGACCTCTCGAAGGAGGCGCCGCATGCCACCACACGGAGCGACGGCGACGCGGACGCCGCGCTGGCGGCCGCCGCGAAGACGGTCGAGGCGGCGTACGAATACCCGTTCCTCGCGCACGCGCCGATGGAGCCGCCGAACGCGACCGCGGTCTTCAAGGACGGCCGGCTCGAGATGTGGGCCGGCACGCAGCAGCCGGGCGGCGTGGTGAGCGTCATCGCGAAAGCGCTCGACATCCCCGCCGAGAACATCACCATCCATCTGCCGCGCATGGGGGGCAGCTTCGGCCGCCGCCTCTACAACGACTACGTGGTCGAGACCGCGGTGATCGCGAAGACCGTCGGCGCGCCGGTGCAACTGCGGTGGTCGCGCGAGGACGAGATGCGGCAGGAGGTCTTCCGCCCCGCCGGATACCACTTCCTGAAGGGGGGCGTCGACGCGGACGGGAAGCTCGTGGCGTGGCGCAACCACTTCATGACCTTCACCTTGGCAGGTACAGCCCCCGCGACGGGACAGGGGCAACAGGGTCCGCGGTATGCCAACTCCGCCACCATGCGCGCCAACGAGTTCCCGGCGGCATTTGTCCCGAATTTCGCGACGCACGTTTCGACGATGCCGCTCGGCGTGACGACGGGTGCGCACCGAGCCCCGGGTGCCTGTGCGATCTCGTTCGTGATCCAGTCGTTCCTCGACGAGCTCGCGCACGCGGCCGGCAGGGATCCGTTGCAGTTCCGGCTCGATCTGCTGTCGGTGACTCCGATTCCTGGACAGGGAGCGAACGCGCCGGGCTTTGATCCTGCCCGTATGACCGGCGTCGTGAAGCTCGTCGCCGACAAGGCGGGATGGGGCAAGCGGACGCTGCCGAAAGGCACCGGCATGGGCATCGCGTTCCACTTCAGCCACCAGGGGTATTTCGCGGAGGTCGCCGAAGTCACAGTGGATGCCAACAAGCGGATCAAGGTGAACAAGGTGTGGGTCGCCGGCGACATCGGGCGGCAGATCATCAACCCGCTGAACGCCGAGAGCCAGGTGCACAGCGCCGTGATCGACGGCATGAGCCAGATGATGCTCGAGGTCACCGTGGACGGCGGCCGGATCACGCAGTCGAACTTCGACGACTACCCCGTGATGCGGATGCGCCAGGCGCCGCCCGAGATCGAAGTGCACTTCCTCACGTCCGACAACAACCCGACAGGGCTCGGCGAGCCGCCGCTCCCGCCGATCATCCCGGCCGTCGCCAACGCACTGTTCGCGGCGACCGGCGTGCGCATCCGGTCGCTGCCGCTGAGCCGCCACGGTTTCAGCTGGCGATAACCTCCACCGTCACACGGGAGCCCAGGAAGCGATCACGTGAAATTCGGAACCGTTACAGGAGCCGCACTCGTCCTCTGGTGCCTCTGCGTCGCCGTTCAGGCCTCGAAACCGGCGCAGACACCCACGACCAACGACGGCGTCTACACGAAGGAGCAGGCCGCCCGCGCGAAGAAACAGTACGACGCGCTCTGCGCCGACTGCCACGCCTTCTCGATCGCCGAGAAGAAGCGGCCGCGCGACCTGCCGCTCGGCGACGAGCCGTTCTTCGAGCAGTGGACCGGCCGCCCGCTCAACCAGCTCGTCACCGTCATCCACCTGACGATGCCGAACGACGGGTCGGCTGAAGTGAGCGAGGCCGAAGCGCTCGACCTCGTCGCGTACATCCTGCAGCGGAACGGCTTCCCCGCCGGCTCCAAACCGCTCACCAAGGCCACCGCGGCCGCCGTGATCGAGCGGCCGAAGAAGAAGTAGCGGCGGCAGAAGCCCTGCGGCGGCGGCGCTGCTACCATGGGGGCATGGCCCTCGATGAACGTGCGTTCTTCAACGAGAAGCAGGAGACCCGGCCGGGCAGCTACCAGTGCCCGAAGTGCCGCCGGACCGGCGAGTACGGGATCCGGTGGATGCGCCGCACGAAGAAAGACCGCCCGCCCGCCGGGGCGAGCGACGCCGACAAGGCGAAGTTCGCGAAGCTGCGCGACTACCTCCTGAGGCTCGACGACGAGGTCGTCTGCAAGACCTGCGGACGGAAGTTCGAGATCCCGTCGCAGCACTCGCTCGTCTACGTCGATCAGCTCGCCGGCCTGCCCGATCCCGACGAGCTCGAGCGCGAGATCGCGGCGGCCTCCGGCGAGGCGGCGGCCGAGCAGGAGAAGAAGCCCGCGATCCCGGCGCGGTTCACGCGGAAGTCCACCGGCTGGAAGTAACTGCGGCTCGATCCGTTCAGGCTTGACAGCGCACGCCCACTGAATGACTATTCATTCAGTGCCGACGACAGCCGCCGCCGACAAGCGCACCGCCATCCTCGACGCCGCCACCGCGACGTTCGCGAAGCACGGATTCTTCGGCTCGCAGGTCGCCGACGTCGCCCGCGCCGCCGGGATCGCCGCCGGGACGGTCTACCTCTACTTCCGCAGCAAGGACGAGATCCTCACCTCGATCTTCGACCGCACCATGCAGGAGGCGATCAGGGAGGGACGCCAGGCGCTCGCCGACGTGAAGGATCCGGTCGAGCGGTTGCGGCGCATCGCCCGCATGCACCTCGCCCGGTTGGGACGCGACCGCAACCTCGCGATCGTCTTCCAGGTCGAGCTGCGGCAGACCACCAAGTTCATGGAGCAGTTCTCGACGAGCGGCCTCCGGGAGTACCTCGCCGTGATCCAGGAGACGATCGAGCACGGCCAGGCCCGGGGCGTGTTCCGCAGGTCGATGAATGCCCGCACCGCGTCGAAGGTGTTCTTCGGCGCGCTCGACGAGATGGCCACCAACTGGATCCTCAGCCGGCGGCGCTACGCGCTCGAGGCGCAGGCGGACGAAGTGGTCGACATGCTCGTCGGCGGCTTCGGGACGTCCGCGAGAACGGGGGGGAGATGATGCATTCCGTTGCTGTCCTCGGCGCCGGAACGATGGGGGCGCAGATTGCCGCCCACGCGGCAAACGCCGGCCTGTCCGTCCTGCTGCTCGACGTCACCGCCGACGCCGCGCAGGCGGGGCTCGAGCGGGCGCGCAGGCTGAAGCCGGACCCGTTCTTTCTACCGGACGCCGCCGCACTGATTCGCACCGGCAGCTTCGACGACCTCCTGGCGCACGCAGGCCGGGCGGACTGGGTGATCGAAGCGATCGTCGAACAGCTGGAGCCGAAGCACGCGTTGCTGTCGCGGCTCGCGCCGCACCTCGCCGCCGGCACGATCGTCACCACGAACACGTCCGGCATCCCGATCGCGCAGGTGGCGCAGGCGTTCACCGGCGCCGCCGTGGAGGTCAGGCGCCGGTTCCTCGGCACGCACTTCTTCAACCCGCCGCGATACCTGCCGCTGGTGGAACTGATCCCCACGGCGGAGACGGATCCGGCGGTCCTGCAGCGCATGCGCGACTTCCTGGACGTCCACCTGGGCAAGGGGGTCGTCGTCGCGCACGATCGCCCGGGGTTCATCGCCAACCGCATCGGGATCTACGGCATGGCGCGGACCCTCGAGCTCGTGGCCGACGGACGGTTCACGATCGATGAAGTGGACGCCCTCACCGGCGCGGCCATCGGGCGGCCGAAGAGCGCCACGTTCAGAACGGCCGACATCGCCGGGATCGACATCCTCGCCAGGGTCGCGAGCGATCTCGAAACGAACCTGAAAGAAGAAGCGTTCCGGATGCCGCCGTTCGTCGAGGCGATGGTCGCCGAAGGGGCGCTCGGCGAGAAGGCGGGCCGCGGGTTCTTTCAGAAGGTGGCGGGGGCCGAGGGCTCCGAGATCCACGTCAGGGACATCGCGAGCTCGACGTACGTCCCGCGTGTGAAGGCTCGATTCGCCTCGATGGACGCGGCACGGTCGGTCGAGGACGTGCGCGCGCGTGTGAAGGCGCTGTTCCTCGCGCCCGACCGCGCCGGCGAGTTCCTCCGCGCGACGCTGGGACCGACGCTGCTGTACGCCGCCCGGATCGCTCCTGAAGTGGCCGATTCGATCGACGACATCGACCGCGCGATGCGCTGGGGCTTCGCGTGGGAGCTCGGGCCGTTCGAGACGTGGGACGCGATCGGGATCCAGGACGTGCTGCGCGCCCTGAACGGGTCCCCCACCGAGGCTCCGCCGATCGTCGCGGAGGCGGTCGTGCAGGGACGCAATGCCTTTCGCGAGGCGCCCCTGCAACCGGTGGCGCCGGAGTTCGCGGTGCTGCGGGCGGCGCGCGCGGCAGCGACGCGGACGGCCCACGTGCCCGCAGGCGTGGCCGCCGGCATCCTTGAATCCCAGCCACAGGTGTCGCGTCCCCTGAAGGCGAACGCGGCCGCCTCGCTCGTCGATCTCGGGGACGGCGTCCTGGCGCTCAACTTCCACTCGAAGATGAACGCCATCGGCGGCGACACGATGGAGATGCTGGAGGCGGCCGTCGCGACCGCGTCGTCCGGCTACCGCGGCCTCGTGCTCACGACGAAGGGGCCGCACTTCTCCGCGGGCGCAAACCTCATGCTCCTGCTGCTGGCCGCGCAGGAGGGGGAATGGGACGACATCGACCTCATGGTGCGCACGTTCCAGCGCGCCACCATGACCTTGCGGCGTTCGCCGGTGCCGGTCGTGTCGGCGATCGCGGGGATGGCACTCGGCGGCGGCTGCGAGATCGGCCTGCACTGCGACCGGGTGCAGGCTGCCGGCGAAGCGTATATCGGTCTCGTGGAGGTCGGTGTCGGGCTCATCCCCGCAGGCGGCGGCACCAAGGAGATGCTCGCCCGGGCGATGGAGGCGATGCCTGACGCGTCGGCCGACCTGATGCCGCACGTGCAGCGCGTGTTCGAGACCATCGGCTTCGGCAAGGTGTCCACGAGCGGCCCGCACGCCCGCCGCCTCGGGTACCTGCGCGAGGTGGACGGCGTGACGATGAATCGCGAGCGGGTGCTCGGAGATGCGAAGCGAACGGCGCTCGCGCGCGCGGCAGCCGGGTATCACCCCCCGCCGCTGCGGCCCGCCATCCCCGTGGGCGGCCCGGACGTGTACGCGGCCCTCGCGCTCGGCATCCACCTGGCGCGCCGCGCCGAACGGATCAGCGATCACGACGCGGTGATCGGACGGCACCTCGCCCGCATCCTCACCGGAGGCGACGTCCTGCACCGCACGACCCTCTCGGAGCAGCAGTTGCTGGATCTCGAACGGGAGGCCTTCCTGAAACTCACCGGCGAGCGCAAGACGCTCGAGCGCATCGGTCACACGCTGAAGACCGGAAAGATGCTGAGGAACTGATGGCTGCCGTCATTGCGAGCGCCGTGCGGACCCCGATCGGCAAGGCGCCGAAAGGTGCGCTCCGCTTCACCCGTCCCGACGATATGGCCTCCGTGGTCATGCGCGCCGCCGTCGAGCGCGCGCCCGCACTCGACCCCGCCACCATCGAGGACGTCGTCTTCGGCTGCGCGATGCCCGAGGCCGAGCAGGGGCTCAACGTGGCACGGATCGCGGCATTGCGGGCCGGACTGCCGGTCAGCACGTCGGCCGTCACGGTGAACCGCTTCTGCGCGTCCGGTCTCGAGTCGATCGCGATCGCGGCGGATCGCGTCGCGACCGGCAGCGCCCGCGCGGTGCTGGCGGGCGGCACCGAGTCGATGAGCCTCATCCCGATGGGAGGCCACAAGATCGCGCCGAACCCGACGCTCGTCGCGGAATACCCGGACGTGTTCCTGAGCACCGGGCTCGTCGCGGAAAACCACGCGCGCGAGGCGGGGGTCTCCCGTGCGGAACAGGACGCGTTCGCGCTCGAAAGCCATCGCAAGGCGGTCGCCGCCATCGACGCCGGCCGGTTCAGCGAGGAGATCGTGCCGCTTGCGCCCGCCGGCGGGTCGGCCGTCTCGGTGGACGAGGGGCCCCGGCGCGACACGACCCTGGAGGCGCTCGCGGCTCTGAGGCCGGCGTTTCACGCCAGCGGAAGCGTGACGGCCGGGAACGCGTCGCAGATGAGCGACGGGGCGGCAGCCGTGGTCGTGATGGACGAGGCGCACGCGCGCGACCTCGGCATCCGCCCGCTCGCCCGTTTTCTCGGGTACGCGACGGCAGGCGTCGAACCGGAGCGGTTCGGCGTCGGCCCGGTGCCTGCGATCCGCAAGCTGCTCGGCCGCCTCGGCATCCCGCTCGGGGACGTCGACCTGATCGAGCTGAACGAGGCGTTCGCCGCCCAGGTGCTGGCGTGCCTGCGCGAGCTGCCGGTCGATCCCGCCCGGGTGAACGTCAACGGCGGCGCGATCGCGCTCGGGCATCCGCTCGGCTGTACGGGGGCGCGGCTGACCGCCACGCTGCTGCACGAGATGCGCCGCACGCAGGCGCGATACGGGCTCGTCACGATGTGTGTCGGGGGCGGCATGGGCGCCGCAGCGCTGTTCGAAGGAATCCACGACTGAAGAGAGCGAGGACGACATGGCGACAGGCGTGCTGGCGGACGTCAAAGGCGGTGGGTGGCTGGTTGCCGAACACGTGGACGTCTTCTCGCCCGAACGGCTGACCGACGAGCACCGGATGGTTGCGGCGACGGCGCACGAGTTCATGTCGAACGAGGTGATGCCGGCGGTCGAACGGCTCGAGCAGAAGGACTGGACGCTCGCGCGCGAGATCATGGCCAGGGCGGGTGCGCTCGGCCTCATCGGCACCGACGTGCCGGAAGATCTCGGCGGCGTCGCGCTCGACAAGGCGGCGTCTGTGGTGGTGGCGGAGGCCGTCGGCAGGAACGCCTCCGTCGCCAGCACGTTTGGCGCACAGACCGGGCTCTCGATCGTCCCGTTTCTCTGCTTCGGTACCGACGAGCAGAAGCGACGCTACCTCCCCGGGCTGGCCTCGGGGGAAGTCGTGGGGGCGTACGCGTTGAGCGAGTCGGGCTCCGGCTCCGACGCCCTCGCCGCCCGCGCGCGCGCCGTGCGGCAGCCCGACGGCTCCTTCCTGCTCAGCGGCGAGAAGATGTGGATCACCAACGGCGGGTTCGCCGACGTCTTCATCGTCTTTGCGAAGGTGGATGGCGAGCACTTCTCCGCCTTCGTCGTCGATCGCTCGTGCGGCGGCGTCGCGACCGGCAACGAGGAGCACAAGATGGGGCTCCACGGCTCGTCGACGACCCCGTTGATCCTGCAGGACGTCCTCGTGCCCGCCTCCGCGCTGCTGGGGGAGATCGGCAAGGGTCACAAGGTGGCGCTGAATACGCTCAACTACGGGCGGTTCAAGCTCGGCGCGATGTGTACGGGGGGAGCCAAGGCCGTGGTGGGCGAAGCGGCCGCCTACGCGGCGTCGCGCAGGCAGTTCAACCAGCCGATCGCGAATTTCGGCGCGATCCAGCACAAGCTCGGCGAGATGACGGCGCGGGTGTACGGCATCGAGAGCGCCCTGTACCGCACGTGCGGGCTCATCGACGCGGCGCTGGCTCAGTCGCACGACCTGACGGCGGCGCTCGAGGAGTTCGCCATCGAGGCGTCCATCCTCAAGGTGGCCTCTTCGGAAATGCTCGACTACGTCGTCGACGAGAACGTGCAGATCCACGGCGGCAACGGGTTCGTGAAGGATTACTCCGCGGAGCGGTACTACCGCGACGCGCGCGTGAACCGCATCTTCGAAGGGACGAACGAGATCAACCGGCTGCTCGTGCCGGGGATGCTCGCCCGCCGCGCCGTGAAGGGCACGCTGCCGCTGATCGCCGCCGCGAAGGGGCTGCTGGAAGAGCTGCTGGCTCCTCCGTCGATGTCTCCTTCAACGGCCGCGGCCATGGCGGGTGAGCGTGCGCTCGTTGCCGGAATGAAGAAGATGGCGCTGGCCGTGCTCGGGACCGCGATGCAGACATACGGGGAGAAGTTGGCCGACCAGCAGGAGGTGCTCGGTTTCACGTCCGACATCCTCTCGGACGCCTTCGTCGCCGAAAGCGCGCTGGTCCGTGCGCTCCAGGCCGCGACGGAAGACAGCCGCCGCGTGCCCCTGCACCACGCGGCTGCCGCGATCGTCGTTCATACGGCGGCGAGCCGCGTCGAAGCGGCCGCCAGGGAGGCGCTCGCCGCGATGACGACCGGCGACATGCTGCGCACGCTGCTCGCGGCGCAGCGCCGCTGGCTGAAGTCGATGCCGGCGGACCTGGTGGCCGCGCGCCGCACGCTGGCGGCCGAGGTCGTCCAGAACCGTCGCTACCCGTTCGTCCTGTGATCTCGCGTCAGTCGGCGCGAAGCGCGCGCACCGCCTCGACGCGTGTCGCGCGGCGCGCCGGCAGGTAGCACGCCACGAGTGCGACGGCGAGCAGCACGGCCGGCGCCGCGGCGAACGTCAGCGGATCGGTCGTGCTGATCCCGTGCAACTGGTTCTGCAGGACACGCGTGAACAGGACCGCCGCGGACGCGCCGGCGACCACGCCGGCGCCCACCAGCAGCATCCCCTCGCGCAGCACCATCCGCAGCACGTCGCCGGCCTGCGCGCCGAGCGCCATCCGCACGCCGATCTCCTGCGTGCGCTGCCCCACCGAGTACGCGAGCACGCCGTAGACGCCCACCGCCGCCAGCGCAAGCGCGAGGCCGCCGAAGAGCCCGAAGAGCAGCGTGAAGAAGCGGTCGCGCGCGATCGACTCCGACATGATGCTGCCGAGCGTCGCGATCCGCCGGATCGGCTGGTTCGGGTCGATCTCCCGGACCGCCGTGCGGATCGGCTCCGCCAGGAGCATCGGATCCCCGGACGTGCGAACGACGACGGTGGTCAACGTGCGGGGGGCGGTGCGGTGGTTGAAGTAGACCACCGGCGGCGGCTCCTCGGTCAGGCCGTTCTGGCGCACGTCCCCCACCACACCGACCACGATCGCCCGCCCGCCGTAGTTGGCGCGGACGATCTGGCCGACCGGATCCTCCCCCGGCCAGAACCGCCGCGCAGCCGCCTCGCTGACGAGAAACGGGTACGGCGCCCCCTGCGGCCAGCTCTCGGGCAGCGGCTCCCCTCTCAGCAGCGGGATCCCCATGGTGCGGAGGTAGCCCGGACTGACGATGCAGTTGGGCGTCCGCAGCGGGGCGCCATCCGTCGAACCTGACCCCTCGGGTTTCACGAACACCAGCGTGTCGCTGCATTCGGAGTCGAGCGGCAGCCGGGAGATGCTGCCGGCCGAAACGACGCCCGGCAGCGCCGAGATGCGCTCGAGGATCTGCTGCCGGCGCTGCACGATGTGCGCGCCGATGTCGCCTGTCGCGCTCGCCAGGTTCAGCTGCAGCGTGACCGCCACCACGCGGTCAGGGTCGAATCCCGGATTCACCGTGCGGAGCTCGAGGAAGCTGCGCGCCATCAGTCCGGCGCCGATGACGAGCAGCACGGCGAGGGCGACCTGCGCGACGACCAGCGCATTCCTGACGCGCGCACCGCCGCCGACGGACCCGCGTCCGCTGCGCATGCGCTGCTGAGGAGCCGTCTGCGCAGCGCGCAGCGCGGGCAGGATGCCGAACAGCACGGCCGTCAGCGCGGCGAGGCCCAGGCCGAAGGCGATCACCCGAACATCCATCCGCACATCGTCGACGCGCGGCAGCGTCCCGGCGCTGAGACCCAGCAGCGACTGCACGCCCCAGTAGGCGAGCGCGAGCCCCGCGAGCCCGCCGAGGAGGCCGAGCACGAGACTCTCGGTCAGGAGCTGCCGCACGATCCGCACGCGGGCGGCGCCGAGTGCGACGCGAGTCGCCAGCTCGTGGCCCCGCGCCGTGCCGCGCGCCAGCAGCAGGTTCGCCAGGTTCGCGCACGCGATGAGCAGAATGACGCCGACGACGGTGAGGACCACGAGGAGTGCCGTGTCGACCTCTCCCACGATCGTGGTGCGGAGCGGAACGAGCCGCGCCGCGCTCCACCCCTTGTTCGTATCAGGAAACTCCGCGGCGAGCTGCGCCGCAAGGGCGTTGACCTCCTGCTGCGCCTGGTCGAGCGTCACGCCTGGAGCCAAACGCGCAATCCCCTCGAACACACGCTGGGCGCGCACGCGCGGCCCGAACGACTCGTCGGGGAACACCGACTCAGGGAGCCACACGTCGGTCTCGCTCGTCGGGTAGCGGAAACCGTGCGGCATGACGCCGACGATCGTGGAGGTGATCGTGCCGGTCACGATGGTGCGGCCGAGGATGCCCGGATCGCGGCCGAACCGGCTGTTCCACAACCGCTCGCTGATGACCGCATGGCGCAGCGCCCCGCGCAGGTCGTCGTCGTTCAGCGGCCGGCCGATGCGGGCGCCGACCCCGAGCGTGCCGAACAGATCCCCCACGATCACGCCAGCCTGGTGCTCGACCGGGTCTCCCTGGCCGAGGAGAATGGTCGGCACCTCGATGGCCCCGGCCATGGCGCTGAACGCGCGGGCGCGCGCCCGCCAGTCGGCGACGTCCGGCACCGACAGGCGGCCGTCGGTGATCTCCTGCGCCGGGTTCACGAGATGAAATCGCACGAGCCGGTCGGGATCCGCGTACGGCAGCGGGCGCAGCAGTACTCCGTTGACGATGCTGAAGATGGCGGTGTTGGCGCCGATGCCGAGCGCCACGGTGAGGACGGTGACGAGGGCGAAGCCCGGGGAGCGCCGGATCAGGCGCAGCGCATAGCGGACGTCCTGCACGAACGTCTGCAGCGCGTGCAGTGGACGTCCCTCGCGCGTGCGTTCCTTCGTCTGCTCGAGGCCGCCAAGGGCGAGGCGCGCACGCCGTGCGGCTTCCTCTGGCGCCATCCCCCGCTGGATGTTCTCGCGCGTCTGCATCTCCAGGTGAAACGACAGCTCGTCGTCGAGATCAGCGTCGGCGCCCTTCATCCCGAGAATGGCCCGGAGGCGTGCCCGCAGGCCGTAGATCCAGTGACGCCACTCCATGACTAGACCTCCTCGAGCCGCAGGACACGGGAGATCGCCGACGAGAGTCGATGCCATTCGCCGGCTTCGTGCGCCAGGCGGCGCCGGCCCGCGGGAGTGAGCGAGTAGAACTTCGCGCGGCGCCCCAGCTCGCTGGTCTTCCACTCGGAGCGGATCCAGCCCGCCAGCTCGAGCTTCTGGAGCGCGGGATAGATGGAGCCGTCGCTCGCCTGGAGCTCGTCATTCGACACCTGACGCAGCCGCTGACTGATGGCCCAGCCGTGCTGCGGTTCGAGGGCGATGATCTTCAACAGCAGCAGGTCCAGCGTGCCCTGCACGAGATCGGATGGTTTACTCATGGTTCGACTCGCTTCGCTCGCTCACCACAGGCGGTTCGACTCGCTTCGCTCGCTCACGACAGGTGGTTCGATGCCGCGCTGCCCTCGGTTACCGAGGACATGGTTTGCTGCTTGGACGGACGGGCAGCGGAAAAGGTTGCGTCGGGGGGCGCGAGCGGCCCGCGTGCTCAGACCGGCTCGATGCCGCTCAGGGGCGCCGGCGCCGCCGGCGCGGCGGCATCGCGCGGGGCGGTGTCGAAAACGGCGGGAAGGCGCATGACGAACCGTGCCCCAGCGCCCGCGCCGTCACTGTGCGCTTCGAGCGTGCCGTCGTGGAGCGAAACGAGGTGGCGCGCGATGTACAGCCCAAGCCCGAGGCCGCCATGCCCCCGCGCCTGGCTCGAATCCGCCTGCTGGAACCGGTCGAACACCTGCGGCAGGAACGCGGGGTCGATGCCGATTCCCTCGTCCTGCACCGTCAGCACGAGGTCCCTGGCCTCGGGGGCGAGGGTCACCGTCACCGTGCCGCCGGGGCTGCTGAACTTGATGGCATTCGAAAGCAGGTTCCAGACGACCTGCTGGAGCCGCTGGGCATCGCCGTCGACCGGAGGCAAGCCGGCGGTTCGGTCGAAGCGGACCCGCACATCGCGTGCCTCCGAGGCCGGCAGCACGGACTCGATCGCCGAGCCGACGACGGCCGCGAGATCGGTGGAGGCGCGCGCGAGGGCGAGCCGGCCCGTGGTGATGCGCGACGTGTCGAGGAGATCCTCGATGAGTCGCGACAGGAGGTCGGCGTTGCGCACGACGGCTTCGGCGGCTTTTCCGCGGGCATCGCTCGGGAGCGCGTCCTGCCGGAGCATGTACATCCAGCCGAGAATCGCATTGAGCGGTGTCCGCAGCTCGTGCGAGAGCGCCGCGATGAATTCGTCCTTGGCGCGATCGGCCCGTTCGGCGTCGTGCCGCGCGGCGCGCTCCCGCTCCAGCAGGTCGAGGCGTTCCCGCTCGGCTCGTGCGAGCTCCGCGTGGGTGTGCGCGAGTGCCACCGCCGCGCGCCAGATCGTGAGCGACAGCAGGATGATCATCGCCACGACGACGAGCGAGACGCCAAGGCCCGCATCGAACCAGCCGCGCCGCTCCCCCATCACGCGCAGGTAGCCGAGCAGGATCGGCGCGAGCAGCGCCACGACCATCAGCCGTCTCGCCACGACCACGTGCGGCGCATCGCCGACGAGCGCGGCGGCCGGCCCGCAGTGCGGCCGCGCCGCGAGGATGCCGCCGCCGAGCACGAGCAGCGCCAGCCCCGTGTGCATCGCGATCCCGGTATACCTGGCGATCGCGTAGAGCTCGGCCGCCCCATAGAGGTAACCGATCGTGGGGATGAGCGCCAGTACGACGACGATCGCTCCGAGGATCTGCGCCCAGAAGATGGAGCGAAGGGTCGCACGATGCAGGCAGGCGAGCGCGATCCCCGACAGCGTCAGGCTCGTGGAGGCATTCGGGCCCATTCGGCCGGGGCTCGTCGTCGCGGCAGCCCCAGGGATCTCTGTGAACAACAGCTGGTCGATCCCGAGATTCCAGCCGAAGAGATGCTGGCTCAGTGTGGCGGCGCCGAGCGTGCCCACGAAGGTCGCGCAGGCGGTGCCCGCGACCGCCGCAGGAGGCCGGGCATCGAGCAGGACGAGGGCGACGCCCGCCATCAGCAAGCCGACGGCGGCGTTCGCCTTCATCGTGATGGGGCCGAAGACCGCCTTGAGGACGTGGATATCGAAGGTCCAGCCGAGCAACACCATCACGCCGACGGCGATGAGGATCACGCCGGCTGCCCGACCGATGCGCGCGGGTCGATGGAGGGTCACTGGCTGTCTCACGAACGCGCCGGGGAGCGGAGTATACCCCCGTCAGCGGCTTCTGGACGCGTTCCGGAGCGACCCGTGCCCTCAGCTCACCGACACGCGCTCGACCTGTGGCGGCGTATCCTCGTCGGGAGCCGCAACGGCAGGCGCCGGGGCCGTCAACTGCGCCAGCAGCGCGGCGAGGATCGTCGCGGCCGCCTGGACGTCCGCCGCCTGCTCCCGTCCGCCGGCGAGCTCCAGCGCGAGTGCGCCCGCGCAGCCCTCGCGCGTGAGCAGCGGAACGACGAGCGCGCCGCTGGTGTGCTCGTTCCCCGGCGCCGTGCACGGGCGGCCGGTGCGGAACGCCGCGGCTGTCGCGTTCTCGGCCTCCGGGGGGACGGCCGGCAGGTGCGCGAGCACGCGATCCGAGTAGCCGTGCGCCAGCGCCGCGCGGAGGCCGCCCGCGGCCGGGTCCCACACCCAGAGGATCAGCCCCGTGGCATCGAGCAGCGCCGCCCCCTGCCGCAGGAGCGGCTTCAGCGCCTCCGCCGAATCGACACGGCCGAATTCCGTGCACAGGCGCGCGAGCGCAGCGAGGTCGAGAGGCGGCCGCGCCGTGTTCACGTGCTCGTGCGGCAACGCACGATCCGCAGCGGCTGCCGGCGACGGTGTCTCGCGTTCGACCGCCGGGCGTGTATCCCCCTCGTCCGGCGGCCCCTCGAGCGAGCGCTCGGGCAGCGGATGCCGCCGAAGCCGCGAGAGCGAGCCGAGCGCGGATCCGACAAGGCCGCGCAGCGACGCGCCACGTGGAGCCGCCGCCTGCTCGCTCTCTGCGACCACGGCGCTCACCGCGGCGATCGACAACGCCTCGTCACCGTCGGGATGCGCTTCCAGGAACTGCCGGACGACGAGATCGGGGTCGAGGCCGATCGCCTGCGCATAGGCCCGGACGTAGGCGCGTCTGAAGATCCCCGCCGGCCATCGCGACACGTCGTCGCGCTCGAGCGCCTCGAGCAGCGACAGCTTGATCTTCGTGTCGGCGGCAACGGTCCGCAGATCGATCTTCTGTTCTTCGCGCCGCTGGCGCAGCCGTGCGCCGAGACTGTCAGGCATTGAACACACCCCCGCGAGCCACGTCAGACGGCCCGCGCGAAGCGAACGGACATTCGAGAAGAATTTACGCGCGGTTCCGCGACTCGCAGGGCTTTTCCACCGCGCAGGCTCTCACATTTCGGCGTCGCGCAATGCAGTCGAAGAACCGGTGCGCACCAGCAGCAACATCTGCGCCAGCGGTCGCCCTCAGAATCGGAACGTGAGGCCCGCCTGCGCGTTGAAGAATACCGGGGTGAAGCGGACCGGCGAGGCGCCGGCGAGCAGCTCGTCGAGGAGTTCGGGTCCGCTCGTCGTGCCGAAGCGGAGCTCGTAGTCGCGGAAGTAGAAACCGCGCGCCTCGGCAACGAGCGCGACCCGCCCGCCGATCCTGACGCCTGCGCCGCCGTTGACGCCAAGGCGATGCCGCGACTGGCCCGGCGTCGCCCGAAGCGTCAGCGCCGCGTCGAACCCGGGCAGAGGCGGGAGGCCCGGCGCCTCGATCGCCAGCGGAATCGCGCCCGTCACGCGAATGTCGGGCAGGTAGCTCACGCCGCCCGAGGCAACCACGCCGATCGCACCGGGCGTACGGATCCGCGCATTCAGTGAGAGGAGACGGATCCGGTCGGCGTCGAAACGCCCCGGCGTGGCGATGATGCTGGCGGTGAGCCCCTGGAAGGGGAACGCCGTGCCGCGCAGGTCGTACCTGGCGCCGGTGAACTCGAAACCGACGTCCGTGGCATCGATGCGCCCTTCGATGCCGAGAATGCCGAGCTCCAGCGCGAGCGCGGCGCCGAACACCGGGCCCCCGTCGGCGCGCAGCACGGGGGACCCCGCCACCGTCACGTCGACGCCTGGCAGCGTGGGCGCCGACGCGCGCAGGTTCAGCCGTTCGTCGTAGGCGGGAAACGCCAGGCCGGCGAAGACGGTGAGGTCCACCGTCTGGGCTGCCGCCGGCGGCGCAGACAGCAGCCACCCGAGCAGCGTGCCAACGAGGATGCCGGGACGCGATCCGCTGTGCCGCATGCGCCGTCTTGCCGAAGCATGGCTCGTGCCCACCCGCTCGACGGCAGATGTGCCGTCGGGTGAGCCGAAAACCGGCAGGCCCGCGCCTTCTCCGGCATGAGCGACCTGCGCACAGCAGTCCTACGCGCGCCAGCCGTCGCGGCCCTCGTCCTCCTGCTTGCCGTGCCGCAGGTCTCGGCGCAGCAGCAGTTCATCGCCGACGCCGGGCTCGTCGTCGACAGCGACCCGACGCTTCGCAGCCGGACGACGACCACGGTGGGCATCACCGGAGCCATCGGGCTGTTCCTGTCGGACCGGGTCAGCCTGCGGCTAGAACTGGACCTGCCGGGCTGGCACGTGTCCAATCTCGCGGGCGAGTCGCGCGTGCGGAACCATATCGAGCGGCACGCGATTCGGGAGGAGGCTCGCGCGCGAACGGTGTCCATCCTGCTGGCGCGCCACGTCGGACGCGGCCGCCGGTTCGGGGGCGCGGTGCTCGGCGGGCTGGCGCTCGCCACCCGCGCGTCGAGATCCTCCGGGTACACCGCGAGGCTCGATCTCGACGGCACCGTGCTGGAGCATCGCACCGTGTCGCGTGCCGACGACGGGTTCACGTGGCGAGCTGTGACCCTCGGCGGCGACGTGACGATCCCGGTCAGTCGCACGGTGGCGGTCGTCCCCCAGGTGCGGCTGAACAGCTATTTCTACAGCGACCATACCTCACTGGTGTTCGTGCGGTCACGGGTGTCGCTGCGCTGGGGATTCTGAAGTCCGGCAGTGCTCATCCGGCGAGAAGCGCCGAGGCGATCTCGTCCCACTCGTCCTGGAGACTCGCGCGCGCAGGCGGGCGGCCGGCGCGGCGATACCAGTAGCCGGCATTGGCTTCGTCCCCTTCCTTTCTGTGCAGGTACGCGTGCACCCACGCACCAGACTCGTCGTCCACGTCCTGCGCGACCCGGTGCGCCTCGTCCCAGTCTCCCTTCGCGTCGTGCCACAGGGCGACGAGCGCCGGCCGCAGCGTTGCGGGCGGACTCGATCCGGTGAGCGTGGCCCTGAACTGGTCGAGCGTCATCGAGGCCTCCAATGATCCGCGCAGCGAAGGCAGCGGCGTGGATTAGGTTAGACTAGGCCGCTCCCGGAGTCCCTCATGAAGAAGCTCGCCATCGGTTGCGGCGTCATCATCCTGCTGCTCGGCATCGGCCTCGCCGGCCTCGGCTATTACGTCTACCGCCAGGTATCGCCGGCGATCGCGCAGTTCGCGGAGCTCGCGAAGGTGCCGGAACTGGAGCGCGACATCCGGAATCGTGACCCCTTCGTGCCGCCGTCCTCCGAGGAGCTCACCGACGCGCAGATCGAGAAGCTCGTGAAGGTGCAGTCGGACGTGCGCAGCCGCATCGGCGCGAGCATGGCGGTGTTCGAGCAGAAGTACAGGGAGCTGGCCGAGAAGCAGCAGGCCTCGGTTCAGGACGTCAGCTCCATCCTGCAGGCGTACGCCGACCTCACGAAGACCTGGATCGAGGCCAAGCGCGCGCAGGTGGAGGCGCTGAACGCGACGGGCCTCTCGCTGGACGAGTACCGCTGGATCCGCGAACAGGCCTACCGCGCGCTGGGGCAGCCGTTCGTGGACCTGGACGTGAGCCGCCTCGTCGAGCAGGCGCGCAGCGGGGCCGCGAGCTCCGACGCTCTCGGTCAGTTGAAGGGCGCGCTCGAACCGCTCGGACCCGAGGCGAACCGCCAGCGGATCGAGAAGATCAGGAAGCTCCTCGAAGAGAACCTCGCGCTGGCCTCCTTCGGCCTCTGAGGCCACCGACGAGCCGAGGGCCACGGAGCAACACGGAACAACACGGTTTCGGTGTCACGCTGCGCGCTCGCGCCGGACCTCACGGCCACGGAGCAACACGGAACAACACGGTTTCGGTGTCACGCTGCGCGCTTCGCGCCGGACCTCACGGCCACGGAGCAACACGGAACAACACCGTTGCGGCGTCACGCTGCGCGCTTCGCGCCCGACCTCACGGCCACGGAGCAACACGGAACAACACCGTTGCGGCGTCACGCTGCGCGCTTCGCGCCGGACCTCACGGCCACGGAACAACACGGAACAACACGGAACAACACGGTTTCGGTGTCACGCTGCCTCGCCGCCACCGCTTGACCGGCCTGCGCACGGGAGGGCGAAACCGGGGGGGCGCCATGCGTTGCGCTATAGACGCTTCCACTGATCGGTGCAGGACGTCGGCAGCAGCGAGAGGCGCGCCTCGACCTCCGCGCGCAGGGCGTCAGCATCTGGGGCCGCGGACAGGAGCTGTGCGATGTCCCAGAGATCCTGCGGGCCACCGGCGTACAGCTTCAGCAGAATCAGGTCGGCGGACGTCGCCACGCGCAGCGACACACCGGAAAGCTCGACCCGCTCCGCCCGGTCCACGACGCCTCGGGTCCATGACGGCCCGACGACGACGTCCACGTGGCGATCGTGCTCAGGTGCATGCAGCCTGACGACGCCAAGCAGAGGATCGGAGTCGTCGCCGCGCCTCACGTCGAGGCTCACGTCGGATCCCAGGGCGCTCCAGAAAGATGCGCTCAAGATGCTGGTATCGGTGACGATGAGATCCTGATCCAGGGTGGAACGGCTGACTCCGTGGGCCGCCATCGCGGAGGCACCGATCAGCGCCGCGGGAATGCCGGCCCGCTCGAGCAGTTCGATGGTGCGCCGCAGGAGCGCCACCTAGCGGCTCCGGTCTGCGACCGATCGACGGCGCCCGGCTGCACGAGTCCGCTCGAAGATCGCGCGCGCCTCGGCGCGCGAACAGCCGCGCGCCGCGCAGAGCATCTCGATGTCCTGCTCGCCCAGGCGCAGCGCGAGTTCGATTCGTTGGCCGGGGGTCAGCCGCCGGATGGCAGCGTGCGACTCGGCGCGCAGCGCCTCGGAGACAGACATGGGATCAGTATAGCGGCGCCGCCTCGCAACTCACCCGGCGAGCTCATCGCCCGACGCTGCGCGACGAGGGCCGCCGAGGCGAGCGCCAGCGCCCCCGCTGATTTCACGAGGCTCATGGCGCAGAGCCTACCGGTTCCCCGCCGCGCGCCACTCCCGCGCGACGAAGCCCGCCCCGCAGGGACGGCTTTCGCGCATGCAGTGGCGGCTACTCGGCGAGCTTGATGACGAACGACCGCAGTTCCGCCACCTTGCCGTCCCTGAAGCGATACACGTCGCAGTAGCTGTAGCGGCCCGTGCTCCCGTCCTTCTCCTTCATCGTCATGCCGCCTGTGGCAGCCACGACGTCACCGTCAACGGCGACGATCTCCGTCGTGAAGGTGGGCAGATCGGACGGCTGCATGGATGCCATCCAGTCGGCGACCGCCTGCTTTCCCTGGACCGTGCGGTCCCCGACCATCGTCCACACCACATCGTCGGTGCAGTAGTCGAGAAAGGTGCGGGTGTCGCCCTTCGCGAAGGTATCGTTGATCAGATCGAAGACTTCCCGGAGCGTCGCTGACATGGTCCTCCTGAACGAAACGCGGTTCAGAGGATTGTCGATCAGAAGGGGCCGGTTTCGACACCACGAAGTCACTTAAGATGCAGCCATGCCCCTGACGATTGCGCTCATCAGCGAGACGTTCGCTACGGTCGGCGGCGAGGGCCGTCTGCTCGCCAGGCTGCGCGAGGCGAAGCAGGCCGGGGCCGAGCTGGTGGTGCTGCCGGAGATTCCGCTGAACCCGTGGTCGCCGGCAACGACGCGGGCGCTGGAGGACGACGCGGAGGAACCGGGCGGCCGCCGGCATCGGGCAATGGCCGCCGCCGCGCGCGACGCCGGCGTCGGACTCGTCGGCGGGGCGATCGTTCGTCGCGGATCTACGCGGCACAACACCGCGCTCGTGTTCGACGCACGCGGCGAGCACCTGGCGTCGTACGCGAAGGTGCATCTGCCCGACGAGCCGGGGTTCCACGAGCCCTGCCACTACGAGCCGGGCACGGTGATGGCCGAGCCGGTCACCGGCTTCGGCGTCCCCTTCGGCATCCAGATCTGCTCCGACATCAATCGACCCGTCGGATCGCACGCCCTCGCCGCCGCGGGCGCGATGGCGATCCTGAACCCGCGCGCCACCGAAGTGGCGACGTTCGAGCGCTGGAAGCTCGTCTTCCGGTCGACGGCGCTGACGACCTGCGCATACGTGCTCTCGGTGAACCGGCCGGCGCCCGAACAGGAAGTGCCGCTGGGCGGGCCGTCGATCGTCGTGGATCCGAACGGCGAGGTGCTGCTCGAGACGACAGACCCGCTTGCGGTCGTCACGATCGACGAGCAGGTGGTCGCCGACGCGCGCACGCGATACCCCGGCTACCTCGCAATTCCTTCGTCGCTCTACGCGACTGCGTGGTCGCGGTTGCAAGGTCAGCGCACGAACGCCTGACCGGGCGGCATGTCCGGCATCAGCACGAGGATCGGCGTGCAGCTACTGCCGGCTAGGGACGGGGGCTGAGCCTCAGGAGGCCGTTTGACGAGCCGGGGTGAACGGTCGAGAATTGCGGCCTATCTCGATACCCAGACGGGTCTAACTCCTGGCCGCGATGGAGGCGACCGGCGCGCATGTGACTGCGGCTCGTGGACGTGGCAGTGAAGGCATCCTGCGGCGCCATCGGATCAGGCTGCGAACACGACTGGATGTCGCGGCTTACTACACGTTAGCCCGACCCGTGCCGGACGATGTACAGTTCGCTCGTGCCGCGCGCTTCTTCGGCATCGTCATCCGCATGTTCGTTGAAGCTGGCGGGCAGCATCATCGAGCGCACTTTCACGCGTACTACCAAGAACATGCGGCCGTGTTCGCCATCGATACCATCGAGTGCCTTGGGGGCAGCCTGCCGAAGGCGCAACAACGCTTGGTCGAGGCCTGAGCCGAGATCCACCGATCGGAATTGCAGCACGACTGGGACCTCTTGCAATCCGGTCGGCCCCCCGTCAAGATCGAGCCATTGAGGTATGGCGATGAGCCATCCAATCCACCGGGTGACCGGGTTCCAGATTCTCGACCCGTACACGCTCGCGGTCGCCTTCGCGGACGGCGTCGAGCAACGAATCGATTTCAGGCCGGTGCTGCAGGGGGTGCTGTTTGGGCCCTTGCAGGATCTAGCGACATTCAACGCCGTGGCGCTCGATGCGGAAGCCGGAACACTCGTATGGCCGAACGGAGCTGACTTCGATCCCGCAACGCTCCACGACTGGCCCGATCTGGTGGAAGAGCTGACCGCCAGAGCGCGGATGTGGGCTTCAGCCGAGCAGCGGGCTAACAGGCGAATGGAGCCGACGCGGCGCTGAATCATGACGCCGCGCGGCTCATTCGCAGAACGTCAGGCTGCCTGATCGCCTGCTGCGACCGAACTGATGTGATTACACTGTGATCACATGGCCACGAAGACACGCATCGTGCGCATCGGCAATTCGCGCGGTATTCGCGTGCCGAAAGTCCTTCTGGAGGAAGCTGGCCTTCGGCATCAGCAGTTGCCGCTCGCGCTGAGCGGCATGGCGTCAGGCGGCGAGTGCCGGATGAACGAGCTCCCGTGACCGTACCGGAGTCGATCGAGGAATACCGCGACGAGCGCTGGCAGCGCGAGGGGGCGCGCCAGGTCGAGACCGCCGCCGACGCGGAGCGGTTCGTCGAGCGCGTCGGCTTTGCCGCCTGCATGACGGATTCGCGGCGGCCGGGGCCGTCGCTGTACGTGGCGGTGTGCGGACGCCGCGACGCCGTCATGCCGCGCAACGTCCAGAAGGACCCCGAGTCGTCGCACACCTGGCTGCTGAAGGACGACATCGTCCGCCGCGGCAGGGTGTACTACGGGAAGCGCGCCGGCGCGCGCACGACGTTCATCGCGCCCCGCATGGTTCCTTACTTCCACGCCGTCTGGGGCGTGCGGAAGGTGGACGAACCGGACCGGTTGAGCAGTGCCGCCCGCGGCATCCTGCAGGTGCTTCGGCGGGAGTGGGAGATGGCGACCTCCGACCTGCGCGAGGATGCGGGGATCACGGACCGGAAGACCTTCACACGCGCCCTCGACGAGCTGCAGGCAGCCATGCTCGTCGTTCCCAGCGAGGTGTACTACCAGCCGAAGTTCACATACGTCTGGACACTCTCGGTGGGCCGCTTTCCCGACGACCTCCGCAAGCGGATTCCCAGAGACGTGGCGCTCCGTGAGATCGCGCGCTGCTTTCTGTCGAACGCGGGAATGACCCTGCGGGGAGAACTGGCGCGCGTCACAGGCCTCTCGCGCGTCGACGCCGGCCGCGGCAACCGCGCCCTCGTGGCGGAGGGCTTCGCCACGTCGCCGGCCCGCGGCGTGTACGTGCTGCGCGTACCAGCAGCTCGTCCAGGAGCCCCGCGGTAGCATGAAGGCCATGCGCACATTCAGCACGCTCCTTCTGCTGCTCGCCGCCGCGGCCGCGTGGGTCCAGGCTCAGGCACAGCCGTCCGAAACCGCCCGCCTGAACGACTGGTTCGCGGCCCGCTGGAACGAGCAGCTCGCGTTCAGCCCCATCCAGAAGACGACGCTCGGGATCAAGGACGAGGACTACGACGAGATCGACGACCTGTCGGAGGCGGCCGAAGACGCGCAGCTCGCGTGGCGCCGGCGCGCAACCGAGGAGATGCGCAAGACGTTCGACTACGACCGCCTCACCCCGGAAGGACGGACGTCGTACGACATCTGGCTGTACGAGCTCGCCCGCGCCGAGCGCGGCGTCCCCTACCGGCGCCGGCAGTACGTCTTCACGCAGATGCAGGGCCCGCAGGCGTTCCTGCCGCAGTTCCTCATCGCGTTCCACAGGGTTGAGACCCCCGCCGACATGCAGGCGTACATCGCGCGCATCGGGGGGGTTGCGCGCGCGATCGATCAGCTCCTGGTGCGAGCGCAGGCTGCCGCGGCCGAGGGGGTCCGGCCGCCGCGCTTCGCGTACGAGGAAGTGATCGCGCAATCCAGAGGCCTGATTACGGGCGCTCCGTTCCCCGGCGACGGTGAGGCGCCGGTATGGGCGGACGCAAGGTCCGAGATCGACGCGCTGCTCAAAGCCGGCAGGATCGACGCGCAGGAGGCGGAAAGGCTCCGCGCCGCCGCACGGCAGGCGCTGATCGGGAAGTTCAAGCCGTCGTACGAGAAGCTGATCGCCTGGTTCGAGCAGGACATGAAGCGCGCGGACGCCGAGGCCAGAGGCGCCGGCGCCCTTCCGCAGGGAGCGGAGTTCTACCGGGAGCGGCTCGCCTACTCGACGACGACCGACATGAGCGCCGAGGAGATCCACCGCCTCGGCCTCCGCCAGGTCGAGCGGATCCACGCCGACATGGAGGCGATCAAGCAGAAGGTCGGCTTCAAGGGGACGCTCCAGGAGTTCTTCACGTTCACGCGCGAGGACCCGCAGTTCTTCTTCCCGAACACCGACGAGGGACGCGAGGCGTACCTCCAGGCGGCGCGGGACCATATCGCCTTCGTCACGAAGCAGTTGCCTCAGTACTTCGGCATCCTGCCGAAGGCAGACCTCGAGGTGCGGCGCGTCGAGCCGTTCCGCGAGCAGCCGGGCGCGGCGCAGCACTACTTCCCCGGCACGCCCGACGGCTCACGTCCCGGCGTCTACTACGCGCACCTCTCCGACATGAAGGCGATGCCGAAGCACCAGCTCGAGGTGATCGCGTACCACGAGGGGAACCCCGGCCACCACATGCAGATCTCGATCGCGCAGGAGCTCGCGGGGATCCCCAGGTTCCGGACGCAGGCCTCGTTCACCGCGTACGTCGAGGGATGGGCGCTCTATGCCGAGCGTCTCGCGAAGGAGATGGGCGCCTACAAGGATCCCTACTCCGAGTTCGGGAGGCTCTCGAGCGAACTGTGGCGGGCGATCCGCCTCGTCGTCGACACCGGGATCCATTCGATGGGATGGAGCGAGAAGCGGGCGGTGGACTACTTCCTCGCGAACTCGCCTTCGGCCGAAGGGGCGATCCGCTCCGAGATCCGCCGCTACATCGTCTGGCCGGGCCAGGCGACCGCCTACATGGTGGGCATGCACAAGATCCTCGACCTGCGCGAGCAGGCGCACAAGACGCTCGACGATCGCTTCGACATCAGGGGCTTCCACGACACGGTGCTCGGCGGCGGCGCCATGCCGCTGGAACTGCTGGAGCGCCGCGTGGACGAGTGGGTTGCGGAGCGCCGCACGAGATAGTCGGCAGGGGGATCACGATCCGGACGACGGGCTCGGCGTGCATCCGAACGTTGGCCGATCCGAGCCGTGCCCGTATAATGCGCGGCACATCCCGAGATGACCCTGTCGGCGGGCACGCGCATCGGACCCTACGAGATCATCGGACCCCTCGGAGCCGGCGGCATGGGCGAGGTCTATCGCGCCCGCGACGTGAAGCTCGGACGGCACGTCGCGATCAAGCTGCTGCCCCCGCTGTTTGCGGCCGATCCCGAGCGGGTCGCCCGCTTCGAGCGCGAGGCGAGGACCCTCGCGACGCTCAACCATCCGCACATCGCCCAGGTCTACGGCTTCGAGCAGTCGCCCGCCGGCTGTGCGCTCGTGATGGAGCTCGTCGAGGGTGAGGACCTGGCGGAGCGGATCGCGCGAGGACCGGTGCCGCCGGCCGAGGCGCTCGCGATTGCGCAGCAGATCGCGTCTGGCCTCGAGGCCGCCCACAGCATCGGCGTCATCCACCGCGACCTGAAGCCCGCGAACATCAAGCTGCGGCCCGATGGCACGGTGAAAGTGCTGGACTTCGGGCTAGCGAAGCCACTCGACGACCGGGGCTCCGTAAGCGCCACCGGGCAGGACCCGCTGAATTCCCCGACGCTCACCAGCCCGGCGGCCACGATGAAGGGGGTGGTGCTCGGCACCGCCGCCTACATGAGTCCGGAACAGGCGCGGGGGCGGCCCATCGATCAGCGCGCCGACATCTGGGCGTTCGGCGTGGTGCTCTACGAAATGCTGTCGGGCGGGCAGGCGTTTACCGGTGAAACGGTGAGCGATACCATCGCGGCGATCCTGACGCGCGAGCCCGATCTCGAGAGCCTGCCGAAGGAGGTCAGCCCGACTTTTCGGTACGTGCTGGCGCGGTGTCTGGCGAAGGATGCGTCACGCCGTTTTCACCACATCGCCGACGCGCGCCTCGAGCTCGAACGCTCCGACATTCCGGCGGTACTGGCGGCGGCGACCGCGCCGGCGCGGCGGGGCTTCCTGATCGCAGGTGCCGTGCTCGCGATCCTCGCGACGGCCGGGACGGCGACGGGATGGTGGTTCCTGGCGTCGCATGGCCGCGAGCGGCGGCGTTACAGCTTCACGGTTCCGGCCGCCGGCTTCAACGGGGTCAGCCAGAGCGCGATCTCCAAGGACGGCCGCTGGCTCGTCTACTCACGCGTCAGCGACGCGGCGCCGTTCCGCCTGTTCATCCGTTCACTCGAGAGCTTCGAGACCCGCGAGCTGGCTTCTTCGTCGACGACAGGCTTGAGCCCCTTCTTCTCCGCTGATGCGCGGTGGGTGGCGTTCTTCAACCAGTCGGGCCTGTACAAGGTTCCGGTGGAGGGAGGTACCGCGGAGCGGATCGCCGACATCCTGCCGACCAACGCCGAAGGCACGTGGGCCAGCGACGGCACGATCATCATCGCCTCACAGTTCAGAACGTCGGAAGGCGTGAGACGTCCGTTGATCCGGATCAGGCCCGGAAGCGGAGCGGGCGAGGCGATCACGACAGCGGCGCCGGGCGAAGCGCACCGCGATCCGTACCTGCTGCCGGGCGAGCGCCATCTTCTCCTCACCGTTGCGACTGCCCAGTCTGCTTCGATTGCCGCCGTTGACCTTGTCGGCGGCACTCTCCGCAGGATCCTGCCGGACGCCCGCCGGCCGCGGTATTCGCCCGACGGCTACCTGCTCTTCCAGCGCGAAAGCTCAGGAGACCTGATGGCGGTCGCCTTCGATCCGGGGCGCTTGCAGACCTCCGGCGAGGCGGTGCGGATCGACCGAATTGCGCAGGTCGCCGACTGGCCCGCTTACGACCTCTCAGCGGAGGGCACGCTGATCTACAGCACGCCCGAAGACGCGCCCGGCGACGGAGGGTTCACCGTCGTCGCCGTGGATCGATCGGGGCGCGAGACGACGCTGCTCGCGGACGAGAGCTCCTGGGCGAGCCCGCGGATGTCGCGCGACCGACGATCGTTGCTGCTGCGGGAGATCATGTCCCCGAATTGCAACCTCTGGCTGGTCGATCTCGTACGGGGGCTTCGCACCCGTCTCGTCTACCCGGCAGACAACCACGAGCCGATCTGGCGTGCCGACGGTTTCATCGCGTGGGGCGCCCAGTCGGAGACCGTGCGGAACATCCGGCTCGCACGGCCGGACCGCATCGCCCAGGCCGTGGAGCTTGGATCCGCGGCGTTCGAACGAACGCCCGATTCCTGGTCGCCCGATGGCACGCTGCTCGCGCTCACGGAATCGCACGCAACGAATGGCGACGACCTGCTGATCCTGGCGCTGAAGTCCAACGAGGTGCGGGCATTCGCAGCGACGTCCGCGAACGAGCGGCAGGGGCAGTTTTCTCCGGATGGCCAGTGGATGGCGTTCGTCTCCGATGAGTCGGGTCGCCCAGAGGTGTACGTGCAACGGCTCGATCCCGACGGCGAGCGGGTCCAGATCTCGTCAGGCGGCGGTCACAGCCCCCGATGGGGGCCCGCCGGACGCGAGCTGTTTTTCGTCGAGGACGTACGCCTGATGGCGGTCGAGACGGACCTTCGGCGGCAGCCGGTGCGGATCAGCGCGCCGCGCAGGCTCCTCGAGGGTCCGTATGTCTGGGAGCGGCTCGGCAATTACGACGTCTCGGCCGACGGCACTCAGTTCGTCTTCGTGAAGAGAACGGGGTCGCGCGACCGCGATTCGACGCTGCGCGTAATATTGAACTGGCGCCCGCCGCAGCTCCAGCCGGCGCGGTGATCGCATAGCGCCGACCGTCCTCCGTCGAAGCCGTCCTCCATCGAAGCCTCGCGCCGCTGGTTCGAGAAACGTGTGCGGCACGGTGTCATTGTCAACACCTCAGGAGATCCCCTCCTGCCGTCCTGTGAGGCCGCCGCAAGCGTCAATACTGCACCGACCGCTGGACGCGCTCCGGCTCCTCGCCGAGCTGCTCGATGTGCTGTGCCGTGCCGTCGTAGATCGACGAGGTCTTGAACAGCTCGAAGGCACCCCGACGGCCGTCGGCTTCGGTTTTCGCGCGCAGGACGTCGAGTTCGGCTGCCGACAGCGGCCGAAAGGTCCGCAGCGCCTCGAACGCCTGCTCGAGCCGCTCCATCGACTCGATGCCGGTGATCACGACCGAGGTGGGCAGGGCGAGGGCGTAGTGCAGGCACTCGATCGCGCTCACCTTCCCCGAGGTGAGGATGTAGCCGTTCGCGAGCGGCTTCATGCCGAGCACGCCGATGTCATCCCTGACGAGTTCCGGCAGCACCAGCCGCTCGAAGCTGCGGTAGTGCGCGTCCATCACGTTCAGCGGCATCTGCACGGCGTCGAACGTGAAGCCGTACTCGCGCGCGAGCCGCAGCGTGTGGAGGTGGATCTCGGGATCCTTGTGGCCCGTGAAGCCGATGTAGCGGATCTTGCCGGCCTGCCGCGCCTCGAGGAGCGCCGCGTTCGCCCCCTCTTCGTCGAAGATCCGGTTGGCGTCCTCGAACCGGATCATCTCGTGATGCTGCACGAGGTCGATCGTCTCGACGCCGAAGCGGCGCAGCGACTCGTCGAGCTGCCTCGCCGCTTCCTTCTTCGAGCGGCCGTTGATCTTCGTCATCAGGAAGGCGCGGCCGCGGTAACCGTCGCGCAGCGCCCTGCCCATCCGCGTCTCGCTGACCCCCTCGAAGTAGTCCCAGCTGTTGTCGAGGAAGTTGATGCCGCGATCGATGGCGGTCCTGATGATGCGGACGCTCTCGTCGTCGGTGAGCCGCGGAAAACCGAGGTGCCAGCCGCCGAGCCCGATCGCCGACACGCGCTCGCCGGTGCGGCCGAGCGTTCGATAAGGGACCTCTTCGTGCGCTGCCATCGTGCCTCCACGAGGATTCCCTCACGGTTGGAGACCGCGGCGCAAGCTGATCAGCGGCGGAGGCGGAGTTGCGCCGCCAGCGCGCTACGTGTCGCGCGACTTCAGCGCTCCGCGCAGCTTGTCGGCGAGCGAGCCGCCGAACGTCTCGCTGCCGCCCCCTTCGCGCTCCGTGTACTCCCGCACTTCTGCGGCCTCCTGCGCGGCGGCGATCGCCTTGACGCTGAGCCGGATGCGGCGGCTCGCCTCGTCGACGTCCAGGACGACGACCTCGACGTCCGAGCCGACGGGGAAGATCTTCGCAACGTCCGCTTCGTTGGAGACGCCGGTTTCGCTCATCGGGATCAGCCCGGTGCGGCCAGGCGCGAGGAAGACGAAGACGCCGAAAGGCGCGTAACGCTCCACCGTGCCTCTCACGCGCGCGCCCGGCGCGATCTCTGAAGCGCCGGCGCGCGTCGAGCCTTCGGGCACGGGGGCGACGCCGATGCGCTTCTTCTCGAGATCGATGTTGAGGATCTCGAACGCACCCTCGGTGCCAGGCCGGACGGCTACCTTCCACCCGCCGGCACGTCCTGTCGGCGGGAACGCCGACGCATGGGCCAGCGCCTCCACTCCCGGCTCGAGCTCCACGAACGCGCCGAACTCGGTCACGCGCGTGACGCGGCCCATCACCACCTGTCCGACCGCATACGTCGTCCCCACGCGCGACCAGGGATCCTCGGCGAGCTGCTTCAGGCCGAGCGAGATCTTCTGCTTCGCGTCGTCCACCTGCAGGACCTTCACCGTGATCTCCTCGCCGGGCTTGACCACCTGCGACGGATCGGTGACGCGCGACCAGCCCATCTCCGAGATGTGCAGCAGCCCCTGGACGCCGCCGCCGAGGTCCACGAATGCACCGAACTCGCGGACGGACGCGATGCGCCCCTTCAGCACCGCCCCTTCCACGATCGACCGGCGGACTTCATCGGCGTTGGCGCGCTGCTCCTCTTCGAGCAGCGCGCGCCGCGACAGGATCAGATTCCTGCCGCCTTCCTTGTACTCGATGATGCGGAACGTATAGACCTTGCCCTCGTGAACCGACGGCTCTGTCCCGCGGACGATGTCGATCTGCGAGAAGGGGCAGAACGCGCGCACGCCGCCGATGCGCACTTCGTATCCGCCTTTCACCGCCTTCTCGACGCGCCCCTCGACCGGAAGGCCGCTGTGGAACGCCTCCTCGAGCTGTCGCGCCGTGGCCGCGCCACGCGCGAGCCGGCGTGAGAGCGTGATCCCGCCGCTCGTCGAGACGACGACCGCCTGGATGCGGTCGCCGACCGACACCTCGATGTCCCCCTCGTCGTCTTTCAGCTCGCCGACGTCGATCGTCGCTTCCCCCTTGCCGCCGACGTCGACGAACGCGACCTCGGGCCCGATGGCGACGATGGTGCCTTCGATGGTCTGACCCTGCTCGATGCGCTTCGCCTTCAGCGACGCCTCGAACAGGGAGGCGAAATCTTCGCCGGAGTCGGTCACGACATGCTCCTCATGGTTCGCAGTCCGCGCGGTACGCTTCCAGTCTAGACGGATTGCGGACGGATGGGCACTTCGTGCCGGCTGGCCGTTCGGCCCTACTCTCCGCGGAGCGCCGCGGATGCGGTCGACCGCCGACGCGGAAGAGGCGGGAGCATGGCGTGGGCCGTTCGGCTCGTCGCGGCAGGTGCGCGAAGCGGTCCGGGTCGGCCTCTCAGCGCCGCTGGCGGCGACGGAGGGCGAGCCCGGCGAGACCTCCACCCAGCAGCAGCAATGTCGCCGGCTCGGGCGTCGGCGCCGCGTCGCTGAAGTCGTAGCGGGCTCCCGAGACGAGCTCCGCACCGAACTCGTCGGTGACGAACGTAAACGTGACGGTGCCATGGCCGAACAGCGTGCCGTCGAACAGCGTCTCGCGCGTTTCTGCGTCGATGAAGTGCAGCCGGCCGCTGAGGGAGAACGGCGTCGGAGTATGCGAGCGCGTGGCGGTGACGGTGAACAGGTTGTGATCCAGCAGAACCACCGACGGCATCGAGCTGCCCGCGCGCATCCACTCGGCGACGCGGGACAGATGCGGGGCGAGCACCTGCTGCCGCAGCCCGTCGGAGTCCATGCCGCGCAAGCTGAAGGCGTCGGTCGAAAGGTCGAAGCGGACGCTTCTGAGGAAACCGCGCGACCCGATGTCCTGCGCGCCGCTCACGATGAGAGTGCCCGAGGTGATCTGGATCGGGTCGGCGGCAGCTCGCGGAGCGACTGCCAGGGTTGCCACCAGTGTGAACGCGGTAACCGAAGTCTGGAAGCGGAACATCACTCCTCCTGTGCGGTGGGTGCGACTGTCGCTGCGCGCAAGGGCCGCAGCAACGCCGGGGCCACGTGCACCCCTGCCATACGTTCCGCGGTTGTCCCGGCAGAGCTCTGCGAGTACGCTTCCCCGATGCAGAGATTTCCCGTCCTCCAGACCTCCGTCCGCCTCGCCGTCGGCGCGCCGCTGATCGTGCTGGCGCTCACGTTCACGCTCGGCGCCTGCCGCGGCGATCAATCCGCCGCGCCGCAGGCGGTCTCCGCCGACACCTGGGCGACCGTCGACGGCCGCGCCATCACGCGCGACGACGTCGAGAAGGCATTTCGGCGCAGCCAGGACCCGGCGGCGCCGATCTCACCCGAAGAGGCGATGACGGTGAAGCTGAGCATCCTCAACGAGATGATCCTGCAGGACATCCTGCTGGCGAAGGCACGGGACCTGAAGATCGAGGTCACCGACAGCGAGCTCGACGCCGCCTACACCGAGCGGAAGGCGAACCTCACCGATGCGCAGTTCGAGGAGGAGCTGAAGAAGCGGAACCTCACGGCCGCCGACATGCGCGAGACGCTCCGGCGTGAACTGCTCACGAACAAGTTGATCGAGCAGGAAGTGACGTCGAAGGTCACCGTCAGCGACCAGGAGGTCACCGACTTCTTCAACGCCAACCGGGCGCAGTTCACCGTGCCCGAAGAGTCGTACCGCCTCGCGCAGATCGTCGTGACGCCCAATGACGAACCGCAGCAGGCGAACCGTACCGGCAACGACGCGACCACCGAGCAGGAAGCGGCCTTCAAGGTGCGCATGATCATGGAGCGCCTGAAGGGGGGCGCCTCGTTCGCCGATCTCGCGATGGACTACTCCGAGGACCCGGAGACCGCGGCGCGCGGCGGCGATCTCGGCCTCGTGCCGGTCTCGGCGCTGAAGCAGGCGCCGCCTGCGCTCCGCAACGCGGTCATCGGCAAGGAGCCGGGCACGGTCACCGCCGCCTCGGCCGGGGGGATCCACACGATCATCGTCGTGCTCGGACACGAGCCGGCAGGCGAGCGGGACCTGTCGACGCCGGGTGTGCGCGACGCGATCACCGAAGGGTTGAAAACGCGGAAGGAGCAGTTGCTGCGGACCGCGTATCTCTCGTCCGCGCGCGGCGACGCGAACGTCGTGAACCATCAGGCGCGCCGGATCGTCGAGTCGCAGGGGAAGGTCCAGTAGGGACGCGGCTCTTGACATTCCAGGGGAGCCCGCGGCATCATCCCCGCTCGCTCATGTTCAGCCAGATCAATCGCAACTCCAATAATTCCAATCCGCGCGGGCGCGGCAGGGGTTGCGTGTAGGCTGATCGACAGACTTCACAGACAGAAAAGCCCCGGCCGCCGCCGGGGCTTTTCTATTTCGGGGTGACACGCCCCCGAAGCCCCGACGGATGCCGGCCAGGAGACACGGCCATGTGCGGCATCCTTGCGATCCTCGACAGATTTGGCGCTCCTCCTCTCGCCGCGTCGCACGCGGTGCGGGGAGGCGAGCTTCTCGAACGGCTCCGTCACCGGGGGCCCGACGGCTGCGGCACCTCCGCGCTGCCCCACGGCTGGCTCGGCCACCGCCGCCTCGCCATCGTGGGCGACGGCACCGGCGCGCAGCCGCTGCGCCACGGTGACGTGACGTGGGTCGCGAACGGCGAGATCTTCAATCACGTCGACCTCCGGCGGCTGTACGGCGCGGCGGCCTCCACGTCCGACTGCGCCGTCGTCGGAGCGGCGTGGCGCGCGGCCGGCGACGACTTCGCGGCCCTCCTCGACGGACAGTTCGCGATCGTCTGCTCCGACGGCGCGGGCCGCTGGATCGCGGCGCGCGATCACGCCGGCGTGTCGCCGCTCTACGCCGGCTGGCACGAGGACGGCACCGTGTGGTTCGCGTCAGAGATGAAGGCGCTCATCGACGACTGCGCCCGCGTGGAACTCGTGGCGCCCGGCACGGCCTGGTGCTCAGACGAGCGTGGGTTTCGCCGCGTCACGTGGTACGCCCCCGCCTGGCAGCACACCGTCCCCGACCGCCGCGCAGACCCCGCGTGTATCCGCGCCGCGCTCGTCGCGGCCGTGCGCAAGCGGCTCATGAGCGACGTGCCGTGGGGCGTGCTCCTGTCGGGCGGACTCGACTCGTCGCTCGTGGCGTCGATCGCGACACGGCTGTGCCGCGAGGCCGGGCTGCCGCCGCCACGCTCGTTCTCGATCGGCCTCGAGGGAGCGCCGGACCTGATCGCGGCACGCCGCGTCGCGCACTTCCTCGGCTGCGACCACCACGAGTTCACGTTTTCGCTCGACGAAGCGCTCGCGCTCATCCCCCGTGCCGTCTATCAGCTCGAGTCGTACCAGCAGATTCGCACGGCAGTGCCCACGATGATCCTTGCGGAGCGGGTGCGCGCACATGGCGTGAAGATGGTGCTGTCGGGCGAGGGGGCCGATGAGATCTTCGGCGGGTATCTCTACTTCCACGCCGCTCCCTCCGCGGCCGCCTTCCACGAAGAGACCGTCCGCAAGACGCTTCGGCTGCACCAGTACGACGTCATGCGTGCGAACAAGGCGCCGATGGCCCACGGCGTGGAGCTGCGCTTCCCGTTCCTCGACCGGGCGCTGATGGACCTCGTGCTGTCGATCGATCCCCGCGACCGCATGGTGGGACCTGACGGCATCGAGAAGCGCGTCCTGCGGCATGCGTTCGACGATGCCGAGTGTCCGTGGCTGCCGGCTGAGGTGCTGTGGCGCCAGAAGGAACAGTTCTCGGATGGGGTCGGTTATGCGTGGGTCGACACCGTCCGGACGGTCGCGGCGGAGAGGGCCGGCCGCGTCGGCAGCGCGACGCTCTCACGCTGGTTTCCGGAAGACACGCCGCGCACACCCGAGATGCAGTGGATGCGGGAGATCTTCGAAGGGCAGTTCGTCGAGGGGCGCGCGGCGGGCCGCAGCTCCCTGGCCACCGTGGGCACCGGCCTGTCGATCGCCTGCTCGACGCCGGAGGCCGTGGCGTGGAACCCCGAGTGGAGCTCACTGGCCGGCGACATTTCGGGCCGGGCGATCGGCTCCGTTCACGCCGCCGCCGCCCCCCTCCGGTAGGAACCAGTGGCTTCAGCCTCTTAGCGGGGATCCGACGTCACCCTGGATCGTCAGTTCCGCCAGATCGGGTCGTCACCGCGGCCACGGCATGCATCGGCCGCTCGCCGAGCCCCTCCGCGAGACGGCGCACCAGCCCCTGCCAGTCGCAGGCGGCAATCTCGCGCGCGTTCATCTTCGCCGCGCGGAGCGGCCGCTCGCGGAAGACCACCGCCCAGTCCGGTCGGTCTCGCCCCGCGCTGTCGACCGCGACGACGTCGAAGCGAGCGCCCTCCTTGTAGATCCCCACGATCCCCCGATCGGGCTCTCCGGCCGCGGGGATCGCCAGCCGCGCGACGCGCCCCTTCGGGTCCTCGTCGAAGTGCGCCAGCAGCCCTTCGACGAGGGGATGCCCGGAGGCGAAGAAATCGATCGTCTCGTCCTCGACCGCGTACTCGCGATCGAACGTGCCCACGAACGAGGAGCCGGCCGGCACGCCCGGCAGGCTGTCGACGATCGCCTCGTTCCCGAACTCGATCGCATACGCGCGCCGCCCGCGCACCTGCTCGACGCGGAACCCGAGGCGTGAGGCCGCTTTGGTAACGACCCGTTCGACGAGCCCGTCGAGGTCAGGCGGCACGCGCGCGAGGATGCCGGGGCCGAGCTCCGCGCGGTACGGCTCGCGGTGCAACTGGTGATAGACGGCGTCGTGGATCCTCGAGAGCGCGGACTGCGTCTCGGCGAGGAGCGCATCGAGCTGCGCCTGCGACAGCGACGCGGCAGCATCCAGCGCGATCTCCTCGATGGCGCGCTCGAGGGGGGCGAGCTGCGGCTCCAGGCCGGCCAGCGGCTCCCGGAACAGGCCAAGCGCTTCGTACAGCCGCACGACGTCGGCGCCGATGCCTGCCGGCGGACGGAAGTAGATGATCTCGACTGGAAGGCGGCGCCCGATGCGGTCGAGACGGCCGATGCGCTGCTCGAGCGTCGACGGACGCCACGGCAGGTCGTACAGCACCAGCCGGTGGCAGAACTCGAAATTGCGTCCCTCGCCGCCAGCCTCGGTGGTGATCAGGAGGCTGGGGCCATCGGCGGCGCGGAACCGCGCCACCTGGATGTCGCGCTGCGCCGGCGAAAGGTCCTCGTGGAAGACGCCGCTCGCGAGCTGGGCGCCGCGGCCGAGCGCGTCGCGCAGCATCTCGAGCGTCTCGCGATGCGCGACGAACACGAGCGTCTTCTCGCCCGCTCGGCGCCACCGGCTCGCCCGCGCCAGCAGCCATTCGAGCCGGGGATCCGATGCGTCGGCGGCAGCGGCACGCTGCCGCAGCCCGGCATCGGCCGGACCGAGCACGGCCCCGAGAGCGGCCCCCGACGCCAGCGCGCGCCGGATCCGGTCCAGCGCCCGTCGTCTCGTCAGGGGATCCGGCCGTTCAGCGCCGGCGAGCCGCAGTCGGAGGTCCTCCGCGAGCGCGTTCGCCTGCGCGAGGTCCACGGGAACGCCGACGCGGGGCGGCAGGCCGCCGATGTCCGCTCGCCTCGTGGAACTCGTGCACGGCGGCAGCGGAGCGCCCGACGCGATCCGTGCATCGAAGCCGGCATCGTCCGGGAATTCGTCGGGCCGCAGCAGTTGCAGCAGTCGCAGGAAGCCATGCGCATCGTCCTCGAGCGGCGTCGCGCTGAGGAGCAGGACGTGGCGGCCGAGCGCTGCGATCGGCGCAACCGCGCGGTAGCCAGGCTCCCCGGGATGCCCCGGCGGACGCCGCAGGCGCTGCGCTTCGTCGACGACCAGCAGGTCGATCGCGGCGCTCACCGCGTGCGCCGTCAATTCGGGCCGCGCGATGAGCGTTTCGAGCGCGATCACCGCGCGGCGATGCACGTCGAACGGGTTGAAGCCGGCGCCGAAGTCCCGCTCGACGTCCGCCAGCCGGGGAGCGTCCAGGAGCGTGAAGACGTGGTGATACTTGCGCCACAGCTCGCCGAGCCACTGCACGGTCAGCGCCTCGGGCGCGACGACGAGGCAGCGCTCGATCCGCTGCGTGTGCATCAGGCGGTTCATGATGAGCGCGGCCTCGATCGTCTTGCCGAGCCCCACCTCGTCGGCGAGCAGCCATCGCACGGGCATCCGCGCCGTCGCACGCTCGGCCACGTAAAGCTGGTGCGGAAAGAGGCGCACGCGTCCGCCGAGAAAGGAGCCGAGACCGTCGGCCTCGCGTGTCGCCAGCAGGTGCAGGATGTCCAGCCGCGTCAGAAAGTCGGCGGCGTCGTCGGTCTCCCCGGCGGCGAGACGGTCGAGCAGCGACACCTCCCGGCGTGCCTCTCCGTCGGCCTGCGGAATCAGCGCGTCGCTGGTAGCGCCAAAGCGAAGCGTAGCCGAGGGGAATTGCACGACCACGACGCGCCCTTCCAGGGCGATGACACGGCCGGTGCCGAGCTCGGGGTTGAAGCGGTGAGTGAGGTGGTCACCCACCGACCAGGTGTGCACGTACGAGATGCTACCGCGTGACGAATGGAACGGAAGCGGCGGCGTGCGGCACCGTCAGTTGGGCGGCGAGCTTCCCTGCTCCGCGAAAGATTCGGCGAGTCTCAGCGCGATCGATTTCGTGTCCGCGAACGAGATGTTCGTCATCACGGCCACGGCGAGGCCTCGCTCCGGAAACGTCATCAGGTACGCGGAGCCGCCGATGAAGTCTCCCTTCACGCCGTGGCCCGCCATACGCGCAGCCTCGCCTGCGAGCGGAAGGGTTTCGAGCTTCCAGCCGAGTCCATAGCCGGTCTCCTCGCCTGAAGTGAGCCGCAGCGGCGTCTGCAGCAGTCGCACTGTCTCTGCCTTCAGCAGCGTTCCGCTGTTGATGCCCATCCCGAATCGCACCAGGTCCGACGGCGTGGAGAGGAAGGCGCCTCCGCCGGCGAAGCAGGAATGGTCTCCCTCGCGCGCCGGGTCCGGTCCATACCGTGGATCCCCTGCAAACCTCGGAAAGTAGAAGGTCGCGCGTTCGGGGACCTGCTCCGCCGCCGAATCTGGTCTCGTCGAGCGCATCCCCAGCGGTTCGAACACCTGCGCGCGCATGAACGTGAAGAACGACTGCCCGGACGCCGCCGCATCGACGGCCGCACTCACGAGAATCCAGCCGTAGGTCGAGGGATGGTGCCGCGTACCCGGCTCGAACCGCAGCGCACCGTCGGCAAAGAGCTTCAGCGCGTCGACGGTGCGCTGCGG
>Ga0247719_1000141_pt1 | contig 50604 bp, 59 predicted proteins | sample 41E_DmetaG_FD_189046 | JGI IMG/M metagenome (GOLD analysis project Ga0247719, IMG submission 189046) | Soil microbial communities from hillslope of Landscape Evolution Observatory, University of Arizona, Oracle, AZ, United States - 4-1-E_D | ecosystem: Engineered > Artificial ecosystem >...
GCTCGGCCTGTGGGGTGGCGAAAGCCAAGCTGCCCCTGGCCGAGCGTGTATTCCGTTGCGAGTCGTGCGGGCTGGTCCTCGGGAGGGACTTGAACGCCGCACGCAACCTCAACCCCGGCTGGGCTGTACCGGGCATTGGCGATGACGGCAGTAAGCCCGTGGTGCCCGTGGGCATCGCGGCGGCCTGAGCCATGGAATCTGGCGGCTTCAGCCGTCGGAGCAGTCAAGCCAGTGATCACCCCGGGCGTTCGAGTTCATGCGCTGGGCGGAGCGCAAGTCCAGTCCCTACGCCGGCGAGAAGCTCGCCCTCCCCGGAATGGAGAAGCACGGTGGGTCGGGCCGGGCCCCTCGGAAGGCGTAGCCACCCCTCGTGGCTGAGGGGCCGGGGCCCTGGCCGGCCGTGCGGCGGCTGTCGCAGCCACCTGGCATGGTCAACGATGTGGGAAGACCTGCGGAGCTGAGAGCCGATGGATGAGCGGGACGGCGCGGAGGCGAGCGCCGTGCTGGGTGCGGCGATGAACGCCAGTCACCCCAGTGGGTTCATCTCGTCCTGGCTCGAGGCAGGGCTCGATCGACTGGAGCGGCGTTACGAAGAAGGAGCGGTGATCGACGGGCTGTCAACCGGCCTGGTCGAGCTGGACGGGTGGCTGGGCGGTCTGGCGGGCGGCCAGCTCGTAGTTGTGGCCGGCCGGCCCGGCCATGGCAGGACGTCCCTCGGGCTGAGCATGGCCGTGCACGCCGCGACCCAGTGCGACCGCCTCGCCGTCGTGATCTCCCTCGAGATGAGGGGAGAGGTGCTCGCCAGGCGGGCACAGGCTGCCGCGGCAGGGATCGACTCGCTTCGGCTGCGGACGGGTCGGCTTGGCGAGACGGACTGGCCTCGGCTCTCCGGAGGCGTCGGGCGACTCTGCGAAGCTCCCCTGTTCATCGAAGACAGAAGGACCGCGACGGTGGCCGACGTGGAGGAGGTGTGCCGGGGCGCAATGGAACGCTCCGATCGCCCGCTGGGCCTGGTTGTGGTGGACACGATCCGGTCGATTGCTGCCGAAGGAGCGACTCGTGACGAGGCCGTGATTTCCGCCGCCCGCGACCTCAGGCGGATGGCTGAGACGTTGGGCGTGCCTGTCGTCGCCACGGCGCCGGTGCGACGCAGCGCCGAGCGACGCCCGGACCGTCGACCCACCCTCGCTGATCTCGACGCCCCCGGTCTCGAGGACGAGGCGGACGTGGTCTTGCTGCTGTACCGCGGGGAGCTGTACTACCCGTCTGACCCGTCACTTCGGCGGGTGATGGACGTCATGGTGGCCAAGAACCGCGAGGGTCCGGCGCCCGTGATGGTCCAGGTGGCGTTCCTTCCCGAGCAGGGTGGACGATTCGCCACCGTGGTGGACGGCGGCGGCACTGATGTAGGGACGCGGTGAAGATGATTCAGTAGCGCGCCCAACATGATCATGAAGTGATCACTCGAGGACACGAAGATGATCAGGGGTTGCACGGGAGCCCAAGGTCTGCGGTAGCTGCGTGGTCCGAACCGCGGCGAGAATGTGTCGTGATGACAGCAGCAGACGGAGGCGACTCCGCCGTGGCGCGGCCGAAAGAGAGCGAGGGTGACGCCCGTGGTGAACCTCCTCCGGAAGCGGCGGTTGTCGTCGCCCCTGCGCTGACCCCCGACCAACTCTTCGACTTCTACGAACGCAACAACATCTGCGAAGTTGGCCACGGGAAGGAAACCGCCGGCCGAATCCTCCATCACCCTCACGTGATCGTCGGGGCCTTCGCTGACGGTCAGCTGGTGGGCCTCGCCCGGGCGACGTTTGATGGACTGTCGGCCGCGATCATGGAGTTCTCGCTGGACCTCCGCTGGCAGCGTGCCGGCACGAATGGCTCGTTACTGGAGGGCGATTCGTTCGGCCTCGGGGCGCGACTTGGTCGGGCGCTTCTCGCCGAGCTCGACCGGCTCGGATCGACCTTCGTCAGCGCCTACATCGTCGCCGGAACCGAGGAGCGCTTCTACGAGTCGCTGGGCTTCACCGCGAACGTCGGCCATCTCGTGTACTACATCGACCAACGTCCCTACGTCCGGGGCACTAGAGCGCCCCGGAGGAGTTGATAGCCGCTGGCTAAGGACGGCGAGGAGAGGCGAGTGGACTTCGAGGCGGTGGAACGTATCCTCGGAAGCTGCCTGGTCGAAGCTGATGACACCGAGGATGGCGTCGGCCACAAGCGCGAGCGGCGCCGCCTGTTCCAGGGCGATCTGCTGCGCCTGGCGGGACGGGAGCAGCCGACGGCTGAACAGGCCTATGCAGTCGGGAAGACCCCGTTCCTCATCGGCTACGTCGCCTACTGCGGTCGGGTGGGTCGCTGGGCGGACGCCCGACGGGACGCGGAGCAGCTGCGAGCGGCGCTCGCGGAAGCCGCTGGATGACGATGTCGGTCGACGAGCATGTCACCATGGATGACGGCGTTCGCCTATGGGTCTCCACCGCCGGAAGCGGCCCGCCAGTGGTCCTCTGCCACGGCGGGCCTGGAATGGCCGACTACCTGGAGCCGGTCAGTGAAGCCTTGGCCGACTTGGCGACCGTGCACCGGTGGGACCAGCGGGGCGCCGGCCGCTCCGGTCCAGATGGGCCGTTCTCGATCGAGCGCTCCGTGGCTGATCTCGAAGGGGTGCGCACACACCTCGGCCACCATAGCTGGGTCCTTATCGGTCACTCCTGGGGTGCCAACCTCGCCATCCTCTACGCTCAGCGGCATCCTCAGCGGGTCGCAGGCATCGTCTACGTCTGCGGCACCGGCCTGGAGTGGTGGCCTGTGTACACGCGGGTGCACAAGGAGAACCAGCGGGCGCGGCTCGACGGCGCCATGGGCCAGCGGCTGCGAGAGCTCCATGGCAAAGAACGGAACGGTCAAGAGCAGCACGAGTACGAGTGGCTCTACCTGCTCACCGGGTTCGCCGACCGGGACCGTGCCCCCGAGCTCGCTTCCCTCGTCCACGACCACGACCGTCGCTACCCGGTGAATCAGGAGGCGAACAGAGCGATCAACGCCGAGCTGCGCAGCCTCGCCATCCACGAGCAGCGGGAGGCGTGCCGGCGGATTGCGGCCCAGGTGCTGGTTGTCGATTGTCTCGGCGACCCTCGTCCTCCAGCTGCCAACGACTCTCTCGTCGCGGCGCTTCCTGTGGCCCGGCGAGTGGCCCTCGACGACTGCGGGCACTTCCCGTGGCTTGAGGATCCCGACGCCTTCCAGGCGCTGGTCCGACCCTTCGTCGCCGAGCTCTTGGTGGGCCCTCTCCACGAGAGCCGTTCCCCGACGAGGAAATGATCCTCTATGGCGCGCCAGGCCCGGCGCGCTGACGCCGAAAGAAATCATCTTCGGCGGCGGGGCTGATCACCTTCGTCGCGTCCCTACAAACGTTGTTGTGTAGGGCTCCTCCCTCCTCCCGTGCCCGTGAAGGTCGACAAGGAGGTGGAGGGCCGGCTGCCGCGGACGAGGAGAGCCAGCTCTTCGAGCAGCTCGCCGGCGTGGCTTCCGGCTGCGGAGGTGTAGGGAACTCCTGAAGATGAGCAAGGCGACGCGGCGAGCCTCGTCGTCGATCGGGGGTGTCGAAGGTCACGCGCGTCGCAGCAGGATGGCGTGGTCGCGTTCGTCGACCAGGTGCCGATCGATCCGCCAACCTGTGCCGTCGATGAGCTGGGCGACCTCGTTGATGGGCACATTGATCTGGCGCCACCAAGGCGTCGCAGTCCCCTTGTATCGAATTCGCAGCCCGATCTCGGCTGGGCCGCCGGGGTCGACCGTGTCGGCGACGACGACGGCCTCGGGCGCAGAGATCTTGGCGAGTCCGACGAGAAGCACCCGCGTGTTGTCCCAGCTGCCCGCCAGTCCGAGGTTGCCGCAGAGCAAGAGGATCGTTCGCCACGGTTGGTCCGTTGGCGGGTCGCGCAGGTCGCCGAGACGGGCGTCGCGGACCCCGCGGAGGCGACAGACCTCGACAGCGCCAGCTGAGGAATCCACCGCCGCCACCGCGACGTCCCGATCCTGCAGCCAGAGCGCAGCACGGCCGGCGCCGGCGCCGAGGTCGAGCACTGGCGCTTGCGCGGCGAGTGGGAGCAGGGCCCGGTCCCACCAGTCCCACGCCTCGAATCGGCGGAAGAACCACTCCGGGTGCATCGCGTCCGTGACGCTGCCGGTGTCGGTCTCGAGCTCGGGGGTCGGAACCCACAGGCCGCGGTAGTGATCGAGGAGCGCTTGACCCCAGGCGTCGCCGATCGACATTCGTGACGCGTCGAGGCGGTAGTCCGTACCGATCAGCTCGAGCCCCAGCCGCTCAGCGACTCGCCGGCTCGGGTGATTGCGGGTGTCAGTGCTGTAGAAAAGGGAGCGGCCGGGCGCTCGGACCAACGCTGCCCAGGCAGCGATCGTTGTCTCAGCCAAACGCCTTCCCCGGAAGTCTGGGTGGGTCCACACTCCGCACTCGGCTGCGTCGGCTGTGACGAGGGCGGGTGTGTGGCACACCGACACAACGGCTTCGTTCACCACTGCCATCGTCCACGGACCGAGCCGGCCGCGGAGAAGGTCCGCCCATTCATCTTCGTTCCAGTTCAACGGCCGCTCCAAGGAGGCGGCGCGACTGCCCACCCGAGCAGATGAGAGCACGTCGAGCTCGAGGACTGGTTCGGCTTGGAGGTCTTCGCGAATCAGGAAGATCAACTCGGACTCGACCCGGGTGGTCCCGGCCTCGCGTTCAAGCAGGCTGGCGCAGTTTGCGACCAACTCTGGCTGGGACTCGGACGTGTGTCGAGCCGCTGCTGCGGCGAGGTCTCGAACGCGGTCGGCCACGCCATGCGGGAGCCGGCGACCTGGGAACACCAGCCACCGGTCAGCACTTGCGACGAGACGGAAGCCAAGCAAGTCAGCCTCTCGACCGTCAGCGGCGCCAGTGGCGAGGCGGGTGCGGGCGACAACTAGATCAGGTGGCGAAACCAACGTCATTGCGCTCCTCAGAAGGAGGGCGCCGTCCCGCTACGTGGTCAGCGACTGGGAGGCGCCGGGTGAGAATTGGATGATCATCGACGGAACCTCCCTTCTTGTGCTCGCGTGAGGACCGAACGTACTCCACAACAGACTTGAAGTGTTCGGTCGAGCTACCGAATCGGCGTTGTGCCGACCTCGGAACAATCGGCGATCGGTGCGGTTCGCGGCGCCGCCGGCGCTGGCCGCGACAGACTCAGCTCGTCGAATTGGAGGTAGTGCCGTGGATGCAGTTAGTACTCGCTTGAGCGGACCGGTGATCGGGTGTGACGATGCCTGGAGGCTCGCCGAGTTCTACGCGGACTTGCTGGGATGGTCCGTCGTCGCTCGCTCGGAGAAGGTGCCGGGCGGATGGGCGTTGGTGCGGTCGCCCGCCGGAGAGCACAAGCTCGAATTCCAGCGAGAGGAGCCGTTCGTGCCTCCGGTCTGGCCAACCGTTGCGGGCGAGCAGCAGATGGGCATGCACCTGGACATCGCAGTGGAAGGCCTGGCGCCCATGAGTGCGATGGAGCAGCGGCGCGAACAGTTCGGTGAGGTGGTCGAGCGCGCGGTTTCGCTCGGCGGCCGCGTCGCGGACCACCAGCCCCAGCCGGAGCGGGTAGTCGTCTTATTCGATCCCGCCGGCCACCCATTCTGCCTGATCCCTGGCGCCTGAGGCGCGCCAGGAGTGCCGACCAGACTTGGCGATGTGTCACCCGTTGGAGGCGAGTGGGGGTGACGACGTCCTCACCAGAGCGGTTGCGCGCCAGGAGTGCTGGACCCTCCGACGGTCGGGCCGACCGGCGCCCGCGAGACCGACGATCAGGAGACGGCACCACGGATTAGGAGATGATCATGATGGCCGTTACGCGGCGCTGTTCTGACACGCCGTGATGATCATCTTCAGCGTGCCGTTCTGCTCATCTTCAGTAGATCGCTACACGCCCCTCCTTGTAGGGACGCGGTGAACATGATCAGTAGCGCGCCCAACATGACCATGAAGTGATCGGTCGGCGCGGGAACATGATCAGTACTCCCCTCCAACTAGCCCGGGCCCGGCAGCGGCGAGCATTCCGCTTGCGCCCCCTCCCACGAAGTGCCTCTGTCGAGTACGCCCGGCCACATGGCTGGAAGTGTCAGGAGCCTGACCACCTCGACCGCGTCGGGCGCCGCCTATGTCGAGAAGGGGCAGCCGCCGTCCTTGACATGCACGAGGAACTCGTCTCGGAACATCGAGAGGGCCGAAACCACGACGACCGCCGATGATGGGCCGAGCACGCAGATTGTGGTCATGGGGTAGGGAAAGGCGAGTCCGGGTGCGAGGTTGTCAGAAGCGTCTTGGAGCAGTTGCAAATCCTCCATGCGCCCGGCGCCTGCCTCGATTCGGAAGAGGATCTTCTCGAGCCAACCGGTGCCCTCTCGACATGGGGTGCACTGGCCACAGGACTCCCGCCGGTAGAACTTGGCCAGTCGCCACGCGACCCGCACCATGCAGGTGGTCTCGTCCATGACCACGACCGAGCCGGAGCCCAGCGATGATCCTCCGCCGCCGAACATGGGCCCCTCGGCTTTCTTGGCGTGGGCCTCAGCCAGTGCCACGTCGAGATGCTGGGGTCCGAACCAGGGGAAGGAGGACCCTCCGGGAAGGAAGGCCTTCAGCATCCTCCCATCCGGCAACCCTCCGCCGTAGGCCGGGTCGAAGATGAGGTCGCGGAATGTCGACCGTCCCAGGGCCAGCTCGTAGTTCCCGGGCCGATTCACGTGGCCGGAGAGGGAGAAAATCCTCGACCCCGCCGCCTGCTCCTCTCCCATGGCGGCAAACGCAGCACCACCATGAAGAACGATCCAGGGGAGGTTGGACAGCGTCTCGACGTTGTTGACGATGGTGGGGGCGCCATAGAGTCCGATGACGGCGGGGTAGTAGGGCGGCTTGATCCGAGGAAACCCCCGCTTGCCTTCGAGGCTCTCCAGCAGGGCTGTCTCCTCGCCGCAGATGTAGGCGCCGGCGCCGGGGTGCACGACCACGTCGACCGAGAATCCGGAGCCGAGGACGCCGCTGCCAATGGCACCCACCTCATAGGCCTCGTTGACTGCTGTGGTGAGCCGCTCCATGGCCAGGGCGAACTCGCCCCGCACGTAGATGAACGCCTGAGCAGCTCCGACCGCGTAGGCACAGATCAGGGTCCCCTCCACGATTTGGTGGGGGTCGGCCTCCATAAGCATGTGGTCCTTGAAGGTGCAGGGCTCGCTCTCGTCGCCGTTGACCACCAGGTAGGCCGGCTTGGCATCGCGAAGCATCGACCACTTCTTCCCGGCTTCGAAACCGGCGCCTCCCCGGCCCATGAGGGCGGCGGCCGAGACCTCGCCCTGCACGTCCTCGGGAGACATGGTGAGGGCCTTGCGGAGACCTTCGTATCCGCCGCTGTCGAGGTACGACCGAAGCGTCCATGACGCCGCTCGGCCGACGCGGCGGGTGACGATCGGCTCGGGGTTCGGCGCCGTCACCGGGTTGCACCCCATGACGCCGGCCCTGGTACGGGAGGCTCGACACGTAGCTTGACCCCGATGCTGCGTTCGAAGTACGAGACGGTGGCCCGCTCGTAGTCCCGTGGCCAGGGCACGCCGGTGGCTTCGGCGAGCCGTCTCGCCCGGGGAAGGAACGCCTCGGCCAGCGCGACGTAGCCGTCGATGGCTGAGTCGATGGACGGGCTGAGGGGCGGCAGGGATTCGAGGACGGCATGCTGCTCGTCGGTCAGGTACCTGCGGAGGCGTTTGGTGAACGGGAACGGATTGCCGAAGGCGTGCTCGCGGGTGGTGGCCAGGCCCTGCTCGGCCAGGAAGAGCCCGACAAGGCCGATGTCGCGCATCATGATCACGCCGTTGCTGGCGGGAATCGGCTCGTTGCGCCCGATGGCGGCGACGACGTTGCCGAGCATGTACAGGAACATCGAGACCGCGGCCTCCGGAAAGAACGGGTCGACGCGCCGATCAGGGCGGGGCGTCGGGGCCGACGGCAGCAGCTTGGCCTTGTCGAGCAGGGGGACCATCCCTTCGATGCCATGGGCGTCGACCTGGCCAGCGGGATGAAACACGACGTCGACGTGGAGCCAGTCCGGGGTGATGCAAAGACCCCCTGTGGGTCCCGGGCGGGGAGTGCCGGGCCGCAGGAGGCCGAAGGGCTGGATCCGGACCGTAGGGGTGATCCGGTGGATCAGGTCAGGCCAGGTCTCAGCCAGGTCGTCGGCCGCCTCTTCGGCGACGAGGACCTGGAGGTCGACGTCGCTGAAGGCGTCGCCCATCCCCACGGCGAAGCCGCCGACGAGGTATGCGGCCAGTATCCGGTCGTCGGCGGCCAGCACCTCGCGGGCCTTGGCGATGAACGCCTCCTGGGGCGCCGTCGTTGCCTGCCGCACACCAGCCAGCGAGTAGCGGGCCGAGGAACGGGCCTCCATTGCCGGGCTGGCATCTTCCCTCCGGTGAGGGCTCACGCTGGTACCTGTGCCTCGCCTTGGAGGGCGCTGATCGCGGCGCCGATCAGCGTGAGGACCTGGTCCGTTCGCCGCTCGGGTGCGGGCGCAGTGGCAGGCTTCCGGCTGCCCAGGCTTCTGGTGGCCACGACGGCGCTCGCCGCCCGCGCTCCGAGCGCAGCGGCGACCGCGAACAGGGCCGCGGTGGACAGGTCGGTCACCAAGACACCCTCTTCCCGGTAGGCCGCCAACTCCTCCGCGGTTGTCCGGTAGGGCGTGGGAACCGTCCAGGCCGACCCGATGCGCGGTTTCAGGCCCTCGGTGTCGGCCTCCTTCAGAAGGCGGTTGGTCAGCACGCCGTCCGCGTCCGCGTAGCGGGCCGGCGCGACGTAATGGTGAGAGATGCCGTCGTCGCGAAGAGCCCGATCGAGGACGACGCAGTCACCCCAGCGGAGGTCGGGGGATACAGCAGGCGCCGGCCCGACCGCGATGAAGGAACGCACTCCCAGGCCCACGAGGTTCTCAAGCAGCGTTACGACGGCGGGCGCGCCGACGCCGAGGCACGCGATCGCAACCGACGGGCTTGCCGCGGTCATGAACACCCGAGCGTTGGTGGGGCTCAGGGAGTCCGATAGGACGTAGCGCTCCGGATGCGCCTCAAGATGTGAGGTAATGAAGGTCTGGGAGGTGAACACCCCGCCGACGGGGAGCGGTCCGGCGCTCCAGCCCTGTGTGCGAGCCCATTTCAGGAAGTCCCTGGCGCCGTAGACCGGCGCTTGTCGGTACTTGTCGGGCATGAGTGCGGACACGACGTTGGTGCGTCTGGCCTCCACGGCCGCCCGCAGGCTGGGCCAGCTTGGGAATCCGTGCTCCCTCGCCACGGCCAGTTGCGCCGCACCGAGTGTTGTCTGATCCGACACCGCACGTAGCCGCCGGAGGCCCTCGGGGTCCCCCTCGGCGGCGGCCCGGTGAAGCTCCTTGGCCCGCCGGCGCAGCTGCGCGAGGTCAGGACGCTCCGGCAACTCGGTCACGAGCATCTCCTTTCGTCACCTGGGGTCCGCAGCTCAGGCTGAAAGGAGAGCAATCACGAAGAGACCGTGGAGGTGGACTCAGTCCTTCCCGCGGACCCGGGCGCGTCCTCCCACGCAGCACGATATTACCCAACGGGCGATCTGGCTCGCTCGGAGGATCGGTTGCTCTCGCGCACCGACCAAGAGTGGTCGACTGTCGTACGAGCCCTATGGGGAGAGGTGAGCGCCAGTTCGCCGTCGCAGGTGCTCTATGACCGCCTGCTCCAGGCGGTGCGGCCACTCAAGGCCCAGCTCTTGGTAGAACTCCTTCGCTGCCGGCAGGTACAGCTCGGCGATGGCAACGTGAACCTCAACGATCGCCCGTTCATCGCCACGTATGGCCGGCAGCGACTCGATCGCCTCGCGTTGGGCCTTGGTCAGTCGGGCATTCACACGCCGTGCCGAGGTTCGAAGGGCTCGGTTGCGGTGGGCCAAGAGATCAACCAGCTGGGAGATCAAGTACCAGGCGTTGTCAATGCCCGCGATCCATTCGTGGCGGATCACCACGACGTTCAGCTGGTCAAGGAACCGCAGAAAGTCTTCGACGTTCTGCTGGAGCCACTCCGGCGTCGGCTCGAAGCGGGGGGCCACGACGGAGAGACCTGCGGCGACGCCCAACGGGTCGTAAAGGGCAAGGACCGCCTGCCGGCGCCGCGTTGCCATGGATGAACGGCGTTCAACGGTCACGTCGAGTCGAAGTCCGTCTGGTGTGAGCGAGGTGACGAGGTCCGGCCTGGGCCCGGGGGACATGACCACGGGGTCAGCGATCCGTCCCAGCCAGTCCCGCCACGTCGCCGAGAACTCGTCCGCCTCCTCGTCGGCTACAACGACCGTGAGGTCGATATCGCTTTCCTCATCGACCTCATCGCTTAGGAGTGAGCCTCCGAGCAAGATCGCAACCACTCGCTCGTCGGACCGAAAGGTCTGAAGGGCCCGATCCAAGAGAGCGGCATGCGCTCGGGTGGGAAGTGTCGGCTGCCTCTCCATCCGTTCATCTTGCCGACTCGTACCTTCCAGTGCAGCCGGTGTCGAGATTGGGACCGAGACGCCAGTCCCTGGCGGGCAGACGACCTCCCTGGAGCGGACCGAGAACGTTGGTGGGAGCGACCCTGCAGGTGGAGCTTGTCGAGGTGTGGGGGTCGAGCGAGGGACATGGAAGCGCGGGTGCCCCCGGCAGCCGTAGGAACTGATCATCTTGACCGCGTCACCGGTGGTCGATCTCGGGCAGGTAGTGCTCCATGTCCCCGGCGCCGAGTGATCATTGTCGCCGCGTCCCTACAACTGAGGCTTGAGGCGTTATGGTTCGGCTCAACGGCGGTCGGGGCGCCCGGCTTCCGCCGTGCTGGAGCGCCCGGCCGCCGCCTTGACTTGAGCCGATCGATGCGACGCCATAGCGCGGCGCACCGTCGGAGCCTCGGTCGAGCCACCTGGCAAGAACGGCACGGCGACGCTGGGCGCCTCGACCGCCGTTGCGGGCCAGCCCTACCGGTGCTCTGGCGTGTAGCGGACGACCACCACGCGCACGCCCTGGTCGGCGTCCCGGATGGCCCCGAGCATGGCGGCGAGTGCGCGATCGCGGTCCAAGCCCCCACTGCCGGCGCCGAGCACGGGGAAGGCCAAGGAGCCGAAGCGGTGGGTACGGGCCTCCTCCAAGGCGGCACGGGTGCCGGCGGCGACGCTGGCCTCGGTCGCCCGCCACGCCATGCTGATCGCGGCCACGTGGATGATCCCCTTGTACGGAAGGCAGCCAGCCCCGGTGGTGACCGCCCGTCCCAGGGGGATGGGGCCGTGGCGGGCGAGTTCGCGAAAGGGGGCGAGGCCGGCCTGGTGCTTGATGGCCGCCGAGACGCCGCGTGGGATGAGGAGCCACCAGGGCACGATGTTGCGATTCCACGCGTTCACGACGGCGTCGACGTCAACGACGTCGAGGAGGTCCCCGTCGACGACAGCGACGTCGTTCACTCGGACCCGCACCCGAGGACCGTCTCGAGCTCGGCGAGCAGGCGGCGTACGCCGCGGTCTCGCCCTGAGCGTTGCACCGACTCCTCGAGCTGGCACGGCTGGCCCGGACTCAGCATGGCCACCGACCGTTGGGGTGTCCCATGGCTGGGCCACCGTAGCGAACGGCGTTCGCGCCCGGCGCTAAACCCGCGCGAGCGATGCCGCGCGCTCCTCGCTCGCTTGGCGTCTAGAGAGGCCTCGCTGCCACTGGGGCCGTTGTCGGGGTCGTCGCCGGGCGGTCTCGTCTCTCCGGTGCTCCCGCTGACCTGGTGTCGTTGCTCCGGCAGGCAGCGGCCCCGTCTTGAGCGGTCCGTTCGGTAGGCGTGTGGACGCATGTGGACGCATGCCCGACGATCTCGGCATCTCGGCGACTTGATGCGTCGGCACTCTGGGACTAAGCGCGCTATCCGATGTTAGTAAAGGTGTTTCGCGGCGGTAGGGTGCCTAGTGTGAGCCGCGTGGCCCGCATCCACTACGAGATCCCAGAAGACCTCCACAGGCGCGTCAAGTCGGCTGCGGCCATGCGTGGCCTCACCCTCAAGGCCTGGGTCATCGAGGCACTGGAACAGGCGCTCGAGCCCAAGCCGGAGCCCGTCAAGCAGCGTTCCGGCCCGAAGAAGGCCCCGGAGGCGAAGACGGCGGCCACGATCCCCAGGAAAGCCGCCGGCGCCCGCAAGAAGGCATCCCCTGCGCCGTAGCGACCCTGACGTCATGTGGCTGGACGGGTTGATGGAGGCCGTTTCGCCGTACGACTTCCGGTGGCGGGTGGAGACCATTGGGCTGGCCTCGCCGGCACCGGCAGGCGCCAGCGGCCGCGCACGCCCCGAGGAGCTGCTCTATGAGGATCTGACCCGATGGTCCACCAACCCGGGCAGGAGTTCAATTGCGGGCGTGTCGTCGACTCGCCGCACCTCGTCAGGCTCCGCGGCGGTGAACAGCGCCGGCTGCGAAGCGTCGGGGGAAGCCGACGAAATCAGCCCGTGGGGCACTATCGCGAACAGCTGCGGCTCGGCCAGATCGAAGTGTGGCCGTCTTTGGGACGCATGGGAGCGGGGAGTGCCGCCCTCACGGACTTGTGCTTGTTCGCGAACGCATGCGGCAAGGCCGTCACTGGGGCCTTTGACCCCGGCGCCGGAGCAGCCGGCTGGTTGGGCGCGTGGTACCGGCGCCACGGGTTCGTCCCCGCACGTGGCGATGGGTGGAAAATGGGGACGGAGATGATCCGGCCGCCCCAGGCCCGCGGGAGCGACCGGCCGCAACCTTGAGGCGAGGACTGCCATGGAATGGTGGCGCGTGCCCGACCAGCATCCCCAGGGGGAGAACAATGAGCTACGGGATCGTCATCATCGCCACCGCAATCGCCATGATCCTGGTGCAGCGGGCGGACGCCTTCGAGGACCTGCTCCGCGCCGCGGCGGGCGCCCTCCGTCGCTGTCTGCGCGAACCAGATGTCGCGGTCGTGACGGGGGAGAGGGGATCCGGGGAGCCCGAGTCGGTGGTGGCCGCGGTCCTCGAGGGCGAGGACATGGGCGCGGCGACCCGCAGAGCCTCGTGAGGTACGCCCCCTTCGTCCATCCGGTAGTAGCCGCTCTACAGTCGGCAGCGTGAGCGACGGCGGCTCGGGCGACGGAGTCGTTCGCACAGCGGATCCGGTCCAGCTGCCGGTGACCAAGCCGGCCTCGCTTCGTCGTCGGCGCCGGGCGGCGGGCGTCGCCGTCCTGGTGGTCGCACTGCTGGTCGGAGGCCTCGCTGCCGTGATCAACCTCCGGGACGCGGAAACGACCGCCGGGGCCTGGCGCCGAACGGTCCTTCCGACGACGGCGCAACAGCCCGAGTCGGCGGGCCTCGGCGCATTGGTGTCGCCCGCCTCGAGCCCCGGTTCATGGCGCGGAGTCGGCAGCATGCTCGACACGCGGACAGGTCGCCAGACGGCGACAGCCTGGAGCTCGCCCGACGGCCGGGCATGGCAGCGCTCGACGATCGACGCCACTCAAGAAGCGATGGGCATGGGTGTGGTTGAGCGGGACGGGCTGGTCGTCGCCGTGGGCATGGTGCAGGGACGCCGGGATCGGGACGGCGCTGTGTGGACGTCCCGGGACGGGGCCACGTGGGATCGCGTCCCGGTCGGCGGTTTGGAGGGCCCGGGTGACCAGGACCTGCGAGCCGTCGCCACCGGGCCCGTGGGCTTCGTTGCTACAGGCCGGGACCGCGGCCCGAAGTCGTCGATCGCCACTGCCTTCTACTCCCCGGACGGGACCTCCTGGAACCGGGTGGGCGAAGCAGCATTCGGCGAGGGCGTCGGCGTCGACGCCGTGGCCATCGGGCCGGCGGGTGCAGTGGCGGTCGGGTGGATCCAAGTCGGCGAGGACGTGCACGGCGCGGTGTGGGCGTCGCCCGACGGCGTGACCTGGGTCCGTGGCTCTCTCGGCCAGGGCGGCGCGAGCAGCCCTGTCTCAGCCGTCGTCTGGACTCCACGGGGATTCCTGGCCGCGGGCCAGGAGGGGGAGGGGGCCGAGCGCCGACCGGTCGTGTGGCGCTCGCCCGACGGGGTGCAGTGGAGCCGCGCCTTCACGCCCGCCATGGCCGAGCTGCCGAACCAGCGCACCACGAGTGGGGTGGCCGTGGCCGACCTGGCTGGGGGAGGGCCCGTCTTCGCTGTTGGCGGAGGTCGCAGCGAGCAGCTCTGGCGTTCTGCGGATGGAGGTGAGTGGAGCCGCGACGCCCTCCCGGCTCAGCTGGAGTCTGGGGCCGGACGCCTGAGTGTCGTGGCCGCTCAGCGCGAGACGGTTGTGGTCGTGGCCAGCAGCCCCGGGAGGGTGGAGTTGTGGCGCCGAGAGGCCGGGAAGGACTGGGTCAAGGTGTCCGATCCGTCGGCCTTCCCGGTGTCCGCCCCGCCGGCGACGTTTGCGACCCTGGCCCGGACGCCGCACGGGCTGAGCCTGTTCGCTGCCCGCCCCGACGATGCGCAGCCAGCCCGCTTCGGCGGGACCTCGGTGTGGACGTCGCCGGAGGGACGAACGTGGCGGCCAGCGCCGGATCCTGCCGGGCGGCTGCGACATGCCTCCCTGGGGCCGGTCACGGCATGGAGCGGCGGCTTGGCCGTGGGCGGCCACCTGGAGGACGAGCGGGGCGACGGCTTCGTGCGGGCGATGGTGTGGACCTCCAGCGACGGTGCGACCTGGCAGCGAGTTCCCGAGGACCAACCGGGCTGGAACGTGGTGGGGGAGACCCGCATCATCACCTCCGTGGCTCCACTGGGTGCAGGGCTCGCTGCCGTGGGCGTCAGCTACAGCGTGGCCGGGGATCTCGATTCCCACGTGTGGACCTCGACGGACGCCCGCACCTGGACCCAGGTCCCCGACCAGCCAGCGTGGCGGGGAGGAGGTGACCAGGCGCTGAGCGGGGTGTGCCCGCTGCCCGGTGGCGGCGTGGTGGCGGTCGGGTACACGCTTTCGGGCCCCAGCCAGAGGGCTTGGGCCTGGACGTCGGCTGACGGACAGTCGTGGTCTCTGGCCACGGGGGAGGGCGCCGCCGCTTTGGAGGGGACGGGCTCGGCGGTGGCCCGCGCCTGCGTCTCCACCCCGAGGGGGGTCCTGGCCGCCCACAGCGCAGCGGCGCCGGCTGGCCGGGACGCAGCTATCTGGTCGACGGCGGATGGGCGGAGTTGGAGTCGCCGGGGCGACGCGACGTTGTTCGGCGGCCAGGGCGACCAGGCAGTGACTGCCCTGGCCGCCGACCGGTCATGGGTGGTTGCCGTGGGCCGGGACGACGACCGCGCCGCGGTCTGGTACTCCCTCGACGCCGGGGCCACCTGGCGGCGGGTACCCGACGACCGGTCGCTGTTCGGGGGGTTCACCGCCTACCGGGCCAACGGGGTGGCCATCCTGGGGGACCGCGTGGTGGTGTCGGGGACCGGCGCCGCCGGCGTCGTCCTGTGGGAGGGGAAGCTGCCGCGGAAGTAGGGGCCGGGCTAGGACCGTGGCGGGCTGATGATGGAGGCAACGTCGCGGGCCGCGGCAAACAACACGCTGATGCGCTCGGCAGCGGTGGCCAACTGGTCGGCGGCCCGAGACAGGTTCGTCGTCACCGCCGTGGCGCGCGGATCGCTCATGCTGCGCACCGTGCACACCTCCAGCAGCAGCTTCAGCGCTTCCGCGGCCCCGGCGGCGGCCGCCATCACGCCAAGATCTACGGGGAGCCGACGCTCGATGCCTCGCAACTCGGCTGCCAACCGCATCGCCGTGTAGTGCAGCAGGATGGCCGTACCTTCTCCGTCCGCTCCGGCCGCCCGCCACGCCTCGGCCCGGTACCCGACTCCGACACCGGCTCGCTCCGCGGCCACCTCGGCGCTCATCACGTGCGCCAGCGCCGAGCCGTACAACGCGTTGGACAACCGGGCCACCAGGACAGGTCTGCCCTCCGCGAGCTCCGCAGCGGCCAGCTGCGCATCCGAGGGCGGCTCCGCGTAGGCGCCGAGAGCGGCCAAGGCGTCTGAAAGCGCCTTCGGTGAGATCGACGGCACGGGCCCTGAGCCCCCGGCCCCTTGACTGCTAGTGGTCATCGTCGCGGCCCTCCATTCTCGTCGTCGGCGCCCCGTATGGATGGGAGGGCCCGATGATCGGCCCTATCGCCGAAGTCCTCATAGGACTCGTCGGTGGAAAGCCCTACGATGGGTCGGTCGACACGTGGTAGTCGCTCGTAACGACGCCGCGTTCCGGCGTGCCCCTGGCCACGTCGGACCACCAGTAGCGGCCGACGTGCTTGCCGAACAGGGGAGCCTCCCGGGTGAAGGTCTTGAAGTGGCCGCGGCAGATGTGCAGCGCATGGCCAAGGCCCTTGGCCCCAGCCGCTCCTTCCGTGTCGAGGATCCTCCGCATCGGACTGATCTCGAGCACCTGGTAGCGGACCAGAGGGTGCCCGCTGCGCCGCTGGGCCTTGCGGGAGACGGCCGGCGCCGGTTCGACGGAGCGGAGCACGACATTGCGGCAGTGCATGAGCGAGATGGCGAAGAGCACGGGGATGAGCTGGTTGTCGAGCAACTCCATCAGGAAGCTCGGCATCCCCTCGGTGAGCTGGCTGGTGAGGCCGACCAGGCCGTTCATGCCCACCACCTGGCCTCCAGAGTCGGCGATCAGGCACCCCTCGTCGTCGAGGGGGAACCCGTACTCGGCCACCGGACCCATGGGGCGTCGCTTGCGAACCTCGAGGAACAGGATCAGCTGGATCACCCAGCGCACCGGCACCTCCGCGAGGTCGGTTGGGATGTGGACGGGAACGGCGTCGCTGAACGCGGTCACGACGGGCGCGAGGCTGCGGTCGGGGACCTTCGCCCGCCATTCGGGCTCGGTCAGGTCCGCGGAGCCGACCAGGAAACCCCAGGAGTGGAGTGGCTCGATCCCGTGCTTCGGGGGCTCGCTCGGCTCGCATTCCACGAAGAACTTCCGAAAGGGAGGCGCCACCGTGGTCACGAGGTCGGTGAGGCGATCGAGGGCCGGGCGGGACGCGCAGTAGTCCGCGACGTTGTCGGCGACTACCACCGGCAACCCGGTGAAATCCGCTGGCTCCATCCGCCTCGTGCCCGTCGGGTTGAGCTTGGCGAGCAGCATCTGGCCGAGGTGGCGGCGGTCCATGCCGAGGGCGGAGCCCGCGCCGGGCACGCTTCGCTCAGCCATCTGGCCGAGCATGTCCTGCAGGCTCGGCGTGCCGAACACGTCGGCGACGCGAAACGGCGGGCAGCCCTCGGCGATGAGGCGGTCGATGAGCCGGCTCATACGCGCTCCGTAAGGTGCAGAAACACCAACCCGGCAAAGGTTAGGGCGGAGCGCAGGGTCATTGCGAACAGCGTGCTCGCCACCCGGGGCAACCAATGTCTGGGTGTCGAGCCGCCGGAGCTACGCATCGCCGCCGAGGCTAGTTCTACATTTCGGCAGTCCCTGTGATGTCGCACCCCCTCGGTCACGTCGTCCTCGAGTCCTCTTCGGCCATGGTGGTCAGCACCTGTACGGCACGCCAGTGACAACCGCTGCCGCCCTTCCACCGGCCGGGTGCGCCTACCGGGTCAGCGTCGGGTGCCGCACCAGCTCCGGACACCGTCAAACCAGGGCCGGGGCTGCACGGGGCGGTAGCGGCCGGCGAAGGGCTTGGTGACGTCGAAGCAGTCGTCGAGGAATGCTTCGATGTCGTGCTGGCCGGCGAGCGTGCGGCTGGCCGGCTCGACATCGGCCTTGGCGAACTCCGGACGCTTCATCCAGCGGTTGAACTCGCCCAGGCGCCCCTCGTCCAGCACTCTCCGAAGCTCCGCTCCGTAGTCGGGACGCGGTCGTGCCGGCTTCGCCGCAGGACGATCCCAGTAGCGGGGAGGCAAGTGGCCGGAGAAGTGGTCGAGGAAGTCGATGTGGCTCAGCGCGTGGCGGCCCATGAGGCCGGGCGGGACGACCCCGCGCATTGCGTCGAGGCGCTCAGGCGGCTCCAGGTGGGTCGTGACCGCCACCGCCCACCTCTCGAACGGCCCGACCTTGTCGTAGGCACGGCGGTCCCAGACCGCCTCCTTGATCTCACGCTGGGGCCAGGCCCGGCCGTCGAAGCTGGCGTCGTCCCACCGCTCGGCGACGACCGCAGCGGGGCCGCTCAGGCAGCGGAGGTCGTCGGCAAGCTGACGGCGGCCGCGGCGACGGACGCGGGCGAGGTCCCCCGCCGCTTCTCGGCGGGCAGTGGACGGCAGGAGCGAGCGCGCCATCTGGCGGCGCTTGGCGTTCCCGTAGAGCATGACGAGCCTCCTCCGAGGCTTCCGGGTCCGTCCCGGAGGCCTGGGTGCTCGCCATGAGCGGTTTGCCTGGCGATGTAGCGCTCCTCCTCGCTCACCGCTCGATTGTCGATCACTCGTGGGATGCCGATCAACCGCGATGCAGACCGGACCACGGCATCCGCCAGCAACGCCGCCTCCGCCTCCAGGGCCCGTGAAGTCCCGATAGCGGCGACGAGCGAGCGACGCGCGGTAGCCGGACGGGTGGAGCAGCGGTACCGCCACTACTCGGTGGCCTGCGAGGCGAGCGGTCACGACCTCCGGCTGCGGGTTCTTCACGTCGCCATGAGTCAGCTCCGGATCCATCGCGCCTAGGAAACGCCGGGCGTCGCTGCCAAGTGCGGCCACAACGGAGGGCTGCATCACCTCGATCTGCTCCGCCAGGAAGCCTCGGCACCATCGGGTGAACTGGGGTCATCTGCGCCGGGAAAGTGGCCCGTGGGGTCGTCTCCCGCCTTGAGTCCCACGTAGGCATTGGTGAAGAAGCAGCTCGACTCCGGCACGCCCGCAGCAGCGAGGAGGCGGTAGAGGTTGCGCCAGGTCAGCATGGGCCGCTCCGGGCCGCCGTCAGCGCGGCCGTCGGCCATCCGCCGAAGGGAAGGCCGCCTCCGAGTCCAGGTTGTGGCCCACGAACATGAGGGACTCTCATGGACCTCCCCTCCTCGTGTCGAACGGCCAATGGGACTCGACGAAGGCGGCGTACGGTCGAGCCATCGTCTCGGGTAGCACGGGTGGGTCTCGCTTCAGGATGATGAGCACCCCAGCTTCGACCCGCGGCACCGGGCGGAACTGTGATGCGGGAACTCGCCGTCCGAGCCGGAACTCCCACCATGGGGCCCAGCGTGTTGAGAGCAGCGTCGTCGGGGGAGAGGTGGCGCGCTTCTTTGCCACCTCCCATTGGATGATCAGGTCAACTCGGTCGAGGTGCCCGCCGGGATCGTCCAGGAGACGGCGCAGCAGCGCCGTGGTCTGGCCGAACGGCGGGCACCCCACGACGCGGTAGGGCTGGGTCGGCAGCCGAACGGACAGGAAGTCGCCGCGCACGACGCGCACCCGACCCGTCGTGATCGCACTGGCCCGCTCCTCGAGCTGCTCCGACCACTCGGTGTCGAGCTCGACCGCCAGCACGTCGGCGCCGCGTCTGGCCATGGCCAGGGTCAGCGCGCCGGCACCGGCACCCGGTTCGAGGACGAGCTCGCCTGACCGGACGTCTGCGTCTGCAATGAGGCGGTCAGCAGCGTCAGGACGAAGGAAGTTCTGACCGAGACGGCGTCGTCGCTCGTCCCGGGCCGTCCGCCGACCGGCGGGCACGGCGCATCACCATGGCGGCCATCACGCGTCCGGTCTAGTTGCCCGGTGGCGGGCCGGGCAAGCGAATTGTTCGAGGGCCAGGCCCTGGAAGTGCGACCGAAGGCCGGCCGGGCAAGCCCGTTGCTTCAGCGCCAGGCCCCCCAGGGAATAGGGCGTAGGGCACGCGTGGCGAGCTCATGCGGCCACCGCCGATGTCCGGAGTCATGCTGGTGCGGTGCAGTTCGGGCCTGGCCACCCGGGCACCACGGCATGGTGAGGGCGTGGACGGCACAGGTGCAAGCATCCATGGGATGCACGGCGGCTGGATCGTCATGGCCAGCGCGCCGGGGACGCTCGGGTGAGGGCACCCTTCGCCTATTACGGCGGGAAGGCCGGGCTGGCCCCGCTGATCGTGGCCATGTTGCCGCCGCACCGCGTCTACGTGGAGCCAGTCTTCGGATCCGGTGCCGTACTCTTCGCCAAGCGGCCGAGCGTGCACGAGATCGTCAACGACCTCGACCACAACGTCGTCAACTTCTTCCGGGTCCTACGCGAGCGACCCGAAGACCTGGAGATGGCTTGTCGGCTGACGCCGTACGCCCGGGCCGAGTACCAGGCATCTGAGCTCGACGAGGACCTGGACGACCTCGAGCGCGCCCGCCGCTTCTGGACGCGCGTCAACCAGTCGTTCGGGAAGAATTCCGGGCACCAGACCGGGTTCTCGGTCACCTGTGCCCGGACCGTCTCGACCGCCTCGTCGCAGTGGTCGCGCATCGCCCGCTTCCGAGCTGTAGCCGAACGCCTGCAACGGGTCGTGTTCGAGTGTTGCGACGCCGCCACGCTGGTCGAGCGCATGGCCGTCACCGCCGACACCGCCATGTACGTCGACCCCCCATATCTGGCCGAGACGCGTCGGGGCCGCGATCGACACCGTCCGGGCGACTATCTCTGCGACATGGGATTGCCCGAGGACCATGAACGTCTCGCCGCCGTCCTGCGTGCTACACCGGCGGCTGTGGTGCTGTCCGGCTATCCTTCGCCGCTCTACGATCGCCTGTACAGCGACTGGTGGCGGGTCGACGTGCCGGTCAGGGTCCACGCCTCGAACGCTGTGAAGAACGGCAGAGGGGAGCGCACGGAGGTCTTGTGGTCGAACCGTGCGCTCGAGGACGGGCGACTGGACTTCGCAGGTGCCGAGGCGCTGCGTTGTTGAGCTGAGCCGCCGCTGGGCGACCGCCAGCGGGAGGTCATCGCCGACGTGATCGGGTCGCCGGCAGCCCCAGCTCCCTAGCGACCTCGCCCACCCCATTGTAATGTGGACGGTACCAGCGTAACTACTAGGGTTGACAGAGAGCGCAACTGGGTGTTACAAACGACGCATGGCGCAGAGGAGCACCGAGCAGTCCCGGCTGGCCAAGATGACGCCCCTGGCTCGGGCGAAGGCAGCCGCGGTACTGATGGACGAGCACCGCCGTGCCATCGCCGACCTTGCTGCCATCCGGGCCTCCGCCCTGCGGGAACTGCGTGATCAGGGGATGTCGGCGATCGCCATCGCCGACGCACTCGAGATCTCGCGCCAGCAGGTGCACCGGCTGCTGCGGGAGGACGGTGAGGATGCCGACGACTCGACAGTGACGGTGCGGGAAGCGGCCGCGGCGCTCTCTGTGCCTCCCCGCCGGGTGTATGAGCTCATCGACGAGGGGCGCTTACCGGCGGTCAAGCGGGGCCGTGAGCTCCGGGTACAGCGAGCCGACCTCGAGGCGCACGGTGCGGCCTCGGCGGCCGCGCCGTCCTGAGGACTGTCGATCGCCCCGACCTCACTGGCCGGGAGTGAGGCGGTCCTCGATCAACTCGATCAGCTCCTGCGCCTGCACCGCTTCGACCACCAGGCCGCTTTCCCCCAATGCGCTCACGGCAAGGGTGAGGACCTGGAGCACGTCGAACGCCTCGTTCTTGCTCAGTGTGATCTCGTTGGCGAAGCGCACATGTAAACCCTACCCGTGACGACTCGCCGATGTCAAGGGTAGGGGTTACACACTGCTCCAAAGGGGGGAATGCTGATCGTCGTATACGCGCCGGCCGAACGGCAGCGGCGCCGCTGTGGCATCCGTCGCCTGGCGGGCTACACGGCGGTGAGCTCGAAGTGGGTGCGGCGGATGGCGGCCAGCTGGTGGGGGTCGTCGGGGGTGCGAGGTCAGGACCCCAGTCCCCGTCGCCGGCGAGCAACACCACCGCTGCGTCGATGACGTCGTCGTGGCCGGCCCTGCCCAGCAGCACCCCCGCTCGACAGCCCAATGCGTCGTCGAGGGGCACCGTCTCGACGCCGCCAGCAAGGGCCGGCGGTGCGGGCCGGCTCGGTTGCGTCCTCCTCCTCCCCTACGACCGAGGGCGCCGCACGAGCAGAGAGAACCGGCCCCAGTCCGAGGTGTCGACGTGCTCTACCTCCTCGAAGCCCTCCTCCTGCCAGGCCTGTTCCATCGCGTCGCCCTCCTCCATCTCGATGAAGAGCGTGACGCCGTCCCGGTCCGCCGCCTCGCACCGGGCCTGCACCACCCTTCGCAGCGCCGTCGGCGTCGTGCCGACCATGCTCCGCAGCTCCAGCGGCGAGTCGTAGGCCTCCGCCACCCGACGTCGCGCCTGACGCAAGTTGGCGAAGTCCACGCGGTGGCGCCAGCGGGCTAGCACCGCGGGGGCGGCGAGGATCGAGAGCAGAGCTGCGGCGACGAAAAAAGGCCAGTCGGCGCCGACGGCCCAGGAAACGCCGGCGCCAGCGCCGATCAGCACCGCCCCACAGACCACCCAGGCGAGCATGGCGCCGGGGGGACGCCCCGAGACGACTGATTCGTCCTGGTGTTCAGGAACAGGCACCGTCAATCCTCCGCGCCGCCCGGTCGGGCGACCCATATGTCGGGTCGATCAGTGGCGAGCCCATCTTCGGCCGAGCGCCGCTCCTCGAACCCGTCACCAGAGGGCCAGATCACGGTGATCCGTATCGAGTGCAGCAGCTCCACGATGTCGACGGCGGGATACTCGGGTAACAGGACCGCCAGAGCGACTGGATGCCCCATCAGCCGCTGGTAGTCGAAGAGCTGGCCTATTGCCATGCGGATGTCATTGCGGCGGACGGAGCCCTTCGCCTCGACCAGGAGTTGAGACGAAGGGTCATATCCATCTGCCGCCAAGCGCCTCCCGTCCGTAAGGTCGAACCGGACGCGCACGAGGTCTCCTCCCCGCCCTCGGAGCCATTCCCGGTAACGGCGGACGAGCTGTTGCTCGGTACGACGAGCGATGCGTTCTGCTGCGCTGGAGACGATCTCCACTTCCTCGGCGTCGGCTCGCTCGAGTGGGCCGGTCACCACTGTTACTGATTTCCTCGGCCGGCGGGTGCTGGGTCGTGCGGCGCGATTCGGATGGACAAATGCGTGACCGCCGGGCGCCAGGTAGCGGATGCCGCGGCTCCAGGAACCCGATGTGCCGTCGGGATCAGCGACCTTGGACAGTGGCCGATTGCGACGACGACCCGAGCCTTGTACGAGCACGACGGCGGGTCCCGGCCCTCGGTCGAGCTCATCAACATCGGACCAGCGCTGTTCTCTGTGCTCGACACGGGCGACCTCGTAGGAGCGGACGAATCGGTCGCCGCGACGAAGCCACAACAGGCTTCCCGGCTCCACGAATCGCGGCCGCTGACCAGGGAAGAGAACCTCAAGGTCGTCCCAGACCGGACTCGCGGCGCTGCGCAGCGGGATCGGGTAGCCGAGGTCGTATCGAGGCGCGATGAGGAGATTGTGCCATCGGGCAAGAGGCGGTGACGGAACGAGGACCTGGTTCACCGGGCGCTGCGAGGGGCACCATCTCCCAGCGCATCGGGGGGCCTCATCGCTGAGGGGGAATGGCTATTCGACCCACCCGCGCCTGGCAGCCGGCAGTGTCACACTCGACTGTCATTCTGTAGACCCATGCAGGCGGCTTACGAGAAAGGCGACCAGCGAGATCCTCTATGCCAGCCTCGGTCTCCATGATGGGCATCCTTTCCGGGGCTGCGCCCCTGATGGTGGATGTCCGTCGAACCGATGGAACCCCAGTCATGTCGGGCCATGACTCGATGAGTAATGAGCAGGCGGATCGAAAATGTCGGGCCTGCGCCGTGTATCAGCTCATCGCAGACAGGGTGTCCGGCGGGTCAAGGACGCAGTGCGTCACGAGTTAGAACGAAGGAGTAGTTGGACGACACCCCAACGCATCTCTACCGTCGCCGCCGCTGTCGAGAAGCCGAGGGCCGCCCACCGCTGGGCCATTGCATCGTCGTGCACCTCGATGAAGAGGGCGACGCCCTCCCGGTCTGCCCGGGCGCAGTGCTCGCCCACGAGCTCCGCTAGGGCGTCGCCCTGTGCAGCTATCAGATCGACCGCCCGGCGCGAGCCCGCAAATGACAGCAGCTCCTGAGCGCCACGATCCGCCAGCTCTCGGCGAGCCTTGCGGAGGGAGTGGTAGGACACGACGCCTACTGCCGGCGCCGGGCGTGGCCGAGAAGGCAGCCGCTCGGCCGAGACTTGCGTACGGGGCGCCGTGGGGTCCGTCGTCCGACTTGCTGACCTTGTCCGATCACCACCGTCTGCCCCCTCGTACGGGTCTGCCGTGCAGAAACCTTAGGGCGGGAGCTGTGGCGACGGGGCGTTGTTGACGAGCTCCTTCTCGCGCACGCGTTGTTCTGCGCGCGTGGGGTGGACCGCGGCGCAGAGGTCCCACCGGCGGCCGACGCTGACGGCATCGCTCGTCCGCTAGGTGATTCCGCCAGAATCCGCGTCGCCCGCAGTCGGCTCCGTGGTGGGACAATCCCCCGAGTGTCGGTCCTCGAAATTCCTGAGCCGCGTTGAGCGCCAGCGCCTCGCCCCTGGCGAGCAGCGTCCCCACGTGTTCCTACTGTGGAGGGTCGGGCCGCGGCGACGTGGCCTTGACGGACGTCCGTGGCAAACCCTTCTCAGCGGTCCTCTGCGACGCCTGCGCAGCTCTCTACGGCAGCGGCAGCGCCGAAAACTGGCGGCGCTACAAGCGTCCCGTCCAGGCGACCTCGCCGGCGGAGGAGGACCGGCGCGCCGCCGCTCGCCACACCGTCCTCCAGGCGCTCGCCGAGCGGCCGCTCCGCCCGGCCCTCAACGGCGCCAAGCGGGGGGGCGACGGCCAGCTCTCCATGATCTACGCGTCGTGCCAGTGGTGCGGCATCTCCGACATGGTCTCCGCCGGTGTCTGGGCGCGGGACCACCACGACACCAGCGGGTGGTCGCGCGAGGACTGGGACCGTCACCAGGGATGAAGCTCCGGCCTGACGCACCTGTTCTGGCTCGACGCCGACGGACTCGCACAGGTCCACGACAGTGAGGTCAGCTCCGAGGTTCTCGAGTTGCTGCTCCATCCCGACCCCGGCGGCGACGTCGGGCCATGGCGGGAGGCGGCGGTCTATAGGCCCCGGCCGCTGCGGGCGTTGTGCAGCTGCTGCCGGGATCTGCTCCGGCCCCCGGGCGCACCCGACGAGTTTGCGCCCGCCATCCGCGCCGCCCAGCTGCTGACGATGACGCAGCGGATCAAGCATCCGGGCTGGCGGCCGGGACGGGATCGCGTCGCCGTGCGCCGGCGCGGGGTCCGATAACCCGCGTCACCTCCTCGATGGTGCTCCCGGCCTGGCCGCGCAGGGACCGCAGCTCCTGGCCGGCGTTCGCAGGCTCCGCGGTCTGCGACATGGCCACCACGCTCCCTTCTCCGACTCGTCCAAGCATTCATCTGCTGCCGGCGGCGGCGGCATGAACATCCCGTGCGTGACGCACTCCCCACTCGATCGGCCCCCTCCGCCAGGGTTACCTCAAGGACGTGGTCAACAGCGGGCTGAGCGATGTCGAGGCTCGCGTCGACGAATGCGTTCGGCTGGCGACCTCTACAGTCGATGATGATGAGCGACGGCGGCTCTGCGACCGCGGATCTGGAGCTTGCGGAGCACTACGCGCCCGAGCGCCAGCCGCCTCGCCGTCGCCGGCGCCGGGGACGACAGCTGGTGGTCGGTGTGTTGGTGATCGGCGTGCTCGCCGCCGCAGCCGGCAAGTGTGCCGCTCTCACCAAAAAGCGCCGTCGGTGGCCCTTCGACGCCCAGGCAGGATCGAAGCGATGCGGTATTCATCGCAGTCGCTGAAGGACGAGGGCCGGGGTGAGCAGTCCCGGGGACAAGGCGAGGCCGAGGTGCCTCCGGGCTACCACTGGTGGCGCGAGGGCGACGGAGGCTGGCAGGCAGACGGCTGGGATCCCGCCGCTGCGGAGGCGTCGCTCTTAGGCCCTCTCGCCACCGAACTTCGGATTGCGCTTGAAGTCATGACCGGCGAGGGCCCGTGGAAGACCGAAGATCGGCTCGTCGTCGCGCAGGAATGGGTCATGTGGGCCAGTACGCCGGGAACGGTGCTTCCCGACTGGGAAGGGCCGACCACCCAGGCCAGGGGCCTCTGGGAGGCGGTCCTGGGTGATGGGGCCCTCCGCAGGAGGATCGTCCGCTCTCCTCGCTCGCCCGACGATCTGCTCCGGGTTGCACTGAGCGACCGCGACCGTGAGGTGAGGAAGCTCGCCTTCCGGAACAAGCGAGTGCCCACGGCGGAGAAGATGGCGCGGTTCTGGGATGCCGATCCGTCCTGGCAGGCGGTGGCGGTCTCGAAGCCCGGTGTCGACCGGGACCTGCTGCTCGCCTGCAGAGAACCACATCTCGACGTCCGTGTCCGTGTCGCCGCACTTGGTAACCCAGGCTTTCCGGAAGAGGACTTTGTCAACGCCGCCGTGTCGTCGTTCAGCCTGGAGGACTGGGCCACCATCAGCTCATGGGAGCGCTGCGACAGCATCGTCCAGGCAGTCCTTCGTGATCCTGGGACGCCGCCGACGGTCGCCATTGCCGTGTGCCGGGGCCTGGAGCGGCGGTGGTGGGGTGTCGGCTACCCCCGCTCACCGGTGGCGTGGTCCTATATCGGCGCTCTCCTGCTCGTAAACGAGGATGAGGTTGACCGCTGCCTGGTTCGCCGGCGACCGGGGCTCGTCCATGCTGCCGCAGGAATGTTCACGCCTTGGGTGGTCGATCGCAAGGGGCGAGAGCAACCGGCTTTGGACTGGCGCAGCGAGCACTACGACCCCGCTTTCGTCGAGCAGTTCGAGGCCGGGGTCTATCTCGCGGCATGGGAGCTGGCGGGCGTCTGCGAAGAGCCGGAGGCGGGCAGGCTCGCCGAGGAGGCGTTGGAAGAGCTTCGTACAGAGCTGATGGCGGATGGGAGCTTCCCGCGTGGGCGGCTGGGGCCGACCCGGCTGGAATGCCTGCGGTGGCTGGGGCAGTGGACCGTTGCGACGACCTGGGCGAAGGTCGAGACCCCGGGGCCCGACAGCTCGACCCTCCGGGTCCCGTCGTGGGAAGTCCGGTACCAGGCCAGCCGATGGGAAGACGGGATGGTTGCATGCGACGCGATCCTGGTCGAGCGACAGTGGGCCGAGCCAGAGTTGGGTCGCAACAAGGGTGTCTCTCGTCCTCAACCGCACGACATCAGCGGAGACGTCCAAGGCACCAGCGGTGCGGGCACGGGAGGCGATAACGACAGCTGTTGAGCGCGCGGCGTACTCGGCTGGAAGGGCTATCACCCCGATGAGATCGCCCCCCGATCGGCCGCCCCCGCCGAGGCGAGCGGTGGTCGCCGACGGGTCGGCCAACAGCCGACGTGCTTTGCTGCGAGCCCCGTTCATGCCCGAGCCCACCTCCGCCTCCACCGTGCCAGCCGGGCGAGAGGGATGTGCCTCGGAGCCCCCTACGAATCGGCGCTGGGCGGCCTGGTTACAGGCCGCCCATGCTCAGTCGCCCATGCCTCGATGTCGTCCCGTGCCCAGATACGGCCTACGGAGAGGAGCGCCGTGGGCTCGGGGAAGTCGGGATTCGCGGAGAGCAGTTTGGCAAATCCCTGCTTGCTCATACCTAGCAAGGCAGCCGCCTCGCTCATTGCAAGCAGGTGGTGTGGCACGTCGCAAACGTACATCCAGGGTTGACCAGCGGTCAACTAACGTGGTAGAACACTAGTCAACCAAACAAGAGTGGCCCCGCAGGTGCGGCAAACACCCCGGGGCCCGGCCACGACCTGCAAGGAGGTCCTGACGTGGTCCAAGGTACGGCGAGTGCCGTCGATGGCGCTACCCATGGTCACTGCGAGGCGGGGGATGGTGATGCCGAGTGAGCGGCACGCTGGACTCGTCCGCCGCCGTCGCACTGGTGGCCGCCGCCGCCAGCGTGTCCGGCCCCTGCCCGCATGAGCCACAGGCTCAGCAGGAGTGGGAGCGGACGGTACAGGAGACGGCCTTCGGCCTCCTGCGTCTGGTGCCCTCCGTCGTGGAGCGCTCCATGGTCCTCGCCGCCTGCACTCCGATCACCGGCGTCATCACCGCGGTCGACGAGGTGTCGGGCCGGGGCAAGATCACCATTCGGCCGACCATGGGCACCGGTGACGGCCAAACCGAGGACTTCCGCACCGCATGGCTGAGCGAGCGCGAGGGCCGGGCCATGACCACCCTGGCGCGGTCCCTGGTCGGCCGGCACTGCCGGTTCGGCAAGCGCCTGGAGTCCACGAAGACCGGCCAGCAGAAGGTCCGCATGTGCGAGTGGATCGAGGACCTCGGCCCCGACCCGGTCAGTGTCGTGAGCTCGATCAATTCGGGCGCCGAAGTCTTGGCCGAACCCGGCTGGGCCCAGCGCTTCGCCAGGGCCGTTCGCGAGGCTGGCCATTCGGACGCGGCGCGGGCGGCGATCGTCGCCCACGCCACTCAAGGCCGGACGCGCTCGGCTCGGGCTGTCCGAGCCGAGGAGGTCGAGGCCGTGCGAGACGCCTTCCGTGCCTTGGGCGAGGGGCGGCTGGTTGTGTCGAACGCCGACGGCAACGTGGTGCTCGAGACCCCGGCAGTGGCAGCGGCATGAGGACCCTGGCCGACACCATGGCCCGCTTACGGGCGGAAGCCGGTGAAGAGCCGTTTGTGCCCGCGCCGGTACCGACCGTTGCCGTCGGCTGGTCGGTCTACGAGAAGGCCCCCGCCGACAGCGACTACTGGCCGCGAGGGGGTGTGGTCGTCCACATCGACATCCACAGCGTCGCCGACCCCGATACGGGTGAGCTTCGGGATCGGTACGTCCTCGTGCGAGTCGGGCGGCAGGGCCTCCAGTGGACTTCCCTGCGCGCCGACCAACTGGCCGGCGTCGACGACGGGAATCGGCCGAACGCTCACACCATCCGGGGCGTCTGCCAGGTCGTCGCCCGGGAGCTGGCGGCGACGAAGCGCAAGCCCGACGACGCCAAAGCCCTGGAGCTGTGGAGCCTCGGCGCCCGGCTCATGAGCGTGCTCGGGGCGCCCGGCAGCGTGGCGCCGTGAGCGGCAGGGGAGAGGTCCCCCAGGTCCTGCCGACGCGCGTCGTGATCTTCCGGCCGGTGGTCCGCGTCGAACTCGCGGTAGCGCCCGGCGTCGGTGCCGAGGAGGCCACCACAGTTGCGATCGCCAGTTGGGCTGCTGCGCTCTCAGGCACCGACGACGCCGGGCAGCCGGCCGCCGCCGGGTGGTGGTCCCACGACCTCCACGAGGTTGCCGAGGTCGTCTCGGTGGAGCTCCAGGGCGCCAGCTGGGCCGCCACGAGCGGCACGGACGAACCGCACCAGGATGCTGTCGCACCCGCCTGAGACGCTGTAGGGCGATGCTGGTCCACCAGGCGTTCCGCTTCGAACTCGACCCCAGCAACCGTGTGCGCTCGGAGCTGGCTTCCCACGCCGGGGCCGCCCGGTTCGCGTACAACTGGGGCCTGGCCCTGGTCATCGACAGGTTGGCTGCCCGTCGGCAGCTCGTCACCTTGGCAATGCGCCAGGGTGCCAGTCGGGCCGAGGCCGGGGTCTGGGCGGCCGAAGTGGCCGGGCCCTTGCCCTGGTCGCTGCCGTCGCTTCGCCAGGAGTGGAACCGAGCCAAAGCCGAGGTGGCCCCATGGTGGGCCGAGAACTCTAAGGAGGCTTACTCCTCGGGCCTCGACGGCCTAGCCCGGGCCCTCAAGGCGTTCAGTGACTCCCGGGCGGGGAGGCGGAGAGGCGCCAAGATCGGCTTCCCCGCCTTCCATGGGCGCCGGTCACGCCGATCGTCCGTTTGCCGCGGATCGGGGTGGTGCGCACCAAGGAGGCGACCGTCGCGTTACAGCGACGAGTGGAGGTGGGAACGGCGCGCGTGTTGTCGGCCACCGTTTCCGAGTCCGGCGGCCGCTGGTACGTCAGTTTCGGCTGCCAGGTCGAGCGGTCCGGCACGGGAGTTGCCAATGCCGACGCATTGGTTGGCGTCGACGTCGGCGTGAGGTCCCTGGCTGTTCTCTCCACCGGTGAGGTGATACCCAATCCCAAGCCGCTGAGCCGCTACGCCCGCCGTATGGCTCGTGTTCAAGCGGAGCTGGCCCGCCGCCAGGGGCCATCGAAGGGCCGGCGTCCCTCGAAGCGCTGGCAGGTCAGCAAGAGGCGCCTCGGACGCTGCCACGCCAAGGTGGCCAACGCGCGCTTGGACGGGCTCCACAAGCTCACCACCCGCCTGGCCAGCGGGTACGGCACCCTCGTGGTCGAGGACCTCAACGTCGCCGGCATGACCGCCTCAGCCAAGGGTCCGGGCCGGTGGGGAAAGGCCGGGCTCAACCGGGCGGTCCTCGACGCGTCATTTGGCGAGCTGCGCCGTCAGCTCGCCTACAAGACCACCTGGTACGGCTCCACGCTGGTGGTGGCCGACCGCTGGTACCCCAGCTCGAAGACCTGCTTCGCGTGTAGGACAGTGAAAGCCAAACTGCCCCTGGCCGAGCGGAACTTCCGGTGCGAGCAATGCGGCTTGGTCCTCGACCGGGACCTGAACGCAGCGAACAACCTGGCAGCCCTGGTGGCTGCCATCGGTACCGCCAGTGGGGCGGAAACCGGCCAGGGCGATCTGGCGAACGCGCAGGAAGAGGAGAGGTTCATGGGTTCGCCCAGGTGCTCCTCGGTGAACTGCGAAGACGGCACCGGCTCATCGCCGGGTGGGACCGCCACCGCAGCCCGGCAACGGGTGGCTCCGAAACCCTTGCTCGTCGCGAGTGACGGATGAGGCAGTTTTCGGAACGGAGGTCTCGGAGCAACTCAGGGGGAGGACCTGTCTCCCCACCGCGCCGCGAAAGGTGGAGCTCCACCGAAGAGGCACCGTGGCGCACCTGCAGCGTGTCGGCGGCGCCGTCTCTTCCATAAAGGCGAGTCCACACGCGTCCACGCGGGGAGCGAACAGTGGAGCAATCGTCGGAATCGGCGGAGAATCTGTTGCCGGCCTTTGCTTAGCGCGCTTAGTCTGGCCGTCGTGGCGGCCGCTCCGTTTCCGCCGGCGGAAGGCGCCACTTCAAAGGGGGGCGGCGGGACACCCAGCGCCCGCCGCCTCGCCCTCTCCAGTCGGCCAGCCCACCACCGTCCCTCTTGGTCTCGGACCGTCGCCGAAAAGGGGTCAATAGGGTGACCCGTTTTCCCGCAGATGTACCCGCCGACCCTCCGGCTACGAGCAAGAATTTGTGCTCTGGCGAGAAATGTGCGTATACGCTTCCGCCAGGCGAGGCTCTCGCCGCGGCGACCGCCGCCGCGGTTGGTGTCCTCCCGCCGGAGGTGAGTTCGATGGCGATCGTTACGCAGCAGCCGACGACGACCCCCCCGGGAGGAGAGCGGCCCCGTCGACGCGGCCTTGTCCTCGCCGTGCTGTCCAGCCTGCTGGTCGCCGCCGTCATCGTCGCGGCGATCGTCGTGCTCCAGGACGACGACGCGGCCGACACGGTCGTGACGGACGGTACGTCCAGCGCGACGGTCGCTCCCCAGACTGACGAACAGAAGATCGTTGCGGTTTACAAGGGCTTTGTGCAGGCCGAGAATGCTGCTCTCGAGGTCGCCGACCCGGGTCTTCCCTTGCTGGGCGTCTATGCGACCGGGGCTCAACTGCAGGCCACAGTTGATGCCATCGCCAAGGTGCGCAATGACGGATTGATCGCACGGGCTCCGGAGAACTCCGTTGCAGATCAAAGGGTGACGGTCTTGTCGATCGAGGGGGACCGGGCCCGTATTCGGGTGTGCAGCATCGATGACGGCTTCTTGGTGCGCGCCGCCACAGGTGTCCCGCTGGCGCCTAGCCGTGTGTCAACCGCCCTGAAGTCCGGCGAGATGCTGCGCGAGGGCGGGGTCTGGAAGCTGTCTTTCCTAAACCGGGATCAGAAGTGGGACGGAATGGCCGGGTGCTGGGTCGGCCAGTAGCGGTCGTTCTTGCGGCGGTGGCTCTCGCCTTCATGGCGCCGCCAGCGGTTGCCCAGACAGGTCCGAACATCACCGTGCCCGACAGAGATGATGTGAAGGGGACAGCGGGTAGCCGTAACGGCGCCATCTCGTCGGAGGTGAACTTCACCCCTTCGTCCGGCGGGGTCGGCAGCTCTTCAGCCCCCGCCTCCAGTGGCGGCGGCTCGGAGGGCTCAAACCTGTCCGCCACCGGCGCTGGCGGCTCCCGCTATAACCCCAGCTACTCCGGAGGCGGCGGTAGCGCCGAGCCCTATGACCGCACCAAGGACCCGGCGCTCTTCGACCAGACCTCGGGCGCGCCGATCGGGGGCGGCAATCCCTGCACCAACTTCGGGTACGCGAACAGCCCGTGCCTTCCGCCCCAGGGCACTCCTAGCACGCCGGCTGCGGCTGGGCCGGCTGCGGCCGGTACCCCAGCGTCGACGGTGCCAAGACGCTCGGCGCTCCAGATCGCCCGAGACGCAGCGGACCGGGCGATCGACCGCCCGGTGGTCTATACGTCGCCACGCCTGGGCGTTGACGCCCTCGTCAATTTGCCCACCTGGCTTGGTGTCGAGAATTGGACTCCCAACACCGTCTCCGCCAGCGAGGGCGGATTGACCATCACGGTGACCGCCCGCCCAGCCTCGGTCGTATGGAATATGGGCGAGGGCTCGGTGACTTGCACCGGACCCGGCGCCCGCTACAACCCCGGCGTCAGGGAAGAATCCCAGTCGACCGACTGCTCGTACACCTACAAGCACAGCTCCGCTGGCCAGCCTGATGAAAAGTATCAGGCCTCAGCCACCCTTCGCTATGCCGTTACGTGGAGCGCCTCCAATGGAGAGAGCGGTTCATTGGGCACTGGCTCGCGAACCACGCCGTTCGCGATGAGGGTCGCTGAACGGCAGGCGCTCTCCACGAAGGCGGCCTAACGCGTGACCGCTCTGCACCGACCTCTCCCAACTCGACGTTCAATAAGGTAACCTTCCGAAACTTCCCCGGCGCGAAAGGGCGGGCGAGACCTCAATGGCTAGACATGGCGTGGTAGCGCCGGAGCGCAGCGTCAACGGGTCCGCGGTCCGCGGTCCGCGGGTAGCACCGCCCAAGGGCCGCAAGCGGCGGCCTGCCCTGGCCGTGATCCTGCTGGCGGCCGCCGCCGGCGGGGCCCTGCTGGCCGTGACCCTGTACGCGCAGGCCGGCGCCCAGGACGAGGTCCTGGCGCTTACTCGCGACGTTGCCCCCGGCCAGACGATCACCGAGGGTGACCTGGTCAAGGTCAAGGTCTCGGCGGATCCGTCGCTGCGGCCGGTCCCGGCCAAGGTGCAAGCCAACGTCGTCGGACGGACCGCCAAGTCGAGTCTGGGAGCTGGCACCCTGCTCTCGGATTCCCAGCTGGGGGAGCGCCCGGCTCCTCGCCCGGGCGAGGCCGTCGTCGGCCTGGCGCTGAAGCCCGGGCGCTACCCCTCCGGCCTGCGAGTGGGCGACAAGGTCATCGTCGTGGTCGCCACTGCCGCCAGCGACACGGCCAACCCCAGGCTCGGCTCGTCGCTGAGCGAGGCCCGGGTCGTGGCGGTCCGTGCCGTCGAGGGCGGCTCGGGTGGCTCGGTGTCGGCCATGGTCTCGGTGGTCGTGCCCGACCAGGTGGGCCCGAGCGTGGCCGGGGCGGCCGCGGCCGACCGGGTCAGCCTCATCCTCGTGCCGGCGGCCTGAGGCCGATAGGGATGACCGTTGCCGTCCTCTGTTCGGTGAAGCACGCGCCCGGCGTCACGACGTCGGCCCTGGCCCTGGCCGCCGGATGGCCGGGCGACCGTCCGGTGCTGCTGGCGGAGTGCGACGCCGCCGGCGGCGACGCTCTCTGCTGGTACGGCCACCAGGCAGTGGGGGAGGGGGGGCTGCTGGCCGAGCCCGGTCTGGCGTCACTCGCCGTTTCCGGCCGGCGTGGCGTGACCCCGGAGATGGTCCTCGAGCACACGCAGCTGCTTCCCGGCAACGGTTCGGTCCGGGCCCTGGTCGCCCCGGTCGCCGGAGAACAGGCTCGGGCCGCCCTGTCGGGCCTGGTGATGGCCGGACTCGCCGAGGCGCTGGCCTCCATCGATGGCTACGACGTGATCGTGGACGCCGGGCGCATGGAGGTGGGGTCGGCGGCCGTCGAGCTCGCCGCCCGGGCCGACACTGCCCTGCTGGTGGCTCGTCCCACCATGGCCGGCGTCGCCCACGTGCAGGCTGTCCTGGCGGTGCTGGGGACGCGCATCGACTTCGGTCTGGTCCTGGTCGGCGACCGGCCCTACTCGGCGTCGGAGGTGGCCCAGGCCGTCGGCGTGCCGGTGGCAGCGGTCCTGCCCGTGGATCCACGATGCGCCCGGGCGCTGTCCGGCCAGGGCGCCGGCCGAGCCGGCTCCCGTCGGTCGGCGCTCCTCGAGGCCTCGCGGCGGCTCGCCGGCGCTCTCGCGAGTCCCCCCGCCGATGGCGGCCCGCGCCCCGACCCGGCCACTGGTCCCCGTCGCGTGGAGGAGCCAACCGCGGAGGAGTGGCAGGCCAGCCTCGTCCCTGACCCGCGCATGTCCCACGGAGGTGCGAGCTGATGAGACGGTGGCAGAGGCCTGTGCGCCGGCGGGCGGCGCCGGGAGTGCCGGCCCGGATCGTGGTCTGCGGCCCGATGGCGGCTGGAAAGGTCACCCTGATGCGGGCAGCCATGCGGGATCTCCCGGCGACCGGGAAGCCCATCATCACGATCGGAGGACGGCGGCGATGACCGACGCCGAGCGCAAGGCCCTGGTCCGGGCCCTCCACCGGGAGGTGTCGGAGCAGCTCGAGAAGCGTCTCGGCGAAGAGGCGTCCGCCGGCCGGCCCCGCATGAGCCGCGACGACCAGCGGGTCTTCGCCGCGCACCTGATCAGCACCGCCCTCGACAGCTACACCCGGGACCTCGTCCGCCGGGGCGAACCGCCCCTCAGTGACGGTGACGAGGAGCTGGTGAGGGCGGCGGTGCGGGACGCCATGTTCGGCCTGGGCGGCCTCCAGCGGCTCCTCGACGACGAGACGGTCGAGAACATCGAGGCCAACGGCTGCGACCGGGTCTTCGCCGGGCGGTCCGACGGCTCGATCACCGAAGAGGAGCCGATCGCGGCCACCGACGACGAGATGGTCGCCCTCGTCCGTCAGCTGGCGGCCCGGGAAGGCCTGTCGGAGCGCCGGTTCGACGCCGGCAGCCCGCACCTGATCCTGCAGCTGCGTGACGGCAGCCGGCTCTTCGCAGTGATGGGTGTCACCCAGCGGCCGTGCCTGAGCATCCGGCGCCACCGGTTCCCGAAGATCCTGCTGTCCGACCTGGTCGGCATGGGCATGATCAGCCAGGACCTCCTGCAGTTCTTCCGGGCCGTAGTGCGAGCCCGCCTGAACATCATCATCTGCGGGGGGACCAACGCCGGCAAGACCACCTTGATGAGAGCGCTGCTCAACGAGGTGGGGACCGAGGAGCGGCTGGTCACCATCGAGGACAGTCTCGAGCTTGGCCTCGACCGGTTCCCCGAACTGCACCCCAATGTAGTCGCCCTCGAGGCCCGCGAGGCAAACGTCGAGGGCGAGGGCGAGATCACCATGGCCGAGCTGGTGCGCATGGGCCTGCGGATGAATCCCGACCGCGTCATCGTCGGCGAAGTGAGGGGTGACGAGGTTTTGCCCATGCTCAACGCCATGAGCCAGGGCAACGACGGCTCGATGTGCACCATCCACTCAGACTCCTCCGAAGGCGCGTTCTCGCGCATCGCCATGTACGCGGTGCAGTCACCGCAGCGCCTGGACCTCACGTCCACCAACCTGGTCATCGCCAACGCCATCGACCTCGTCGTGCACGTCGACCAGCAGAGCCCGGTCATGGGCCGGGGCCGCCAGCGGTTCGTGGCCTCGGTGCGTGAGGTGACCGGCGCCGAGGGCCCCCTGCTGTCCTCGAACGAGATCTACCGCCCCGGGCCCGACGGCCGGGCCCGCAAGGGCACGCCCCCCTCAGCCTCCCTCGTCGAGGCCCTGGCCCGCGTGGGCTACAACCGGCGTCCCCCCCGTGGGGGGGCCGAGTGACTGCCCTGGCAGCCCTGCTGGGCGCCCTCATTGCGGCCTGCGTGGCCGGCGCCTTCGTGGCCCTCCGGGGTTTCGACGCCCCACCCCCGGCGCCGGCTCCGGACCCCTACGCCCTGCCCAGGCCGTCCCGCATGGACCGGCTCAACCTGCGGCTGATCTGTGCGTTCGCGGCCGGGGCGGCGATCGCCCTGTTCACCCGTTGGCCGGTGGGGACCCTGCTCGCCGGCGTCGGCGGGTTCCTGGCGCCCAGCCTGGTGGGGGCCAAGGCCGCCCGCCAGCGAGCCCTCGCTCGCACAGAGGCCATCGGGCACTGGACCGAGATGCTGCGCGATGTCATGGCCGCCGGCGGCGGTCTCGAGCAGTCCATCATCGCCACCGCCGCGGTTGCGCCGCTGGCCATCCGCTCGGAGGTGACGGTGCTGGCCGCCCGCCTCGAGCGCCAGCCCCTGGTGCCGGCGCTGCGAGCCTTCTCCTCCGAGCTCGACGACCCGGTCGGCGACCTTGTGACCGCCGCCCTGGTGCTGTCCTCCCAGCGGACCCCCAAGAAGCTCGGCGAGCTGCTCTCCAGCCTGGCCAGGACGGCGCGCGACCGGGCCACCATGCACCTGCGGGTGGAGACGGGCCGGGCCCGGACCCGCTCATCGGTGCGCATCATCCTGGGCGTCACCATCGGGTTCTCGACGCTGCTCGTGGTCTTCAACCCCACCTACGTCAAGGCCTACAGCACTTTCGCCGGCCAGTGCGTGCTGGTGGGGGTGGTGGGCCTCTACGTGGCGGCCTACCGATGGATCGCCCGGGCCGGCCGTGAGGAGACGACCGAGCGCTTCCTGGTCGGCGCCTACCTGCCGACCGACGACGACGCGCCCCCCGAGCCGGAGGAGCTCCCGGCGTGGTGAGCAGCGACATGCTCCTGATCGGCGTGGTCGGGGCGCTGACCGCCTGTGCCCTCGTCGGCGTGGCCCGCTGCCTCTTCCCGCCGCCCCCGCCGCTGGAGGCGGCCCTGGCGGCCCTGGACTGGCTTCCTCCCACCGATGAGGAGGCCCGGGGCCAGAGTGTGAACCTGGCCTCGACGAGCCTCCTCGGCGCCAGCCTGGGTCGCGTCCTCCGGCGGCTGGCCGAGAGCGCGGGCATCGACTTCGGCACGCTGCGGGCGGACCTGGCCCTGATGGGCCGGCCCCTCGACGCCCACATGGGGGCCAAGGCCCTGTTCGCCCTGGGAGGCCTACTGCTGCCCGGTCTTTGGACGGTGGCCACCAGCTTTGCCGGCATCTCGGCCCCCTTGCCGGCCGCCGTCGCCGTGTCGCTTGCACTTGCCCTTGCCGGCTACGTGCTCCCCGACGCCATGCTGCGCTCGGAGGCGGCCGCCCGCCGTCGGACGTTCCGCCAGGCCTTCGGGTCCTTCCTGGACCTGGTGGTCATCGGCATCCACGGCGGGGCCGGCGTCGAGGCCGCGTTGGCCGACGCGTCACGGGTCGGACGGGGCTGGGCGTTCGGCCTACTGGCATCGACCCTCGACGCCACCGATTTCTCCGGCGAGACGCCCTGGACGGCGCTGCGCCGGCTCGGCGACGAGCTCGCCGTTCCCGAGCTCGCCGAGTTGGCGGCGTCCATCTCCCTGGCCGGCACCAGCGGGGCCCGGGTCGGCATGTCCGTGGCAGCCAAGGCCACCGCCATCCGGGAGCGGGAGATCGCCGAGGCGGAGGCGAAGGCCGAGGCCGCAACGGAGCGGCTGGCTATGCCCACCGTGATGATGATGGCGGGCTTCGTCGTCCTCATCGGGTTCCCGGCGTTGTACGCGGTCATCACCGGAGTCTGAGGAGGCAGACGGTCCCGGCGGCTCCCCAAAAAGAGGTTCCCCCAGAAGCAAAGCAAGTGACCCGATGGCAAACCCAAGGAGGCACAACCCCCAACATGGACCCGTCAATCGCATACCTCGTCGCCACGATGCGCTATACGTTCCTCCGGCTGCAGCTGGCCCGGGAAGACGAGCGCGGATACTCGGCCGAGGCCGTCATCCTCACCGCTGTGCTCGCCGGCCTGGCCTTGGCCGTGGGCGCCATCATCGTGACCAAGATCACCAACAAGGCCAACAACATCCCCACCGACTCCGGCGGCGCCCTCCCGTAAGGAGGGCCCACCGGCGATGGAACTGCAGCGAAGAGGTAGGAGGCACCCGGCCGCCTCGGCGCCAGTGCGGCGATGTCGAGGCGAGGCCGGGGCCACCTCGGAACTGGTGTTAGTGACACCGGTGTTGATGTTCGCGGTCTTCCTCATCATTCAGTTCGCCCTGTGGTTCCACGCCAGCCAGGTCGCAGGGGGCGCAGCTTCCGACGGTCTCGCCGTCGCTCGCGTCGAGACCGGTACCGCCGCCGACGGCGAGGCGAGGGCTCAGGCCATCCTCGACTCGCTGGCTTCGATGTTGATGACGGATCGGGTGGTGACCGCGTCGCGCACGGCGGATACCGCCCGGGTAGAGGTCCGGGGCCGGTCCGTGGCCATCGTCCCCGGATTTTCATTGCCCATAAGGGCCTCGGCGGAGGGGCCCATAGAACGTTTCACGACAGATTCGCCGTGACGCGGCACAGGGCGGTTCTTACGTTGCTCGCAGGGGTGACCACGGTCGCCGGCATTGCGCTGGCCAGCGCGGCCGGGGCCGTCCCGTCGCTGTCGACCGCCCGACTGTTCGTGCTGGTGGGCGTCGTCGGCACGGGCCTGGCGCTGGTCTACGGACGTCTGCCGAGCGGCTCGGCGAGGATTCGAGCCGACGAGCGAGGAGCGGCTGCGACCGAGATCACGCTCATCGCCCCGCTGCTGATCGTCCTGTTGCTGTTCGTGGCCCTCTGCGGCCGCTACGCCCTGGCCCGGGGACGGATCGACAGCGCAGCTCGTGACGGCGCCCGGGCCGCGGCGCTGACCCGGGAGGCCGGCGCTGCCGACGCCGCGGCGCGCTCCAGCGTTGATGCCAACCTGAACGCCGGCGGGCTGCCGTGTGACTCCGTGGCTGTCGACGTCGATACCTCGGACTTCCGCGCCGGGGGCACAGTCGGTGTCCGCCTGGTGTGCTCGGTCAAGACCTCGGACCTAAGCCTCCTGGGCATCGGGCCGCGCACCATGACCTCCTCGTCGCTCGCGGTGATCGACGTCTACCGGGGGATAGACGGCGGGTTCGCGATTTCTGAAGGGTCGAGGGCGCCGAACTCAAGGGTGGTGGGCATATGACGCCAGCTTTGGGTCCTTCGGTTCGCTCAACCCGACACCGCCGCCGAGTTGTAGTCATGGCCTCCCCATGGGTCGGACGAGGACAACCCTGCAGCCTCCCCGGGGCACTACCAGGGTGGAGGCGCTCAGCGGACGGAACATGATGGGGACTCACCTGGATGATGCGGCGCTCGTCGCGGCGGCCCGGGAAGGCGACAAGGCGTCCTTCTCGACACTGCTCGAACGGCATCGTCCGACGCTGCTCGGGGCGTGTCGTCGAGTTCTCGGGGACCCCGACCTCGCCGAGGACGCGGCTCAGGAGGCGTCGCTGCAGGCCTTGTTGAGCATCAAGAGCCTGCGGCGCCTCGACCGCTTTGGGTCGTGGCTCGTCGGCATCGGGCTCAACGTTTGTCGGCACAAGCTGCGTCAGGGCGTTCGCGAGTGGTCGTGGGAGACGATGTCCGGCGGCTGGCTGGAGCCGGGGCGGGACGCAGTCGAGCAGTCACCCGGGCCCGCCGAACTGGCGGAGGTCGCGGACGTCGCACGCCGTGTCAGAGATGCGATCGCCGCACTTCCCGTCGGACAGAGGGCGGCCGTAGTCGCTTTCTATCTGTCGGGGCTGACGTATCGAGAGACCGCCGCGGTTCTCGGAATCGGGCTCCCCGCCGCCAAGGCGCGCCTCCACAAGGGGAGAGCAGGCCTCAGAGAGAGGCTTCGATCACTTTGGGAGGAGCAGCTCATGACAACAAGCGACGTGGTCGAGATGCGGGTGGCGGACGTGCGGAGGGGCGTACGCGAGGATGACAAGCCCCGCTCGTTCCTCATCGTGCTCGAGGAGGTCGACGGCGAGCGCCGGTTGCCAATCTGGACGGGCGAGGAGTTGGGGATGGCTCTCGTCCTCTCGCTGGAGAAGGTGGAGCTCTTCCGGCCGCTCACTCACCACTTCCTCTTCAATGCCCTCGCGGCCGTCGGCGCTCGTGTCGCCGAGGTGCGCGTTGATCGGCTGGCCGAGAGAACGTTCTACACGACGACCGTGCTCGAGGGTCCCGCCGGTCCAGTCGAGGTCGACGCCAGACCTAGCGACGCGTTGCATCTCGCCGTTCTGGCCGGGGCGCCCATTCGTGTGAACGCCGACGTCATCGAAGCCGCGAGGACGTCAACGGAGGAAACGTTGAACGCGCTGGGCGAGAAGTTTCCCGAGGGTGTGCGCGAGATCATGCAGGCGACGGCCGCGGCGGGTCCGCCGCCATCGCCTCCGAAGGGCGCCGAATGAACGGCTACGTCCGCCGCGGCCCTTCCGGGTCCAGAATGACCACCGACGAACGAGGCAAGACGGTCGGCCGGGTGTTGCGTCGTCGCGGCAGTGATCACCACGCGCGGAACGTCGTCGCTGGTTCAGCCATCGAGCATCGGCTCGGCGATGGCGTCGGTGTAGCGGGTGGCGTGTTGGATGCTGAGCCCGAACAGGTCGACGAGCCGACGTGGGTCGCCGGCGGTCGCGATGGCTTCCTGGAGGATCCGGTCGGCGCGGATGGCTTGCACGCCGCCGCGCAGGCCGAGCGTCAGGAACACCCAGCGGTTCCCGACCGGCCCAAGGTGTGCCGCGGTGCGGAAGTGGAGGAACAGGTGCGGGTTAGTCGAGGTCGGCCACCGGCGACTGCGATGGTCGAGCCAGCTCTGTACCCGGCGGCGGACGGGTTCTGCGAGCGGGATGACGCGGCGATCGATGTGCAGGCGCCGGTCCCTGATGTCGGTGAGCCGGAGGTCGCGGAGGTGGCGGCTGGCCAGCGCGTGGTACGCAACGAGCGCGGCGATCGCCGCCCGGGCCGGGTCGGGAGAGTTGAGCGCTTCGCGGAGGGCCTCGAGGTCAACGGCAGGAGGCGGCAAGGGGCTGTCAAGGCCGTGGTTCAGCCGCACCGCCGGGTTCGTGAAGACCAGGCGGCGTTCCTTGAGGATGCCGAAGAGCGACCGCAGGGCTTGGCCGCCGAGCTTCCGTTGGACGGGCTCGCCCGACAGAGCGGCGAGGACCATGGAACGGGTGACCTCGCGGAGCGACTCGTGCCCACCGGAGGCCCACAGACGGCCAGCGTCGACGATGTGGCGTGTGTAGAGCTTGATGGTCGTCTCGCTGCGAGCCCGTCGACGTGGAGCTGTGGCGCTGCCGTTGCGCATGATTTCGAACCAGCTCGTCACCTCGGTGACCATGGCGGTGGGCAATCCGGCGATCTGTCTGCTGAACCATCGGATGATCGCCGGCGTCCGGTCGTCTTCGAACATGCCGAGCGGTTGCAGGACCTCGATGATGGGCCGGATGGTGATGTTCAGCGGCGGCAGGACGAGCATCTCGCTGTAGCGGATCGGCGCCCCGGGCGTGTCCTGCAACCCGAGCAGCGTCCTGATGCCGCAGCGCACCTTGGTGGCCATGCTCCGGTTCCAGCCGGCGGCCCGGGCGTGCTCTGTGGTGACCCACTCCAGCGCCGCAGCGAGTTCGCCGTCGCTGGGCTCAGGGAGGGGGCCGCGGCCTCTGGAGAGGTCGTGCGGCAACGCGAAGAGTACGAGTTGGCGATGCTGGACCGGGCGGCCCGGCGGCCATGGCGGAGCAGCGCGCCGAGCCCGTGCGTGGGGGCGCAGCGCGGCGGCGCGTTGCATGCGTGCGAAGAAGAGCTGCTGCCCGTGGCGGTTGGGGCCGATGGGATCGAACCCGCCCCCGGAGAGGCGGTGGCCCGTGGCGTTCTTCCAGCAGAGACGGCAGATGCGCCGATCGTTGACGGCCACGGTGTGCGAGCAGCTGGCGCACGCGTCGGCGGTTCGGTGGAGCCTTCGCCAGTTCGCGCAGCCGACGCACAGCCACTTGGTGGTCCGGGTTGCGCCCCACGCGTGGCAGTCCAGGCAGCTGCCGACCCGGATGGAGCCGTGCAGGTGGCAGCGGGCGCACAGCTCGGAGGCGAAGAAGTCATCCGTCGCTCCGCAGCGCCGACACGGCGGCGGGTTGAACGGCCCGCCGGACATGCAGCCATAACAACGCTGGCCACCCGGCTTGGCTCGCCGGTTGACGCCGCAGACGACACAGAACCGGGGTTCGGCCTGCTTCACGCTGGTGGCACAGTCCGGTTGCGGCCCCGCCGCGGTGTCACGCTCGACGCCTTGGCGGCGACGGCCTTCTTCTCCGGGGCCGGCCGGCGAGCGGCGACCAGCTCGGGCTCAGGCTTGAGCAGGTCACCCGGCGCGCAGTCGAGCACCGCGCACAGCACGTCGAGGTCGTCGAGGCGGACGCTGGTGGGCTGGCCAGTCCAGAGGCCCGACATCTTCCCGGCGCTGATCACCAGCCCGTGCTCAGCGAGCAGTCGGCGCAGCTCGGTGGACTTCCAGATCCCCCGCTCTGCGGCGGTCATACGAAGGTTCCAGCGCATCCGATCATCCCTCCTCGAGGCGGGCAGCGACCCGCAGGTTGGCGTTGGACCACGCCGACTCGATGTGGTCGGCGTGCACGTGGATGTAACGGGTGGTGGTCGACAGCCACTCATGACCGAGCAGTTCCTGGATGGCCTTGAGGTCCATGCCCCGCTCATACAGGGACGAGGCGCAGTAGTGGCGCAGCCCGTGAGGGGTCAGCCGCCCGGACCAGTCCGGCAGCCAGGTCTCGACCGCGGTGGTGAGCCCTGCCCGCAACGCCTCCTTACAGATGCGTACCACCCCGCCGGTGTCACCGTCGCGGCGTTCGCTGGGCAAGAGCGGCGCATCCGGATCGTCGCCGGCGTCGGCGTACTGGTGGCGGACATCGCCCAGCCACCACTCCATCAACTCGTCCACGGCGTTGATGCCCGGCACCAGGCGGGGCTTGGGGCCCCGTCCGTGGCTCCCCTTGCCGAACCGGACGTGGAGCTTGCCGTGCTCACCCAGGTCCGGCCGCCAGTCCCGGATGTCGAGCCCTACCGTCTCGCTGAGGCGCAGCCCGGCCCGCCGCCACAACGACGCGGCCAGGTAGTCCCGTGCGGCCGGCAGGTACTTGCGAGCCTCGGGGAGCGACGCCCGCCACGCCGAGAACAGCGTCTCGACCTCCTCGGTCGATGGGGGGATGCGCGGCGAGCCATAGTCCGCTTTGGCTGGGCGGTTGAACTCGTCGATGGGCTGCACGACCACACAGCCGGTCAGGGCGTGGATGTCGGCCTGGTAGCGGGCCAGCAGGAAGTCGAAGAACCCGGCCAACGCCCAGGCCTTGTGCTGAACGGTCGAGCGGGCCTGGCGACGATGACGGCGCAGCCACAGCAGCCAGCGGTCGGCGTCCTCCGGCGTAGTCGCCCACACGGGCGTGCTGAGGAACTCGATCAGTTCGAACAGCACCGCCCGGTCTGCCGCCACGTGCTCGTCGCTGAGCCCCGCACCGAGCGATGCCAGACAGAACTGGTCCACCAGCTCCTGCTCGAGGTCCTCTTGCTCCTGGGTCGACTGCAGCGACCGCGCGCTCCCGATCGATCGCACGACTGCCAGACCCGACACATGACCTCACTCTCAATGACCGGATGCCGTCAAACCGGCAGTCTCTTCAGGAATTATGACGCTACTTCAGGGCATGGACGGATCCGCGGATACCTCGCCTGGCCAGGAAGAAGCTCCTGCGAGGAGAGATGGTCCCGGTGAGAACCCATGGCATTCCCCACAATCTCGTGACGATGGCCAGCAGGGCCCGCCCCTTGCGGGACGAGAGTGGCCAGGTGGCAGGTTTTGTCGTGATCATGACCGTGGCGTTGGTCTTCGCCGCCGGCCTCGTCCTCGACGGTGGCACGATCCTGACCGCCCGGCGCCAGGCGCTCAACGAGGCGGAACAGGCGGCGCGGGCGGGATCGCAGGGGCTGGCCATCGAGGCGCTGCGCCAGGGTTCGGCCGGCTCCGCTGTCGCCGACCCGGACCGGGCCCGCCAGCAGGTGGCCGACTACCTCGGCCGTCTCGGCCGTACCGACTACTCCGTCACCGTGTCGGGCGACAGCGTGACCGTCACGGTCCGGATCCAGCGCGATCTCCACATCCTCCCCGGCGGACCCAAGACCATGTCGGGGACGTCGACGGCCCGCAGCGTGGGTGGCGTCTCCGGGCCCGAGACATGAGGTCACCACTGGTGAGGGTGGATGGGAGCCGGCGCATCGGCATCCAGACGGCGACGCTCGTCTGTGTGCTGGCCATCGTCGTGGTCATTGTCGTCTCTCTGCTGACCGGGGTCTACGACGCGGCTCCTGGCTGCGACGACATTCTCGGCTGTGGGTAGCGGCCGAAAATCGTCGGGCATCCTGGAGAGGTGGTGTCGTTGATGCAGCGTGCCCGGAGCGTGTGCCAAGCCCTTGGCTGGCTGCTCGCCGCACTCGCACTCGTGGCGGGCGCTCCGGTGGCCCTCTCGCTGCTGGCTGGCTGGCCACTGCCCCGGTCCCTGCCGGACCTGGAGGCCATCTCCCGCTCGATCGCCGACGGAGACATTCCCCTACGCTTCTGGACCGGCGCTTTGGCCACGGTGTGCTGGTTCGCCTGGGCCCAGATCGCCGTGTCCTTCGTCATCGGCGTCGTAGCTGACCTCCGTGGTGTAGCCGGCCCCAGGATGCTCACGGGCGGGGCCGGCAACTACGTGGCCCGGCGGCTCGTGGCCTCGGCCGCCATGGTGCTGTCGTTCCTCGGCCCCCGGGCGGCGATGGCCCATCCGCTGCCGGTGTCGCCGGTTCCCGTGGTCGCAGGCCTCCAGAGCGCAGCGACGGCTCAACTCGCTACGGCCGGGACCGCGGCTACAGCCGAGGGCTGGACCGGGCCCACGGTCACAGTCCAGAAGGGAGACTGCCTGTGGGACCTGGCCGAGACCCACCTCGGTGACCCGTTCCGGTGGCGGGAGATCGCCGAGCTGAACGCCGGTGTGCCCCAGGAGGACGGCACCGAGCTCATCGACGCGGACCTGATCTTCCCGAACTGGGTGCTACGGATGCCCGCCGATGCCGTCGGCGCCGATCACCCGGCTGCGCCCACCTCGAGCCCTGCCACCCAGCCGACCGTCCCAGGCACCGCTCCGACCACGGTTCCCGCCGCGGTGCCGACCAGCCAGGCGCCGGCCACCACCGCGGTGCCCACGACCGTGGCCCCCGCTCCACCGGCCACGCTCGCGCCGCCGGTCACCGAGCCCCCGCCCACGACGGTGGCGCCGCCGACCACAGTGGCGCCGACGGACCCGGCCCCCGGCGTGACGCTGCCGCCGGCGACGTTGGGCAGCGACCCGGGGGCCCCAGCGTCCACGGTGCCGGCCCAGCCCTTCGCCACCTTGGCCCCCCCGGGGTCGAGCCCGACGACGAGGGCGGCCTCCCCTCCGCCCTCGACGACGTCGACGGTGGCCCGGCCGACGGCGAGCCTCCCCGAGGGCAGGGTCTCGGCCGCAGCGGCGGATCCGGGGCAGACCCGCGTCGAGGGCAAGCCGGCGTCGTCATCCCAGCCGGAGAGCGGCAGAGACCTGGCGTCGTTGGCCATGGTCGGCGGCGGCGTCACCCTGGTCGCCGCCGCGGCTGCCTTCTCGATCGACCGGATCCGCTCGCTGGGGCGCAAGGGCCCGTCGAGCAAGTCGACCCGCCATCCCGGTGGCCGCCATCGCTGCATCTCCCGCAACGCGGCCAAGAAGCCCTGTCGCAACAAGGTGGAGTACGAAGGCGAGCGCTGCCGCGAGTGCTGGGAGTCTCTGGCCATGAGCCCCAACCCCGGCGTCCGGGCCCAGCTGGCGCTCAAGCCCGACATGCCGATCGAGATTTTCCGCGGCTTGGTCGACGATCCCGACAGCGGCGTGCGCCGGCGAGCCGCGCAGCGCTCCTGGCTCTGCTGCCCGAGCGACGAGGAGCACCGCTCGCGGGAAACCCACGATCCGGGTCCGGTCCCCGCCGACGCGCTCCTGGCCATGCTCGAGGAACCCGAGCCCGAGGACGACGTCTTCGTCATGGCCGAGCTGGCCCGGAACCGCCGCCTGCCCGTCGCCGGCCAGTGGATTCTCCTCGAGGCCCCCGAGATCGAGACGCTCCGATGCCTGGCGTCCAACGAGGCCCTCGACGGGGAGGTCGCCGAGCGGCTCGTACGCTGCCCGGACGACCAGCAGGTGCGGGAGTGGGCAGAGGCCCGGCTGGATGAGCTCGAGACCGACCAGCGAGTCGGGCGGTAGCCGTCCAAGTGGGGCGGCCGACGTGGGCCGCCAGCATCGACGCCGTGGTCAGTTCGGGCTCACCATGAGTGACCTGGTGGTGATCGCAGTGGCCGGCGCCGCTGGCCTGGCTGCCGGCATGCCCCTCAGCCGTCTGACGGAGCTCGTACCGCCATCGCGCGTGCCGAGCCCGGAGGCCCCGGGGCGAGGGCGCACCGGAGCAGCCCGCGCCGAGGCTCCGCCGTGGTGGGGGATCGGCCTGGTGACGGCAGCGCTGTTCATGGCGGCCGCCGTTCGATTCGGCGCCGACTGGGCGCTGCCGGCCTACCTGGTGTTCTTCGCCGCCCTGGTCGTCGTCAGCCTGGTCGACGTGCAGAGCCGGGTGATTCCGACCCGCGTCGTCGGCCCGGCCATCCTTCTCTGCTCGGGCCTGCTCGCTGTGGCGGCCGCAGCGCACCACGACTGGAGCCGGCTGGGCACGTCCCTGCTCGGGGCCGTGCTCGCCGGCGGTTCGCTGCTCACGGTGCACCTGGTGACTCCCGCAGGGATGGGCTTCGGCGACGTCCGCTTGGCGACCCTGATCGGTCTGGCTCTCGGCTGGCTGAGCGTTGGCACGGTGGCCCTGGGCATGTTCCTGGCCCTCCTGTTCGCCGCGGCCGTGGGCGTCGGGCTACGGCGCCTCCGGGGCGGGACGGGCGGCGACGTGCCATTGGGGCCCTACCTGGCGGCCGGAGCCGTCGTGGCCGTGTTGTTCGGTGACCAGATCATCCGCTGGTACGCCGGCATGGCAGGGTGAAGGAACCGGTGAGCGAGCAGCCCGCCGACTTGGCCGCCCGAACCGCCCAGCGCCGGCAGCAGCTGCGAGACAGCAGCCCGGACGTGCTCCTGGTGCTACCCCATTCCGGCGGCGAACTGGCCCGGGCGTTGGCCGAGCTGGAAGAGCTGCTCGTGCTCGTCGACCTGGTCGACGATGGGTCCCGGCCGCTTCCGGCGCCCCTGGTCGAGAACCAGGCGGCCGAGTCCGTGGGCCGGCTGGCGGCCTATGTCGCCGACGTCGACGGCGCCGATGAGACCGACCGCTGCCGCATCCAGCCGGTGGCCCCTGATGGCCGCTCCGAGCTCGCTCCTCTGTACTTCGTCCGCCTCGACCGTGACGACCACGCCGCCATCCTCGGCGCGGTGCACCTCCTGGCTGCCACACGCACCTCTGTCTCCCATCCGGCCCTCGACGAGGCGCTGAGCGACTACACGGGCGACCCTGGGGGTGCTGAGCGACTGGTGGCCCGGGCCGAGCGGGTGGGCGCGCTGCTCGAGCTGGGGTGGGACGACGACGTCGACCTGCTCGCCGCCCGACTCGGCGGCAATGCAGCCGGCGCCGGCACCGACCGAGTGGTGCTGGCCAGGGAGGAGTACGAGTCCTATATGCGGGTGACCGAGCGGATTGTGGGCAGCTGGCATGCCGGCGACCCGCTGGAGTTGTCCGTCTACCGCGGCACGAGCTGAGTCCAGGCCAGGCTACGGCGCCTCCGGGGCTCAAGATCGGTGGCTTCCAGGTCCTGAAGAAGTGGCTCTCCTACACGGAGAAGGGGGCCGGGCCACGCCAGCCTGCTCGGGCGCGGCCTCAAGCCTTCGGAGGCCTGCGAGTTCACCGCCCTGGCTCAACGCCTGACCGCCGTCGTACTGCTCGCTCCCGAGCTGGACCCGAACTACGAGGCAGTGATCTCAGACACCTTCGACTGGCAGACGACGGCCGCCACCGCCGAATAGGGGGCTCTGGCCCCGGGCGTTGCGTGCGCCGTCGCGGGAAGCTACGCAGCGAGAGTCTTCGGGGCGCCTGGGGACTGGGTCGCCAGGGCGAAGGAGAGCGCACCCTCGACCTGGTCCTCGACGATCCACCCGTGCCCGGCGGCGACGACCTGGCGGTGGGCTTCCCGATGAGCGATCGCCGCCACTCGGGCGGCCGGCGGCAGACCGCTCACGCGTCCCTGTCCGGAGAGGAGCCGGGCCAGTCGTTCGGGGCGGCACGGAGCGACCTCGGCGAGCGCGAGGGCGGTCATTCCGAACAGGCTCTGGGCCTCGTCGATGGTGAGCAGGGCCGGTGCGTGGGTCATGAGCTCCTCCTTGTTGGGTCGTACACAGCAGGTCCGCCGGGCCACGGGGCGATGTCGCCCCATCGCCGATCGCACAGTGAGAGGGACGCAGCGATGGCGCCGGCGGCCGCGGTGGCGGACTCGACAGCGACGGCCGCCTCCCTGAGGTCGAGCAGCACCTTGCCTTTGACGCGCGTCACGCCGGTGGCCAGCGTGCGCACGGCGCGCACCTTGCTGGCCAGCACCAGCTCCACCGTCGACCACACGCACCAGCGGGCAGAGGGCATGTCGACAACCACCATGTAGGCGTAGCGGCCGGCCTCGACGATCTTGCGGAGGGCGAGTTCGTCGAGCAAGAAGACGTCCGGTTCGGCCAGTTCGGGTCGCAGCCGGGACCAGCCGCGGTAGGGCTGATGCTTGGCCTTGAGCTCCACCTGGGCCAGGCGCTTACCCGGACCGAGGACCTGGAAGTCGAGATCGTCGAGAGAGCTGGTGGCCCGGCGTGCCAGCACCAGCTCGGGGTGGTCGGCGAGGGCCCGGGCCATCTCGTCCTCGAGGCGGTGGCGGCCGCCGAGGTCGGTCGCCCAGTCGCTGGGCCGCCGGTCACGCACGGCCGGCCACATCGAACAGGCGCAGCTGCGGGTCCACCGACCACCAGGGAGCGAACGACGGCTGGGACGGCCGCGGCTCGGCGGTGAAGAAGCGGTTGAGGCGACGGAAGCCGGCGAAATCGGCGGTGGTGGCGACCACGTCGATGAGCCATGGGCCCAACAGGTCGTGCAGGTCGGCCAGGTGGTAGGCGGTGGCGCTGCGGGGCTTGGGTAGGTGCGACGTGACGACGACCAGGGGAAGGGCGCCGTGATGGTGCAGCATGACGGCCCGCTGGACGACCTTGGCCACCGTGTCCGGCCGACGGAACCCGGGCTGGGAGCCATCTTCATCGAGGTTGCCGTGCGCGGCGACGAGGTACCGGCCACCGTTGGGTGTCCGGATGCGGGCGTCGAGGGGATAGTGGTCGACCTTGTGGTGTCCCTGCTCGACGACGGCGCCGGCGGCGACGAGGTGATCGAGAGCCTTCTCGTCGAACAGCTCACCCTCCCGCCTGGCGCGGGACTGGAAGTGCGCATCGACGGGAGGCAGTGCCTCGAACGGCTCGTGCGGCTGCATGCTCACGCGGTTCTCGCTTCCTTGAGCGTTGACTGTGCGGTGACGGGCGGACCCAGACCCATCTGGAGGTACAGCCGGGCGGGGTCGAAGACGACGTAGGTTCCGGGGACCGCAACATGGGCCCGCAGCTCCGAGGCGGACACGACCTCGACGTCGAGCCCAGGACCCAGCACGACGAGATGGTCGCCGGTCTCGGGCACCGTGAGGCTCGCCATTTCGGGCCCGACCTGTCCGACGTCGACGCCGCTGCGTCCGAAGTGGCCGAGGGCGGCGAGGCGGATGACGTCGGCCGGGCTGTACAGCCGGCGGCCGGGTCGGCCGCTCCCCGCCTCCACCGACGGGCTCACCCAGCCGCGCCGGGCCCAGTAGTCGAGCTGGCGGTAGGTGATCCCCGCTAGCTCGAACGCCTGGGCGGCGCCGATTACATGACGCGCGGCTGGTGTAATCACAAGGCCATTACATCACGACCGCTTCATGTGATCGCGGACCCCGGCGACGCCGGCGGGATCTATGCACGGCAACGACAGCGGGGGAGAGCCCCACCCTACGCGAATTGACTCGAGCTGGACCCTTCGTCAAGCCACCGGCGCCGGGCCGAACAGCCCGCCCAGTAGGGATCGCTGGAGGAGCTCGTCGGCATGCCGTCGGGACCGCGCCGGGTGACGACGGCCCTGGCGCTGTAGACCTCCCTCGAGGGGGCGTGTCCGGGAGGAAGTGGTGGCGCAGGATCGACCGGAACGCCGCTTGTACGTGAGGTGACTTGAGCGAGCCGTCGGACAGGAGCGTGTCGATCAGGCGGGCGTTCAGGTCGTCCACGGCGGTGGTGGCGCTCATCCGCCATGGCTCGAGTCCCTCCCCAGGGCTTCTCCGGCCCACGCCTTCAGGCGACGGGCCAACGTCCGGAACGCTTTGGCTTCGGCACTCTCGGGATGCTCGACCAGCAGTGG
>Ga0247719_1000143_pt1 | contig 50506 bp, 51 predicted proteins | sample 41E_DmetaG_FD_189046 | JGI IMG/M metagenome (GOLD analysis project Ga0247719, IMG submission 189046) | Soil microbial communities from hillslope of Landscape Evolution Observatory, University of Arizona, Oracle, AZ, United States - 4-1-E_D | ecosystem: Engineered > Artificial ecosystem >...
GGTGGGGGCTGGTGGGTGCCGTCTTCTTGGCCTTCTCCAGCGCCTCGCCCAGCTCCGTCAGCTCCTTGCGCTTGATCACCTTGCGCACCTCGGGGAAGAGCTCGGACTCCTCCTCCTCCACGTGATGACGGACGCTCTCGATCATCACGGTCATCTTGGCCTTGAACCGCTCGTGGTCGGGCTTCATGTTCTCCAACTCGTGCAGCACCCACTTGACGATGTAGTGCTCCTCGAGGGACTCCAGCACCGTGTCCTCGACGCCCGGCACCCGCTCCCGGATCGCCGGATAGAAGACCATCTCCTCGATCGCCGCATGCACCGACAGTTCCTTGACGATCCTCTGGGCCAGCTTCCGCTGCTCGGCCGGCGCCGTCGTCTTTTCGAACTGCTTGAACAGCTTCTCGACGGTCTTGTGGTCCTGCTTCAGAAGGGTCACGGCATCCATCAGGTCATTCTTTGCCAATGTCCACGGTCATGAAACGTTGTTTCGTGCCGTTAAGATCCGCTTCATCGAAATACGCACCACGCTCACCCAGCACCCGACGAGCGTTGGCGCGGCGCGGCGGTTCGTACGCGACGTGCTGATGAGCCGCCAGGTCTCCGACCACGTCGTCGACACGGTCGAGCTGCTGACCAGCGAGGTGGTGACCAATGCCATCGTGCACGGCAAGTCCGGCCCGCAGCTGGCGGTGACGGTCGGCAAGCGCGTCGTGCGGGTGGCCGTCCAGGACCGGAGCCCCGCAGTGCCCGTGCGCCGGCTGGCCCACCTCGACGACGTGTCGGGGCGGGGCGTGGTCATCGTCGAGGAGATGGCTTCTGCATGGGGGGTCGAGCAGGAGCGCAATGGCGCCAAGCGGGTGTGGTTCGAGGTGACCTGCTAGCGAAAGTCCCGTGACTTCGTCGTCTGGGCCGACAACGAGAGCGGCTCGATCCTCTCGGCGATGAGGTTGGTAACCCCTTCGGCCCGCTCGAGGCGCCCGCCGATCAGCAGGGCTGCGGAGGACCGGGCTACCCGCCGGTAACGGTCCCAGATGGCCTGGTTGCAGATGACGTTGAGCATGCCCGTCTCGTCCTCCAGGTTGATGAAGATGGTGCCGTTGGCCGTCGCCGGGCGCTGGCGGTGGGTGACGACGCCGCCCACGGTCACTCGGCGCCCCGACGGGACGCGTTCGAGGCCGGTGACGGTGACGGCGCCGGCGGCGTCGAGGCCGGCCCGGGCGTACTGCATGACGTGGCTGCCGGGCGCCACGCCCGTGGCCCACAGGTCGGCGGCGGTGACCTCGGGCTCGGACATGGTCGGCAGCCGGGGCGCGTCAGTGCCCACCACCACCCCTTCCAGACGGGTGTCGGCGGCCTGGGCCACGGCGCCGGCGCCCCACAAGGCCTGGCGCCGCTCCAGCTGCAGCGAACCGAAGGCGCCGGCCGTCGACAGGGCCTCGACCGCGGGCAGGGTGGCGCCGGTCCGCCGCACCAGGTCCTCCATGGAGGCATAGGGCCGGCGCTCGGCGATCTTCTTCGCCAGCTCGTCGCCGACATTTCGCACGTACTCGATCCCCAGGCGGACGTCTGGTGCATTCCTGTCGCCTTCGAGGGTGGCCTTGACGTCGCTCAGGTTGACGTCGGGCCCATGGACGGCGACCCCGTGCCGGCGGGCGTCGGCCACCAGGGTGTTGGGCGAGTAGAAGCCCATGGGCTGGGCGTTGAGGAGGGCGGCGCAGAACGCCGCCGGGTAGTGCAGCTTCATCCACGACGACGAATAGACCAGGTAGGCGAAGCTCACGGAGTGGCTCTCGGGGAAGCCGAAATTGGCGAAGGCGGCGAGCTTGTCGTAGATGGCATCGGCGGTGGCGCCGATGATGCCGTTGCCGGCCATTCCCTCATAAAGGCGGCCCTTGAGCGCCTCCATGCGCTCCGTGCTGCGCTTCGATCCCATGGCCTGTCTCAGCTGGTCGGCCTCGCCGGCGGTGAAGTTGGCCACGTCGATGGCCATCTGCATGAGCTGCTCCTGGAAGAGGGGCACGCCAAGGGTCTTCTTGAGCGACTTCTCCAACAGCGGGTGGAGGTAGGTGACGGGCTCCTGGCCGTTGCGCCTCCGGATGTACGGGTGCACCGAGCCGCCCTGGATGGGCCCGGGACGGATGAGGGCGACCTCCACCACCAGGTCGTAGAAATGCCGGGGCTTGAGCCGGGGCAGGGTGGCCATCTGGGCCCGGCTCTCCACCTGGAACACGCCGATGGAGTCGGCCTTGCACAGCATGTCGTAGACCGCTTCCTCCTGAGGGATCGTGGCCAGGTCGATGTCGACGCCGTGGTGGGCTCTGATCAGGTCGACTCCGAGGTGGAGGGCGGTGAGCATGCCCAGGCCGAGGAGGTCGATCTTGACCAGGCCGACGGCGGCGCAGTCGTCCTTGTCCCACTGCAGAACGCTGCGGTTCTCCATCCGGCCCCACTCCACCGGGCAGACCTCGACAATGGGACGGTCGCAGATGACCATGCCGCCGGAGTGGATGCCGAGATGGCGTGGAAAGCCCTGGAGCTGTTCGGCCAAGGCGATCACCGGCGGGGGGATGTCGTGGTCCTTGGTGTCGGAGAGGCGGTAGCCGTCGGTCTGCTTCGACCAGGCGTCGAGGGCGCCTTGCGGATGGCCGAGGGCCTTGCCCATGTCCCTGACTGATGACTTGGGCCGGTAGGTGATGACGTTGGCCACCTGGGCGGCGTTCTCCCGGCCGTAGCGCTCGTAGACGTACTGGATGGCCTCCTCCCGCCGGCCGTTCTCGATGTCGAGGTCGATGTCGGGGGGACCGTCTCTTTCGGGCGAGAGAAAGCGCTCGAAGAGGAGCTTGAGGCCGACGGCGTCGGCGTTGGTGATCCCCAGGGCGTAACAGACGGCGCTGTTGGCCGCGCTGCCCCGGCCCTGGCAGAAGATGTCGTTGCGCCGGCAGAACTCGACGATGTCCCACACGATCAGGAAGTAGCCGGGGAAGCCGAGCGAGGAGATCATGGCCAGCTCGTGCTCGATCTGGGCGTACGCCTCGGCGCGCTCCCCGTACCGCCGGGCGGCCCCCCGCATGGTGAGCTCCCGGAGCCAGGACATCTCCGTGTGGCCGGCGGGGACGGGATAGTCGGGGAGGTTGGGGGCGACGAGCTTCAGGTCGAACGCGCACTGCTGGCCGATGTCGGCCGCTCGCTGGACGGCGCCGGGGTAGCGGGCGAACCGTCTCGCCTGCTCGGCGCCGCTGCGCAGAGAGGCGGTGGCGCCGGCGGGCAGCCAGCCGTCGAGCTCGTCGAGCGACCTTCTTGCCCTCACCGCGGCCATGGCGGTGGCGAGGGGGCGTCTTCGGGATGTGGCGTAGTGGACGTTGTTGGTGACGACGATGTCGACCCCCGCTCTCGCCGCGATGGCGGCCAGGGAATCGTTGCGGACGGAGTCGAGCGGTTCGCCGTGGTCCCAGACCTCCACGGCCACGTTGTCCCGGCCGAACGCCTCTGTCAGCCGGTGCAGCTCGTTGGCCGCCGCTGCAGGGCCGTGTCGGAGAAGTGCCGCCGGCACCGTCCCCTTGCGGCACCCGGTGAGGACCTGCCAGTGCCCGGTGCTGTACCGGGCGAGGGTGGCCAGGTCGATCTTGGGGAGGGACTTCTCGCCAGCGCTCATGTGGGCGTCGGTGATGGCCCGGGCCAGGTTGGCGTAGCCGGTCGGGTCTTTTGCGAGGATCACCAGGTGGTGGCCGGCGGGGTCGGCGGCGCCGGCCTGCGGTCTGCGTGAGAGATCGAGCGTCAGCTCAGCGCCGAAGACGGTCGGGACGTCGAGCGCCTTCGCCGCCTCTGCGAACCGCACGATGCCGTAGAACCCGTCGTGGTCGGTGATCGCCAGCGCCGTGAGCCCGAGCCGCGCCGCCTCCTCCACCAGCTCCTCAGGGTGCGACGCCCCGTCGAGAAAGCTGAAGTTCGAGTGGCAGTGCAGCTCGGCGTAGGGAACGGTTGCCGTTCTGCGAGTTACGGCCGGCGCCCGGTACTCGCCCCGCTGGTTCGACCAAGCAGGGCTGTCCCCCCCGTCGGCGTTGTACGGCCGCCCCGACAGCCGGCGCTCCAGCTCAGCCCAGGGAACCGGCGGGTTCGTCCACCCCATGCCCCCAGTGTATCGAACATTTGTTCGCCCCTTGCCAGCGGGTGAAATGGACTGATATACATCGCCTCAGTGGTGAGGCGGACGGCGATCCCGGCGGTACTGGCGACACTGGCACTGCTGGCGTCTGCATGCGGTAACGGCGGCGGCAGCAAAGGCAGCGCCGGCGCCAACCCCACCCTTGCCACGGAGCCGCCTCGTACCACTCCGACCATGGCCACCCTGCCCCCTGCCAGCACGACTACGAATCCATACGCCGTGCCGGCGGTCATCGACGCCGCCTATGTCAACAAAGTACTGGCGGTCTTAGACGCCGTGCTCGGAGACGTGGCGCGCACAGTCCTCACAGCAAAAACGATCCCACCAGACGCTTACGACCGCCTTAAGGCGATATATGGAACCAATGAGCTTCTTCAACTGACCCTTGACAGTATACAAGCGGATATCCGGAGAGGTTTCAGCGGGTATAAGTCTAACCCTGGAAACAGAGCCTCGGCGGTCGAGCACATAGTGTCCGCTGGTCCGAGATGTATTTACGTTCGCGTTCAGCGTGACTACTCAGCTATAAGCCCGAACCCTTCAACCGTTAACCCGCAGTGGGTTGGGCTACGAAGCGCCGATCCTACACGGGACCCTAGCGGGCATAATCCTACTCCGTGGATGATGATTTATGATGGCTTTACCCAGGATAGGTCTACGCCAGCGAACCCATGCGTCGCCTAACACTCGTCCTCATCATCGGGATCGCCCATGCAGCACTCAGTCTAAATGGAGTCTTTGCGGGGCCGCCATCGTGTACTCAAGGCCCTTTTGGTTCCCACGTAGTATGCGAGGGCGACTTCTCGAATAGTGGAGCCGGTGGAGATTCAGGAGTTCAGAATGTCGTCATCAGCTCTGGTCGATCAAACACTGGCACCAAGTATCTGCCATACAACCGGCTCACGAACGGGCCAGACGGGCAACCATGCGTCACAACCGGCTACTACGCTGAGGGAACATCACCCAACGACGCCGCAGCCACCGATCCCGTGACCCAGAACGTGCGCGACATTCATGGCTTGCCGCCCCTTGAGTATCCGCCGTGTCCGGTGCAACCGCGTGCGCCAGGGGAACCGGCTCCTCTAGAGACGCCTGCGATGGTAGCTATGCGTTACTGGGAGCAGGTTCCACTTCCGAAGCCCATGCCTTTCATCGCCCCAGGTCGTGCCATAACAGGGAAGCTCGCGTACTTGGAGACTCGGGGCGAGGTCGAACACACGTACACGAGTTCCACGATCTTCGGGCAGCTCACAATTGTGGCGAGTGGCTCCTACGTCGTGGATTGGGGCGACGGTAGTACGAGTGGACCGCACGCCTTTGAGGGACGGGCCTGGCCGAATGGAGGAATCACTCACGACTATCTCAACGTCGGTACGTACGACATCGTGGTCACGGAGCGGTGGACGGCAAGGTGGGCCCTTGGCGGCGAGACCGGCCTGTTGCGCACTCTTCAGACGACTGGTCGGATCGACGACTTCCCGGTGGAGCAGCTTCAGGCGGTGATAGGGCGGTAGCCGCGACGCTGCGCGTTGCACGTTGCTGGCCACTCCCTTGTGCCGTCCTTGCTCGCGACGAAGCAGAGGCACGAGCTCCTGCGCCGCCGCCGCGTCGCTCACGGCGCCGGCACAGATTCTAGGAAGGCTCAGGTAGTCCTGGACTACCTGATCCTTCCGAGATGGGCCAGCGCCGGCGCCGGCGCCGGCCTACTTCGCCGGCGCCGGCTCCTTGCTCACCGGCTTTGGCGGCACGGAGGCCGGCGGGTTCTGGCGCCGGATGAGGATGAGGGCGAGGCACATGGCCAGTCCCAGGCCGATCAGGACGCCGACGACGCCGGCCTGGAAGCCGGTGACCCGGCGGACGTCGCCCTCGCCGAAGGTCACGGTGCTGGTGAAGATGTCCTGGGTGTTGCTGATGGCGTTGCCATTGCGGGTGTCTGACCACGCCACGACCGCGCCCTCGTTGGTCGACGCCACCGCCACCGGTGCCATGACGTCCATGTTGTTGATCCAGGAGCCGATCGTTCGGTCGATGGGGACGTCGTTGACCCGCACGTTCGGCGTCCACGTGGCGCCGCCGTCGCGGGAGCTGGTCATGTACACCGACGCGAACTTGCCGCGGTTGGAGAACAGGCTCAGGGTCTGGCCGTTGCCCACCGTCGAGGGGGGGAACGGATCCTCGCGCCAGTCGTACCAGGCAACGTCGATCCGGCCGCTCGGAGCGATCGAGATCTGGGGGTAGTGCTGGCCGTACTTCGTGCCCTCGGGATCGTCGTTGAGCCGCTTCGGCTGCTCCCACGTGATGCCGTCCGGGGATGACGAGTAGTACGCGTCCAGCTCATTGGCCCGGTTGTCGTGCCAAACGACGTGGAAGACACCCCGCTGCCGGTCGTAGAGCGGTATGGGCTCGCTGGCGTCGTTGGCGTTGGTGATCTCGTGGTCGGTCCATGTCTTGCCCTGGTCCGTCGACACGCTGGAAAACAGCCGGGTCACCGGGGGAGAAGGCAAGGGAGCCGCGCCGGCACTGGGCGTCGGCGGCGCCGACTCGCGCCAGAAGGCGAACAGCCGGTCCCCCACGACCACCGGGCGGGGCCCGTCGAAGCCGTTGTTGCGCTCGAACATGAGCTGGGGCGCCGACCAGGTGGCGCCGGCGTCGTCGGATACAGACATGTAGGGGCGGGTCGGCCTCGTTTCCGGGAACCGGTTGAACGACCGCCGCCACATGGCGTACATCCGGCGGGGGTTGGCGGGGTCGATGGCGACGTGGCCCTCGAAGTTCACCTCCATCTGGACTCCGGGTTCGGGGGCCGCGTTCCCCGGGTCGATGGCCACCGTCCGCCACGTGCGACCTGCGTCGTCCGACCGACCGATCAGCACGCTTCGAGTGCCGTTCTTGTCGGGCGCATTGGCCTGGAAGACGTTGTAGATCGTCCCGTCGGGGCCCTGGACCAGCTCGGTGCGGATGTTCTGCGACGTGGCGTAGCCCATGGCGCAGTTCTGCGTGTAGGGCTCCAGGACCGGCGCGTTCTCCGGGCGCCAAGTCGCCCCCCGGTCGGTCGACACCGCGAACTTGCAGGCGCCCGAATTCATCTCCGTGTACGCCAGGTAGACGGTGTTGGGGTCGTCCTTGTCGACGAGGAGCGCCGGCGCCTCCTCGTCCCGGGTGAGGGGTAGCACCTCCCCGGTGCGGTTGACCTGGACTGCCGGCGCCGCAGTGGCCGGACCCTTGCCCGCGGTCTCACCGCACGCACCGACCATCGTCGCCAGGACGCACCCGGCGAGCAGCCGCCGCATGGTCGAACTCATCCTCATGACCCCCTGATGCTCAAAACCTCCCGGCCGGTTTACCGGGGTGTCACGCTCCTTTCAATAGATGCAGCACGCACATACGTTCAGTCGTATGTGGCCTCCACCTCCCAATGGTCGCCTTCTTGCGACATGAGATGAGCGGTTCCCGCGGCAGTCATGACCTGCCAGCGGGCTCGCCGGCGGTGGGCGGCGGCGTCCCACCAGCGCTCGTCGACCGGCCACGGGCCCGCCCACGCCGTCACCGCCGACCACCGGCCGCCGGCAATCGACACCTGGGCATCGGTCACCTCCGCCGGCACGGGGACGGGGTGCACCGTCGCCGGCAGGGGCGGCGGGATCCGCCCCGGCCAGGGCGGCTCGGCATCGACCCCCGGCGGCGGGCGCTCGCCCCACGGGACCAGCCGTACCTGCTCGGCCGGGCTGCGACCGCCGGCCGGCACCGCGGTCACCACCGCCTCGGGGCCCAGCATCCCCTGGACCCGAGCCAGCACCCGGGCCACCCGCTCGGCCGCCGCCCGGTCGCCGCCCCAGAAGCCGAGCTGGCGACCGTCGTCGGGACGGACCTCCTCGGGCACCAGCCGCAGCAACGTCAACCCCCCCGACGGCTGGTCGCCCACCGAGGCCGACGTCATCCACCCGTCGAGCTGCCACCGCACCCGCTCGGCCAGCGCTGCCGCCCCCCGCCCACCGTTGCCGTCCAGCCGCCAGCGCCGGCCCATGCGCTCCCCGTGCTCCCACTCCGCCTCCACCAGCACCCGGGTCGCCGTCAAGCCCTGGACGGTCAGCCCGTCGTGCAGGCGGTCGGCCAGGCCCTTGGCCACGAAGGCCGCCGTCTCCAGCCGCTCGGCCGGCGGGTCGAGCTCGGCGACGACGGTCAGCTCCAGCGGCGCGGTCCGAGCAACCAGAGGTCGCTCGTCGAGCCCTCGGGCCAGCCGGTGCGCCGCCTCCCCCGCCGGCCCGAAGCGGGCCAGCACCGCCGGCGCCGGTAGCTCGGCCAGCTGGCCCAGGGTGCGGATGCCCAGGCGGACGAGCAGGTCGGCCAGGTCGACGTCGCCCAGCGTCGACACCGGGAACCCGGCGAGGAACCCGGCGCTCCCCCCCGCCGGCACGACGACACCCCCACGGGCGGCCCGTTCGGCGGCGAAGGGCCCGTCGGCCACGCCGACCCGGCACGCCGGCGCTCCCTCCGGCAAGACCCCGTCAACCGCGGCCGCCACCACCGCCACCAGCGCCTCGTCGCCCCCGAAGTAGCGCGACGGGCCCCGGGTGGCCACCGCGCACACCCCCGGGCGGACGATCTCCACCTCCGGCGTAAATGCCTCGACGGCCACGACGACAGGCTCGAAAGCCCGAGCGTCACCTGCGGGGTCGTGCTCGACCACCACCAGGCCGCGACAGCGGGACTCGGCCTGGCGCCGGCGCAGCCCCCGAGCCACACCTTCCGCCCGGGCCGCAGCCGAGCACGCCACCACCCGCCCAGACGCCAGCACCGCGGCGGGCACCGACGCCAACCCGGCCGCCACCACCGGCCAGTCAGGACACCACACGACGAGCGTGCGTACGGCGCTCACCGACCACCTCCACGGAGCGAACTCCACCCTCCGGGTGCGGCAACCACAGCGCCACCCGCCGCTCCCGAGCCGCCGCCCCTCTGCCGCCGGCCAGCACCTCCACCCGCCGGCCCAGCAGCCGACCGTGCCCCTGGCCCAGCCCCTCCCACGCCGCCGACACCACCGCCAGCTGCACCTCCGCCGCCTCCGGCCACTGGCCGGCAACCACCAGCACCGATCCTCGCTCCCGTACCCGGGCGGTCAGCCGGCGGGCGTCGGCACCGGCCAACCGGCGGGGCGGGCGGGCCAGCACCACGTCGCAGGCGTCGGCCATGGCGGCGACCACCCAGGCCCAGCCATCGGCGCCGGTCGCCCGCGCCGGTGTCGGCACCAGGGGAAACCGCTCCAGCGCCACGCCCAACTCGGCTGCCGCCGCCAGCCCCAGCGCCGGCATGCCCACCGCCGCGCACCACGAGCCCTGGGCCGACGCGGCCGCCAGCAGCGACAGGGCCAGCGACGTCGACCCGCTCACCGACACCACCGACCCTCGCTTCAGCCCCTGGGTGGGGAACAGCGGTTCCAACGGCCCGAGCACCGGCAGCAGCCGCTCGCCGGCCATGGCCACCGGTTGAACGAGTTGGGCGACCGCAACTGCCACGCCGGCAAGTCTAGACGAACATATGTTCGCCCACTCAGGCCGTGGGCTCGACGACCTCCACACCCGGTCGGTAGTAGGTGAACAGGTCGCGGATGATCTGCTCCATGCCGTCGGCGGACGCCCCCGGCGCCAGGTCGACGGTGACCATGTTCGAGTAGATGTGCACGCCCTCCACACCCCCGGCCTCGAACAGCCGCCGGGCCAGCTCGTCGACCGGCCGCTGACGCACGGCGTCGGCTGCGGACTTGTAGCGCTCGTGCCCCATTCCCGTGAGGCTGCGGTTGAGCTCGAAGATGGCGACGTCGGGACGGACCGACGACTTCCGGGAGACGGTGATCAGCTGGCCCATGACGAAGCGGAACAGTACCTCCCCGGCCGGCGGAGGGCCGCCATCAAGCTCGGTAGAGTCCGGGCCGTGACGGACGCGCGACAGCCGGTGCCCGTGCGCACCATGCTCGTCGGCATCGGCCTCGTCGTGGCCACCTACCTCACCCTGCGGGCCATCGTCCTGCTGGCCCACATCGAGACCCTGTTGGTGGTGGCCGCCTTCTTCGCCATCGTGCTGACGCCGGCGGTCGACCTCGTCCGCCGCAAGCTCCACGTGAGCCGCGGCGTGTCCACGGCCATCGTGTTCATCGTCGGGATCGGCATCGTCTCGGCCCTGCTGTACGCCCTCATCAGCCCTATGGTGGACGAAGGCCGGCGGTTCGCCGACAACTTCCCCACCTACGTCAGCGAGGCGCGAGAAGGGCGGGGTCCCGCCGGCGACCTGGTCAAGCGCTACAACCTCGACGAGCGCCTGCGCGACGCCCAGGGAAGCATCGAGGAGAGCATCGCCAACGCCGGCAGCGGTGCGCTCAGGGTCGCCGGGCGGGTGCTGGGCGGGGTGGTGTCCGGCCTCACCATCCTGGTCCTCACCGTGCTCATGGTGCTGTACGGCCCGGAAATCCTGAAGACGGGCCTCACCGTCCTCGAGCCGGACAAGCGCGACCGGGTCAGGGCCGTGGCCACAGACTGCGCCCGGGCGATCACCGGCTACGTCATGGGGAACCTTCTGATCAGCGTGATCGCCGGGTCGCTGACGTTCATCGCCCTGCTGATCTTCGGGGTCCCCTTCGCCGCCGTGCTGGCGCTGTGGACCGCCTTCACCGACCTCATCCCCCTGGTCGGCGCCACCCTCGGCGCCATCCCGACCATCGGCGTGGCCTTCCTGCACTCCACCGGCGCCGGCTTCGGGATGCTCATCTTCTACGTGATCTACCAGCAGTTCGAGAACCACGTGCTCCAGGTGGCGATCATGTCGAAGACGGTGCACATCAACCAGCTCTTCGTCCTGGTCAGCGTGCTCATCGGCGTCGAGCTGCTGGGATTCCTGGGTGCCCTGCTGGCCATCCCCGCCGCCGGCGTGATCCAGGTCATCGTCCGGGACCTGTGGGACGAGCGGGTCGGCCGACTGAAGGAAGAGCCGACCATCGGCACCGACGAGATCCCCGTCTCCGACGTGCTCGACGACGAGGACCGACCGGACGAGCCGGATCGCCCGGTCGCGGTCTCCGAATGACCGTCTCGGAGGTCGTCCAGGTCGACGGCCACATCATCGACTCCCTCATCCTGGCCAAGGTCCTCGACGTCATCGTCGACGCCGGCGCCGACTACCGCATGGTCGACGTCCACATCGGGCGTACCAACGTCGACTCCAGCCACGCCCGCATCGAGATCACCGCGCCCGACGGGGAGGCCCTCGCCGCCCTGCTGGCCGAGCTCCAGATCCACGGGGCCAACGCGGTGGCCCAGGGCGACGCGGTCACGGTGGCGGCCGACATGGACGGCGTGCTGCCCGAGGGGTTCTACTCCACGACCAACCTGCCCACCCAGGTCCGCATGGGCGGCCACTGGGTCGACGTCGACAACCCGGAGATGGACTGCGCCCTCGTCGTGCGCCCGGACGGGCGGGTGCGCACCGTCCCCATGCACCGGGTGTACTCCGGCGATCCCGTCGTCGTGGGCCGCACCGGCGTGCGAGTGCAGCCGTTGGAGCGGCCGCGGGGTGCCAACCCGTTCGAGTTCATGAGCTCCGAGGTGTCGTCGGAGAAGCCGAAGGAGCAGCTGGTCGCCCGGGTGGCCGAGCGGATGAAGGGGGCCAAGGCGGGCGGCGGCAAGGTGCTGGCGGTGTGCGGGCCGGCGGTGATCCACACCGGCGCCGGCCCCGCCGTCGCCGACCTGGTCAGGGCCGGCGTCATCGACGTGCTCTTCGCCGGCAACGGCTTCGCCACCCACGACATCGAGTCGAACGTCCTCGGCACATCCCTGGGCGTGCCCCTGGGCGACGACTTGCCGCCCGAAGGCGGGCACGCCAACCACCTGCGGGTGATCAACGAGGTCCGCCGGCGAGGGTCGATCGCCGGCGCCGTGGCCGACGGTTACATCACCGGCGGCGTCATGTACGAGTGCGTCAAGCACGACGTGCCGTTCGTCCTGGGCGGTTCCGTGCGCGACGACGGCCCCCTGCCCGACGTGTACACCGATGTGGTCGAGGCGGCCGACGCCATGCGGGCGGAGCTGCAGGGGGTGGCCGTCGCCCTCATGCTGGCCTCGACGCTGCATGCCATCGCCACCGGCAACGTGCTGCCCGCCGGCGTGGAGACCTACTGCGTGGACATCAACCAGGCGGTGGTCACGAAGCTGGCCGACCGGGGTAGCCACCAGGCCCTCGGAATCGTCACCGACGTGGGGCTGTTCCTGCACACCCTGATCCACCACCTCGTCCTTTGAGCACGCTGCCCTGGGGGCGGCGCTTCCTCATGTGCCCGCCGGAGCATTTCGGGGTCCTCTACGAGATCAACCCGTGGATGAACCGGGAGGTGGCCGTCGACCTGGACCTGGCCCGCTCCCAGTGGGGCGACCTGGTGGCGACGCTCACCGAGGCCGGCGCCGGCGTCGAGCTCCTGGAGCCGCAACCCGGCCTGCCCGACCTGGTGTTCACCGCCAACGCCGGCACGGTGAACCGGCGCCGCTACGTCCCCAGCCGCTTCCGCCACCCCCAGCGCCAGCCCGAGGTCGATTACGACGTGGCCTGGTTCGAGGCGAACGGCTACCACGTTTCGTGGTTGCCTGAAGGGGTCCGCCACGAGGGGGCCGGCGACGCCCTGCCCTTTCGGGGCGTGTTCCTCGCCGGCTACCGGTCGCGCTCCGACGCCGCCGCCCACGGGCCCCTGTCGACCCTGCTGGGCGTGCCGGTCCGGCCCATCGAGCTGGTCGACCCCCGCCTGTACCACCTCGACCTGACGTTCTGCCCGCTCGACGACCGCCGGGCCATGGTCGCCCCCCACGCCTGGGACAGCTACGGCCGCAAGGTGGTGGAGACCCTGGTGCCCGAGCCCCTCTACCTCGAGGCCGAGGAGATGCTGGGCTTCTGCGCCAACTCGGTGGTGGTCGGCTCCACCGTCGTCATGGCCCAGTGCCCCCGCCGGGTCGGGCGCCTGCTCGAGGGCTGGGGCTTCGACGTGGCCGTGGTCGACGTGAGCGAGTTCCTCAAGGCCGGCGGCGGCTGCCGCTGCCTGACGCTCGCTCTCGACGTGGCCATTGGAGTACCGGGTGAACCCCCACCATCGACGGGAACCTCGGCGGCTCGCTGAAGCCGAAGCCGGTCTTGGGGTCGATCGGCCTCAGGGGGCCCAGGTCGGCCCCGTCGACCGAGGCCCAGCCGGCGACCACCCGCCTGATCGACACCGCCCGGTACCACTCCCGCACCCCCGTCGGGCTGACCCCGTAGGTGTTGACGCCCAGCAGCCGGTAGGCAACCGGTCCCTCGACCCACCGGGTGAACCACGCCGGCCGGGGCCACGGCAACCCGATCCCGAAGCCGGCGGTCAGGTGCAGTTCCAGACCGCGCTCAGGGGCGTGCAGGTGGAGGAAGCGGCCGCGCAGGTCGACCCGCAGCGGCCCCACAACCACCTCGTCGAACCCGTAGGCGGCCGACACGTAGTCGGCGGCCTGCCGGGTGCCGGCCACGAGCAGGCGCCGGCCGTCGGGCCGGGCCCACATGAGGTCGTCGAGGCGACCCACCGGGGACTCTCGCCACGTTCCCACGACGAACCGGTCGCCGGAGGCGAAGCCGGCGCTGGTGATGTGGCCTACGAGGGTGTCGCGGTCTTGTCGCGGGCTCGTCGGCGGTTCCTCGACGCCACGCCCAGGATGGCGATGGCGAAGGCCACCGACACCAGGGCAAGCACGGTGTGCACCGCCTTGAAGCCGGTGGACCTGGTCTCGTCGCCCAGGATGTTGCGGATCCGGGTGACCCAGATGAAGATCGTCCAAACCGCGGCGGTCCGCAGGATCAGGGCATCGGTGCGGGTCACCCTCTCACCATAGGGCGGGCTGCAGATCCCGGACCAGACGCTGGACGCCGTCCCATGGCTGGTGGTCCATGAACACCCACGCCCGCCGGTGGATGGACGTCGGCCCCCACGCGGCCAGCGCCGCCTTGTGACGGGGGCACGGGTAGCCCTTGTTGAGGTCGAAGTCGTACGCGGGGAAATGCCGGGCCTCGGCCCGCATGATGCGGTCGCGGGTGACCTTGGCCAGGACCGAGGCGGTGGCGATCGTCAGGCACTTGGCGTCGCCCTTGACGATGCGGGTGACCCTGGGGATGCCGCCGACGAAGTCCCAGAGCCCGTCGATCAGGAGGGCGTCGGGCGTGACGCCGAGACCGTCGATGGCCCGGCGGGCGGCCAGCTTCTGGGCCGCCGACATGCCCAGGTCGTCGCACTCCTGCTGACTGGCGTGCCCGACCGCCCACGCCGCGCACCAGGCTGTCAGCCGGGGGAACAGCCGCTCGCGCTCCTCCTCGGTGAGCATCTTGGAGTCCCGCACCTTGTAGACCCGCCGGTCCCGGGGCAGCACCACCGCCCCCACGGAGATCGGCCCCGCCCAGGAGCCGCGGCCGACCTCGTCGACGCCGACGACGACCTCGTAGCCCTCGTCCCACAGCGCCCGCTCGCGTGCCAGGGTGGGCACGGAGCGGGGGGCCGGCCCAGGCGCCCGCTCGCGCCGCGCGGACTCCCCAGCTTGCAGGACCGGGCCCCCCTTCGATGTTTTACCCATCAAGCACTTTGACTATGTTCTGCGCCTCGTCGGCATCCGGCTCGGTGGCCAGGAAGGCATCGACCATCTCCTTGGCCGTCGCCGGCGTGGTCAGCCGGAGGCCGAGCGCCAGCACGTTGGCGTCGTTCCAGCGCCGGGCGCCGCGCGCCGTCTCGGCGTCGGTGCACAGGGCGGCCCGCACGCCGGCGACCTTGTTGGCGGCGATGGAGACGCCCGTCCCCGTCCAGCAGCACACGATCCCCCGGTCGGCCTCGCCGGCGGCCACCGCCTCCCCCACCCGCCGGCCGACGTCGGGCCACGGCTCGTCCTCCAGCCGCAGCACCACCTCGTGGCCGGCGCCGGCCAGGGCGGCGGCGATCTCGTCCGCCAGGGGCGTGCGCTCGTCGGTCCCGAAGGCCACCCTCATCGCGGCCCACGGTACCGCCCGGCCCGTGAACTGGTTGCACTTACCCGCCATATTGACGGGTAGGTGCAACCAGTTCGGGGTGGGGGTTACGGCAGGCGGGAGCTCCAGAGGAGGGAGCCGCCGGCGGCGGCGAGGGCGAAGGCCAGGGCCAGGCCGACCAGCCAGGAGGTGACCTCTCGCTCCTCGGTGCGGAAGCCGATGGAGCTGCCGATGTCGGCGTAGACCCGCCGCAGCTCGCGGGCGGTGCCGGCCTCGAAGGCCCGGCCACCGGTGGCCTCGGCGATGGCGGCGAGAGCCTCCCGGTTCACCGGCACCGGGATGTTGCGGCCTTCGACGAGGACGGTGCCGTCGTCGGTGCCGAAGGCGATGGTGGAGATCTGGACCTTGGCGTCGGTGGCCGCCTTGATGGCCAGCTCGTTGGCCCGCCCGACCGTTGTCTCCCCGTCGGACATCAATACGATGCGTCCCGGCGGCGGGGGCTGGCCCGGCTCCGTGGCCACCGACGCGATGCTGCCCAGGCTGGCGAAGATGGCCTCCCCCACCGCGGTGCGGGGGCCGAGTTGCAGGTTGTCGATGCTCCGCTTGAGGAGGGCGTGGTCGGTGGTGGGCGAGACCAGCACCTGGGCCACTCCCGAGAAGGCCACCAGGCCCAGGTTGAGCCGGGTCGGCACCAGGTCGACGAAGGACTTGGCCGCCTCCTGGGCGGCCAGCAGCCGGCTGGGCTCGACGTCGGTGGCCTCCATGGACAGCGACACGTCGATGGCCATGACCACCGTGGCCCGCTCGCGGGGCACCTTCACCGGCCGAGCCGGGCGGGCGAATGCGGTGACCATGGCGATCATGGCCAGGATGAAGGCGGTGGCCGGGATGTGCCGGCGCCACGTCGGGCGCTTGGGGGCGATGGAGTCGAGGAGGGCCAGGTTGGTGAACCGGACCGCGTACTCCTTGCGCCGCATCTGCATCATCACGTAGGCGGCGACGAGCGCAGCGACGAGAAGAAGGAACCACAACCGGCCGCGGGAGAGGAAGGTGAGGGCAAGGATCATCAGCGGTTGACTCTCTGAAGGCCGCCACGGTGACGGCGGGCGGAAAGGACGAAGTCGACGACGTCGCGCAACCAGTCACGGTCGGTGCGCAGGACGAGGTGCTGGGCGCCGCTGCGGCGGATGGCGGCGGCGATCTCCGCCCGCTGGGCGGCGGCGGCCTCGGCATAACGCTGGCGGATGCCGGGCTTGGCCGTCTGGAGCTCCATGCGCCGGCCTGTCTCGGGGTCCACCAGGGTGAGGTACCCCACGTTCGGCAGCTCCAGCTCCCGGGGGTCGACGACCTCGACGGCCAGCACCTGGTGGCGGGCGCACAGGCCGGTGAGGGGCCGCTCCCAGCCCGGGGGCGACAGGAAGTCCGACACCACCACGGCCAGGCCCCGCCGGCGACGGGCGACCATGTGGCTCACCAGGGCGGCACCCAGGTCGGTGGCGCCGGTGCCGTCGACCCGCTCACGGGTGGCCAGCTTGTGCAGCAGGCCCATGAGCGGCTGCTGGCCGGGGCGGGACGGGATACGGGTGATGCCGCCCGGCCTCACCACCAGGGCACCGAACCGGTTGCCCGTTCGGGTGGTCATGAACCCGATGGCGGCCACCGCGGCCAGGGCCAGGTCGCGCTTCTCGCAGTTGGCGGTGCCGAAGTCCATGCTGGCCGAACAGTCGACGATGGCCCACGACTCGAGCTCCCGGTCGGCCACCGGGTCGCGCACGTGGGGCACGGTGGTGCGGGCGGTCACCGCCCAGTCCATGCGGCGGACGTCGTCGCCCTCCTGATACTCGCGGCTGTCACCGGGCTCGCTGCCCAAGCCGGGCAGCAGTGCCTGGTAATCCCCCTGGAGCAGCCCGTCGAGCCGGCGGGTGATGGTGAGCTGGAGCCGGCGGAGGACCTCCTCGGGCCGGCGGTCGCTCCGGGCGTCGCCCGTCGAGGGCAGGACCTTCACGCGGTGCTGGCCACGTTCGGGACGTCGACCCCGTCCACGGCGGTCGTGTCCTGGCTGGGCGCCAGGCGGGGAGCGGGGACGGTGGCCAGGACCTTCTTCAGCAGCTCGTCGATCGAGATGCCGTCGGCCAGGGCCTCATAGGTCAGGACCAGGCGGTGGCGCAGCACGTCGGGCGCCACGTCGACGATGTCCTGGGGGAGCACGTAGTCCCGTCCCCGGAGCAGGGCCAGGGCCCGGGCGCCGGCCACCAGGCCGAGGCTGGCGCGGGGGCTGGCGCCGTAGTCGATCATGCCGACGAGATCACCCAACCCGTGCTCGGCGGGCGAGCGGGTGGCGTGGACGATGCGCACGGCGTAGTCGACGACAGCCCGGTGGGCGAAGACGTCGTCGGCGGCGGACTGCAGCGCCACCAGGTCGTCCAGGGTGAGCACCCGGTTGGCGTGCGGCGGGTTCACCGCCATCCGCTGGACGATCTCCACCTCTTCGTTGCGGTCCGGGTAGTCGACCATGATCTTCATCAGGAACCGGTCACGCTGGGCCTCGGGCAGCGGGTAGACACCCTCGGACTCGATCGGGTTCTGGGTGGCGAGGACCAAGAACGGGCTCGGCACCTTGAAGGTCTGGCCGCCGAGTGAGACCTGGCGCTCCGACATCACCTCCAGGAGGGCGGACTGCACCTTGGCCGGCGCCCGGTTGATCTCGTCGGCCAGCACGAAGTTGGCGAAGATGGGGCCGAGCTGGACGTCGAACGTCTCGCTGGACTGGCGGTAGATGCGGGTGCCCGTGAGGTCGGACGGGATGAGGTCAGGGGTGAACTGAAGGCGGACGAACGTGCCGCCGACCACCTCGGCCAGCGTCTCGACGGCGAGCGTCTTGGCCAGGCCGGGCACGCCTTCGAGCAGGCAGTGGCCGCGGGCGAGCAGGCAGGCGACGAGCCGCTCGATGACCTGGTCCTGGCCGACGATGACCTTCTTGACCTCGAACAGGGCCTGCTCCAGCTGAGCGGCGTGAGCGGCGACGGTGGCGTGGTCGGTCATCCTGCAAAGAGTACGACTGCGTGAAGGGTAAGACGCTTCGGCTTCACCTGGTGGAGCATCACTCCCCCACCTGGGTGCAGGCTGAGAGCCCGGTGCGAACTCAGTTCAACCCGTGGAGCTCGGCCTTCATCATGCGGCCCATGAGGGCGGCGACCACCTCGGCCGCCGGCGTCACCCCGTCGAGCACGGCCACCACCTGGTCGGCGATCGGCATCTCCACGCCGACACTGGCGGCCAGCTGGACCACTGCGGTCGAGGTCCGGACCCCTTCGGCCACCATCCGGGTGCCGCCGACGATCTCGGCCAGCGGTCGCCCGCGTGCCAGCTGCTCGCCCACCCAGCGGTTCCGGCTCCGCCGGCTGATACAGGTGGCGACCAGGTCGCCCATGCCGGTCAGGCCGCCGAAGGTCATGGGCTGGCCGCCCAGGGCGACACCGAGGCGGGTCAGCTCGGCCACGCCTCTGGTGATGAGGGCGGCGCGGGTGTTGTCGCCGAAGCCCAGCCCGTCGGAGACGCCGGCGGCGATGGCGACGACGTTCTTCAGCGCTCCACCGAGCTCGCAGCCGACGACGTCGGGGTTGGTGTAGACCCGGAACGCTCCGGTGCTGAACAGCTCCTGCAGCTCCACGGCCAGGCCGGCGTCGGTGGCGGCCACGACGCTCGCCGTGGGGTAGCCGGCGACGATCTCGCCGACCAGGTTCGGCCCGGTCAGCACCGCGTAGGGGTGGGCCGGCGCCACTGCGGCGATGACCTCGGTCATTCGAGCCAGCGTGCCTTGCTCCACCCCTTTGGTCAGGCTGACCAAAGGCGCCCCGGAGGGCAGGTCGGGCGCCGCCTCGCCCAGCACGGCGCGGAACCCATGCGAGGGCACGGCCATGACCACCACGCCGGCTCCCTCCACCGCCTCGGCCAGCGACGAGGTGGACACGAGTCCCTCCGGCAGGGCCAGTTCGGGCAGGTAGTCGAGGTTGCGTCCGTTTGTCTGCATGGCTGCGGACAGCTCGGGCCGGCGGGCCCACAGCACCGTCGGGACGCGCTGCGCGCACATGGCCGCCATCGCGGTTCCCCAGGAGCCCGCCCCGAGCACGCACACCTTCGTGGGCACGGTGAGGAACCCTACCTGCGGGCTCCCCGTAGACTGCTTGAAGACATGGCACGCGAAGCGTTCGTCGTCGCCCAGCTCTCCGATCTCCACTGCGGGTCGCCGTTCTTCGACGCCGGCCTGCTGGAGACGGCGGTCAACGAGACCATCGGCCTGAACCCGGACCTCGTCGTCATCGGCGGTGACCTCACGGCCGAGGGCTACGCGGGCGAGTTCCGCATGGCCCAGGAGTTCCTGGAGCCGCTCTTCGAGGCGGGATTCACCATGCTGGTCATCCCCGGCAACCACGACTCCAAGAACGTCGGCTACCTCCACTTCCGGGACACCTTCGGCGTGGGCGACGCCGCCGAAAAGGGCGACCGGGTGATCTCGCTCAACCTCCCGCCGCTCGACAGCGCCGAGCAGCCGTTCCGCGTGCGGATCGTCGCCATCGACTCCTCCAAGCCCGACCTGGCCGAGGGGGAGGTGGGCCGGGAGCGGTACCGCTGGATACGCGACCAGTTCGCGGCCGAGGCCGACTTCAAGGTGTTCGTCCTGCACCACCACCTGGTGCCCGTCCCGGGGACCGGTCGGGAGCGCAACACGGTGTGGGACGCCGGCGACGTGCTCGCCCTGCTGGCCGAGCTGAAGGTCGACATGGTCCTGTCGGGCCACAAGCACGTGCCCCACGTCTGGCTCCTGGACCACGTGCTGCTGGTGAACTCGGGCACCGTCTCCTCCCACCGGGTGCGCGGCTACACCCGGCCCTCCTACAACGTCCTGGAAGTGACCGCCGACGAAGTGAGGGTGACGCTGAAGTACCCGGGCACGGGCGAGCGGGTGGCGGGCGTGCTCGACCGCCGGCGCATGGCGCTGTCGAGCAACCCCGATCTCGCCGCCATGTTCACCAAGAGCACGTGGAGGCCGTGATGGGGCGGGGCCGGCGATGAGTGAGTTCCTGCGCCTCTACCAGAGCGCCGTCTCTCCCGCCGACGTGGAGGAGATCAAGCGGCTCTTCGCCGATGACGTGGTGCCGGCGTTCTCCGGCGCCTCCGGCTGCCTCGGCATCGAGCTGGCCGTCAACGTCGAGCCCAACGCCGGCGGCCTGGTCGAGGGAACCGCCATCTCCCGGTGGACGTCCCTGGACGACATGGCCGCGGCCCTGGCGTCGCACGAGGTACGGGAGGCGCTGGTGCGGATCCGCCAGCTCCTGCGCCAGGAGCCCGTGTCGAAGGTGCTCGAGGTCCTTTGACCTCCTTGGCCAAGTTCGGGCCGGTGGCGGTGCTGGTGCCGGTCAAGACCTTCAGCGAGGCCAAGCTCCGGCTGGCGCCGGCCCTCGACCCTGCCCACCGGGCCGAGCTGGCCCGGGCCATGGCCACCCACGTGGTCACCTCCGCGGCGCCGCTGCCGACCGCCGTGGTGTGCGACGACGCCGAAGTGGCCGAGTGGGCCCGCGACCTCGGCGCCCTCGTGGTGTGGGAACCGGAACGGGGGCTGAACCGGGCGGTCGAGGCCGGCGTGTCCCGGCTGGCCGCGGGAGGAGCGCGCCGGGTCGTCGTTGCCCACGCCGACCTGCCCCGGGCCGGACACCTGGCCTGGGTTGCCCGCTTCGCCGGCGTCACCCTGGCGCCCGACCGGTACGACAACGGGACCAACGTGATCTGCGTTCCCGGCGACGCCGGCTTCACCTTCTCCTACGGCCCCGGGTCCTTCGCCCGCCACGGCGCCGAGGCGCACCGGCTGGGCCTGCCGCTACGCGTCGTTCGAGAGCCGTCGCTGTCCCACGACATCGACCTGCCGGCCGACCTGCTGGCGTTCCGCGCCCTGGCGTCGTGAGGTCGCGAGACCTGCCGGCGCCGGCCCGCGCCCTGGCCATCGGCGCCCATCCCGACGACGTCGAGTTCGGCTGCGGCGGCACGCTGGCCAAGTGGGCCGCCGCCGGCTGCGACATCAGCCACCTCATCTGCACGGACGGCTCCAAGGGCTCCTGGGATCCCGAGGACGACCCGGCGACGCTCGTGGCCAGCCGCCAGGTGGAGCAGCGGGCGGCGTCGGTGGCCCTGGGCGGCCGGGGCGACGTGGTGTTCCTGGGCTGGCGGGACGGCGAGCTGGAGTCGGGCCTCCGCCAGCGGGCCGACGTCTGTCACTGGATCCGCCGGCTGAAGCCCGACGTCGTCCTCGGCCACGACCCGTGGAAGCGCTACCGGCTCCATCCCGACCACCACCACGCCGGCCGGCTGGCCGTCGAAGGGGTCGTGGCCGCCCGTGACCCCCATTTCTTCCCCGAGCAGGGCGAGGCGCCGCACCGGCCGTCGCACCTGCTGCTGTGGGAGGCCGACGAGTACGACCACGTCGAGGACATCGCCACCGGCCTCCACGCCAAGCTCGCGGCCCTCCTGGAGCACCGCAGCCAGTACCGCACGACGATGGACATCGACGACCCGTCGTCGGAGGAGCAGGCCGAGCGCTTCCGGGACAAGATCCGCCGGCGCCACGCAGAGGCCGGCGAGGACGACGGCCTGGCCTACGCCGAGCGGTTCAAGCTCATCTCCAAGCTCTGACGCCCCGACGTTCTGGTTGCACTTCACCCCCCCAGGCGCGGGTAGGTGCAACCAGAACGGGGTCGGTGACGAACCCACGCCTCCCGACGCGGCGTGGACAAGGACCGTGTCACCCGGGCCGATGCCGGCGGCCATCACGCACTGGTAGGCGGTGAGGCCGGCAAGCGGCAGGGCGCCCGCCTCGGCCCAGCCCAGCGCCGGCGGCGTGGGGGCGACGCAACGCATCGCCGGCCCCGTGTGGGGCCCCTACTTCTTGGCCTTCTTGGTGGCCTTCTTGGCCGGTGCCTTGGCCGCCGGCGCCTTGGCGGCCGCCTTCTTGGCCGGCGCGGCCTTGGCCGCCGGCGCCGCCTTCTTGCCGCCGCCTGCAGCCGCCTTCTTGGCCGGCGCGGCCTTGGAGCCCTTCTTGGCCGCCTTGGCCGGCGCCGGGTTGAGAGCCGACTTCAGCGACGAGCTGGCCGAGAACTTCAGCGCCTTGGAAGCGGCGATGGGCACCGGTTCACCGGTGCGCGGGTTGCGCCCGGTGCGGGCCTGGCGCTGGGTGACCGAGAACGAGCCGAAGCTCGGCCACGCGACGCGGTCGCCGCTGCCCGCCGCGGTACGGACCGTGTCGAAGAAGGCGTCGATGACCTTTTCCACGTCTGACTTGCTCACGCCGGATACGCCGGCCACGTCTTGAATCACATCGGACTTGTTCACGACCACCTCCTTCTACAGGGACACATACGGGGCACATCTGATCCGACCGACCGCACAAGATCAAGCATTTCCCCAACCGTGGCAACACAAGGCAGGATCCATGGAGATGAAACGCCTCCTCGTCGCCGCCCTACTCCTCGTGCTCGCCGGCGGATGCAGCGCCATGAAGGCCAAGCCGTCGAGCAACGTCCGCCCGCCGGCGCCGGGCGTGCCGGCCGGCCCTGCCGACGTCAGCGGCATCTACCGCTCGATCCACCAGGGCGTGCTCCAGTTGCGGGCCGACGGCGACTACGTGCTCATAGTGCCCGAGGGACCGGGCCCGACATCGGGCACCTTCACCCTCAGCGCCGGCCGGCTGAGTGTGCGCTCCCCTGCCTGCGGCGCCGAGACCGGCGACTACCACGTGGCGGTGACGGGCGAGCAGGAGGCGGGCAAGGCGGTGCTCAACCTCACCGCCGTCCGTGACAACTGCGAGGACCGCCGCAAGTACCTGACCATCGACCCCTGGGTCTACGCCAACTCCTGAGCCACCAGCGTGGCCAGGTCCGGGGCCGTCATGACGGGTTCGGGGTCCACGGGGAGGTCGTCCTCCGACGTGACACCGGTGAACACCAGCGCGAAGGGCAGCCCCAGCCGCTTGGCCATCAGGCCATCGGTGTCCGGCCGGTCGCCCACCAGGAAGCCCTCGTCGGCCGCATCGCCGATACGGGCGCGTACGGCGTCGGCCATGGGTTGGTACGGCTTGCCTGCCACCTCCGGCTCCACGCCGCCCGCGGCGGCCACCGCCGCCAGCAAGGCCCCGCCGCCGGGGATCGGCCCGTCCGGCGTCGGGTAGGTGGTGTCGTCGTTGGTGCCGATCAGACGGGCGCCGCCCCGGAGGGCCTGGTACGCGGCGTTGAGACGCTTGTAGTCGAACTCCTTGTGAAAGCCGACGATCACCGCCTCGGCTTGGCCTTCGTCGACCATCGTGACGCCGCGAGCGTCGAGCGCCTCCCGCACGCCGGCGCCGGCGCACACGAGGACGGTCGTACCCGGTTCCACCAAGCTGGCCGCGGCCTGGGCCGACGTGACGATCTCGCCCGCTTCGACGGCGATGCCCATGCGCTCGAACTTGGAGAGCAGGTAGGCCACCGGCCGGCTGGAGTTGTTGGTCAGGAAGAGGATGGTGTTGCCGGCCTCGCGCAGGCGGGCGACCGCCTCCGGGACGCCAGGGATGACGTCGTCCGCCAACCACACCACACCGTCGAGGTCCAGGATCCACACCACAGGCCGGTTGTACCCGCCCACGGGCCCTACGGGAAATCGAGCGCCACCCCGCGGTTTCGAGTCAGGCGTTCAGGGTGCGGGCGGTCGCCCGCCGGCCGGGCAGCTTTCTCACCTCGATGGCGTTGGGGAGCTGCTCCTTGATGGCCGTGTCGTGGGTGACGACCAGCACCTGGCGGAACCGGGCCCGCAGCCGTTCGAGGGCGAGGAGCATGCGGGCCTTGCGGTCGTCGTCGAGGGGGCCGAACACCTCGTCGAGCACCAGGAGACCGACCGCCCCGCCGGACTGGAACCGCACGTGCTCGCTCACCGCCACCCGAAGGGCGAGGTTGGCCAGGTCGGTCTCCGAGCCGGAGAAGCGGCTCATGCCGTAGGTCCGGCCGGCGTCGAGGATCTTGATCTCGTAGGTGTCCGGGTCCACCTCGAGACGGTCGTACTCCCGGTCGGTCAGCTCGGCGAACAGCTCGGCGGCCTGGGCCGAGAGGCGAGGGCCGACGGAGGCGACAAGGGTGTTGCGGAAGGTGTTGAGCAGGTCGCCCAGGCGGGCCAGGTGGCGGGCCTCCTCGCCGAGCTCGGCCAGGAGGTCGTGCTGCTCGGTGACCTCGGCCAGCCGGCGGGCTTCGGCCTGGGCCCGCTCTCGGGCCTGGGTGGCGGCCGCTGCCGACCTCTGGGCCTGGAGCGTGGCCGCCTCCGCCGCGGCCTGGAGCCGTACCCGTTCCGCCAGCGCGACGGTGAGCTGCTCCGGATTGAATCCGAGGCCGGCCACCTTGTCGCGCAATGCCTCCAGGCGGCCCCAGCTCTCGGCCATCGCCGCCTTCTCCACGTCGAGCTCGGCGGTGACCGCCTGCCGGCGCTCCAGGCGCCCTTGGATACGCTGGCACTCGTCCTTGGCCTGGCGCCGGCGGTCGACCTCGGCGGCCAGGGCGGCCCGTTCACCGTCGGCCAGGGGCCGGCCCAGGGCGGCCTCTGCCGCGGCCAGCGCCGCCTCCGCCTCCTGGCGGCGGGCCACCCGCTTCTCGTGGGTGGCCCACTCCTCCTGGGCCTTCCGCAGCTCCTTGGCCAGGACGGCGGCGTGCTCGCCCGTCGTCGTGGCCGCCACCACGGCCTGGCGGTGATCCAGCTCCAACTCGTTGAGCCGGGCCTCGATCTCGGCCAGCTCGGCGGCCCGGTGGGCCTGCACGGCCTCGAAGGCATCGCCCAGGGCCTGGCCGCACAAGGGGCAGTCCCCCTCGCCGGTGAGCACCGAGGAGCGCTTGACCGCCTCCGCCGCCCGGTCGCGCTCCACCTTGGCGGCCTGGATGGTGGCATTGACGGTGGCCAGGGCCACCTTGGCCGCCTCGGCCTGGGCTCGGGCCGACTCGGCGCCGGCCTCGTCGGGCACGATCGGGGTGACAGGCTGCGGCACCTTCGCCAACCCGGCCTGGGCGGCAACGACAGCCTCCACCAGCCGGAGCCGCTCCTCTGCCGCCTTCCAGCCCTCGGCCTCGGGGACGAGGAGCATCAGCCGCTCGGCCGCCCGCTCCAGGTCGGCCTGCTCCTCGGTGAGCTTGGCCACCCATGCCGAGGCCTTGTCGTACTGCTCGCGCACGGCCTTGCCCTCGGCCACCAGGCGCTCGTGCTCCTGGCGCAGGACGTCGAGCTCCTGATGGCGGGCCATGGCCTTCTCCACGTCGGCACGGGCGACCACGGCCAGGGCCTCGTCGTCGGCCTTGCGGTCCTCGGCCTCGGTCGCCGCCACCTCCGCCGTGGTCACCGCCTGGCCGACGGCGTCGAGGTCGGGCAACACGCTGCGCAGGCGCTGGAACTGCTCCTGGGTGCTCTTGGCGTCCTTGCGGGCCAGGTCGCGCGCCGAGTCGAGAGGGGTGATGCCGAGGAGCTGGAGGACCAGCTTTCGGCGCTCCCCCGGCGTCTGCTCGCTGAAGGCGGCGATCTGCTTCTGCTCGGCGAACACCGACGCCCGGAAGGCGGCGTCGCTCATGCCCAGGATGGAGTGGACGTAGCGACTGGTGTCGCGCACCCCCTCCGCCACCTGCTGGCCGTCGGCGTGGGCCTCCGCCTTCACCTGGGAGTTGGCCCCGCTGATGGTGCGGCGCACGAGGTACAGGTGGCCCTCGTGCTCGAACTCCACCTCGGCGATGCACTCGGCGTTGACGCCGGCGGTGCGCACCTCGTCCATCTGGGTGCGGGACTTGCCGTAGAGGGCGAACCTGATGCTCTCGATGAGCGCCGACTTCCCGGCCCCGTTCAACCCGTAGACGCCCACCAGGCCGGGTGGGACCTCCAGCTCGAGGTCGTCCTCGTAGACCCGGTAGTTCCGCAGGTGGATGCGGGTGACGCGCATCAGTCCAGGGCCTCTTCGACGGCGCGGGCCAGGTACTCGTCACCCCGGGTGCGGATGCGGTCGCGGTCGAATCCGACGAGATCCTGGCCCTGGACGTAGTTGGCCCACTGCGTGGGCAGGGACGCCAGGTCGGGAAGCTCCACCTTGCTCGACGTGCCGGCGAAGTCGGCATGGAGCTGGAGGTGCAGGGCGTGGCCCGAGGCCGCCCGCACCTCCTCCATGTCCAGCATGCGGTAGGCCTCGGGGTCGACCCCCTCCAGGAACAGGCGGACGACGGCGCCGGCCGGCACCGCCGACACCCGCTCGAGGACCCGCTCCTGCACCTCGGCCGGCGAAAGGCCCAGCGCATGGACCGCCGGAAGGGTCAGCAGGGGGCGCTGGCCGCTCAAGGGGATGTGGGCGATGTGGCCGGAGTCGGTGTCGAGCAGGACGATGCCCTTGGCGACCTCGGGGTCGTCGGCGTAGGAGAAGGTGTCGGTGGAGCCGGCGTACCAGATGCCGTTGTCCACCTTGGTGTGGAAGTGGTAGTGGCCCAGCAGGGCCAGGTCGGCCGAGGACTTGAGCAGGCCGGCGTCGACCTCGATCTCGTTGATGTCGGAGTGGTGGGGCTCCACCTGGGGCACCCGGGGATGGGTGAGCAGCAGGTTGGTAGCGCCGGAGGACCGGCTCAGGCGGGCCTCGGCCAGGGCGTCGAGCGTGGCGTCGACGGTGAGCATCTGGGGCACGGCGTGCACCACCAACCCGGGGAAGGTGAAGCGCTCGTAGGCCATGCGGTGGGCGAAGTGGAACTCCGGGAACAGGTCGGCCAGGGCCGAATAGGGGCTGCCCGTGCCCGGGAGCCGGGGCGTGTCGTGGTTGCCGGTGATGAGCACGAGCGGTGTGCCGTGCTCCCGGATGCGCACCAGCGCCCGCTGGGCGATCCGGTAGGACCGGTACGTGGGGCGGGGGTGGTCGAAGATGTCGCCCAGCCACACCAGGAGGTCGGGCGACTGGGCCAGCGCCAGCTCCACCGCCCGGGTGAACGACTCCTCGAAGTCGACCTCACGCCGGTTGAAGCCCTGCTCGGTCGTGTACGAGTAGTACGAGCGGCCGAGGTGAGCGTCGCCGAGGGCTGCGACTCTCATCAGTCGACCATCACCGAGACGTTGGCGGCGACGGCGGGGCGGGGCGCCGGCGGGGCCGGGCAGTCACGCACCGCGTCGGCCCACAGATGGATCTTCGCCGGCACCGCGAACGGGGCGTCGAGGTTGGCCAGCAGGCACTCACCCGGCATGAGCGTCTGGATCTCGGGCCCGAGGGCGGCGATGTCCTGCTTCGACGACGAGCGCAGGATCGTGCGGTCCTTCTCGTCGGCCAGGCCCAGGATGAAGAAGGTGTTGAACTGGCTCAGCAGCTCGCCGTCGAGCAGCTTCGGCTGCTGGGTCACCGCGCACAGGCCGACCTTGAACTTTCGCCCCTCACGGGCCACCCGGGGGAACACGTTCGAGTCACGGTCCTTGCTCGCCGACAGCACCCGCTGCGCCTCTTCCAGCACGATGGCCACGACCGGCAGCCGCTCGTGGGCCTCGGGCTCCTCCAGGTAGGCATTGGACCACTCCTCCAGCACCTTGCGGGTGAGGAACGACGCCACCAGCAGCTCCTCGGTGGAGCCCAGTCCGCTCACGTCGACCAGCACGACGCGGCCTTCCCGGAGGTCGCGCAGGACGGCGGCACCCACGGACACGTGGGCGTCGGCGGCGATGCAGGGCAGCTCGACGATGCGCCGGGCCCGCCGGTGCAAGACCTGCAGGGTGTTCATGGCCACCCGCCCGTTCAGCTCGACGTCGCGCAGGCCGGCCAGATCCTCGATCTGGGCGAACGCCACCAGCCACGACAGGCCGTCGCCGCCGAACTTCCTCTCCAGCTCGTAGAGGGCCTCCTCCTGCGGCCGGGTCCAGTCGTAGGCGGTGCGGAGGTCGTCGATGGTCAGCTCGGACAGGCCGACCCTCAGCGACGACGTGTTGGCCAACGGGCGGGCGGCGTAGGTGCGCAGCCGCTCCCCCGCCCAGGGGTGGCGGGCCAGCTGGGTGCGGTACTCGCCGTGGGGATCGATGAGCAGCAGGCCGTAGCGGCCGGCGGCGCGGAGCACGCCGCCGGCCAGCACCATCATCAGGTTCGACTTGCCCATGCCGGTGGTGGCGAAGATGCCGACGTGGCTGGCCAGGCTGCGGCCGGCGATGCCGACCTCGAAGTCGACCTCGGCCTCGCCGCTGCGCAGCGTGCCCACGGGCAGGTCACCCATCCGGGTGCGCAGGAAGGCGAAGTCCGCCGGCTCGGGCGCGACCACTTTCGAGAACTGCGTGGGCAGGCTCTTGGGCCGGCGGAAGTCGGTGCCGTCGGGCGTGAGGTAACCGAGGCACCGACAGGTGGCAACCCGGTAGGTGCGGCGGGACTGGTCGTACAGCCGGTGCGTGCCGGCCTCACCGCGGGCGTCGTCGACCAGCAGCGTGCCCGCCACCCGCTCGGCCCACCCCGGCTCACGATGCTCGGTTCCGTAGGTCACGTCGACGATGCGGAACAGGTAGCGCCGGCCGGTGGCCTCGTCGACCGCCACCAGCAGCTCGCCGAGGAACAGGTCCTCGTCAGGCGCGGCCCGGAACACGCCTTCGAGCACGTTCTTCCCGAACAGCCGGCCCCGGCTCATCCCGCACACCCGGTGTGGGTACTTCGGTGCGGCATGTCCCCGCCGACTACCCACACTCGCATCAGAAGCGCTCCATGAGGTCGTGGCGGTCGGCGAAGGCCCGCTCGCGGACCTCGGCGGGCACGCCGGCCCGGTCGAGCAGCTCCTCCAGTTCGTACCAGGTGTCCTGCCGGAGCCAGCCCGGGCAGGCGGCCAGGCGGTCGGCGACGGTGAGGGGGTAGGGGTAGCCCGGAAAGCCGGCGTCGTCGCAGAGGCAGGCCAGCGCCGACAGCGCCGCCTCGGGGTCGGCACCGGGAGAGAGGTCGATCCGGAAGGCGAACGGGGCATCGGCGTCGAGGCGGGCGGCCACCACCCGGGCGCCGGCCCGGCTCCGCGCCACCGGCGCCCACCAGAGGGCCCGAGGGCCGAGCTCGGCGCCGGCCTCGATCTCCAGGGCACCCAGCAACGGCGCCCCGCCCCGGGACAGCGACGACCGCTTGGTGACGGCGGCCACGATCACACCCTTGGCCGCGGCCCGATCGAGCAGACCGGTCAACCACGACGGCGGCACCCGCCAGTCGGGCTCCAGGTCTCCGTCCACGAGGACCATGGCGCCCGGTGCCGCCTCGGCGACACAGCGGTCGACCACCATCCACTCCTCGTGGTCGCGCAGCAGGCCGAGGTCGACGGTGGCGTCCTCGGCGATGCCCAGACCCAGCGCGCCGGCCACCACGCGGTCCTCCCCGCCGCCGAGCAGGAAGGCTCGCAGGTCTCCCTCGTCCTCGGTCTCGCACGCGCCGTTCCGGAAGCAGACCCGCGCCGCCCGGGCCACCACCAGCTGCAGGCAACGGGCATCGGCGACCACGGCCTGGCCGCCGTCGACCGCCCACACCTCCGCCGGCGGCATGGCGGCCCGCACCAGGGGGCGGAGCCGGATCTCGGCGTCGAACCGAAGGTGGCCGTGGCCAGGGTCGGCCAGCCCCCCTGCGCCGCCGGTGAGCAACGCGGCCAGACGCCGGGCAGCCGTCTCGAGCGTCGGGGAGGAGGAAAGGAGCGCCGTGAATGCCATCCCTTCCAGCATCCCAAGCCGGTGCGACAGTTACAAGCTTGTCATTCGGACGGATGTGGGTAAGAGGCCGGCATGGACCGCGGAAGCGACACGCACTCTCCCAGGATCGACGAGAGGCTGAAGCACGACACCCGACCGCTGACCCAGGGCTCGCCCAGCGAAGCGCGAGCCGACGAGGGGCGCCATCAGGAGGGCGCGGCCGATGACGAGCCTACGACGGATGCCCTTCTGAGTGGCGACCTTCATCCGGAGCAGGCGAACGAGGCGCTGCTCGACCACGACGAGGCGGAAGCCCGCAGCCGGCTGGCCGCCCACCTGCGGCCCTCCATCTGGCCCGCCGACCGGGAGGCGCTGATCGCTTGTGCCCAGGAGCTGCACGCGCCGCCCGACCTCCTGGGCCAGCTCCGGAACCTCCCCGACGGCACGTACACCCACACCGAGGCCGTGTGGGAGGCGCTGGGCGGCAGGGTCGAAACCCGCCCCTAGCGCCGCTCCCGGCGGCGTCGCTACCAGCCGGGCTCGGGGCTGGCCGTCGGCTTCTGGCTGGTGGTGGACGGGGCCATGCCCACGGCGCGGTCGGCCCGCAGCTGCTCCAGGACGGCTTCCTTGCGGGTGGCGATGTCGTTGCCCAGGATGCTGGCGGTGTCGGGGAGGGCTTCCAGCATCTTCGGGAAGAGCTCCTTCTCCTCCTCCTCGACGTGGTGCATGACCGACGCCTTGAGTTCGCCCATGGTGCTCACGAACTCGTCGCTCCCGGGCTCCATGCCCTCCAGGGCGAGGATGAGGTCCTTGGCGTCCTGGTGCTCGCGACGGGCCTCGGCGGCGCCGGCGTTGTCGACCTTGGCCGAGTAGAGGCCGTAGACCAGCTCCTCCTCCACCATGGAATGGGCGCTCAGCTCCAGCCAGATCTGCTGGGCGACACCCGGGTCGCCGGTCTCGTCGAACTGGTTGAAGAGCTGCTCCACCCGGCGGTGGTCCTCGGTCAGCAGGGTGACGAAATCGGGCATACGGGACCTCCTGAGAGACAGACTGAACTCGCTGAACCTGCCCTTCACCCCAGAGGGGCAAACGCCTCCTGGCGGGGCAGGAGGCCCTCGGCGACGATCCCGAGCGCGCTCTCGATGGCGTCGCACACCACATCGGGCTCCACCAGCCAGCCGTTGTGGGCGACGTCGATCTCGATGGACTTGGCTTCGGGGATGGCATCGGCCAGCTCCCGCTGGCGGTCGGCATAGATCAGGCGGTCCTGGCGGCTCACGATGACGACGGTCGGCACATCGACCAGGGGGGCGTAGGAACCGGCGTCGAAGGCGCTCAGTCCCCGGCCGGCGGCGGCCAGGTCCGACGGGTTGCCGCGCAGCGCCTCGGCCTTGAGCCAGGGGAGGACGGGCTGCAGGTTCGGGTTCTGTTCCGCGGCGCTGCGCAGGTAGCGCTCGGTGAGCCCGTGGGGGACACCGAAGCGCAGCACGTACTCCAGGCCGGCCATCGAGCTCCACAGCACGCGCTCCCGCAGTGCGTGGCGCCACTGGAGGGCCGTGGACTGGAGCACCAGTCCGGCCACGCTCTCGGGGTGCCGGCGCCACATGAGCAGCCCGATAGAGCCGCCCATCGAGTAGCCGACGACGATCGCCGGCCCGGCGCCGAGAAGGTCCAGCAGGGCGGAGGCGTCGTCGGCGGCGGCCTCCAGGGTGAACCGCTGCTCGCTGCGCAGGCCCCGGCCGTGGCCCCGCACGTCCATGGCCAGCACCCGCCCGTGGCGGGCGGCGGCGGCGTACATGGCGAACCAGTTGAGGTCGGCGCACAACGTCCAGCCATGGAGGAGCAGGATCGTTGGCGCCGTCGTCTCCCGCGCCGGCGCCAGCTCGCGGATCATCATCTCGCCGCGCCCGGGTACGTCGACGAAGCGGCCGGGTGGGAGCGGGGGCGGAAGTGGCGGTTCGGCCTGGGCGACTTCCAACGGCCGGAGGTACCCGTACCAGGCCATCAGGTCGTCTCTCGCTCGATCACGCCGAGTTCGATGACGAACCGGTCGGCGAAGGAGGCGGCGGCCGCCGGCCCCCACAGCGGGTACCGGTACCGGAAGGCGAGGTGCAGGCAACCGGTGGCCGTGACCGCTCCCAGGGACAGGCCGCAGGGCATCCGGGCCGGCGCCGAGAACCACAGGCCGACGACGTCGCCCGCCGCGGGCCCGAAACGGGGCAGCTGGTCGTCGTCGATCGAGCCCAGGTTCGACAGCACCGCGGTGTCCACCAGCCGGTTCCCCGTCATCCAGATGAACGGCGAGAGGGGCTGCTTCAGCCACAGGGGGAAGCGGGCGGTCTTGGACAGCAGCTCCATGAGGGCGGCCCCCTCGCCCTCCTTGATCCGCTGGGTCTGCGCCGCGATCGCCTCCAGCAAACTCTTGGGAGTCCGGCGGTCGGCCGGCGTGGTCGACACCCGGCTCTCCGACACGAAGTTGGTCACCACCTCGGACTTCCACTCCGGGGGCCGCAGGTCGACCGGCATGAGCACGCCGATCCGCCGGCACTTCGTCCCCTGGCCGGTGTTCCAGCCGGCGATGGCCAGGTTCAGGGCGGCCAGCAGCATGTCGTTGACGGTGGCGTGCTCCGGCGAGCGGGGCACCGGGACGGAGATCTGGTGGATGCCGTACCCCGGCCGGTCCGAACCGCCTTGAGGGGCGAGGCGCGCCGGCGGCGTGGCCAGGTCCCGGGCCTTCTCGGCGAGGGCCCGGAGCCGGCGTGCCCGCTCAGCCTTGTCCGCCGGCCGGGTGAGCCGGTCCAGGTCGCGGGCCTCGGCCAGGCCCACGTCCGGTTCCGGCTCCTCCTCCTCCACGTAGGCCTTGCCGATGCTGCGGAGGATCTGGAGGGTGCCGAACCCGTCGAAGGCGGCGTGGTTGGCGTTGATCATCAGCACGTCGCCGAGGGGGTGGCGGGCCAGCCGCAGCCGGAGCGGCGGCGACTCCGCCAGGGGGACCGAGAGGCTGTGGAGGTCGGAGCGCAGCTCGGCCAGCTCGGCGTCGTCTGCGCAGCCGACGACCTTCAGAGGGTCGAGCTCCGGGGAGCCGGTGATCGCCCACGTCCACCGCTTGTCGGTGCGGCGGGCGGGGAGCAGCTTGGCCCGGGCCATGGGGTGGCGGGCCAGGGCCCCCGGGATGGCCGCCCGCAGGCGGTCCGGGTCCAGGGCCCCGGACACCCGGACCTCCATCTGGATGCTCCAGGGCTCCGCCGGCGTGTCGAGCAGGTGGACGGCCTCGTCGATGGACGTGAAGGGGACGCGTTCGTCGGTGAAGGTCATCCGTGGTAGTTCTGCACCAGCGCGTGCGGTCACAAACCACCCGAAGACGACCCACCGGAAAGTCACCTGATGCCCGAGCTTCTCGAGCCCCCTCCCCGGCTCCACCTGCCGATGTTCGCCTACGGACCGGACAAACCGGACCAGCCGGCCTACGACCTGCTCGATGGTTTCGTCGTCCGCAAGGAGCCGGCCACCCTCACCACCGGCGGCCTGCGGGTCCGCGACGGCCTGCCCCTCCTGGACCCGGACGGGAACGTGGGGGTCAGCGGCGTCCTGCTCACCTTCGCCGCCGGCAAGGAGAAGCAGGCCTACACCACCGTCTGCGACATCGCCCCCCGCCAGCATTACCGCTGGGACATGACCGAGATGCGGGTGGACGGGCGGCCGGGCCGGGTCAACGTCCTCCGTGGCCGCCACCCCGACCGGGGCAGCTCCGACGAGTGGTTCACGTCGTGGTCGGCCGGCGAGGACGTCGTCCTCCGCTTCGGGTTGGCCCACGTGCGCGGGGCGGCGCTGGAGTACGCCACCGCTCCGTTCCCCACCGTGGCCGGCGACGATGCCGCCATGTGGGACCGCTTCTACGGCCTCCAGTCCGCCTACCTGCTGCTGTGGACGGCGGTGGAGCGCTTCACCGCCCTGGCCTACGGCCCGGCCCAGCCCGCCCTCGACCGCAGCTGGCGCCTCGGCGACGAACCGGGCTTCCGGGACTGTGTTCTGGCCGCCGGCGTGGCGCCGAGCGCCAAGACGCCCGACAGCCGGGACCCCACGCGGGCCAGGCGGATCCGCGAGGACGGCGCCGGCGCCATGTTCAGCTGGGACGCCGTCCGCCACCTCGTCGCCCACCCCGGACGGAGCGCCTTCGTCGACGGCGTGCTGCTCCGGCGCTCCCTCATCGACCTGCACGACACCTTCCGGTTGCTCCTGCTGAACCGGCTGCCGGCGCTGGCCGACACCTGGCGCCGGGTCGATCCCGCGGCCGAGGGCCACCGGTGGCTGCTGCGCCCGGTGGTGGCCCAGGACGCGCTGTAGGTCAGCCCACGCTCGGCGCCAGCCAGTCGCACACCAGGCCCAGTGGAGACGCCCGTTCGGCCGAGGTGAGCGGGCGGTCGGTGACGTAGGACAGCGTGAGCATCATCCCGCCCTCCTGGTGGTAGTTGTTGTGGCAGTGGATCATCCACTGGCCCGGGTTGTCGGCGACGAACTCCACCGACACCGGCTCGTCGGGGCGCACGATGGTGGTGTCCTTGCGGGCGCCCGGGGTCCCGCCCGGGTTGATCACCTGGAACGTGTGCCCGTGCAGGTGCATGGGGTGGAACATGGTCGTGGAGTTGGTGAAGTCCAGCCGGACCCGCTCTCCCTGGCGCACCTCCAGGGGCTTGTTCTGGCCGTGCGGCTTCCCGTTCAGGGTCCAGACGTATCCGGCGTCACCGCCGCCCAGCGCGACCCTGTAGGTCCGGTCGGGGCGCCCAGGGGCCAGACGAACCGGCTCGGCCGCCACCAGGTCGGAAAGCTGCAGCATCCTGCCGTTGAGCTCCCTCGGGCGCACGTTGGGATCCGGCACCGCCCCCGACCCCGAGCGCAGGATGGCCATGGCTTCGTCGGCCTTGGCCTCGGCCATGGCCATGAGGGGGAACACGCCGTCGCCGGCCACCGTCACCGTCACGTCGTAGCGCTCGGCCATGGCGATCATGAGGGCGTCGACCGTCACCGGCACGACCGGGAACCCATCGGTGTGGGTCACGGTCATCTGGTGGCCGCCGACGGCGACCCGGAACGGCGTGTCGGCGCCGGCGTTGATCAGCCGCAACCGGATGCGCTCCCCCTTGCGGACGGCCAGCTCCACCGGCGCCGAGGAATGGCGGCCGTTGATGAGGAAGAGCGGGTAGCTGACGTCGCCGCCGGCGCTGTTCAGGGCGTCGCTGTGGGGGCCGCCGCCGGCCTGATGGAGGGCGTGGGGGCCACGCCCGGCCCGCAGGTCCTCCATGGCGGCCTCGGGCGACTGGCCCAGGCCGTCGGTCCAGTCGTCGAGCACGACGGTGAACTCGCGGTCGTAGCGCCCCGGCTCGGCCGGGTCCTCGACGATCAAGGGGGCGTACAGGCCCCGGTCGAGGTGCAGCCCGACGTGGGGATGGAACCAGAACGTCCCGGGGTCGGGGGCGGTGAACTCGTAGTCGAAAGTGGCACCGGGGGCGACGACCTGCTGGGTCATGCCCGGTACGCCGTCCATGTCGTTGCGCAGGGCGATGCCGTGCCAGTGGATGGTGGTGGCCTCGGGCAGCTGGTTCCTGAAGCGGGCTCTGATGAGGTCGCCCGCCTTGACCCGGATCTCGCCCCCCGGCACCGAAGAGCCGTAGGCCCATGTGGGGGAGGTGAGCCCGCCCAGGTCGACGGCGAATGGCGCCGCGGCGATCGCCACGTCCTTCACGCCGGCGCCGGGCCGCTTCCTGGCCTCCTCGGCTGCCATCACCTCGGCGCCGGCCGCGGGGACCGGCGAGGCTTTCTTGCCGCCCGCGCTGCACCCGGCCAGGGCCACGGCCGCGGATCCGGCGCCGGCGAGGGCCAGGAACCGGCGGCGGGAGTAGTTCGGCGCCGACATACTCGGCAGCTTCCCATAGGGATGCGCTTTTCCGGGGGCGGGGACCTCAGGGAAACCCCTGAGGGTGGCTGCAGACCGGGGCCGGTAAGGTATTGGCGCGGTGCGGATAGCGCGGGCCGCCACTCGGGAGGAGATCGGTATGAAGAGGCTCGTTGCCCTGGCGGCCGTGTCGGCGCTGTTCCTGGTGGGCTGCGGCGGCGGCGACTCCGACGACGGCGATCCCCTGGCCGGCGGCCCGCCGGCCAACCAGGGCCACAACCACACCGATCACGCCGGCAACGTCACCTCGCACTGCGAGCCGTCGGGCACCACGCTGACGATCATGGCGAGCGGCACGAAGTTCGACAGGGACTGCCTCGCCGCCCCGGCCAACCAGCCCTTCAAGATCAACTTCGACAACAAGGACCAGCTGACCCACAACATCCAGATCCTCGAGAGCCACAGCGCCAACGACGCCATGTTCGACGCCGGTCTCGTCCCCAACGGCATCCGGACCCTCGACGTGCCCGGCCTCAGAGCCGGCACGTTCGCCTTCCACTGCAAGATCCACCCCGGCGCCATGTCGGGGACCTTCATCGTCAAGTAGCGGCGAGCTACATGTTCCGGCCGCCGAGGCCGGCGACCAGCTGTTCCAGGGCCCGCTGCGCCCGGCTCCGGTCGGGCCAGGACTGAGGATCGACGGGCGCAGAGGCGGCGAGGTCGGCCTCGAAGTGGTCGTCGAGGATGGCCACCACGTCGGGGTCGAAGACGACGACGTTGACCTCGTCGTCGAGCAGCAGTGACCGGCTGGTGAAGTTGGCCGACCCCACGCTGGCCACGACGCGGTCGACGGTGATGACCTTGGCGTGGAGCATGCTCACCTGGTAGGACCACAGGCGCACGCCGGCCGCCAGCAGCCCGGCGTACTGGGCCTGGCTGGCCAGCTGGACGTACCGCTTGTCGATGTGGGGACCGGGGATGAGCACGTCGACCTCGACCCCCCGGCGGGCGGTGGCGGCCAGCGCCGCGCACGTGGCCTCGTCGGGGACGAAATAGGCGGTGGTGATCCGCACCCGCTCCTGGGCCAGGGCGAGCAGGGAGCGCACCAACGTGGCCACGTCGCTCCAGCCGGTCTGGGCCGCGCCCCGGACGACCTGGGCCACCGAGGCGCCGGCTACGGGCTGGACGGGGAACCTGTCGACGCCTTCGTCGAGCAGCGGCCGGCCGGTCTCGGCCCAGTTCTGCACGAAGGCGGCCCGTAGGCCGTCGACCGCCGGTCCCCGGATGCGGAAGTGGGTGTCGCGCCACTCCCCCGGTCCCCGGGCGTCGCCCCGCCACTCGTCGGCGATGCCTATGCCGCCGGTGAAGGCCACGTCCTCGTCACAGATGAGGACCTTGCGGTGGCTGCGGTGGTTGGCCTCCCAGAACCGGGCTCTGCTGACCGGCCGGAACCACTCGACCTGGGCGCCGGCGGCCACCATGTCTTCGACCAGGGTGCGGTCCATGGTGAAGGCTCCGAAGGCGTCGAGGATCACCCGGACCCGCACGCCGGCCGCGGCCCGCTCGGCCAGCAGTGCCGCCATTTCCCGACCGATCGAGCCCTGCCAGTAGACGAAGGTCAGGAAGTCGATGGTGGAGGTGGCCGAGGCGATGGCCTCGAACATGGCCGGGAAGATGCGGTCGCCGTTGCGCAGGACGTCGATGGCGTTGCCCTCGGTGGCGGGGACGCCGAGGAGACCCTCCAGGGCACGCCGGTAGCGGACGGGCATCCCGGAAGCGTAGGCGTGCTTACCTGAGGTAGCGGTCGAACCAGTCGAGTGTGTCGGAGTAGGCCTGCTTGGACTGCTGTGACTCGACCTGGCTGTAGAAGCCGTGGCCGACGCCGGCGTAGGTCTTGATCTCGTGCGGCACGCCGGCGCGCACCAGGTTGGCCTTGGCCGCGTCGCGGGTGGCGTTGATCCGGGCGTCGGTCTCCCCGTAGACCCCCAGGACGGCGGCCTTGGCGGTGTAGTTGGCCCCCTCGACCGTCCCCCCGTAGAAGGGCGCCGCCGCCGCCAGCCGGGCGTCACCGGTGGTCAGGTAGTCCCACACCACGGTCCCGCCGAAGCAGAAGCCGATCATGCCCAGCTTCTTGCCCGCGTTGCGCTTCAGCAGCTCGTCGAAGCCGGCCTTCAGGTCCGCCCGCCGGTCGGAGACATCCGCGTTGGACAGCAGGGCGCCCACGTCGCCGGCCGGCACCGCCGCCGTCCCGCCCGGGTTCACGCCCGAGACCAGGTCGATCGCCAGCGCGCTGTAGCCGTCGCCGGCGAACCGGGCGGCGACCGCCCTGGTGCCTTCCACGAGCCCTCGGTTCTCGTGGACGACCAGGACTCCACCCTTGGCGTTGGCGGCCTGGGCGTAGGCGCCCATGAGCGTGCCACGGGGCCCGGGGAAGGTGATGTCCTGGCTCGGCACCGGCGTGGTCGGCGGCCGGGTCGTGCTCGGGCTGGCCACGGTGGTGGCGACGGGCGCCACCGTGGTCGACGACGCCTGCCCTGCGGGGGCGACGACCTGGTCGTCGCCGTCGTTGCCGCAGGCCGCCAGCAGGGCCGACGCCGTGGTCAGGGAGATCCCCATCATGCCGAGGCGGCGCAGCGCCTCCCGCCGGGTCATCTGCCCGTCGGCGTGGTCGAGCGCGACCTCCTCAGCCAGGTACCGCTTGGTGTACTCCATGGCCGGGCAGCCTACGATCTATCCCCTCTCCGCGGTAGCGGGGAACGTGCGTTCGGTTATCATGGCCGGGTGAGCGAGCTGCGCTGGCGCCTGGCCGACGACGACGGTGGCCAGGGCGCACTCTTCGAGCAGGAGGTCGAGCGCCACATCGGGCGGGGTGAGTTCCGGGGCCTGGAGTTCCTCCACGTGCGGGCCCGCCGGGTCATCAACGAGGTGCCCAAGGCCTCCCGCATGCCCTTCCGGTGGACGATCAACGCCTACCGGGGATGCAGCCATGCCTGCGTGTTCTGCTTCGCTCGGCCGACGCACGAGTACCTGGGCATGAATGCCGGCGACGACTTCGACCGCAAGATCGTGGTGAAGATCAACGCCGTCGAGCGGGTGCGGGCCGAGCTGGCGCCGGCCCGGTGGGGCGGCGACCACATCGCCATGGGCACCAACACCGACCCCTACCAGCGCTGTGAAGGCAAGTACCGGCTCACCCAGGGCATCGTCGGCGAGCTGTCGGCCGCAGCCAACCCGTTCTCCATCCTCACCAAGTCGACCCTGATCCTGCGCGATCTCGACCTGCTGGCCGAGGCTGCCCGTCGCACCGACGTGCGGGCCAACTTCTCTATCGGCACCCTCGACGAAGACGTCTGGCGGATGACCGAGCCGGGCACGCCGCATCCCCGCCGGCGGGTCGAGGCGGTGGCCAGGCTCAACGAGGCCGGCGTCCCCTGCGGGGTGCTGGTGGCGCCCGTACTGCCGGGCCTCTCCGACGGGCCTGGCCAACTCGAGGAGGTGGTCGAGGCGTGCGTCGGGGCCGGAGCCGTCTCCATCACACCCTTGCTGCTGCACCTGCGCCCCGGCGTGCGCGAGCACTACCTCAGGTGGCTGGCAGGCGCCAGGCCCGACCTGCTGGAGCGCTACGCCGGCCTCTACCCCCGGGCGTATGCGCCGCCGAAGACCCAGGACGAGCTGGGCGAGACGGTGCGCGGCCTCGTCACCAGGCACGGCGGGCGGTCCGCCGGGCCCCGGCAGACCCGGTCAGTGGCGGCGAAGCCGCCGGCGCCGGCCGCCCCCGACGTGACCCAGCTCCAGCTCGGCGTCTAGATCACCGGCTTCACGTCGACGACCGGCGTGCCGTCGACGGCCTCCAGCTCGGCCACCAGAACTCGCAGCCCGTCCACGGTGAGGATCGTCGTCCGATGGATGCCGATGGGGTTCGGCCGGTCGGCGGGACCGGGTGCTGAAGACACCGGTCTCGGGCGCCGCCGGGTGCGCCCTCGTGGCCCTGCTTCGGGGCGACGGCGGGATCGACGAGCGCCGACTCCACGTGGCCGATGGCGTGGAGATCCATCCGGGCAGCCTAGGAAACCGCCGGCGGTAGCCTTCGGGCATGGCGAGCTTCCGGGGCTGGCCCGACGCCGCGCTCGAGCTCTACCGGAACCTCGAGCAGGACAACACCCGTGCCTTCTGGCTCGCCCACAAGCCCACATACGAGCGCGACGTCAAGGCACCGTTCGAAGCGCTGAGCGAGCTGGTGGCCGAGGAGTTCGGGCCGCTGCGGGTGTTCCGGCCCAACCGCGACGTCCGGTTCAGCAAGGACAAGTCGCCCTACAAGACCCGCGCCTACGCGGTGACCGAGGGTGAGGGCGGCGAGGCGTACTACGTCGAGATCTCGGCCGCCGGCCTCACGCTGGCCTCCGGCTACTGGATGATGGCGAACGACCAGCTCGACCGCTATCGCAAGGCCGTCGACGACGAGCACGCCGGCACCGCCCTGAAGCGGATCCTCGCCGACTTGGCCGTGCAGCAGCTCACGAACGAGGGGCCGGGTCTCAAGACCGCTCCCCGGGGTTACCCCCGCGACCACCCACGGGTCGAGCTGCTCCGCCACAAGAGCGTGGCCGTGATGCGCCGGTTCCCGCCCGCCCGCTGGCTGGCCACGCCGGCCGCCTACGACCGGATCGTCGGGGTGTGGCGGGCGGCCCGACCCATGAACGACTGGCTGGCCGAGCACGTGGGACCGTCGACCGAGCCGCCCGCTGACCGCCGCTGACCGCCGCCGGGCTCAGCCCGGAGGGGTGATGGTCTGGTCGTCCTCCTCCTCGGTGGCGCCGCTCTCGACGTACTCCTCGTCGTCGTCGCTGCCGAGGATGCCGGCGTCCTCAGCCTGGGTCCGGGCCTTCTCGATGCGCTCGGTGATCTGCTCGAGGCGCTCCTCGTCCGAGGGAGGCGAGTCGGCGCCGGCGTCGTCCTCGCCGCCGTCGGCGTCGGAGCCGTCCGGGGTCTCGGGCGCCCGGTCGGCGGGCTCCCCGTCAGCTGTCCCGTCGGTGGAATCGGAGCCCTCCTCCGCCGTCTGCTCGCCGGCCGACTCCGTGTCGTCAGTGGCCTGCTCATCGGGCCCCGCCTCCGCCGTCTGCTCCTCTGCGGGCTCCGCCTCGGCGGACTCGTCGTCGGCGGGCGGGCTCTCCTCGGGCTGTTCCTGGCTGCTCATGGCATCGATTCTGCACCGAATCTCCACGCCCTACGCAGGACTCCTGCACATCGGGTTCTTATCCTGAGAGTCGTGCAGGAACGGACCGTCGTCGTCATCGAGGACGAGGCCTCCATCGCCTCGGCGGTGGCGGCCCGCCTCCGCAGCGAAGGCTTCAAGGTGGAGATCGCCGGCGACGGCCCGTCCGGGGTCGCCCTCTGCCACGACGTGCGCCCCGACCTGGTCATCCTCGACCTCATGCTTCCCGGCCTCGACGGCCTGGAGGTGTGCCGGCAGGTGCAGAAGGACCGCCCCGTACCGGTGCTCATGCTGACGGCCCGCGACTCCGAGACCGACATGCTGGTCGGACTCGCCGTCGGAGCCGACGACTACATGAGCAAGCCGTTCAGCCCCCGGGAACTCGTGGCCCGGGTGCACGCCATCCTGCGCCGCATGGAGCGGACGCTCGTCTTCCCCGGGACGGGCGCGGTGGCGCCGGCGTTGAAGATCGGCGACGTCGAGCTCGACGCCACCAGCCGGCGGGTCCGGCGGGCCGGCGAGGAGGTCCACCTCACCCCCACCGAGTTCGACCTGCTGTCGTGGCTCGCCACCCATCCCGGCGCGGTGGCCTCCCGCGAACAGCTGCTCCACCAGGTGTGGGGCTACCGCGACGGCTCGGGCGCCCGCACCGTCGACTCCCACATCCGGTCGCTGCGCCGCAAGCTCGGCGCCGGCATCGTCCGCACGGTGCACGGGGTGGGGTACGCCCTCGACGTCCCCCGATGAGGCCGCTCGACCCGCTGACCTCCATCAAGATGAAGCTCGGCGCGGTCATCGTGGCCGCGGTGGCGGTCACCGTGCTGGTCGTCTCGGTCAGCACCGGCGCCGGCGTGTCGCCGGTGGTCAGCGCCCTGGCTGCCGGCGCCCTGTCCCTCGGCCTGGTCCAGGTGCTGGCCCACGGGATGACGTCGCCCCTCCGGGAGATGGCCGCCGCCGCGGCGGCGATGGCCCGGGGCGACTACCGGCGCCGGGTCACGGCTAGCTCCCGCGACGAGGTGGGCGAGCTGGCCCGGGCCTTCAACAAGATGGCGGCGCAGCTGGGCGAGGTGGGCCGGGTCCGGCGGGAACTGGTGGCCAACGTGTCGCACGAGCTGCGGACCCCCATCACCGCCCTGCAGGCCGTGCTCGAGAACCTGGTCGACGGTGTGGAACCGGCCGGCCCCGAGACCCTTCGCACCATGCTCCGCCAGGTCGAGCGCCTCGGCGCACTGGTGACCCAGCTGCTGGACCTGTCACGCCTCGAGTCCGGGGCGGTCCCCCTGCAGCGACGGCCGTTCGAGCTGGGGCCACTCCTGGAGGACGTCGCCGGCGAGACCCGCCTCCGGGCGACGGACGTGACGGTGGCGGTGCACGTCGACCCCGCCGGGGTGACCGCGGAGGGGGACCCCGCCCGGGTCCACCAGGTGCTCGCCAACCTGCTGGACAACGCCCTCCGCCACTCGCCCGCCGGCGGCACCGTCGAGCTGCGGGCCACCAGGGACCGGGCGGGCGTGACCATCGAGGTCAGCGACGAAGGGCCCGGCATCAGCGAGGAGGAGAGGAGCAAGGTGTTCGAGCGCTTCTATCGAGCCGATTCGGCTCGCTCGTCGAAGGACGGTGGCGCCGGCCTCGGGTTGGCCATCGCCCGGTGGATCGTCGACCTGCACGGCGGCGACATCCGGGTCGAGAGCCACCAGCCCCACGGGTGCCGGATGATCGTGGAACTGCCGGCCGGGCGGGCATGAACACGATCCACGGCGCCACTCGCCCACTCGGTCTGGGCGTCACCCGCCCGGCCGACGTCGGGGTGCTCGTCGCCGCCGGCGTGGCCGCAGTGGGCACCGACCTGGCGGTGCGCTCCGGGGTGGCGGGGTTGGCCGGCTCGCTGCTCGTGGTGGCCGTGGTCGTCGGCCTGCTGGCCGGCAGGCGGGTGGCCGGCACCGAAGCGGCGTGCGTGGTGGCCGCGGCCGTCCCCTTCGGCGTGTTCCTGTCGGTACGGGTCAGCCCGTGGCTGCTCCCGCTCGACATCATGGCCGTCGCCGGCCTGCTGCTGTTGGGGGCGTCGCTCTCGGGCGGAGGGCGGCTGTTCGACCTGCCGGTGCCCAGCCTGGCCGTGCGGGCCCTCCACGCCGGCGCCCACGGGTTGGCGGCGCCGGCGTTCATGGCCGCGCCCCTCGGCCGGCGCCGGCCGGTGGCCTTCCTGGCCGGCGCCGGGCTGGCCCTGCCCTTGCTGGTCGTCCTCGGGCTGCTGCTGGCCTCCGCGGACGCCGTCTTCGCCGGGTTCTTCACGTGGTGGGCGTCGCCGGAGGACGTGATCGTGCACGCCGTCCTCCTCGGCGTCGGCATGTGGGGCATGGCCGGGCTCCTGCGCCTCAGCTCGGCGGAGCCGGCGCCGGCGCCACCGGAGCTGCCCTACCGGCTGGGCCACGTGGAGGCCACCGTCGTCGTCGGGTCGCTCGTCGCCCTCTTCTCGGCCTTCGCCGTCGCCCAGGTCATCGCCGCCGCCGGCGGCGCCGGCCGCGTGCTGGACACGGCGGGGCTCACCTACGCCGAGTACGCGAGGCAGGGCTTCTTCCAGCTCCTCGCCGTGGCCGCCATCACCCTGGTCGCCCTCGTGGGGCTCCGGGCGGTGACCGACCTGCGGGATCCGTCCCCCCGGCTGCGGTTCACGGTGCTGGGCGAGGTCGCCATCGTCTTGACACTCGTCATCCTCGCCGTCGCCCTGCGCCGCCTGGGCCTGTACACCCAGGCCTACGGCCTCACCATGCTTCGCCTCTTCAGCCTGGTCTTCGCCTTGTGGATCGCCGCCGTGCTCGTCCTCGCCGGCGCCGCCCTCGCCGGCGTCGCCGCCGGCCGGGCGTGGTTCACCGGCGCCGCCCTGGTGGCGGGCCTCGCCCTGCTTCTGGGGCTCAACGTGCTGAACCCCGAAGCCGTCGTCGCCCGCCACAACGTCGAGCGGGCGGCCCGCCAGCTGCCCGTCGACCCGGTGTACCTCGGGGAGCTTTCCGACGACGCAGTGCCGGCGCTCGTCGCCGCCCTACCCCGGCTCCGGGAGCCGGAGCGCACCGCCGTCCTCGACGCCATCTGCGCCGGCGACCGCTCGCCGTTCGACGGCTGGGCCGCGGCCAACACCTCCCGCCGGCGGGCGACGGACGCCCGCCAGCGGGTGTGTGGGCCTGGGGGGGTCAGGCGATGAGGGACTCCTGGTCGGAGGCGGCGACCACCTCCGGCCGGGGGTTCTTGGGGGGGCGGCCCCGGGGCCGCTTGACGGCAAGGACCTTGCCCTTGAAGAACAGACGGCCGCCCCAGACGCCGTAGGGCTCGCGCCGGACCAGGGCGGCCTCGAAGCAGGCCTCCTTGACCGGGCACTCACCGCAGAAGGCCTTGGCCCGGGCGATGTCGTCGAGCTGCTCGGAGAAGAACAGCGCCACCAGGTTCCCCGTCCCGTCGTTGCACCGGGCGTTGGCCCACAGCCACGCCCCGTCCTGAGCTGGGTCGATCTCCTCGTTTTCCCGCCGCTCGGCCAGCATCTGTTCGCTCCTCTCCGTTTCGGGTTTCCGTGTCGTTGGTGGTCAGGGAATGAGAAAGGCCGCCGGGAGAATCCCGGCGGCCTTGGGGGCCCTGCTGCGGAGGTGAGGGGTTGGCTTACCCCGACGATGCTCCTCCTGGGCCCCATGGCCGCTCGATGTAGTTGTGGTGGATGCCGAACGACCGCCCGGCGGCGAACGATGCGATACCGGTCATGGCCGGGCGCGGGCGCGCGAGGCCGCGATCGCCGCCCCACTGCTTGCACGCGTTCTGCCAGGCCACTACTCGCATGGGTACATGGTGACCACGTGCCGCGCGCCCCGTCAACCGAATTCATTTATTTGCTGGGAAGATGGTTTCCATGCCGATGCGGACCAACTGCAAGAACTACGAGAGCCGCACCTATCCGACCGGCGAGACCGTGCGGAAATGCAACATCGACCTCGCTCCCGAGGCCCCGTGGCGCTGCCCGGAGAACTGCGCCGGCTTCGCACCCCGCCTGGCCGACGTGAACTGGTCCCACGGGAATCTCCTCACCCCACCGACCCCCCCGGAGCCGCCGGGCCTCGACCGGGGCGCGGCCGAGCTGCTCGACGCGGCCGAGGAGATCGTCAACGCCGCCGGCCCCCGCATCATGGCCGAGCTCGGCATCGAGCGCGAGCGGCAGAAGGCCCCGTGGTGGAAGCGCCTCCGGCGGAAGTAGTGGGGGACGACGAGAATCTCCTGGCGAGCTACCTGGCCGACATCGCCCGGTACCCCGAGCTCAGCCCGGACGACGAGCGGGAACTGGTCCGGGCGATGCGGAGCGCCTCCGAGCCCCAGCCCTCGATCTGATCCAGGAAGGCAACCTCGGGCTGCTGCGGGCCGTCCAGCAGTACGACCCGGCGGAGGCGCCGTCGTTCGGCTCCGTCGCCGCCGGGCACGTCCGCGACAACATCCAACGGGCCGTCGATCGCTTCCCCGCCGGCGCCGGCGGGCAACCACCCGATCGGGAGTCCAAGGGCTGATCGTTCTGGTTGCACCTACCCGCCATAACCGCGGGTAGATGCAACCAAAACGGGTGAAGGTCACACCGAGCGGAGCGCCTCCGTGGGCGACAGCCGGGCCGCCCGCACCGCCGGGTAAAGGCCGGCGCCGGCTACCGGATCCCGTGAGCTCCCGGCCGACCATCCGGCTCCGGCTCACCCTGGTCTACGGCGGCATGTTCCTCGCCGCCGGCGCTGTGCTGCTGGCGCTGAACTACGCCCTGGTGCAGCGCAGCCTGTACCGGGAGATGGGCCCGGTCGGCGTGCGGCTCGACCCGGGCGCCCTCTCCCCCCGGGCCGGGCACGGTCGACTTCGTGCGGCCGGCGCCGGTCCCGGGCCAGCTGATCGTCTCCAACGGCCAGGCCCTCGACGACGTGCTCACCCGGTTCGAGGAGGAGCTCCGGGGAAAGGCCCTCCACGAGCTCGTCGTGCAGTCGTCCCTGGCGCTCGCCCTCATGGGCCTCGCCTCGGTAGGCCTCGGGTGGCTGCTGGCCGGTCGGGTGCTACGGCCGATCCAGGACATGACCGCGACCGCCCGCCGGCTCTCCGACACCAACCTCCACGAGCGGCTGGCGCTGGAGGGCCCCGAAGGACGAGCTGAAGGAGCTGGCCGACACCTTCGACGGCATGCTGGGCCGTCTGGAGGCGTCCTTCGAGAGCCAGCGACGGTTCGTGGCCAACGCCTCGCATGAGCTGCGCACGCCGCTCGCCATCCAGCGGGCCGTGGTCGACGTCGCCCTCGCCGATCCCGACACCAGCCCCGAGGAGCTGCGGGCCATGGCCTGCTCGGTGCGCGACGCGGTGGACCGCAGCGAGAGCCTCATCGACGGTCTCCTCCTCCTGGCCCGCAGCCAGCAGGGCGCCGGCGCCACGGAGACGGTCGACCTGGCGGCGATCGTCGCCGGCGCCCTGGACCAGGCCGGCGAGGAGATCAACGCCGCCGGCCTCTCCGTGCGGCGCGACCTCCAGCCCGCGACCGTCACCGGCAACCCCGTGCTCCTGGAGCGCCTCGCCGTCAACCTGGTGCAGAACGCGGTGCGCCACAACGTGCCGGGAGGGTGGATGGAGGTGGTGACGGCCGGCGCCACGCTGAAGGTCCACAACGGGGGCGCCGAGATCCCGCCCGATGAGGTCGCCGGCCTGTTCGAACCCTTCCGCCGTCTGGCGCCCGACCGGGTGGGCGCGAAAGGGGGCCACGGGCTGGGGCTGTCGATCGTGCAGGCGGTGGCCTCGGCCCACCACGGGTCCGTCAAGGCCGAGGCCAGGCCGGGCGGCGGCCTTTCGGTGACCGTCGAGCTTCAGAGGTCCTCGCGGTAGACGGCGCCGACCAGACGGCCGTCCAGCGTCGTGATCAGCGTCCGCTCCTGTGTACCGCCCCCGTCAGGTGCGCCTCGTCGTACTCGGACCTCCCGAGCACCTCGACGAACCGGGCGCCGGCCTCGTGGAGGCCACCGGCTTCTCCCGTGCCGATCTGCTGGACCATGCGGGCAGGCCTACCCGCCAAGCGCCTCGGCCACCAGCTCGTAGGAGCGCCGGCGGGCGCCGGCGTCATGGCAGACGGTCACCAGCATCAGCTCGTCCACGCCGTAGCTCTCGGCCAGGGCCAGCAGACCGTCGGCGACCCGGGAGGGCGAGCCGACCACCCGCGCCGACCGGCCCTGGGCCACCTTGGCCTCCTCCAGCTCGGTGAGCGTGCGGGCCGCGGCGTCCTCGGGCGCGAGCAGCGGGCCCCGGTCGGCGCCCTCGGGCCGCAGCCCCCATACCTCGGCGGAACGGGCCAGCCGCTCGGCCCCGGCGTCGGTCTCGGCGCACATGACCGCCACCGCCACCAGCGCCTCGGGGCCGGCGTGGGCGGCCGACGGCTCGAAGCCACGCCGGTAGGCCTCGACCACCTGGGGACCGAACGCCGGCGTGATGAAGTGGGCGAAGGCGAAGGGCTGCCCGAGATAGGCGGCCACCGCGCCGCTGTGGCTGCTCGACCCCAGCATCCACAGCGCCGGCGCCGGCACGCCGTCGGGCATGGCCCGCACGGCCTCGAAGGGGTGCCCCGCCTCCAGCCGGTCGTGAAGGAAGCCGAGAAGGTCGACCACCTTGTCGACGTAGCGCTCGTCGCCGGGGACGCCGGGCAGGTACTGGAGGGCGGCCTCGGTGACAGGGTCCGCGCCCGGCGTGCGGCCGACGCCCAGGTCGATGCGGCCGGGGTGCAATGCGGACAACGTCCGGAAGACCTCGGCCACCTTCAGCGGGCTGTAGTGGGAAAGCAGGACGCCGCCCGAGCCGGCCCGGATCTTCGAGGTGGCCGACGCCACCGCCCCCACGAGGATCTCGGGCGCGGTGGCGGCCAGCGAGCGGGTGCCGTGGTGCTCGGCCACCCAGTACCGGTGGTACCCGAGTGCCTCCGTGGCCCGGGCCAGGGCGACGGTCTGCTGCAGCGCCTCGGCGGCGGTCGAGCCGTCGGGAACGGGTGCCTGGTCGAGCACGCTCAGGATCAGGGCCACGTCGTACCCTTGCACCCGTGAACCTCACGCCGGTGCAGTCCCGGATCGTCGGTTGCCTCATCGAGAAGGAGATGGCGACCCCGGACAACTACCCCCTCACCATGAACGCCCTGCTGACGGCGTGCAACCAGACGACCAACCGCCACCCCGTGACCAAGCTCGACGAGGCCACCGTCGGCAACGCCCTGCAGAACCTGCGGGCCATGAACGTGGTGCGGATCGTCTACAGCCGCTCCAACCGGGCCGACAAGTTCCGCCACGTCCTCGACGAGATGCTGGCGCTGGAGCCCGAGCACCTGGCCGTGCTGTGCGTGCTCATGCTGCGCGGCCCGCAGACATCGGGCGAGCTGCGGACGCGAACGGAGCGGCTGCACCCCTTCGCCAGCCAGGAGGAGGTCGACGACGTCCTGCGCCGGTTGGCCGGCCGCAGCGAGCCCCTGGTGGCCCGCATCGAGCGCCGGCCCGGCCAGAAGGAGAGCCGCTGGGCCCACCTCCTGGGCCCCGACCTGGCCGAGATCCTGGCCGGCGACGACGAGGACGAAGACGAGGAAGGGGCCTCCGACGGCCGGCCCCCTCGGATCGACCGGGTCGCCGCCCTCGAAGACGCGGTCGCCGGCCTCCGGGCCGACCTGGAGCGGCTGCAGCTGGCGCACCGGGCTCTCGTCACCCGCCTCGGCGAGACCGACACCGGCCTCGACGAGCGATGACCCGCCGGGCGGCCGGCGCCTTCCTCCTGCTTGGCCTGTTCCTGCTGGCGGCGCCGGCAGGCGCCAGCGCCGTCCGGGCGCAGTCCAACAACGCGCAGGGCCCCGGCGAGCGCATCACCGCCTACGACGTCGACATCCGGGTCGAGACGACCGGCGCGCTGCTGATCACCGAGATCATCGACTACGACTTCGCCTCGAACAGCCGCCACGGCATCCTCCGCGACATACCGGTCCGCCTGGGCTACGACAGCCGCTACGAGCGGACCTACCCGCTCAAGGTCATCTCCGTCGAAGGCTCACCGGGGACGCCGGACCAGTACAAGCGGGAGAGCCTCGGCAACAAGGCCCGGCTGAGGATCGGCGACCCCGACAAGACGATCACCGGCGCCCACCGCTACACCATCACCTACCGGGTCGAGGGCGCCCTGAACGGTTTCGAGAGCCACGACGAGCTCTACTGGAACGCCATCGGCACCGAGTGGCCGGTCGTCATCGAGCAGGCGACGGTTCGGGTCACCACGCCGTCGGACATCATCGAGGTGGCCTGCTTCGGCGGCGAGACCGGGTCCCGGCTGGCGTGCGCCGACGCCGGCCAGGCCGGCCGCACCGCCTCCTTCTCCGACCGCCGCCTCCGACCCGGCGACGGCGTCACCGTGGTGGTGGCCTTCGCCAAAGGCGCCGTCCCGCCCCCGGCGCCCGTGCTCGACGAGCGGTGGAGCCTGACCCGGGCCTTCTCGGTCACCCCGGCCACCGCCGGCGCCAGCGTGCTCCTGCTCGTCGCCGCCGTCTCCGGCGTGACCCGGCTGGCGTGGCGCACCGGCCGGGACCGGGCCTTCGCCGGCTCACCGGTCGACGTGGCCTACGCCACCGCCGGGCAGGACGAGCCCGTCCGCCCCTCGCTCGGGCCCTTCGGAGGCGTCGAGACACCGGTGGAGTTCGTCCCCCCGGACGGCTTCCGCCCCGGGCAGGTCGGAACGCTCGTCGACGAGTCGGCCAACACCCTCGACGTGAGCGCCACCATCGTCGACCTGGCGGTGCGGGGCTACCTGCGCATCGACGAGATCCCGAAGAAGGGGTGGTTCGGCAAGCCGGACTGGACGCTGACCAAGCTGAAGGACGGTCACGACCTCCTCCGTTACGAGCGGCTGCTCCTGGACGGCCTCTTCCGCGACGGCTCGCCGGTCACCCTGTCGTCGCTGCGGACGACGTTCGTCTCCCGCCTCCAGAAGGTGCAGGACGCCCTCTACGACGACGTGGTCGACAAGGGCTGGTTCGCGGGGCGGCCCGACAAGGTCAGGCAGAAGTGGTACCTGATCGGCGGGGCGGCGGTCGTGGTGTCCCTCGGCCTCCTCGTCCTCCTCATGGTGCTCACCCACGCCGCCCTGGTGGCCGTCCCCCTGGTGATCGGCGCGGTGCTCCTCCTGGCGTCGGCCAAGCGGATGCCCCGCCGCACGGCGAAGGGCACGGGGGTCCTCCGCCGGGTGGCCGGCTTCCGGCGCTTCATCGCGGAGTCGGAGAAGGACCGGGCCCGGTTTGCCGAGCAGCAGCACCTGTTCTCCGAGTACCTGCCCTACGCCATCGTCTTCGGCGCCACGGAGAAGTGGGCTCGGGCCTTCGCCGGCCTGGACGACGAGCTGGTCCGGCCGAGCTGGTACGGAGGGTCGTCGAACTTCACGCCGGTCGGCTTCGCCAACTCCCTCGACGGCTTTGCGGTGACCACCGCGGGCACCATCACCGCCACGCCGGCGGGCTCGGGTTCGAGCGGGTTCTCCGGCGGTTCCTCGGGCG
>Ga0247719_1000144_pt1 | contig 50462 bp, 55 predicted proteins | sample 41E_DmetaG_FD_189046 | JGI IMG/M metagenome (GOLD analysis project Ga0247719, IMG submission 189046) | Soil microbial communities from hillslope of Landscape Evolution Observatory, University of Arizona, Oracle, AZ, United States - 4-1-E_D | ecosystem: Engineered > Artificial ecosystem >...
CCGGGACTCGAGGCGCATGGCCTCGACGTTGGGCCTACCGTCGACGAACGTGGGCATGAGCCGCAGCTCCTCGGCCTCCCGGTCGCCCACCAGGTAGAGGTGGTTCAGGGTGACCGGGCGCTTCTCCTCGATGATGGCGGTGGTCGCCCCCCGGACGGTCTCGATCCAGTCGGCGAACTCCTCGGCGTTGGAGACCGTGGCCGAGAGGCAGACCAGGTCGACCTCCGGCGGCGTGTGGATGATCACCTCTTCCCATACCGGGCCGCGGTAGCGGTCCTGCAGGTAGTGGACCTCGTCGAGGACGACGTAGCGCAGGCCGTCGAGCGCCGAGGAGGCGGCGTAGATCATGTTGCGCAGGACCTCGGTGGTCATGACCACGACGGGTGCGTCGGCGTTGATGGCGTTGTCGCCGGTGAGCAGGCCCACCTTCTCCGGCCCGTGCCGGCGGGACAGGTCGCCGAACTTCTGGTTGGAGAGGGCCTTCAGGGGCGTGGTGTAGAAGGTCTTGCCCCCCTCGGCGAGTGCCTTGGCCACCGCGTACTCGGCCACCACCGTCTTGCCCGAGCCGGTGGGGGCGGCGACCAGGACCGAACGGCCGGCGTCGAGGGCGTCGAGGGCGTGGATCTGGAAGTCGTCGAGCCCGAAGGCGTAGGTGGCCGCGAACTCGTCGCGGGTCACTTCTTCAGCAGGCGGCCGATCAGGATGGCGCCCTCGTAGAAGATGTACATCGGCACCACCATGGCGAACAGCGAGTACGGGTCCTGGCTGGGGGTGATGACCGCGGCCACGGCCACGATGACCACCAGCGCGGGCCGGCGCCACTTGCGGAGGGTCGCGCTGGTGACCACGCCCGCCAGCTGGAGGCACACCAGCAGCACGGGGAACTCGAACGCGATCCCGAAGGCGATGATCATCAGGATGATCAGGCTCAGGAACTTCGAGGCGCTGAACAGCGGCGTGAGGTTGTCGCCCCCGATGCCGACGAGGAAGCGCAGGGCCGACTCGAAGGTGTAGAGGGCGACGCTCCCGCCGAGGGTGAAGAGCAGGATCGACGAGATGATGAACGGGATGGCGTAACGCTTCTCGTTCTTGTGCAGCCCGGGGGTTATGAAGCGCCACAGCTGCCAGAGCACCACCGGCGAGGCCAGGAAGGCGCCGCTCCAGGCCGCCACCTTCAGGCGGGTGGCGAAGGCCTCGAGCGGGTCGAAGAACACGAACTCCGTCTTGCCGGTCACCTCGGTGTACGGCCGCAGGAGCAGGCTGAGGATCGAGTCGTAGACGATGAAGCCGACGATCGCCCCGACGACCAGGGCGAGGACGGAGATGATCAGGCGGCGGCGGAGCTCGGAGAGGTGCTCGACGAGCGGCATCCGGTCGCCGGGATCCTCGACCTCCCCTGCCGCCGGGTCTTCAGACGTGATGGCGATGGCCGGCGCCTAGGACTGCGGGGTGTCCCCGGAAGGGGGCCCTGAGGGGTCGTTGCCCGCCGGCGTGTCGGCGGGCGGCGGCTCGGAAACCATGCCGTGGCTCCCGGTCGTGACTGCGCCCTGGGCGTGACTGTCGGCCACGGTCCCGTCGGCGTGACTGTCGGTCACGGTCCCGTCGGCGTGACTGTCGGTCACGGTCCCGTCGGTGTGACTGTCGGCCACGGTCCCGTCGGCGTGACTGTCGGTCACGGTGCTGTGGCCGTTGCTTTCCGCCGGTGGCTCGGTCTGGGTGGAGGTGACGGGCACCGGCGGGCGATACCCGGGCTGGGGCTGGGAGTACGACGGCCGGCCCGCCTCGGGCTCCATGACGTTCTTGATCTCGTCCTGGAAGCCCTGAGACCACTTCCGGACCTCGGCGATGGCCTTGCCCACCTGCCGGCCCGCCTCGGGCAGCTTCTTGGGGCCCAGGACGATCAGGGCGACGATGAGGACGACGAGGAGCTCCGCCGGTCCCAGCGAGGTGGGCATGCAGCCAAGCCTACTGGCGGCGTACCTCGTCGACGGTCGCGCCCAGCCGGGAGACCTCGGCTTGGACGTCGTTGAGCGCCGCCCCCGCCTCGGCCAGCTCGGTCATGGCCGCCCGTAGTTCCACGATGGACTTCGACAGCCGCATGAACGAGCGGCCCAGGAAGAACCCGCCGACCAGCACGACGGGGATGAGCAAGAGCCAGAGCGCCTCCATGTCGCAATCGTACCTTCCGCGCCTCCCGACACTGTGTCCCCCTTAGAGTCGGTCCATCGTCGAGTCACTGCGCAGCCCGCCGATCGCGTTCGCCCATCGGGGCGGTAAGGCCCACGCCCCCGACAACACCCTGGACGCGTTCAAGCTCGGCCTGCGCCTCGGCGCGACCGGCCTGGAGTCAGACGTCTGGCTCACCGCCGACGGCGTGGCCGTGCTCGACCACGACGGCAAGGTCCGGACCGGTATGCGGAGCCGCCCTGTCGCCGCCGTCGACCGCCGCGCCCTCCCGCCCCACGTGCCCACCCTCGAGGATCTCTACGCCGAGTGCGGCACCGGGTTCGAGCTCTCGCTCGACATCCGGGACCCCGCCGCGGCGGAGACCGTGGTGGCCGTCGCCCGGGCCGCCGGCGGGGACGCTCCCGGGCGGCTGTGGATGTGCCATCCCGACTGGGAGCTCCTCGGCGAGTGGCGGAAGGAGTTCGCCGACGTCCACCTGGTCAACAGCACCAAGCTTCGCGAGATGCGCCAGGGGCCCGAGCGGCGGGCCGCCCAGCTGTCGGCGGCCGGGATCGACACCGTGAACCTTCACCACGAGGAGTGGACCGGGGGCCTCACCACGCTGTTCCACCGGTTCGGCGTGCTCTGCTTCGGCTGGGACGCCCAGCACGAGCGGATGCTCCGGAACCTGCTGAAGAAGGGGATCGACGGTGTGTTCAGCGATCACGTCGACCGCATGGTCGACGTGATGGGCCTCGCCTGAGCGACGGCGGCGACGACGTCGCCGACGCTGATCTCGAGCAGGCCGGGATCGGGCTCGGTCGCGTGGGGGTCGCCCCGGCGGCCGGCCCAGATGGCGACGTGCTGGGGCCGGTCGGTCGGCGGGCCCCACTCCGACGGTGGCACCGGGCCGAAGAGCACGGCAGAGGGGGTGCCGAAGGCGGTGGCCAGGTGGGCGACGCCGGTGTCGCCGCAGAGGACGACGCGCGCTCCGGCGACCACCCCGGCGAGGCCGAGGAGGTCGGTGCGCCCGGCGAGGACGGCCCTGTTCGGCAGGCCGGCACCTTCCGCCACCTCGACCGCCAGCCGGCGTTCGTCCGGACCGCCGGTCACGACGACCGTCCGGCCCTGCCGCACTTCGTGACGGGCCACTGCCGCCCACCGCTGCGGCGGCCACCGCCGGGCCGCCGAGGCCGCCCCGGGGTGGATCACGGTGACCCGGCCAAGGCCGGCCGATGGGGGCGGCGGCAGCTCGAGCCGGGTCGGATCGGCCGGGATGCCGCTCTCCTCCAGCAGCCGGCACCAACGCCGCACCTCGTGCTCGCCCGGCCGCCAGCGCGGGCCCCCGTCCCCGTCGTCGAAGGCGATGAGCCGCCTGGGGTGAGTGGCGCGCAGGAGGTGGAGGCTCTGCGGGCCGCGGCCGTGGAGATTGACGGCCACCTCTGCGCCTTGCAGCGACGCTTCGATCGGCGCCAGCGGGGCGGTGTCCACCAGCTCGTCCACCGTGGCGCTGAGGCGGGCCAGCGGCTCGAGGGCGGCTGGGGCGGCGAGGACGCGCCGGTGACCGGGGAAGGCGTCGGACAGCGCCCGCAGCGCGGGGACCGCGGTCAGGAAATCGCCGAGGCCGAGGGCCCGCAGCACGACCAGCAGCGGGCGGGGGTCACCGGGTGGAACGGCTGAGGACCTCCTGGGCCAGGCGGCTGGTGGAGCGGCCGCCGAGGTAAGGCAGGACGACGGCCTGGCCGCCCCAGCCGGCCAGCAGGTCTGTCTCCGGCAGGTCGGCCAGCGCGTAGTCGGCGCCCTTGGCGAACACGTCGGGGCGCAGGCGGTCGAGCACGGCGAGGGGCGTGGCCTCGTCGAAGATCACGACGGCGTCGACGCAACCCAGGGCCAACAGGACTGCGGCCCGATCGCGCTCGGGCACGAACGGCCGGTCGTCGCCCTTCTGGGCCCGAACGGAGGCGTCGGAGTTGAGACACACGATCAGGCAGTCACCGAGGGCCCGGGCCGCCTCCAGCAGGCTGACGTGGCCGGCGTGGAGCAGATCGAAGCAGCCGCCGGCCGCCACGACGGTGCCCTTGCGCTCGCGGACCCGCCGGATGAGGCCGAGGGCGGCCTCCTCCCCGGTGGCCCCCACGGGCTCCTCCGCGGGCGGGGCCGCCAGGGCGGCGAACGCCCCGCCGGCGGCCACGAACGACGATGCAGCGGCCACCGCGGCCACGACCGCCTCCGACGGCAGGGCGCCGGCGGCCAAGGCGGCCGTCGCCGTCGCTGCGAAGCGGTCGCCGGCGCCGCACGGGTCGCCGCCCTCGACAGCCTCGGCGGGCACGACCAGCGGCGGCGAGCCGGCGGTGGCCAGGAGGGCGCCGCGGCGGCCCAGGGTGACCGCCACTGCCGCCGCGTCCCATCGCTCGGCCAGCTGGCGGGCCCGGTTGGTGTGGGCGGCGAACCCGTCGCCGGCGACATCGGGGACGAGGCCGGCCGCCTCCTTGGCGTTCGGCGTGGCCAGCCGGGCGCCGGGCACAGGTGCCGCCCCCCGGGGGTGGGGATCCCAGACCATCGGCACACGCCTCGGCAGGTCGGCCAGCGCCGTGCGAACGCCGTCTGCTGCCGTCATCCCCCGCCCGTAGTCGGCGACGAGCACCGCCGAGGCGCAGGCCAGCGCTTCGGCCACCGCCGGCGGACAGGCGCCGACGGGTGCCGGCGCCCCGCCATGGTCGAGGCGTAGCAGGGAACGGCCCTCGGCACGGATGCGGACCTTTTCGGCCGTGGGCCCGTGCAGGCGCAGGTCGACGACGTCGACACCAACGTCGGCCAGCAGCCGGGCCACCGTCTCTCCTGACTCGCCCCCGAGCGCGGTGACGAGGACCACGTCGGTCCCGTCGCCGGCGGCGAGGGCCGCGGCCAGGCCGGCGCCCCCAGGCCGGGCGTGGTCGGCGTGGGCGTCGACCACCGGCACAGGGGCGTCGGGGCAGATGCGCTCGACCTTCCCCTCGAGGTCGCGGTCGAGAAGGGTGTCGCCGACGACCACGATCACCGGCTGGCCCGTTCGCCGTTCCCAGCGGCTACGGCCGCGCCGACTGTGACGTCGAACGCGGCGCACATGAGGTGGACGACGATCTGGTGGACCTCCTGCACGGTGGCCGTGGCGCGGGCATCGACGCAGACGGCGTCGTCGCAGCAGGCGACGAGGGGGTTGGGGCCACGGCCGGTCAGCGCCCAGGTGGTCATCCCCCGCCGGGCCGCGGCCTCCACCGCGGCGAGCACGTTGCGGCTGCTGCCCGAGGTGGAAAGAGCGACGAGGACGTCGCCGGGCCGGCCGTGGGCCTCGACCTGGCGGGCGAAGGCGGCGGAGGCGCCGTAGTCGTTGACGATCGCGGTCATGGCCGAGGTCTCGGCGTGCAGGGCGATGGCGCTGAACGCCGGCCGGTCGTCGCGGTAGCGGCCGACGAGCTCAGAGGTCAGGTGCTGAGCCTGGGCCGCGCTCCCCCCGTTGCCGGCGGCCAGCAACCGGCCGCCGCCCCGCAGCACACGGGCCATGTGCCGCCCCCAGCCGTCGATGCGGTCGATGTCGGCCTCGAGGGCGGCGAGCGGCCGCGTCAGGGCGGCCAGGTGGTGGCGCCCGGTGGGCAACGGCACGGTCACGACTGCGCCTCTGCGCTGATGTCGCTGCCGCACAGCAGCTCGCCGTAGACGCCGAGGGTGGCCTGCGCCACCCGGTTCCAGCCGTAGCGGCGGCGGGCCCGTCGGGCGCCGGCCGTCCCCAGCCGCCGGCGGAGGGCTGGGTCTTCGAGCATGCAGCGCAGGGCGGCGGCCATGCGCTCGGGCGAGCGGGGTGGGACGTGGATACCGGTGACCCCGTCGACCACCGTGTCGACCAGCCCGCCCACCGCGGTGGCCAGGACCGGCACGCCACACGCCATGGCTTCCAGGGCGACGATCCCGAACGGCTCGTACCACGGCACGCAGAGCACGGCGTCGGCGGAGCGCAGCAGTGCGGGCAGGTCGCCCCGCTCCACCCGTCCCCGGAGGCGCACGCGGTCGGCCACCCCGGCGTCATCGGCGAGGCCCATGAGCCGACGGGCCTCTTCGTCGTGGATGAGGTCCCCCTCGGCCGGGCCGCCGGCGACGACCAGCTCGGCGCCCGGTACAGAGGCCAGAGCGGTGACCACGTTGCCGACGCCCTTGCGCTCCACCAACCGGCTCACCACCACGAGCCGGGCCAACCCCGGGGTACGTGGCTCGACCGGGCCGTCGGGGCAGAAGTGGGCGAGGTCGACTCCGCAGGGCACGACCTTCACCCGGTCGACGTCCGCGCCCAGCCGGACCAGCTCGAACAGCTCGTCGGTGCAGGTGGCCACCACCCGGTCGACCTCGGCGACCAACCGCCGCTCGTGGTGCTGGCGCTCGGGCGGGCTGGTGTCACGGTCGCCCTGGTGGCGACGCTTGACCACGCCGAGGGCGTGGAAGGTCTGGACCACGGGAATGCCCATGGGCCGTGCCGCCTCGAGCGCGGCGAGCCCCGACATCCAGAAGTGGGCATGGACCACGTCGGGCCGCCAGCGGTGCCAAACCCGTGCGAGGTCGTCGGCGAAGGCGTCCATGTGGGGCAGGAGGTCGTCCTTCGCAATGGGGTACGGCGGGCCGGCGTCCACGTGGTGTACGGCGACGCCGGGGGCGAGGGCCGACCACCGGGGCAGCGACGGGTCGTCGCGGCGGGTCGAGACCAGCACCTCGCACCCCATGCGGCCGAACTGGCGGGCTAGGGCGGCGACGTGGACGTTCTGTCCGCCGGCGTCGACGCCGCCCAGCACCGCCAAGGGGCTGGCGTGGTCCGAGACCATGGCCACCCTCATCCGACCGCTCCCATCGGCAGGGGCGCGGTGAGGAGCTCGACCGCCTCGACGACTGCGTTCACTGGCACCTCCGTCAAGCAGGGATGGCCGGCGACGGGACAGATCTTCGCCCGGCACCCGCCGCACTCGATGTCCTGGTCGCCCAGCACGACAGTGGGCACCCCCCACGGAGCCCAGCGCGGGACGGGCACGGTCGGCGCGAAGAGGGACACGACCGGGGTGCCGACCGCGGCGGCCAGGTGAGCCGGGCCGGTGTTGCCCACCACCACGGCGTCCGCGCCGGCCAGCACCGCAGCCAGCCCGGCGAGGCCGGTGCGCCCGCCGAGGTCGACCACTTCCGGCCGCGGCAGGCCGGCGACGAAGGTGGCCAGCTCGGCCTCGTCCGGGCTGCCGGTGACGACCACCCGCCGGCCGGTGGCGACGAGGGAGTCGACCAGCGCGGCGTTGGCCGTGGGCGCCCAGGCTCGGGCAGGGACGGAGGCGCCCGGGTGGACGACGGTGTACGGCCGCTCGAGCTCCGGCGGCTCCGGGAGCGGCTTCACCCGCAGGCGGCCGTCGTCGCCCTCGGGCAGGACGAAGCCCAGCGTGGCCACGGTGGAGAGCGCCCGCAGGACCTCGTGGATGTCGTCGTCGACGCGGTGGCGGACGTCGAGCAGTGACCCCGGGTAGTCCTCGCTGACGGCGGCCACGGTCGGCACGTCGGCCATGCGCAGCAAGAGGGCGGTGGGCAGCGCGCTCTGGTGCCAGGACGTGAGGATGACAGCCGCGTCGATCTCCCGGCCGGCGAGGTCGTCGACCAGGTCGTCGAGCACGGGGCGGGAGACGGGGCCCGGCTCCGGGTCGATCCACGGGGCACGGTGGACGACGATGTCGTCGATCCCCGGCAACAGCTCGGCGGCCGCCCGACCACGCGGCCCGCAGAGGTAGGTGACCTTCCGGGCGCCGGCCGCCACGGCGCGGACGGCAGGGCCCGAGAGCAGGACGTCGCCGGCGCTGTCGAGGCGGACGACGAGGACGTGGGGCTGCGTGTCGAGCAGGAGGTCGACGGCTGCTTCGAGGGTCTCGGCCACCTCGGGCGCGGCGGCCACCTCCTCGGGCCGGGTGACCGGCGTGGGGACGAGGATGGCTCGGGCGCCGGCCGCCCGCGCCGCTTCCACGTCGGCCCCGATGTCGCCCACGACGACGCAGCGGGCGGGGTCGACGCCCAGCGCCGCGGCCGCAGCCACGATCAGGCCGGGCGCCGGCTTCCGGCAGGCGCAGCCTCCGTCGGGGCCGTGCGGGCAGATCATCCACGGGCCGACCGGGCCGATCAGCTCCTCCACGCGGCGGTTGACCGCCTCGACCTGGTCCATCGTCAACAACCCACGGGCCACCCCGCTCTGGTTGGAGATCATGGCGACGGGCACACCCGCGCCGCGGAGGCGGGCCAGCGCCCGGGCCGCCCCGGGGACGGGCACGACGCGGGCGGGGTCTCCGTTGTACGGCACGTCGACCACGAGCGTGCCGTCGCGGTCGAACAAGACCGCTTCGGGCCGCTTCACTCGCCGTGCGATGGTCCGGAACTCGTGCACGCGTGACCCTTGGGGGAGCAGGCCCGGATCGCCAGCTGCTGGACGGCTCCGGCAGACGGGGCTACCCCCGTGGGTCGAGAATCAAACTACCTATAGAGAATTCACTTCTCGACGCTCTCCACGCCCCGGGTAACGAAATTCACCAGGCGGTCGGGAACGTGGACGCACCGCTCCACCTGCCGGCCGGCGAGGTGACGGACGACCTCGGGCGCCCGCTCCGCCCGCCGGCGGGCATCGCCGTCGCCGAGTCCCGCGGGCACCGGCAACCGGGCCCGCACCCGCCCGTCGACCTGGACGACCAGGACGACGATCGCCGCCGCCCGTTCGTCGCCGGTGGAGGTGGGCCAGGGTCGGCTGTGGACCGAGTAGTCGCCCCCGGCCGCGGCCCACAGCTCCTCGGCGAGGTAGGGCGCCAACGGCGCCGCCAGCACGGCCAGCTCCGCGGCTTCGGCCGGCGACGCCCGCTTGGCCACCTCGCCCAGGGCGGTGACGGCATTGTTGAAGCGCATGCCCTCGATCGAAGTCGCCACCCGCGCCCCGGCCCTGGCCAGGGCCGGGGCCCCGGCGCCCGGGCCACCGGCCTCACCGTGGGCCAGCCGCCACAGCCGGGTGAACAGCCGCTCCACACCGGCGATGCCGGCATCGCTGAAATCGGCGGTGCCCGACCAGCGCCCGCTCGAGAGCAGGTGCACGCGCAGGACGTCGCCGCCGTGGTGGTCGACGTAGTCGTCGGGGTTGACCACGTTGCCCCGGCTCTTGCTCATCTTGGCGCCGTCCTTGGTGATCGTCCCGTGCAGGCGCAACCGGGGGAAGGGCTCGGCGAAGTCGACCAGACCCAGGTCGTGCAGGGCCATGGTCACGAAGCGGGCGTAGAGGTGGTGGCGGGCCACGTGCTCCGGCCCGCCGGCGTAGAGGTCGACGGGCACGGTGCGCGCCGGATCCCAGGCCACGTCGTGGCGATCGGCCGACGGGTGGCGCAGGAAGTACCACGACGAGTCGAAGAAGTTGTCGGAGACGTCGGTCTCCCGGCGGCCGGCGCCCCCGCAGGCTGGGCACTCGGTGTGTACGAACGACGCCACGCCGGCCAGGGGCGACGTGCCGGTCGGGCGAACGTCGGCCAGGTCGGCCAGGTCGGGGAGCAGGACGGGCAGCTGGTCGCCCGGCACGGCGACGGGACCGCAGGCCTCGCAGTGGACGATGGGGATCGGGGGGCCCCAGTAGCGCTGGCGGGAGATCAGCCAGTCGTGCAGGCCGGCCAGCCACCGGCGCTGGGTGTTCTTGGCCCGCTCCGGCCAGTCCAGCGCGTCGAGGCCGGCGGCCAGGCGGTCGCGGTACGCGGTGATGCGCAGGAACCACTGGCGCATGACCCGCTCTGTCACGGGCGTGGCGCACCGCTCGCAGCGCTCCTCCTCCACCTGCTCGTGGGCCAGCACGGTGGCGCACGAGGAGCACCACACCACGGGTGCCTCTGCCTGGTAGGCCAGGCCGGCGTCGAAGAGCTGCAGGAACACCCACTGTGTCCACCGGTAGTAGGACGGGTCGCTGGTCACCACGCCGGTCCAGTCCCACGCGCAGCCCACCCGGCTCAGCTGGCGGCGGTAGTTGGCGATGGTGCGCTCGGTCAACGCTGCGGGGTGCGCCCCCAGCTTCAGGGCGAAGTTCTCCGTGTGGATGCCGAAGGAGTCGAACCCCATGGGCTGGAACACCGCGCGGCCCCGCATTCGCTGGTAGCGCCCGACCACGTCGGCCCCGCAGTACGTCAGCACGTGGCCCACGTGCAGCCCCTCCGCCGACGGGTAGGGGAACTCGACCAGGTTGTAGAACATCGGCCCCGCCGGCCGAGCCGGCGGCTCACGCTCCCAGCGCTCCTGCCAGCGTGCCTCTAGCTGGGTGGGGTCATACGGCAGCCCGGCCACCGGAGTGGCCCCCGCCGGCTGCCCGCGCCGGCGCTCACGGCCCCACCACGCCCTGGCGGACCTCGGCCCGGGCCTGGATGCGCAGGACCTTGTTGACCGCGCTCAGGTAGGCCCGGGCCGAGGCCTCCACCACGTCGGTGGAGACGCCGCGCCCGGAGACGCGGACGCCGTCGGCTTCGAGCTGGACGATCACGTCGCCGAGGGCGTCGACGCCCCCGGTGACGGCGGAGACGTTGAACCCGGTGAGCGTGCCGTCCACGCCGGTGGCGGCCTTGATGGCCTTGCAGGCGGCGTCGATCATGCCGTCGCCCTCGCCGCTGGCCTCCATCTTCTCGCCGGCCCGCAGGACTACGACGGTGGCCCGGGGCACGCCGACGGTGCCCCCGCTGACCTCCAGCGACTCCAGGGAATATGTGTCCTCCAGCCGCTCGCCCATCTCCTCGGCGACGATGGCCTCCAGGTCGGCGTCGGTCAGCTCCACCTTGCGGTCGGCCAGCTCCTTGAACCGGTTGAAGGCCGCGTTGAGCATGTCGCCCGAGACGTGGATGCCCATCTTGGTCAAGGTGTCCGAGAACGCGTGGCGGCCGGAGTGCTTGCCCAGCACGATCTGGCTGCCCACCTGGCCCACCTCGCTGGCGTCGATGATCTCGTAGGTGCTGCGGTGGGCCAGCACGCCGTGCTGGTGGATGCCCGACTCGTGGGCGAAGGCGTTGCGACCCACGACCGCCTTGTTGTACTGGATCGGGTAGCCGGTCAGGCGGCTGACCAGGCGGCTGGTGCGGGCCAGCTCCTCGGTGCGCACGCCGGTGCTGAGGCCCGGGAACTGGTCGGCGCGGATCTTCACGGCCATGACCACCTCCTCGAGGGCGGCGTTGCCGGCCCGCTCCCCCAGGCCGTTCACGCACACCTCGATCTGGCGGGCGCCGGCCTGCACGCCGGCCAGGGAGTTCGCCGTGGCCAGGCCGAGGTCGTTGTGGCAGTGGACCGACGTGACGTAGTCGCCCTTGACCTCACGCCGGACGTACTGGATCAGCGCCCCGAAGTCCCACGGGATGCCGTAGCCGACAGTGTCAGGGATGTTCAGCGTGGTCGCCCCGTTGTCCACCGCGGCCTGCAGCACCTCCAGCATGAACTCCAGCGGTGTGCGCGTGGCGTCCTGGGGGCTGAACTCCACGTCGGTCGTGTGCTCGGCGGCCCGGGCCACGCCGCTACGAGTGGCGGCCAGCACCTGGGCCTGGTCCATCTTCAGCATGTGCTCCATGTGCTGCGGGCTGGTGGAGATGAACACGTGGATCCGAGCGCGCTCGGCGTCGCGCAGCGCGTCCCAGCAGCGGTCGACGTCGGCCACCTGGGTGCGGGACAGGCCGGCGATGGCCGGGCCCTGGACGGTGCGGGCGATGGTGCGCACGGCCTCGAAGTCGCCCTGGCTGGCCACGGGGAACCCGGCCTCGATGTAGTCGACCCCGAGACGGGCCAGCTGCTCGGCGATCTCCAGCTTCTCGGCCGCGTCGAGGGAGATGCCCGGCGACTGCTCGCCGTCGCGGAGCGTGGTGTCGAAGATGACCAGGTGCTGGGGGTCGGGGTTCATGTGCGCTGCCTTTCAGGTGGACAGTCTTCTGGAAAAGAAAAAACCTCCCGGCCCGAAGGCTGAGAGGCGTTGGCGAGCACCGGAAGGCGCCCGCCGCTAGGTAAGGAGGAGGCTGGTGAAGCTGCGCGCGGTGGTGGCCGAGACGGACATCTCCCGTCGAGGATGACATTTGCGCTCCAGACCGTCAAGTAGGGTCGAACGCACATGATCAGGAAGACGTTCCGCTTCGGGATCCGTTTCGGGCTGCTCATCGGGCTCGGGACGGCGGTGTTCAAGCTGATCCAGGGCCGGCGGTCGTCGGACCTCGGGCGGCCCTCCACCGACTGGGCGCCGCCCCCGGCGCCGGCGACCAACCCCAACCTCCCGAAGGCACCGCCCGACCCCGAGCTGGTCAAGCCGGCGATGCTCGAGGAGCTCATCGAGAAGAAGGCGGCCGAGCGGATCACGTCGCCCGACCCGACGCCGGCTCCGCCGGCCGAGGCGGCCGCGCCGACCAAGAAGGCGGCGAAGAAGACGCCGGCCAAGAAGGCCGCCGCCCCGCCGGCCGAGGGTGCGGTGAAGAAGGTCACGCCCAAGAAGGCGCCGGCCAAGAAGGCGCCTGCGGCGGAGAAGGCGCCTGCGGCGGAGAAGACGCCCGTCGCCAAGAAGGTCGCCCCGGCGAAGAAGGCGGCGAAGAAGCAGACCGAGTAGCGGCTCCGCCGCTACTCACAACAGACCGAGTAGCGGCTCCGCCGCTACTCACAAGGGCGCAGTGCCGCCCTTCGGTGGCCGTCTCTGTCTGTTCCGGCGGACCAAGCCTCGCTCGGCTCGCACGGTCCGCCGGCGCTTACCCCTGGTCGACGGTCGCCACGTGGAGGATGCCGTCGGCGGCCCGCAGCTCGCCCATCACGTCGGCGGGCAGGGGCTGGTCGGTGGACAGCACCATGAGAGCGGCGACGCCGGACGGCGAGCGACCGACGTCCATGTCGGAGATGTTGATCCCGGCCTTGCCGAGGGTGACTCCGACGAGGCCGATCATGCCCGGGCGGTCGTCGTTGCGGACCACGACCATGTGGCGGGCCGGCGGGATGTCGACGGTGTGGTCGTCGACCATCACCAGCCGGGCCTCGTCGCGTAGGCCGAAGAGGCTTCCGGCCAGCGAGTGCCCGTCGCCCCGGAGGGTGATGAGGTTGACGTAGTCGTGGGCCGCCGCCGTGCGCGACTCCTGCACCTCGATCCCCCGGGCCTCGGCCAGCTGGGGCGCGTTCACGTAGGACACCGAGGAGCTGCCGTCGGCGCCCAGCACGCCCTTGAGCACGGCCAGGGTCAGGATGCGGGTGTCGTAGTCGGCCAGCTGGCCCTGGTAGTCGACGGCCAGCGACTTGGGCTCGCTCTCGCCCAGTGACGCCCAGATGCGCCCGAGCCGCTCGGCGAGCGGAAGGAAGGGCCGCACCGCCTCGGCCGCCTCGCTGGCGTCGATGTTCACTGCGTAGGGCACGAACTCGCCGGCCAGCGCCAGCGCGACCTGCTCGCCGATCGTCTCCCCGGCCTTGTCCTGCGCCTCGACGGTGCTGGCGCCCAGATGGGGCGTGACGACGACTGAGGGCAATGCGAAGAGAGGCGACTCGGTGGTCGGCTCCTTGGCGAACACGTCGATGGCCGCGCCGGCGATGCGGCCCTCGGCGATGGCCGTGGCCAAGGCGGCCTCGTCGATGATCCCGCCTCGGGCGACGTTGACGATGCGCAGGGTGGGTTTGGCGTGGGCGAGCAGCTCGTCGCCGACGAGGCCCATGCTGTCGGGCGACTTGAGCAGGTGGATGCTGATGAAGTCGGCCTGACGCACGACCTCGTCGAGCTCGAGGAGCTCCACGCCCAGCTTGCGGGCCCGCTCCGGTGACATCCAGGGGTCCCACGCCACGAGGCGCATGCCGAAGGCGTAGGCCCGTTGGGCCACGAGGGTGCCGATGCGCCCGAGCCCGAGCAGACCGAGCGTCTTGCCGTGGATCTCGACGCCGGTCCACTTCGAACGCTGCCACAAGCCGTGCTTCAGGGCGGCGTCGGCCTGAGGCACGTTGCGGGCGGAGGACAGCAGGAGGGCCATGGTGTGCTCGGCGGCGGTCACGATGTTCGACAGGGGGGCGTTGCACACCATGACGCCCCGCCGGGTGGCCGCAGCCACGTCGACGTTGTCGAGCCCGACGCCGGCCCGGCCGACCACGACGAGGTCGCTCCCGGCGGCCAGCACCTCGGCGGTGACCTGGGTCTCGGAGCGGATGATCAGAGCTGCGGCACCCGGAAGGACCTCGAGCAGCTCGGCCGGCGAGAGCCCGAGGCGGACGTCGACGTCATGACCTTCGTCACGCAGGCGCGCCAGCCCTCGCTCAGCGAGCTCTTCGGTGATCAATACCCTGGCCATATCGGCCCATGGTCGCACACAGGTCTGCGCGACCAGCATCTACTCCTGGCTCGGATGCTCCTCCTCGACCCACGGCCGATAGATGGCCTGGCCGTCGCGGGGACTGCCGTTGAGACGGATCTCGTAACGCTGAGGACCCTCCGGCTCCCCGGGCGCCTCCTGCTCGATGGCGATCGTGTCCCGCTTCTTCTCCGGGTCGAAGATGTCGCGCAGGCCGAGGGCGATCCCGGTGAGCAGGGCGCCGGTGGCCGTCCGGGCCTTCTTGGCCGGCGGACGGGGCAGCGGGGCGGTGGCCGGTTTGAAGGCGAACAGGTCGTCTTGCCCGTAGAAGTCCTCGAGCGGCTCCTCAGGAGACGGATCGGCGGGCTGCTCCGCTCCCTGGTCCTGCCGCTCGTCCATCCCCGCCAGATTACGCCAGCAGGGTCGCCAACCGGTCCAGGCCTTCGACCAGTGCCTCGTCGGCCAGGGCGTAGGAGAGCCGGGCGTAGCCCGGGGCGCCGAAGGCCTCCCCGGCGACGATCGCCACCTTGGCCTGCTCGAGCGCGATCTCGGCCAGCTCCAGCGTGGAGGTGGCCGTGCGCCCGCCGGCCAACGGCCGGCCGAGCACGCCGCCCAAGTTGGGGAAGGCGTAGAACGCCCCCTCGGGCTCCAAGCACTCCACACCGGGCATGGCCGACAGCACCTCGAACATCCGCCGGCGGCGCCGGTCGAAGGCGGCGCGCATCTCGACCACGCACGCCTGGTCGCCGGTGAGGGCGGCGACAGCGGCCCGCTGGGAGACGTTGGCCACGTTCGACGTGGCGTGGGACTGCAGGTTGACGGCGCCCTTGACGACGTCGGTGGGGCCGATCATCCACCCGACCCGCCAGCCCGTCATGGCGTAGCTCTTGGCCACGCCGTTGATCACGATGGTGCGGTCGGACAGCTCGGGGACCAGCGCCGGCATCGAGGAGAAGGCGTGGTCGCCGTAGACGAGGTGCTCGTAGATCTCGTCGGTGACGACCCACAGGCCGCGCGCGGCCGCCCACCGTCCCACCTCGGCGGTCTGCTCGGCCGTATAGACCGCACCCGTCGGGTTCGAGGGCGACACGAACAGCAGCACCTTGGTCCGGTCCGTGCATGCCGCTTCCAGGGCGTCGACGGTGGCCCGGAAGCCGGTGGACTCGTCGGTGGCCACGGCGACGTCGACGCCGCCGGCGAGGCGGATCGCTTCGGGGTAGGTGACCCAGTAGGGCGCCGGCACCAAGACCTCGTCGCCAGGGTCGAGGAGGGCGGCGAAGGAGTTGTAGACCGCCTGCTTGGCCCCGTTCGTGATCACGACCTGCGAGGCCGCCACCTCGTAGCCGGAGTCCTTGGCCGTCTTGACCGCCACCGCCTCCCGCAGTTCCGCCAGACCCGCAGCCGGCGTGTACCGGTGGTTCTTGGCCTGCGGAGCGGCCTCGACGGCGGCGGCCACGATGTGGGCCGGCGTGGGGAAGTCCGGCTCGCCGGCACCGAAGCCGACGACGTCGTGGCCGGCGGCGACGAGAGCCTTGGCCCTGGCGTCCACGGCCAGGGTCGCCGACTCCTCGATGGCGGCGATCCGGCGTGACAGGCGGGGGAACCTGGAATCGGAGGTCTCGGGCACAGGTGCGATAGTTGCACGCAATGAACCCCTCCTCTCCAGATATCGAGCTCCCTCCCGACCTGCGCCCCGCCGACGGGCGGTTCGGCAGCGGTCCCTCGAAGGTCCGCACCGAGTCGGTCTCCGCCCTGGTGGCGACTGGTGACACCTACCTCGGCACCAGTCACCGCCAGTCCCCCGTCCGGTCGGTGGTCGGCCGCCTTCGCACCGGAATGACGGAGCTGTTCGCGCTCCCGGACGGCTACGAGGTCGCGTTCGGCAACGGCGGGGCCGCCTATTTCTGGGACACCGCCGTCTTCTCCCTCATCGAGCGGCGCAGCCAGCACCTCACCTTCGGCAACTTCTCGGAGTCCTTTGCGGGCATGGTGGCCAACGCCCCCCACCTCGACGCCCCCGACATCATCGAGTCGCCCGCCGGCACCCACCCCACCGCCAAGCCGAATCCCGACGTCGACGCCTACGCGCTGACGCACAACGAGACCTCGACCGGCGTGGCCATGGAGCTCCTCCGGCCGGCGCCGGCGGAAGAGGGGCTGGTGCTCGTCGACGCCACGTCCGCGGCCGGCGGCATGCGAGTCGACCCCGGCGAGTTCGACGTGTACTTCTTCTCGCCCCAGAAGTGCTTCGGTGCCGACGGCGGTCTGTGGATCGCCGTCTGCTCGCCTGCCGCGCTCGCCCGCGTGGACAAGATCAAAGCCACCGGCCGGTGGATCCCCGAGTCGCTCAGCCTGGCCACCGCCATCGAGAACGCCAAGCTGAACCAGACGTACAACACCCCGGGACTGGCCACCCTCTTCCTCATGGCCGACCAGACCGACTGGATCCTGGGCAACGGGGGGCTGGAGTGGGCCGCCACCCGTTGCGAGACGTCCAGCAACATCCTCTACGGGTGGGCCGAGAAGTCCGACTACGCCACGCCGTTCGTCGCCGACCACGCCGACCGCAGCCCCGTGGTCGCCACCATCGACTTCGACGAGTCCATCGACGCCAAGGCGGTCAACAAGGTTCTCCGGGCCAACGGCATCGTCGACACCGAGCCCTACCGCCGCCTTGGGCGCAACCAACTCCGGGTGGCGGTGTACCCGAACGTCGACCCCGACGACGTCACCGTCCTGACCGGCGCCATCGACCACGTGGTCTCCGCGCTTTCCTGACCGGCCTCACCACCCAACCGAGAGGATTGGATCACGAAGGAGCGTCGTGGACGAGGTCCTCGGCCGCCTCGTTCGACCCGGTGAGCAAGTAGCCGAGGCACATCAGCACCGGGTAGTGGGCGCGGTACAGCGCCTCGAAGTCTGTGCTCGCGGTCGTCGCCCCCACACCTTCTACACGCACGAACCGCTGATTCTGTTGCAAGACTCGTGGCCATGGACCGGGCCACCGTCGACGTCTACGAGCGGCGGGCCCAGGAATGGGCCGCGAAGCGGAGCCCGGTGCACCGTGAACGGGCCGTGCAACTGGCCGGGCGCTGCCTCGCCGGCTACACGGTGGCCGACCTGGGTTGCGGTCCCGGCCACTATCTCGCCGACCTGGCGAGAGCCGGGCCCGTGGTGGCCGTCGACGCGGCGGCCGGGATGCTCGCTCTCGCTCGCCGCTGCGAGGCACGGCTGGTGCAGGCCGACATCGAGACGCTTCCCTTCCGCGACCGCAGCCTCGGTGGCGTGTGGGCCTCGAACTCCTACCTGCACGTGCCCCGCACCCGGCTCCCCCTGGCGCTGGCCCGGCTGCACTGGGCCATGGAGGTCGGCGCCCCGCTGACCATCTCGGGGCTGGCCGGCGAGGGTGAGGGCGAACGCTGGCCGAACGACGACTTCCCCGGCCGCTTCTACGCCCTCTGGCAGCCGGATGAGCTGACGGGGCTGCTCACCGGCGCGGGCTTCGACGTCGAGGAGATCGAGACCGCCGGCGACCGCGTGTGGGCGCGGGCCCGGCGGGCCCGGACGCTGCCCGACACGGTCGGTGCCGGCATGCGGGTGCTCGTCTGTGGCCTCAACCCGAGCGTGGTCGCCGCCGACGCCGGCTTTGGCTTCGCCGGACCGAGCAACCGGTTCTGGCGGGCGGCGGTGACCGCCGGCCTGGTGACGCAACCCCGCGACCCGCTCGCCTGCCTGGTCCACGACCGGGTCGGGATGACCGACATGGTCAAGCGGGCCACGCCCAACGCCTCGGTGCTGCGCCCCGAGGAGTACCAGGCCGGTGCCGAGCGTGTCGGCCGGCTGGTCGATTGGCTGCAGCCCGGCCTCGTCCTGTTCGTGGGCCTGGCCGGGTGGCGGACGGCGGTCGACGCCAAGGCGACAGCCGGCCTCCAGGCCCGACCGTTCGCCGGGGTAGCCGCCTACGTGATGCCCTCCACCAGCGGCCTCAACGCCCGCAGCCGGCCCGCCGACCTGGCCGCCCACATGGCCGACGCACTGACCGCCCTGCCGCCCGCCTAACGTCGCTGTCACATGTCCGATGCACCCCCCGTCGAGGAGCGGCCCACGCCGTCCCGGCGAACCCTCATCCTGCTGGTGGCGCCCATCATCGTGATCATGACGATGGGCCTCATCGCCAGCGCCTTCACGCCGACGCTGGCGACAAAGCACCCGCTGCTGATGATCGCCCTCGACGCTCGTAACCGGTTCCTGGTGCTGGCCCGCGACGTCGACCTCGTCCCATTCGTGGTCGTCGCCGTGCTGCGACGGTCCTTCAGCGACCCGCTGTTCTACCTACTGGGGCGCTTCTACGGCGAGAACGCGCTGCGCTGGCTGCAGAAGAAGGGTGGCGCCGGCGATCTCGTGCCCTTCACCGAGAAGCTGTTCAAGAAGGCCGGCTACCCCATGGTCTTCGCCTTTCCGGGAGCGATCGTCTGCGCCCTGGCCGGTCAGACCGGCATGTCGCCCGTCGGGTTCATGGTCACCAACCTGGCCGGCACCCTGACCGCCGTCATCCTGGTGCGCCGGTTCAGCTCCACCATCGCCAGCCCCGTGGAAGGGCTGCTCGAGTTCTTCAGCCGCAACCTGGTGGCCACCACCGCGGTGAGCATCGCCCTGGTGGTGCTGTCCGTCGTCCTGAATCGCATGCAGGGCAAGTTCGACGTCGACCTCGACGAGCTCGAGGGAAAGTCGGCGTCAGATGTCGAGAAGGGCGTCGAGGCCGACGGTGACCCCAGGGTGCGAGGCCACCGCCTTCACGGCAAGCACGACACCGGGCATGAATGAGTTCCGGTCATAGGAGTCGTGGCGGATCGACAGGCTCTGGCCCATGGTCCCGAGGAGCACCTCCTGGTGGGCCACCAAGCCGCGGAGGCGCACGGAGTGAATGCGAATGCCGCTCGCCCCTTCGCCGCCCCGGGCGCCCTCGACGACGTGCTCGGTCGTGGGGTCGGCCGCCCAATCCGATGACCGCGCCCCCATGCGCTCCGCGGTGTGCACCGCCGTGCCCGAAGGGGCGTCTACCTTCTCGTCGTGGTGCAGCTCGATGATCTCTGCAGTCTCGAAGTAGGGCGCGGCCAGCTCGGCGAAGCGGATCATCAGCACCGCCCCTATGGCGAAGTTCGGGGCGATGAAACAGTTGCTCCGGGTGAACCGGGTGCCCAGCTCGTCGTAGTCGGCCGGCGTGAATCCCGACGTTCCGACCACGGCATGCACGCCGTTCGCCGCGCACCACGCCAGGTTGGCCCGGGCCGCGTCGATGTGGGTGAAGTCGACGGCGACCTGGGCTTCGGCCCGAGCGAGCGAATCCACGTCGGGCGACACCTGCAGGCCCCGGATATCGGCGCCGGTGACGCCCCGCAGATCGATGCCCGCGTGGAGGGGATCCACCGCGGCGACCAGCTGCAACTCCGGGTCGGCGACCACGGCGCGGCACACGGTGGATCCCATACGCCCGCCGGCGCCGAACACCCCGACTCGAATCATCGCTTGCACATTCTCACGAAGCCGTACCTAGCGGCCAGGGTGCCATCCCTCGGGGGCCAGCTCGAAGCCCTCGAAGGCGAACGCGGGCGCCACCGTGCAGCCGACGAGTGACCATTCCCCTCGCGGCCGCGCCGCCTGCCACGTGCCGGCGGGCACGACGACCTGGGGCCGGTGGCCGGCGGCCAGGTCCGTACCGACGACGTGGTGCGCCGCGTCACGCCCGTCGGCGGACATGGCCAGGCCCAGGGGGGCGCCGGCGTAGAAGTGCCAGATCTCGGTGGCGTCGATGCGGTGCCAGTGCGACCGCTCCCCCGCCTTGAGCAGGTAGTAGATCGCCGTGGACCCCTCGTCGCGCCACGTCTCGGTGTACCAGCCACCCTCGGGATGCGGTTCCAGGCCCAGGACGGCGATCACCTCGTCGGCATCGTCGGCATCAGTCATGCGGCCAGTATCGTCCTGGCCACATGAGACGGCAGGAGCCGAAGACCGACCAACCGCTGCTCGTCGACGAGCTCCGCGAGCGGCTCGACCGCTTCCGGATCCTCTACGACCGTGACGACGCGGCAACCGACGCGCTGCTCGCCGAGCTCGGCGGCCAGGGTAAGGTCGAGGCCGAGATGCTGCGGGAGCTGGCCGCCACCCGCGTCCTGCGGAGCCCCGACCGCGTGCCCGACGCCCATGGGGTGGCCATGCACGCCCTGGAGGTGCTGTCCCGCAACGGGAGCCGGCCTCCCAGCCAGCTCCGCCCGCTCGGCCCCCTCACCCGCATCGCCCGCTACCTCGTCCAGCAGGTGATCCGCTACGTCGTCCGCCGCCACCAGCACCAGGTGGTGGAATCGCTACGCGACCTGTACTGCGGTCGCCTCGGCTGGGTCCCCCCAGGTGATCCCGCCCGGTCGATGCTGCTGCGGGCGCGGCTCGACGTCGAGCGGGCGGCGCCGGCCTACAAGAAGAACACCATCGGCATCCCCGCCTTCCTCCTGGGTGGCGCCGTCGTGTCGTCGCTGACCCAGGCCGTGCAGCGGGGCGTCAGCGCCGCCGCCGGGTCGCGGTCCGGCGCCGCCATGGCGCTGGTGACGGCCTTCGTCCTCGTCGGTGCCTCGTCGTGGGTGATCCTTCAGGGCGCGGCCATCGCCCGGCGCCGTATCAGGCTGACCCTCGACCGGCCTCTCGCCGCCCTCTGGGAGACGATCGGTGCGTGCGGGCGGCCGCCGCGGGACAGCTCCAGTCTGATGGCCGCCATCGCCATCGCCCTCACCGTCGCCGGCTGGCTTCTCATCCCCCTCGGGCTGATCCTGGAGCTCACCCTGTTCTGACCGCGTTTCGGCTTGGAACACCGCCACGGTGTTCGAAAGCCCGAAGAACGTCTCCTACGCCACCCGCGCCGCGAAGTCGTCTTCGCTGAACGGCCCCACGACGGCCAGCACCCGCTCGTTGGCGAGGATGCGGTCGGCCACCCGCCGGAGGTCGTCGTGGGTGACGGCTTCGGTGCGGGCCACGACCTCGTCATAGCTCAGGACCTCACCGTGAACGAGCTGGCCCCGCCCGATGCGGTTCATGCGGCCGGCTGAGTCCTCCAGCGACAGGGCCAGGCTGCCCTTGATGTGGCCCTTGGCCACGGCCAGCTCCCGGTCGCTGATCGGCCCGGTGGCCAGCTTGTCCAGCTCGTCGTCGATCAGGGCCAGGACCTCCTGCGCCCGGGACGGGGCGGTCCCGGCGTAGATGGCCAGCGCGCCGCTCTCGAGGTAGGCGGCCCGGTAGGAGAAGACGGAGTACACGAGGCCCCGCTTCTCGCGGATCTCCTGGAACAGCCGGCTCGACATGCCCCCGCCGAGGATCTGGTTGAGGACGGACAGGGTGAAGCGGTCGTCGTCGTGGCGGTCGAGCGACCGCATGCCGACGACCAGATGGGCCTGCTCGGTGCTGCGACGGTGGACGATCAGCGGACGCACCGGCGCCAGGGCCGGCCGCTCGCGGGCCGGCGCCAGGCCGGGCTGGGCGACACAGCGCCGCTGGACGCCGGCGACCAGGCTGTGGTGGTCGAGGTTGCCGGTGGCCGCCACCACGATGCTCGGCGGCTTGTAGCGGGTGGTGAAGTAGTTGGCGATCTGATCGCGCGTCATGGCCGTGATCGTCGACCGCTCGCCGAGCACCTCCCGGCCGAGCGGGTGGCCCGGGTACAGCGCCTCGTGGAGCAGCTCGTGGACGAGGTCGGACGGCTCGTCCTCGTGCATGTTGATCTCTTCGAGGATGACCTGGCGCTCGGCGTCGATCTCCTCGGGCCGGAACGCCGGGGCCCACATGATGTCGGAGAGGATGTCGAGGCCGAGCTCGAGGTCCTCGTCGATCAAGCGGGTGTAGAAGGCCGTGTACTCCTTGGTGGTGAAGGCGTTCATGTCGCCCCCGACCGCCTCGATGTCCTCGGCGATGGAGTGGGCACTGCGTTCCTCGGTGCCCTTGAACAACAGGTGCTCCAGGAAGTGCGAGGCCCCGGCTTCCGCCGGGGTCTCGTCACGGCTGCCGGCGTCGACCCAGAAGCCGATGGTCACCGAGTGCGCGTCAGGCATCGCCTCGGTGACCACCTGCATTCCGTTGTCGAGCGTGTCGGCCCGGATCCCTGGGTTCCTCGGTGAAGCAGTTGCCACTCAGCGGCGCCGGCGGTCGCGGTTGCGGCGGGGGGCGTCACCCTGGCCGCCCTCCGGGCGGCCAGCCGCGAGATCGGCCGGGCCGAGGTCGCCGAACTTCTCCTTGGCCTGGGCCTCGAACTGGGCTTCGAAGGACACGAACTCCCGACCCTCGCCTGCGCCAGTGGACGCCGACGAGGCGTCCACCGACCGGTCGGCCGAAGGCCTTGACCGGTCGGAACCAGAGGACTGCCGGGCCGGAGGCCCGTCGGAGCCGTTGCCTTCCGTGACGCCGGAGGCGTCACTGTCCCCGACAGGGGACAGTGCGACCTTGCCCTGCGGATCAATATCGTCCACGCGGACCTGAATGTCGCTGCCAAGCGACAGTACGTCCTCCACCCGCTCGACCCGCTTGCCGCGGCCGAGCTTGGAGATGTGAAGCAGACCGTCACGACCGGGAAGGATGTTCACGAAGGCGCCGAACTTGGTGATGTTGACCACCTTGCCGGTGTAGACGTCCCCCACGTTCGCCCGCGGCGGGTCGAGGATCTGCTCGATCCGCTTCTGCGCCTCGCTCACCGCGGCGCCGTCCTTGGAGCCGATGGTGACGGTGCCGATCACGCCGTTGTCGTCGACGTTGACGTCGGCACCGGTCTCCTGCTGGATGGTGTTGATCACCTTGCCCTTGGGGCCGATCACCTCGCCGATCTTGTCCATGGGGATCTCGAAGCTGATGATCTTCGGGGCCGTCTCGCGCACCTCGGAACGGGGCTCGGCGATGGCGGCGTTCATGACCTCGAGGACCTGCAGGCGGGCGTCGCGGGCCTGGGTGAGGGCCGCAGCCAGCACGTCGGCGGGGATGCCGGCGATCTTGGTGTCGAGCTGGAGGGCGGTCACGAACTCCGCCGTGCCGGCCACCTTGAAGTCCATGTCTCCGAACGCGTCCTCGGCGCCCAGGATGTCGGTGAGGGTGGTGTACTTGCCCTCGGCGAAGACCAGGCCCATGGCGATGCCGGCGACGGGCGCCTTGACGGGCACGCCGGCGTCCATCAGCGACAGGGTCGAGCCGCAGACCGACGCCATCGACGTCGAGCCGTTGGACGACATGCAGTCGGACACGGTCCGCAACGTGTAGGGGAACTCCTCGACCGGCGGGACGACAGGCAGGAGAGCCCGCTCGGCCAGAAGGCCGTGACCGATCTCCCGGCGCTTGGGACCACGCATGAACCCGGTCTCGCCGGTGGCGAACGGGGCCATGTTGTAGTGGTGCATGTAGCGCTTGGTGTCGTCGATGCCGATGGTGTCGAGCATCTGCTCCATGCGGGGCATGCCCAGGGTGGCGACGGTGAGGACCTGCGTCTCACCCCGCTGGAACAGGCCGGAGCCGTGGGCGGTGGGGATGAGGCCGACTTCGGCGGAAAGGGGGCGGATGTCGGTGGGGCCACGGCCGTCGATGCGGGCGCCCTCTTCGACGATGCGCCGGCGCACGATCTTCTTCTGCAGCGACCGGACCGCGGCCTTGATCTGCTTGTCGGCACCCTCGAACTCGCCGGCCAGCTGGGCGATGATCGCCGCCGTGGCCTCGTCGGTGGCTGCGTTGCGCTCGGCCTTCGACAGGATCGTCGACGCCTCAGTGACCGGGCCGGTGCCGACCTCGGCTACCCGGTTCATGATCTCGTCGGTGTAGTCGACCTGGGTCTCGAAGGAGATCGGGTCCTTGGCGCCGAACTTGGCCACCAGCTCGTTCTGGAGGTCGATGGACCCCTTGATGGGGCCCTTGGCCGCCTCGAGGCCGGCGGCGATGACCTCCTCGGTCACCTTGGGCGCGCCCTGCTGGTAGTAGGACCAGGCGTCCTCGGTGCCGCCGGCCTCCACCATCATGATGGCGACGTCGCCGTCGTCCAGGGCCCGGCCGGCGACCACCAGCTCGAAGGTGGACTCGTCGCCCTCTTGGTAGGTGGGGTGGGGCACCCAGCCGCCGTCGGTGGTGTACGCCATGCGCACCGCGCCGATGGGGCCCTCGAACGGGATACCCGAGAGCATCAGGGCCGCAGAGGCGCCGTTGATGGCCAGGACGTCGTGGGGGTTCTCCTGGTCGGCGCCCAGGACGGTGGCCACGACGTGGACCTCGTTGCGGAAGCCGTCGGGGAACGACGGCCGCAACGGCCGGTCGATGAGGCGGCAGGTCAGGATGGCCTGGTCGGTGGCCCGGCCTTCCCGGCGGAAGAACGAGCCGGGGATCTTGCCCGCCGCGTACATCCGCTCCTCGACGTCGACGGTGAGGGGGAAGAAGTCCACTCCCTCACGGACGCCCTTGGAGGCGCACGCCGTCACCAGGACGACGGTGTCACCGATGCGGGCCACGACCGAGCCGTTGGCCAGCTGGGCCAGCTTGCCGGCCTCGAACGAGAGGGTCTTCTCGGTGCCGGAAATAGCACTTGCTACGGAAACGGGTTCCGTCATGTGTGTGTTGCTCCTTTGTCTGTCAGACAGAGGTAGCGACGGTCAGTTCCCAGTTGTCAGCCACTCGGATATCGACTCCGAGGAGTTGGCGACTGGCAGCTGACTCTTGCGCCACTCTGCCTGGTGGTATGGAACGAGCGGCCCGCAGGCCGCTCGACGACTGTGATGTTACCGGCGGAGCCCCAGGCGGGCGATGAGGGCCCGGTAGCGCTCGACGTCGTTCTTGCGGACGTAGTCGAGCAGGCGCCGCCGGCGACCGACGAGCATGAGCAGGCCTCGCCGGCTGTGGTGGTCCTTCTTGTGCATCTTCAGATGCTCGGTGAGGTGGTTGATGCGCTCGGTGAGGATTGCGATCTGCACCTCGGGCGAACCCGTGTCAGTCTCGTGGAGGCGGTACTCGCCGATCGTGGCTGCTTTGCCGTTAACTGCATTGTCGGGCATTGCTGAAGCGCTACCTCTTGGGATGGAATGAACAGCGGACGCGCCTCAGCGGTCGCAAAGGCGCTGGGACGATGGTACCAGCCCGGTACGGTCGGACCGTGTCCGAGGGTTGGCTGGTCGTCAGCCGCAGCTGCCGCATCCCGCTCGAGGAGCTGGAGTGGCGGTTCAGCGCGTCCGGCGGCCCGGGTGGTCAGCACGCCAACACCTCCAACACCAAGGCCGAGGTCCGCTTCGACGTGGAGCACTCGCCGTCGCTGGGCCCCCGTCAGCGGGCCCGGCTGCTGGAACGGGTCGGGCCGCTGGTCCGGGTGGTGGCGTCCGACGAGCGGTCGCAGACTCGCAACCGCGAGCTGGCCATCCGGCGCCTGGCCACCCGCCTGGCCGAAGGCCTGCGGGTGGAGACACCGCGGGTGGCGACCCGGCCTCGGCCGGCGGCCAAGCGGAAGCGGGTCGACGAGAAGCGCCGGCGGGGCGAGACCAAGCGCCTGCGGGCCAGGCCGACGCAGGACTAGTCCGAGAGCGCTGCCTCAAGGGCAGCTCGGTGCTCCGCCAGCCACTCCAGCTCGATGCGCCTGTAGTGCTGCTCGCCGCGGTCGAAGAAGATCCGGAACGGAGAGACGCCACGTCGCCCCAGGTCCAGGGTCTCGTCCAGCTCGTCCCGCAGGAACGCCTCGATGGAGTCGACCACGGCAAACCGGTGCTCGATGCCGTAGGCGTCGCAGAACAGGCGCAGGCGGGCGACGCGGTCGGGCGGCCGTGGGCACCCGGGACGGGGCCAATAGCGGTCAGGGCGGATGGCGATGAAGCCGATGGCTGCGGACACGACGTCGAAGTCGGGCTCGGCCGGCCCGGCCAGATCCCAGTCGATGAACCCGTACGGCACGCCGCCGGAGTACACGGTATTGACGGGGCACAGGTCGCCGTGGACGACCTGTCCGCTCGGGTGCCGCCGGCCCAGCGGGGGATGGCGCCAGACCGCGCCGGCCGGCGCGACGTAGTCGGCCAAGGCGTCGTGAAGCTCCCTGACGAGCCGGCCGACCGCGATCAGGGCGTCGTCCGACCAGTTGGGCTCCGGGTCGCTCGGCAGGTAGGTGAGGACCTCACGGCCCTTCTCGTCGAACCCGAGCACGCGCGGCGCGCCTGAGAACCCGACCGACTCGAGATGACGAAGAACGCTGTGGACCGCCGGCGTCCACCGCCCGACCGGCCGGCGGACGGTGTCTCCCACCCGCACCACCCCGGCCGTCATGCTCCCGCCCGCCAGCGGGACCTCCTCGGCCATCAGTACCCGAGACGGTCCAGGGACTTGGGCTGGCGCTGCCAGTCGGCGTCGACCTTCACCACCAGCTCGATGAAGGCGCCTTCGCGCAGCTGCGCCCGCACGGCCTGGCCCACCTGCTTGAGGACCGAGCCGCCCTTGCCGATGACGATGCCCTTCTGGGAATCGCGCTCGACGACGATCTCCACCCGGATGCGAGGCCATTCGTACTCCGTGACCCGGCAGGCGATGGAGTGCGGCAGCTCCTCGCGCACCACGGTGAGCAGCTGCTCGCGCACCAGCTCGGCCACCCACACGTCGTCGGGCAGGTCGGTGACCATCTCCTCGGGGTAGTACTGCGGCCCCTCCGGCAGCCGGGTCACGATGGCCTCGACCAGCTCGTCGACGCCCTCGCCGGTGCGGGCCGACACCGGGAAGTACTCCGAGAGGTCGAACTGCGCGGCACGGGTCAGCTGCAACAGCACCTCGTCGCGGTTGGCCACGTCGACCTTGTTGACCACGCAGATGGCATCCTTCGGGATGCGGCCGGCGACGAAGCGGTCGCCCTTGCCGATCGGGGCCGTGGCGTCGATGACCAGGCACACCACGTCGACGCCGGAAGAAGCCGCCTCGGCGGTGGCGTTCAGCCGCTCGCCCATGGTGGTGCGGGGCTTGTGGATGCCCGGGGTGTCGACGAAGACGACCTGGGCATCGGGCCGGGTGAGAACACCCCTTATCTCGGTGCGGGTGGTCTGCGGCGACGCGGCCACGATGCTCACCTTCTCCCCCAGGATGGCGTTCAGCAGCGTCGACTTCCCGACATTGGGGCGGCCGACGAGGGTGGCGAAGCCGCTCTTCACTCCCGGTCCGAAACGGGTTCGAGCTTGCTGATGCGCACGCGCCCGATGCGCCGGCCCTGGACCCTCTCGGCCCGCAGGCGCCGGCCGTCGTAGTCCACCGTCTCACCCTCGGAGGGCACGTGCCCCAGCAGGTAGTAGACGAGGCCGCCGACGGTGTCGTAGTCGCCCTCGGGGAACTCGGCTGCCAGCAGATCGTTCAGCTCGTCGATGGGCATGCGAGCGTTGACCCGCACGTCGCCGCCGGGCAACGGTTCGATGGGGGGCTCCTCGACGTCGTACTCGTCGACGATCTCGCCGACCAGCTCCTCGATGAGGTCCTCCAGGGTCACCAGGCCGGCGGTGCCCCCGTGCTCGTCGACGACGATCGCCATGTGGGACTTCTGCTTCTGCATCTCCGGGAGCAGCTCGGCCACCCGCTTGGTCTCGGGGACGAAGTTGGCTTTGCGCACGAGCTCGCGCACCTGGACGTCGCCGCGCTCGTCTCGTATCGCCCGCATCAAGTCCTTGGCGTAGAGGAGGCCGAGGATGTCGTCGATGCCCTGTTCGTAGACGGGGATGCGGCTGAAGCCGGCCGCCATCACCACCTCCATGGCGTCGTTGACGGTGGCCCGGGCCTCGATGGCCACCATGTCGGGGCGGGGGATCATGACCTCGCGCACGACGGTGTCGCCGAACTCGATGATCGAGTGGATGAGCTGACGTTCCTCGCGCTCGATGACGTCTTCTTCGACGGCGACGTCGGCCAGGGCCAGCAGCTCCTGCTCGGAGACGTACGGGCCCTCCTTCAACCCCTTGCCGGGGACGATCATGTTGGTCAGACCGATGAGCCCTCGGGCCAGAAGGCGGATGGGCAGGAAGCTGACGATGCCCGACACGATCGGCGCGGTGAGCAAGGCAGCCCGGTCGGGGTGCTGTACCGCGAACGTCTTGGGCAGCGACTCGGCCAGCACGAAGACCACGACGACTTCCAACACGGTGGCCAGGGCCACGCCCACCGGTCCGAACATGCGCTCGGCGACCACGCCGACGAGGGTGGCGGCCACCAGGTGGCAGAGCAGGACCAGGAGCAGGATGGGGTTGAGGAACCGCTCCGGGTGCTCGACGAGGCGCACCAGGGCGTTCGCTCCCGTGCGCTTCTCCTCGAGCAAGGTGAGGGCCTTCACCCGGTTGGTCCGGGTCAGGCTGGTCTCGGCCATGGCCAGGACGGCGGCTGCGCTGATCAGGACGAAGACGGCAGCCAGCATCAACGTCTCGGCGGTGCTCATGGTTTGTGGAACTGCTCCAGGAGCTCCCGTTCTCGCTGTTCCATGGCCTCCGCCTCCTCGTTGTCGACATGGTCCATGCCCAGGATGTGCAGGATGCCGTGCACGACCAGGAGCGCCATCTCGTCCTCATAGGTTCCGGCATGGTCCGGGGCGTTGCGCGCCGCCACCGCGGGGCACACCACCACGTCGCCCAGCAGGTTGGGTGGATCGTCGTCGGGGTCGACGCCGTTGCCCGGGCCGAGGGAGTCCGGCGAGCGGCCACCTTCGGCCACGTCGTCGTCGTCGATGGGGAAGGCGAGCACGTCGGTCGGGCCGTCCTTGCCGAGGAAGCGCCTGTTCAGCTCGGCCATGGCTTCTTCGTCCACGAACAGCATGGAGAGCTCGGAGTCGGCCTTCACCCCCTCGGCCGCCAGCACCGCCTTGGCCAGGTGGACCAGGCGCAGGGCGTCGACCGGCTGGGCGGACTGCTCGTCGGCGGCGAAGACCTCTACTGGCATCAGGAATGCGCCGCTGATGTGGAATGCACGCGCTCGTAGGCGTCGACGATCTGCTGGACGATGCGATGTCGGACGACGTCCTTCGACGACAGGTGCACGAAGGACAGGCCGTCGATGCCGGTGAGGATGTCCTCGAGGCCGAGCAGGCCGCTGCGGCCGGCCTGGAGGTCGACTTGGGTCACGTCGCCGGTGACCACGGCCTTGGAGCCGAAGCCGATCCGGGTCAGGAACATCTTCATCTGCTCCGGCGTGGTGTTCTGGGCCTCGTCGAGGATGAGAAAGCTGTCGTTGAGCGTCCGGCCCCGCATGTAGGCCAGCGGGGCGACCTCGATGGTCTCGCCCTCCAGCAGGCGCTTGGCGCCTTCGGGGCCGAGCATGTCGTAGAGGGCGTCGTAGAGGGGTCGCAGGTAGGGATCGACCTTGGCCAGCACGTCGCCGGGCAGGAAGCCCAGCCGCTCCCCCGCCTCCACCGCCGGCCGGGTGAGGATGATGCGGCTGACCGTGTGGGCCTGCAGGGCCTGCACGGCGAGGGCCACGGCCAAGTACGACTTCCCGGTGCCCGCGGGGCCGATGCCGAAGGTGACGGTGCTGTTGACGATGGCGTCGACGTAGCGGCGCTGACCGCTGGTCTTGGGGCGCACGGTGCGGCCCCGGGAGGAGCGCAGCACTTCGGCGGCGAGGACCTCGGAGGGCCGCTCGTCGGCCTTCACCATGTCGATGGTGCGGCCTATGTCGGCGGCATCCAGGCGCTGGCCCCGCTGCAGGAGCACGACGAGCTCCTCGAAGAGATGGCCGACCTGATCGGCCCGATCACCGCTGATGCTGATCTCGTTGCCCCGCACGTGGATCTCGACGCCGCCGAAGGCCTTCTCGATGAGGCGGAGCAGCTCGTCGCGTTCGCCCAGGAGTTCCACCATCAGGTGGTTGCCGGGCACGAGGATCTTGATCTGGGTCGGGGACACGGCGGCGTTCACTGCTCAGGCTACCTGCCCCGTGGGCCGGTTCGGGGAACTACCCGGGAGGCCAGCCCATCGGTCGCCCGCCGAGCAGGTGCATGTGGAGGTGGGCGACGGAGTTCTGGGCGTCCTCGCCGACGTTGAAAACCAGTCGGTAGCCCCTCTCCGAAAGCTCCTCCTGGCGGGCCACCTCTTGCGCTGTTTCCATCATCTCGGCGAGCACGTCGGCGTGCTCAGCGGTGACCGCGTCGGCCGAGACGATGTGCTGGCGAGGGACGATGAGGACGTGGACCGGCAAAGCCGGCTCGATGTCACGGAAGGCGTACGTGCGCTCGGTGGACGCCACCTCGTCGGACGGCAGTTCACCGGCGAGGATGCGGCAGAAGATGCAATCGGTCATGTCCGGCGTCAGGCTATCGGTGGCATGGACGGCGTCGGCGACCTCGAGCGGTGGGCGGCCGACGCCCGAGCACGGGAGGTGGCCGACGCCCGCGTCCGGGAGCGCTGGCTGCGGGCCCAGGGCGAGGAGGAGTCCACCCTGGCGGGGGTACTGCTGGCCTTGGCCGAGCGCAGGGAGACGGTGATGGTGACCACAGTGTCCGGACGACGCCACCGGGGTGTCGTCACCGGCGTGGGCAAGGACTTCGCCGCCCTGGGAACGCCGAAAGGCCAGTCCACGCTGGTGACGCTGGCCGCGGTGGCCGACGTGCGGGTGGTGGGCGACGGCCCGGGCGCCCGACCGGCGGCGACGGGCGTGGGCGGCGAGCTCGGCGTGCGACTGGTCGACGTCCTGGCCCAGGCCGCGGGGCAGCGACCGAGGGTTGGGGTGCAGGCAGGTGAGGCCGCGGTGGTGGGCGACCTCCGTGCTGTCGGCAGCGACGTGCTCACGGTACGGGCCGACGGTGGCGCCGGAGTGGTCTACGTGGCGCTGGCCTCGTTGTCGGAGGTCTCCTTCTTGGCCTCCGGATAGAGGTGCTCGAGGTCTCCTGGGGTGATGCGGGAGGCGGCGATGAACGCCTCCACCTCCGCCTGTTGCAACCGGATCACTCGCCCGAACTTGTATGCCGGCAGCTCGCTCTCGTCGATGAGTCTGTACAGGGTGCGCACCGTCACACCCAACCGGCGAGCTGCCTCACCGGTGCTCATCCACCGGATGTCCTCGTCTGACATGGCGGGCAGCATAGCCGCGGTCGGCATCCCTGGTGGTTCCTCGTGGGATCTCATGCGTACAAGGTACGGTCGGGTTTTCCACATGCTTTCCCCGCGAAATCCATAGGTTCTCCACTTGTGTAGTTCCACAGTCTTTCATACAGTCGTGTCCGTTCACCACGGAGTGGGCGGCGCGGCGGTAGGCGGAGGCGGAGGCGGAGGCGGGTATGGCGCAGCAGGCGAGCACGGTCTCTCGGCGGTCGGGCGCGGCCGGCAATGGCGACGGTGGCGGAGCGGCGCCGGCTCGAACCGTCCGCCGGCGGCGGGGACTGCCCGGGAGCCGGGCCGTCGTCGGCGGGCTCCTGGTGGCGGCCTCCGCCGTGGGACTGTTCGCCGCGGCCAGCGGGTCGGGCAACGGGCCCACCCACTCCTATGTGGTCGCCCGCCACAACCTCGCCGTCGGCACCCGGTTGGACGTCTCCCACCTCGAGCTGGTGCCCATGGAGCTGGCGCCGGGGGTACGGGCCCGGGTGTTCGACACGTCCGAGCTGCTGCTGGGCACGACGCTCGTCGCCCCGGTGGCCGCTGGTGAGCTGGTGCAGGCCAGTGCGGTCGTCGCCCGCCGTGGGGACTCCGCCAGCCGGGAGCTGACCTTCACCCTCGAACGGGGTCGGCTCGGCCCCGGTGTGAAGCACGGTGAGCGGGCCGATCTGCTGGCCACCTACGGCACCGGCAACGACGCCTTCACCACTGTGGTGGTCCGCCAGGCGGTCCTCCTCGGGATCGAACGGCCCCGTACCGGTGACTCTGGCCCGACGACCGTCACCGTCGCGGTCGACGACGGGGCCGATGCCCTGGCCCTGGCCCACGCCCTCCAGCTCGGGAAGATCACCGTTGTCCGGGCCACCGGCGCACCGCCTTTGCCCGGTGTGGTACCGACCTACCGGGCCGGACGGAGCTGATGGCAGCCGAGCGCTACGTCGTTCTCGGCCTGGCACCCGCCCGCTCGGCGTGGTTCCGGTCCGTCGGGCTGTGGGCCAACAGCGGCGCCCTGCCCGCCGAGTTCGTGCGGTGCATCTCCGCCGAGGAGCTGCGGGCCCGGCTGGGGTCGGGCCGGGCCTTCTCGGCCGTGGTGGCCGACGCACGCCTTCCGGCCGTCGACCGAGATCTGGTGGCCGTGGCACGGGCCGCGGGCTGTGCCGTGCTGATCGTCGACGACGGCCGGGCCACGCGTGACTGGCTGGAACTGGGCGCGGCCCGAGTGCTGGCGCCGTCGTTCGCACGTGATGAGCTCGTCGCCGCGCTGATTTCGTGCTCGCACCCCATCCGGCGGGGCGACGTGGAGCCGTCGGACCTGCTCAGCCGGCCGACGCCGACGGCCTGGCGGGGCTCGGTCGCCGCGGTCACCGGATCGGGCGGCACCGGCGTGTCGACACTCGCCATCGCCTTGTCGCAGGCGTTGGCCGACGACGTCCGCCACGGCGGCATGGTGCTGCTCGCCGACCTGCGCCTCCGAGCCGAGCACGCCGTGCTCCACGACGCCGGCGACGTGCTGCCGTGCGTGCAGGAACTGGTGGAAGCCCACCGCTCGGGCCAGCCGACGTCCGACGACGTGCGTTCGCTCGCCTTCTCGGTACCCGACAGGCGCTACCACCTGCTGCTCGGAATTCGGCGGTCCCGACACTGGCCGTCCATTCGGCCGCAGGCCTTCGAGGCCGCGTTCGACTCGCTGCGGCGGGCATGGGGTGTCGTCGTCTGCGACATCGACCCCGACCTCGAAGGCGAGAACGACGCTGGCTCGGTCGACATCGAGGAGCGCAACGTCATGGCTCGCACCGCCGCCGACCAGGCCGACGTCGTCTTCGTCGTCGGGCTCGCCGAGCTCAAGGGCGTCCACTCCATGGTCCGGGTGCTGGAGGAGCTCGTGGCGTTCGGCACCGATCCGGCACGCATCGTCCCCGTGATCAACCGCGGCCCGCGAGGCGCCAGGGCGAGGGCCGGGGTGGCCGCGGTGGTGGCCGAGCTGACCGCACCCTTCACCGGCGGCCGGCTCATGAACCCCATCCACGTGCCCGAGCGCCACAACGTGGAGTCCGACCTGCACGACGGCGCCCGACTGCCGGCGGGACTCGGAGCGCCGCTGACCGGGGCGTTCAAGGCGCTCCTCGACCGTCCGCGCACGGAGCCGATCGCCGAGGCGCCGGAGCCCGTGCGTCCCGGCTCCCTCGGCCAGTGGAGCGAGGAGGCACTCGGGTGAGGGACGACGTTTCGCCGCTCCAGGAGATCGAGCGCCGGGTGCAGCTGCGGGCCAAGGAGACGGCGCTCGACATGGCGAGCGACGGCGGGCGGGACAGGCTCCGCTCACTCATCGCCGACGAGGTCTCCGCGTGGTCCGACGCCTACAAGCGCGGCCTGCGGGCGTTCGACCTGGCCGAGCCCGATGTGGTCGCCGAGCGGGCGTACCGGAACCTCGCCGGCTACGGCCCTTTAGAGCCTTTGCTTGTAGATGATGATGTCTGGGAGATCATGGTCAACGCCCCCGACCAGATCTTCGTCAAGCGGCATCGGGGCACCAGCGGCTACCACGACGAGGCGTTCAACGACGACGATCACGTGGTCCGGACGCTGACCAAGATCCTCGACGAGGCGGCCGGCTCGCACCGCAAGCTCGATCCGGCCGAGGGCCTGCAGGACGCCCAGCTCGACACCGGCGCCCGCCTCCACATCGTCCACGGCGACGTCGGACGTGACGGCCACATCCTCGTCAACATCCGCAAGTTCACCGGGGTCTCCTACAGGAGCCTCGACGAACTGGTCGACCGCGACATGCTCGACACGCGGGTCGCGGCATTTCTGCGGGCATGTGTCCGCGCTCGGCTCTCCATCGTGTTCTCGGGCTCACCGGGATGCGGCAAGACCACCCTGCTGTCGTGCTGCGCGGCCGAGCTCGACCCGACGCTCCGGGTCGTCGTGGCCGAGGAGGTGTTCGAAGCCGACCTGCCGCTGCCCAACGTGGCGTCCATGCAGACCCGCCCCGCCCGGCCCGACCGGCGAGAGGTGGACCTGCGCCGGCTCGTCTCCGGGTTCCTCCGCATGGCGCCCGACATCGCCGTAGTCGGAGAGGTGCGCGACCGAGAGGCCCTCCCGCTTCTGTTGACGTTGTCGTCGGGCGTCAAGGGTTACACCACCATCCACGCCGGTTCCGCTCGCCAGGCCCTCAGCCGGCTGCGGTTCATCTGCCAGCTCGCCGACAGCAACGAGCTGCCGATGACCGCGCTCAGCTCACTCGTCAGTGAAGCGGTCGACATCGTCGTCCACTGCGCTCGCGTCGCCGGTCAGCCGCGGGTTCAGGAAGTCATCGCCGTCGAAGAACCGCAGACCGGCCCGGACGCAGTGCAGTTCACGGCCACCGAGCTGTTCGGCCGACCGGGCTCGGAAGAGCCGCTGACGTGGAGCGGCACGCTGCCCGTGCGAGCGGCCCGGTCCCTGGAGGAGGCCGGCTACGACGTCCATGAGCTTCTCGACGGCGGCGGCAAGCGGGTGCGCACCGTGCGGGCCGTGTCGCCGAACGGTGTGTCCGAAACGCCGGTGCCGGCACGGGCACCGGCCAGGCGGACCACCCGTCGGCGGGCCACGACATGACCGGCGGTTCGCCGCTGCTGGCCTTGGTCGTCGCCCTCCTCGGGGCCTACGGCGTCTTCCTGCTGTACACGGCCGCAGCCTTCGGCTGGCGGGGGCCGGGGGTAGGCGACGGCCGTATCAGGTCGCAGGCCCACCTCCGGGCAACCGCGCAGCAGTGGCTGGCCCAGGCCGGGCTCGAGGGTGTCAGCCCCGGCGAGTTCGTCACCATCATGGCCGTCCTGTTCTTCGTCGGCACCGGCCTGACCTTCGCCATGCTCGGTGCCCCGCTGCCGGCGCTCGCCGTCGGCGCGTTCGCGGCCACCTACCCGGCTGCCTCGTACAAAGCGCGGCGCCAGCAGCGTCGTGCTCGTGCCGCGGAGAACTGGCCGAGGATGATCGAGGAGATCGCCCTCCTGGCCGGTTCGCTGGGCCGGTCCGTTCCCCAGGCGCTCTTCGAGGTCGGGCGCAATAGCCCCGAGGAGATGCGTCCTGCCTTCGCCGCCGCCCACCGGCAGTGGCTGATCAGCACCGACTTCGAGCGAAGTGTCGCGGTGCTGAAGGCCGGGCTGGCCGACGCCACCGCCGACGCGGCATGCGAGACGTTGCTCGTGGCCCACGAGGTAGGTGGCACCGACGTGCAACGCCGGCTGACCGCTCTGGTCGAGGACCGAGTCGCCGACCTGCAGGGGCGCAAGGACGCCCGGGCCCGCCAGGCCGGCGCCCGCTTCGCGCGACGGTTCGTGCTGTTCGTGCCGGTCGGCATGGCCCTCGTCGGCCTGTCCATCTCCGGCGGCCATGACGCCTACCGGTCGGCGGAGGGCCAACTGGCGGCGGTCACGGCGATCGGCATGGTCGTCGCCTGCTGGCTGTGGTCGGGGCGCATCATGCGCCTCCCCGAGGAGGAGCGGGTGTTCCATGGCTGACGTCGACCGGGTACGGCTCGCCGTCCTCTGCGGCCTGGCCCTGTGGGGCGGCATGACACTCGTGCTCTCTCAGCTCCGGTGGTTCTCGCGGCCGCCCCTCGTCGAGCGCCTGCGCCCCTACAGCCCGGCGGGCATGGGCACCGCCGGCCGGCGGGGCGCCATCCTCTCCGTCGAGTCCTTCCGCGACGTCGTCCGGCCGCTCTGCCGCACCCTCGGCGAGCGGGTGGCCCGAGTGTTCGGGGTCAGCGAGGAGCTGAGCATCCGGCTCCAACGCATCCACTCCACCGACGACGTCACCGGCTTCCGAGTGCGCCAGGTCGGCTGGAGCCTGGCCGGCTTCGGGACGGGCACGCTGCTGGTCGTCGCGCTGCGGCCGCCGGCACCCATCGCCCTTCTGTTCGTCGTGAGCGGCCCTCTGCTGGGGTTCCTGGTACCAGAGCAGCAGGTCGCGTCGGCGTCGGACGCGTGGCGGCGCCGACTCAACCTCGAGCTGCCGGTCGTGGCCGAGCAGCTGGCCATGCTGCTGTCGGCCGGGTACTCCCTCGGCGGCGCCCTCAACCGCCTGACCGCCCGCGGCGGCGGCAACGTGGCCCGCGACCTGAGCCGGGTGTGCGGCCGCATCCGTCAGGGCCTTAGCGAGATCGACGCTCTGCGGGAGTGGGCCGAAGTGGCCGACGTGGAGGCCGTGAACCGCCTGCTCCCTGTCCTGGGCCTCAACCGGGAGGCATCCGATCTCGGTCGCCTTATCTCCGAAGAGGCCCGCTCCATCCGCAAGGACACCCAGCGCCGCTTGATCGAGACGGCAGAGCGCCGCGCGCAACAGGTGTGGATTCCCGTCACCGTGGCTGCCTTGGTCCCGGGCGTGATCTTCCTCGCCGTCCCGTTCATGGAGGCGCTCCGCCTCTTCTCTGCAGCATGACCAGCGAAAGGAGCAATTGATGCAGTTCGCACTGAGGGCCTACGTCTGGGCCCGGACGCTTCCCACCGCCCTCCGAAGGGACGAGGCCGGTGAGGGCGTCATCTCCACCGCCATCGCCGTGCTCATCATGGCCGCTCTCGGCGCGGCGATGTGGGTGGGTTTTCAGGCTCTCTGGGACAACACCAACCAGAGGACCACCGAGCAGATCAACACGATCGGCGGCGGCTGACCGGCGAAGCCCAAGGCCGAAGGCCGAGGGAACACGGTGGACGAGCGGGGCGGAGGGCTGATCCAACTCTGGGTCGGCTTCTTCGTCTTCCTCCTGATGCTGCTCTTCGCCGTACAGGTGCTGTTCAACCTGTATGCCGCGTCGGTGGTGACCGCCGTGTCCTACGACGCGGCCCGCCGTGTGGCGGGGAGCGACGGCGGGCCGGGCCACATCGCCGACGCCGAGGCCGATGCCCGCCGGGCTCTCGGCCGCTACGCGCAGCGCGTGGTCTTCGACTGGAGCGCGACCGACCCGGACGAGGTCGTGGTGCGCGTTCAGACGGACAACCCCAACGTGCTCCCGGTGCTGGCGGGGCCGGGCGCGTTCGACCGGCTCGACCGCACGATCCGGGTACGGGTGGAGCGCTTCCGGTGAGGCGACCGCGCCGGGACGAGTCGGGCCAGGCCGGGATGGAGGTCCTGCCCTTCGGCGTGCTCACCTTCGTCGTCGGCGCCCTCATGGTCGCCAATGCCTGGGCGGTGATCGACGCCAAGATGGCGGTCTCGGCGGCCGTTCGCGAGGCGACACGGGCGTTCGTGGAGGCGCCGGTCGAAGGTGACCCGGGCGCGCTGGCCGACGGCGCCGCCCGCGCGGCCATCGCCGGCGCCGGTCGTGATCCCGCCAACCTCGTGCTGACGCACCTGGACGGCGCGTTCGCCCGGTGCGAGACGGTGCGCTACGAGGCCAGCTACCAGCTACCGGCGGTGCGGGTGCCCTGGCTGGGCGGCTTCGGCGCCGGCTTCACGGCCACCGCCCGTCATGCCGAGGTGGTGGACCCCTACCGCAGCGGCGTCCCCCGTGCGGTTAACGGCTGTGTGGCCACGCCCTGAACGCCAGCGGGGCAGCACGCTGCTGCTCTTCCCCGCTGCGCTGCTCATCATGGTGACGCTCGCCGCCATCACCGTCGACAGCGCCATCGCCTTCCAGGCCCAGCGCGAGCTGGCGAACGCCACGGCGGCCGCCGCCAACGACGCCGCCACCCAAGCCCTGTCCGACCGGGCCTTCTACGAGGATGACCGCATCGAGCTCTCCTCGACCGCGGTCGAGGACGTGGCCGTCAACCGGGTGCGCGCGCTGGTCGATCTCGCCCGCCACCACGACCTGGACGTGAGGGCCGTGGCCACGGGGCCCGCGGCGGCGGGGTGCTCCTGGACCGTACGGGTGACGGCGTCGTCCCGGGTCGACGAGCTGTTCGGCAGAGCCATGCCGACCTCGGACGGCCAGGTGGCGGTGCGGGCGACGTCCACCGCTTCTCCCCGACAAGGTCCGGGAACGTGCTGAGAATACTTGAAATATATTGAAGTATAGTGGTACCGTCCTCGGCAATGGTCGAGCGCACCTCAGTCACCACGGATGCCGCTGGACGCCGCGTCATGGCCAAGGTCGCCGGCAACGCCGAGGAGACCGCTCGGCTCGCTCGTGAAGCAGCGCAACTGGACGCCGCACGTCATCCGGGGGTGGTCGAGCTCGTCGGCGTCGACGGCTCCGGCGTGGGCTCAATGCTGTTGACCGCCCATCTCGAAGGGCCGACGCTCGCCACCGTCGGTCCGCTGCCGCTGGAGGAAGCTGCCGGGCTGCTGGCTGCCCTGGCCACCACACTGGCCGACCTGCACGAGCTGGGCTTGGTCCACGGTGCCGTCGCACCGGAGCATGTGATCGTCGGGGCCGGCGGGCGCCCCGTCCTCTGCGGCCTGGCCTACGGCGGCCGGGCCGGTGACCCGGTCGGGCCGGCGCCGACGTTCGGGCGTGCCTTCGCCGATCCCGCCCGAGCTGATGCCGCGGTCCTGAGCCCGACGTTCGACGTCTTCGCGCTCGGCGCCCTCGCCCGCTTTCTGGCGCCCGATCCGCCGCCTGGCCACGTGCTGTCCACGGTGGTCCACCAGGCGACGGCCGACGCCCCGGAGGGGCGGCCCACGGCCCGCGTCCTCGCCCAAGCCCTGCAGGCGGAGGTTCCGGCTGCCCGCCTGCCGCGTGGGCTGCCCGGGCCGGCGCGCCCGTCGGCGCTCCCCTCGCCGTCGCCGGCCGATCCCCTGGCCGCACTGCGACGGGCCGGTGCGGGCGCCCGGCGGGCGCCGCGACCCCGGGCCTCAGTGGTGGTCGCCGCCGTGGTCGGCACGGTCGTCGTGGGCGCGGCCGTGGTGGCGGCCGGCTTCCGCCGACCGCCGGCGCCGGCCCTCGATGCACCCGCCTTCGCCGTCGGAGATCCCGATCCCCCCCACGAGGCAGAGCCCGGCCCGACCACGACCCGGGCCGGGCTCTCCTCGTCGACGTCCACGTACAGCCCCGCGAGCCGCGGGGCGGTGGGCCGGCGCGACTGCCCGCCCGCCGTCGCCATGCTCCAGGCCGACGTCGACGGCGACGGTTGTCCTGACGCGCTGCGCTACGCCGACGGGCTCCTCGAAGCCGGTGACGTTCGCTGGGCGCTCGGCCAAGCGGGTGACCAGGTGGCCACCGGCGACTGGGGCTGCCAGGGCACGCGGACCGTCGTCCTGTTCCGTCCGTCCACCGGCGAGGTCTTCCGCTTCGACGGCTGGGCGTTGCCGGGCCTCGACCTGAAGGCGACGGCCGTCGCCCGGGTGCAGGGCGGCGTCGCCCTACGGGCGGCCGACGTCGACCGTGATGGTTGCCACGAGGCGGTCGTCGAGCGGGCCACCGGTACGGCCGATGTGGTCCGCCTGCCCCGAGGGGCCCCGTGAGCCGCCGCCTCGCCGGTGCCGGGGCATGGCTGGCAGGGCTGGCCGTGGTGGCCATCGCACTGCAGTGGGCGGGGCAGGGGGCGCTGTCCGCCCCACCCTTGACCGAGCCCGGCCGCTGGGCGGCGTGGGTCACCGGGCGCGACCCGGTCCACGCCGCGTTCGGCCTCCTGCGCCTGGTCGCGCTGGGTGGCGTGTGGTACCTGGCGGGCGTCACCGCCCTGGGTGCGGTCCTGCGGATCGCCGGCGCCGGCTCTCTCGTACGTCTGAGCGACCGCATCACGATCGCGCCGGTGCGCCGGATGCTGGCTTGCAGCGTCAGCCTCGGGTTGGCCACGTCGGGCGTCGTCGTCGTCGCCGCGCCGGCGCTGCGCGCGCCGGTCGCCGCCGCCCAGACCTCCACCTCCGCCTCCACCTCCACCACGGGCGTCCCACCGGCCACCGTGACCATGCACCGTCTCGGGCCGGGGGAGCCGGGCGTGGTGAGCGCCGCGGCCCAGAGCACGCCGACCACCACGCCGGCGACCGACCGCTGGACGGTGAAGCCCGGCGAGTGCTTCTGGTCGATCGCCGAGGACGTGCTCGCCGCCCGGTGGGGCCGCGCCCCCACCGACGCCGAGATCGTGCCCTACTGGCAACGCCTGATCGAGGCCAACCGCCACCACCTGGCCCAGGTCGACAACCCCGACCTCATATTCCCGGCCCAGGTCTTCGTGCTCCCTGCGCCGTAAGTCCGTTTCGACGGCTAGGCCGGTTTGGTGTCGAGCACCTCGACGACGAACCACAGCGTCTCGCCGGGACCGATGTCGGGCGGCGAGCCGCGCTCCCCGTAGCCCAGGTCCGGCGGTATCCCAAGCAGGCGCTGGCCGCCGACCTGCATGCCCGGGATGCCCTCGGTCCAGCCCTTGATGACCCCGGTCAGCGAGAACGTCGCCGGCTGGTCGCGCTTGTAGGACGAGTCGAAGATCTTGCCCGTCGAGCAGGCCACGCCGATGTAGTTGACGGTCACGGTGCTCCCAGGGGCGACGGTGGCTCCGGTACCCGGCTTCAGGTCCTCCTTCACCAACTGCGTGGGCGGTGGCCCGAGCTTGACCGGCACGGCCGGCGCGCCCGGCGGTAGCGGCTCCGAAACGGGGACGCACGGCCTCCCGGCCGCGCCGCCCGACGCCGTGGGCGGAGAGGTCTGCCCCTCCGTCGCCACGTCGGTGGAGTCGTCGCCGCCCCGGGACGAGAGGTACGCCACCAGCGCCAGGGCGGCCACGGCACCGATGGCGAGCCTGATGGCCCGCCTACGCCTGGCGCGCGACCGGGCCAGGGCCAGTTCGCGAGCCCGCCGCTCCTCGCGCAGTGCCTTCTGGCGATCCCGTTTCGTGCCGGCCATGGCGGCAAGGTAGCCGAACCCGGCACGGCGCATGCTTCTCCCGTTAGCGTCCTGGGCCATGGCGAACGTGCGGGTATGGGAGGACGACCCACTGGCGGGCGCGGAGCCGGTGGAGCGGGCGCAGGCCAAGCTGCCGAAGTCGCCGATGGGCATCTCCATCGCCGACGTGGCTGCGCCGCCGGCCAAGCTCTACGAGCCGGGCAGCAAGGGGTTTCGCTACTGGACGGCGGCCGACGCCTTGGCCCGGGGGACGGCGTTCTGGAAGTCGGTCGCACCCAGGGGCACGTCGTGGCAGGCGGGCAAGACGCTCCCCGTTCGCCTCGACGCAGGCGAGAAGCTCAACGCCGTCTACACCCGGGGCGACCTGAGGTTCTTCCACGCCGACGTGGCCGGCACGACGGTCTACACCGGGGAGAGCCCCGACGTGGTCAGCCACGAGTTGGGCCACGCCGTGCTCGACGCGGTCCGGCCCCAGCTCTGGGACGCCATGAGCCACGAGGTCGCCGCCTTCCACGAGTCCTTCGGCGACATGAGCGCCATCCTGGTCGCCCTCCAGCAGCCGGCCGTCCGGGAGGAGGTGCTGGCCGAGACCGGCGGCTCGCTCTACCGGTCGTCGCGCCTGTCGCGGGTGGCCGAGCAGCTCGGGTGGGGCCAGCGCCAGCGCCAGCCGTGCGCGGCGGAGACCGACTGCCTGCGCAACGCCGTCAACTGCTTCTCCTACCAGCGACCGGCGACGCTCCCCCTCACCTCGCCGGCGGTGCTCCTGTCGTCGCTGCCCCACTCGTTCTCCCGCGTCTTCACCGGCGGGTTCTTCCAGATGTTCGCCGGCATGGTGCTGGCGCTGCACCGCCCGCCGACCAGCGACGATCTGCTGCAGGCCAGCAACGACGCCGGCCGGCTGCTCGTCGCCGCGGTGCGGGCCGCGCCGGTGGTCCCCGATTACTTCGCCCAGGTGGCCGCCCACCTCCTCGAGGCCGACGCCGAGCTCTTCGACGGGCGGTACGCCGCGGCCATCCAGTTCGGCATGGCGGGGCGGGGCATCCTGTCGCTGCAGTCGGCGCGGGCGGCCGCCGCGTCACCCGGGCCCGGTCTGGCCGCGCACACCGTCTCCGCCGCCGCCGACCTCCCGCTCTCGGCCTTCGGCGGGGCCGAGTTCGGCCTCGACCGGCCCGTCCTCATGCGCGTCCCGGGACAGCCCCGCCGGCTGGCCGCGCTGGCGGCGGGCAGCGACGGCGGCCCGCTGGCCGCCGCCCCCGCCGAGGATGTCGCATCGGGCTTCCTGCGCGAGCTGCTCCTCCGCCAGCGGGTGGCCTTGCCGCAGGAGCCCGATCCCGATCCCGACGGCCCCGGGCCGCTCAAGACCCACCGCCTCGTCGACCAGGGGGACCACCTCGCCGTGGAGCGGGTCCTGGTCGACTGACCCGCTACGCCGGCTGGAGGCGGAGCTGCAGGTCGTCGAGCCGGCGCAGGAGGGCGTCGGCGTCGGTGCCGAACAGGCCGGCGATGGCCCGGATGTCGTCGGCCCGGATGGTGAGCACCCGGCCGTTGAAGTCCTGCCGGCGCACCTGGATGCTGCTCAGGTACTTGTAGACCATCTCCAGCTCGGCGTCGTTGTCGACCGCCTGGAAGCGGGCCAGGTCAAAGGTCACCTTCGACGGCCAGGCCGGCACCGTCCCCCGGTCCTCGGTCGGCTCCGTGCCCGCTGCCGGGATCTCGCCGGGCACCTCGGCGGCGCGGGGCAGGAGCTGGTCGACGGGGACCCGGTAGAAGTCGGCCAGGCGTTGCAGCCGGGGAACGGAGATGACCCGCTCGCCCCGCTCGTAGGCACCGAGGACGGAGGCCTTGAACTCCTGACCGGAGGCGGCCTCGACCTCTTGGAGGGACAGGCGCTTCTGCCGACGTATGGCCCGCAACCGTTGTCCCACCCGGCGGGCGTACGTCGACGCCGGACCCACCAGCTCGGTCTCGTTCAAGGCCGAGCCCCCCTTCCCAGTCGCCACCTTGGTCAATTTCTGTGGTTTCTTAGTTTAGTCGACAATCGCGCTGCGTGCCGGAGTGAGTACCCTCCGGGGTCGGCCCCGGCGTGACCACGCCGGCGCGCAACGCGCAGAGCAGCGTCCCGGCCACCGTCGCCGCCGTTTCCGTGCGCAGCACCGACGGCCCGAGGCCCACCACCGCCGGTGCGCCGGCCAGCTCGGCGTCGTCCCAGCCCCCTTCCGGCCCCACCAGGAGCGTCGGGCGGTCCAACACCGGCGGACGGCCTCCGGGGTGGGCCAGCGCCACCCCGGGCTGGCCGACGATCGCCGCCAACGGCGACACGCCGTCCACGACCGGCAGCCACACCCGCCGGCTCTGGACCGCGGCCTCGCGGGCCACCCGGCGCAGGCGGGCCACCTGCCCGCCGTCGCCCAGGGGCCACCGCACCACCGACCGTGCGGTGAGCAACGGCACGATGCGGTCCACGCCGATCTCGGTCAGCTTCTGCACCGCCCACTCCGGCCGCTCGCCTTTGACGACGGCGAAGCCGACCGTCACCTCCGGCGCGGCCCGGGGCACCCACTCGACGTCACCGTCGGGCTCGAGCGTCGGCCCGAACCGGCACCGCAGCCGCCCGCCGGCTCCGTCGGACACCGTCACCTCGTCGCCGGGACGCAGCCGCAGCACCCGCTCCAGGTGGTGACGGTCGTCGGCCGAGAGCACCGGCGCGGCGAGGTCCTCGACGAAGGCGTGAGCCGAGGTCGCCAGCGTGCGCTACTTGAACGCGCTGCGGACCTTGGCGAAGAAGCTCGACTCCGCCGGCGCCACGTCCTCCCCCCGGGCGCCGGCGAAGAGCCGCAACAGCTCCTCCTGCTCCTTGGTGAGCTCGGTCGGCGTGTCGACGACGACCTGGACGAGCAGGTCGCCGCGGCCCCGGCCGTTGACGTCGGGCACGCCGCGCCCCCGCAGCCGGAACACCTTGCCGGGCTGGGTGGCTCGGGGGATGACCAGGTCCTCGGTGCCGTCCAGGGTCTCATACCGCAGGTGGGCGCCCAGGGCGGCCTGGGTCATGGGGACGTGGAGCACGTGGACGAGGTCGTTGCCTTGGCGGTGGAACCGCTCGTGGGGCTTGACCCGCAAGTGGACGAACAGGTCGCCCGGGCGGCCGCCCCGGGCGCCGGCGGCCCCCCGGCCGCCGAGCTGCAGGGTGTTGCCGTCGTCCACGCCGGCGGGGATGTCGACGGTGTAGGCCTTCTCTTCGTTGCGCCGGCCGTCGCCGCGGCAGTCCGGGCACGGCGTCTGGATCTCCTGGCCCAGCCCATTGCAGCGGGGGCACGGGCGGGCGGTGACCATCTGGCCGAGGATCGACTGGCGGACCTGGCGGATCTCGCCGGCGCCGCCGCAGACCGAGCACGTCGTCGCCGAGGTGCCGGGCTTGGCGCCCGTGGCGTCGCAGGTCGTGCAGGGCACCGGCACCCGGACCCGGATCTCCTGTGACGTCCCGAACACCGCGGAGCGGAAGTCGATGTCGACGGTGACCTCCATGTCCGCGCCCCGGGGAGGCCCGGCCTGGCCTCGCCCCCTGGCCTGGCCGAACCCGCCACCGCCGCCGCCGCCGAAGAAGCTGTTGAACAGGTCGCCGAGGCCGGCGCCGAAGAGGTCCTCGAAGCCGCCGGCACCGCCCCCGCCGGCGCCGCTGCCCCGCAGGCCCTCGGGGCCGAACATGTCGTAGCGGCGGCGGCGCTCGGGGTCGCGCAGAGTCTCGTAGGCCAGCGTGACCAGCTTGAACCGCTCTTCGGTGGCCGGGTCGCCGCCGTTGACGTCGGGGTGGAGCTCCCGGGCCAGCTTGCGGTAGGCGCGCTTGATCTCGTCCTCGGTGGCGCTACGGCCCACGCCGAGCAGCACGTAGAAGTCCTCGATCTCGGTGGCCATGTGCCTAGCCTTCGCGCAGGTGACGCCCGAGGCGGGCGCTGACGATGGCCACGGCCGCCATGGCTTGGGGGTAGTTCATGCGTGTCGGCCCGAGCACGCCGATGGTGCCGGCGGGGGAGCCGTCGACGTCGTAGGGGGCGACCACGACCGAGCACTCGGCGAGAGAGTCGACGCCGTGCTCGGCGCCGATGGCGACGGTCAGGCGCTCGTCGCCCAGCGCCTCGTGCAGGAGGCTCACGAGGACGTACTGCTGCTCGAGGCCGGCGAGGACCTGGCGCACGGTGTCGACCGCCTGGAACGTCGAGGCCATGCGGGCCGCGCCGCCGATGAAGATCTGGTCCGCCTCGCTGTCGTGGGAGTCCCAGAGGGCCTTGCGGGCGGTGCTCGCCAGGGCATCGGTGGCCGAGTCTCCGGTGGGCGGCAAGGGGTGGTCGTCGGCCAGCGGGCGCCCGACGAGGTGGGCCGAGAGGTGGACGGCGGCGGCGGCGACGCGGTCGTCGCCGGTGCCCTCGGGCAGCTCGATGTGGGCCTTCTCCACGCCGCCGTTGGCCAGGACGGCGACGACGACCGCCACCCGGGTGCCCAACGGCACCAGCTGCACGGCGCGCACCGCGGCCCCCTCGTGGGGCGGGGCGACGACCAGGGCGGCGTAGGTGGTCAGGTTGGACAGGAGCTTGGACGTGTCCTGGAGCATGCGCTCGAGCTCGCCGTGGGCTCTCGCGAAGAACTCCTGCACCTGGGCCCGCTCGCCCTCGCCCAGCGCGCCGGGCTCGGAACGGATGTCGTCGACGAAGAAGCGGTAGCCCTTGTCGGTGGGGATGCGCCCCGCGCTGGTGTGGGGATGGGCCAGGAAGCCCTCTCGCTCGAGCTGGGCCATCTCGTTGCGGACGGTCGCGGGGGAGACCTGCAGATCGCCGATGCGGGCGACGTGCGCCGAGCCCACGGGCTGCGCCGTGTCGATGTACTCCTTGACCACCGCACGGAGGATGGCGGCCTTGCGTTCGTCCAGCATCTCGGGTCCTCATCTTACCGACGGTGCCAGGATGAACGGATGTGGGCCTACCGTGACGCCGCCGTCGTCTGGCACGGCTTCACCGACATGTCGGCCTACCTCGACCACTGCCCCGTGGTGGTCGAGAAGGCGGAGGGCCACGAGCTCATCGACACCGAGGGCCGGCGCTACCTCGATGCCATCGCCTCGCTGTGGGTCAACACGATGGGTCACCGGGTGCCCGAGCTGGACCAGGCCGTGCGCGACCAGCTCGACCTCGTCGCCCACTCCACGATGCTCGGAAACGCGAACCGGGTGGTCGTGGAGCTCGCCGAGGCCCTGGCCGAGGTGGTCCCCGTGTCGGACCCCCACTTCCTGTTCGCCTCCGACGGTGCCTCCGCGCTCGAGCAGGCCCTCAAGGTGGCCTTCCAGTTCTGGTCGTCGCAGGGTGTGCCGGGCCGCACGACGTACCTGGCCTTCGGCGGCGCCTACCACGGCGACACCGTCGGTTCGCTGTCGCTGGGGGCCGACGACGGGTTCGGAACCTCCCTCTTCTCCCCGCTGCGATTTCCCGTCCTCCGGGCGCCCGGGTACGGCGACCCGGCGTGTTTCGACGTGGCCTGCCGGATGGTCGACGAGCACAGCGGGCGGTTGGCGGCCGTGGTCGTCGAGCCGCTCGTGCAGGGCGCCGCCGGCATGCGCATCGCCCCGCCCGAGGGGTTCGAAGCCCTGGCCGGGGCGTGCCGGGCCGCCGACGTGCTGCTGATACACGACGAGGTGGCCGTCGGCTTCGGCCGTACCGGCACCCTGTTCGCCACCGAGCAGCTCGACAGCGTGCGCCCCGACCTGCTGTGCCTCGGCAAGTCGATCACCGGCGGCTACCTGCCCCTTTCCGTCACCGTGGCCAGCGGGCGGGTGTTCGACGCCTTCGCGGGCACGGCGTTCGCCCACGGCCACTCCTACGGCGGCAACGCCCTGGGCGCCGCCGTCGCCCTGCGCCACCTTCGGCTGCTCGACGAGCGTGACGTGCTGGCCAACGTGGCCGCCCGGTCGGCCCAGCTGTCGGCGCTGCTGACCGAGCGGGTGGCGCCTCTGGCCGGCGTGTCGGGCGTACGGGTGAAGGGCCTGCTGTGCGGGGTCGACGTGGACGCCGGCGCCGGCCGCGACGTGTGCGACCTGGCCGTCACCGCCGGCGTCCTGCTGCGGCCCATCGGCGACACGGTGATCATCGTCCCGCCGCTCACCATCACCGCCGAGGAGGTCGAGCGCATCGTCGACGTGCTGGCCGGGGCGGTCCGTGACCGCCTGGGCTGAGTGGGTCGACGGCGAGTGCCGCGCCGTCGACGACGCCGGCCGGTGGCGGCGCATCCCCGACCACGCCGAAGGGCTGATCTCCTTCGCCTCCAACGACTACCTGGGCCTGTCGCGCCATCCTTCGGTGGTGGCCGGCGCCCACGCGGCCCTCGACCGGTGGGGCGCCGGAGCCGGCGCGGCCCGGTTGGTGGCCGGCGCCCTGCCCGTGCACTCGGACCTCGAGGCCGCGCTGGCCGCATGGAAGCGCGAGCACGCGGCGCTGCTGTTCCCGACCGGGTACGCGGCCAACCTCGCCGTGCTGGCCGTCTTTGCGGGTGCGGGCGTGCGGGTGCTCTCCGACGAGCGGAACCACGCCTCGATCGTCGACGGCTGCCGGCTGTCGGGGGCCGAGATCTGCATCTACCGCCACGGCGACGTCGACCACGTCGAGTACCTCCTCCGATCCGCACCAGGGCGGGCCGTCGTCGTCACCGACACGGTCTTCTCGATGGACGGCGACGTGGCGCCCGTGGACGCGCTGGCCGAGCGGTGCTCGGCCCACGGCGCCCTCCTCGTGGTGGACGAGGCCCACGCCGTGCTCGGCCCCGACCCGGATCTCGCCGGCGTCGAGCACCTGCGGGTGGGCACGCTGTCGAAGTACCTCGGGTCGCTGGGCGGGTTCGTCGCCGGCCCGCAGCGATTCGTGGAGTTGCTGGTCAACCGGGCCCGCCCGTTCGTCTTCACCACCGCTTCGTCGCCGGCCGATGCCGGCGCCGCGCTGGCCGCCGTGCACGTGCTGCAGTCCGCCGAGGGCACCAGGTTGGTGGCCGCCCTCCGAGCCAACGTCGACGTCGTCGAACCGGGACACCCCTCCCCTATCGTTCCCGTCGTGGTGGGCGACGAGGACGCGGCCATGGCCGCCTCAGCCGCCCTCCGCGAGCGGGGTCTGCTCGTGCCCGCGATCCGGCCACCGACCGTGGCCCCCGGGACCTCACGGCTGCGCATCTCGTTGTCGGCCACCCACACCACCGCCGATCTGACAGCCCTGCTCGAGGGACTCGATGCGCCCTGAGCGGCTGGTCGTGGTGCTCGGCACCTCCACCTCGGTCGGCAAGACGTGGGTGGGCGCGAAGGTGCTCGCCCGGCTGAAGGCCGCGGGGACCGCCGTCGCCGCCCGCAAGCCGGTGCAGTCCTTCGCCGCGTGCGACGTCGAGACCGACGCCACCCTGCTGGCCCTGGCCACGGGCGAGCTCCCCGAGACCGTGTGCCGCCCGCATCGCTGGTACCCCATCGCCATGGCGCCGCCGATCGCCGCTGCGTTCGTGGGCGCCACGCCGCCCACGCTCGAGGAGCTGCTCGCCGAGCTCGACTGGCCCGAGCCGGCAGCGGGCGTCGGCATGCTGGAGACCGCCGGCGGCCCCCGTTCACCCGTCGCCACCGACGGTGACAGCGCGGCACTGGCCGCTGCCGTCGGCGCCGATCTGCACGTGCTCGTCGCCCACGCCGGCCTGGGGGCCATCAACGCGGTACGGCTGTCCGTGCCCGTCTTGCCCGAGCCCGTCGTCGTGTTCCTCAACCGTTTCCACAACACCGACGTCCACGACCGCAACCGGCGCTGGTTGGAGCTCGACGGTTTCGACGTGGTGGTCGACCTGGCCGAGCTCACCCGCCGGGTGGCGGGCGCGAAAAAGCCGCCGGCAGGGCCGGCGGCTCGGTAAGGGACCCTTAGATCACTCGGACGTTCTGTGCTTCCTCGCCCTTCCGGCCGGGAGCGACGTCGAACTCGACCCGCTGACCCTCATCGAGCGACTTGTAGCCATGGCCCTGGATGTTGGAGTAGTGAACGAAGACGTCGTCGCCCTGCTCACGCGAGATGAAGCCGAAGCCCTTCTCGGCGTTGAAGAACTTGACGGTACCTGTTGCCACGGAAACTCTTTTCTATAGAAGCAGCGCCCCACCTGAGGCGCTCCCAGCAGCCTAGGCGGAAAAGTTTCGTCGACGCGTCGATCCGGGCATTCGCCGTTCGTAGACAAGGTCGCCGCTTCCTCGAGGAGCGCCGGCGGTCAGTGATCTGAGCGCCTCTCGTCGAAGGACTCGAGGACCCGCTTCGGCGCCTTCAACCGCCATGAGTCGGTGATCAGCTCCTCCAGCTCGTCGAGCTCGACCGCCTCGAGCCGGACGAGGACCACCGGGTAGCCGTCGTAATGGGGGGTGGTGAAGAAGACCTCCGGCTCGGAGGCCAGGAGCGCCTCCTTCTCGTCGAGGTCGGCCACGAACACCACCAGCCCGCCCTCGGCGTCGGAACGGATGCGGAGGAAGCTCTTGTCCTTGACCCGCCACCCCGGCGTCCGGAACCACGGCTTCTCGGTGGTCTCGGGCAGCGACAGGGCGATCCGGCGGACGTCGTCCTCGGTGGCCACGCCCGAACCTACAGCGGGAGCCGGGCGACTTCGATCACAGGGGACGGGAAGTCCTTGCATGCCGGACCGGTGCCCGCGGCGACGGTGACCTTGTAGCTGCCGCCCGGCTGGAAGTAGTCCGCCGCGCCCCGGGCCGTGCATTCGGCGTCGCCTCGTGCTCGCACCTGGATGACATCGTCGCCCGTGGCCGGGAGCGTGACCTGCACCGGACCCTCGACGCCGCCGGCGTCGAGGTCGAAGACCCGGCCGTTGACGGTGACCACGAAGGCATGACCGTGGAGGTTGGCGACCGTGATCGTGGCCACTCGGGCAAGCGTGGTCGACGTCGTGGTCGTCGAGGGTCGCACAGTGGTCGCCGTGGTGGAGGTCACCGGCGCCGGCGCCGTGGTGGGGCTGGGCGGCCGGGTGGTCGGCGGCGCGGTGGTGCCGATGGCCCGCAGCACTTCCGCCGCGGCCCGCGGCACGGTGGTCGTCGTCCGAATGGTCGAGGCTGGCGCCGGCGGCGCGGGCGGGGGG
>Ga0247719_1000145_pt1 | contig 50132 bp, 46 predicted proteins | sample 41E_DmetaG_FD_189046 | JGI IMG/M metagenome (GOLD analysis project Ga0247719, IMG submission 189046) | Soil microbial communities from hillslope of Landscape Evolution Observatory, University of Arizona, Oracle, AZ, United States - 4-1-E_D | ecosystem: Engineered > Artificial ecosystem >...
TCGTGTTCTCGCCGTGGGTGATCAGCGTGTACGCGAGGTACACGTTGCCCGCGGGGATCCGCTGGACGATCGGCGCGCGCCGCGGACCGGGCGTTTCGATCGAACAGGTCCGCGCTCCGGCGCGCGGCACGTCGACGGCGATCCACGGCTTGTCGATGAAGCCCCCGCCGGCGCCGGTGTGGCTCGCCACCGCGCTGGTGCCCAGATAGTGGATCGGGTCACCCGCCTCCTTGTTGTTGTTGTCGATGAACCGCGACACGAACACGCGGCTCTTGCCGTTCGCGGTGCGGTCGAAGACGATGCCGCTGAAGTAGAAGAGGCCGCTGGTGCCGGGGCGGACGACCGGGTCGGCTCCCGCCTGGTAGCCATAGATCGGCGACGTTCTGCCAATGGCCGACGTGTCCTGCGGATACCCTGGCAGCAGCGTGCTCTGCCACCGCTGGCCGCCGTCGAACGACTTGTAGAGGCCGAGCCAGGCGTCACCCGTCTCGCCGCCGTTCGGCAACCCGGGGATGTCGACCGTGCGGTAGTCGTTCGAACCGCCCAGCAGGTGGAGTGGATTGCGGGTCGAGGCGGCCAGCGATGGCTCGTTCTGCCGCTGGAGGTAGGGATCCCCGTCCGGCCACTTGTCGCCGGACACCATGTTGACGTTGCGACCGGGGATCTGCGCCTGGAGCAACGCGGCCGTGCCGGCCGCGAGGATCACGGCACCAGCCATGCGGTGCAGCGCGGACGTCTGCCGCCGTTTTGCCTGGGGCATTCCTATCCTCCGAAATCCGTAGGTGGGTTCACGGATACGTCACTGGGGGCGCACGATTATACGGCAGGGCTGGGACGAATCCCGCACAAAAATACAGAACTCGCCGCAATCCTCCGCAGCGGCAACAGATCTGTAATCAGCGGATGATGATCCGCCCCTTCACGTTCGCGTTGTCGGGGTCGTCGTGATCGTGGAAGCCGCAGGTTCTGACGGTATTGAGATTCCCGGTCTCGCGGCTCTGGCCGACGTTCAACAGCCCGACGGTGTTGATTTCGGGGCAGTCGGTGTGCTCCGGATGCGGGTCGGACGTCATGTTGCGGCGGCGGGTGTCGTTGTTGACGAAGAGCACGCGCGTGCCCTGCGTCACGGTCAGCTCCCGCGGGCTGATCCCGCTGGTGGTGATCGTGAACGTCGGCTGAGAGGGAGACGGGGGCGTCGGGGTCGTCGGTGTGCCGCTGCCGCCATAGCCCCCGCCGCCGCACGCGGCCAGCGCCGCGAGCGCGATGGCGCCTGTCAGGTGGCACGCCGGTCGTCGAGCAATGGCCCGCATGACTCCCTCCTGCGCATCAGAAGAACTTCCGCGAGATGTTGAAGCCGAGGAACCACTGGTCCGGGATGCCGCCGCGGGCCAGTTGTCCGAGCGTCGTCCCCCACCCGTTGCCGGCGTTCAACTGGAAGAGATGCCCGCCGGCGCGGCTCTCGAAGCCGACCGTGAACTGGTGCGCGGCGGGGCGGTGGCCGGCGAGGCGAGGCACGACCTCGGCGAAGAGGTACCGGGACGCGCCGGCGCGCACCCGGGCGCCGAGTCCCAGCATCAGCGTATGCGCGTCGCCGGCCGCCAGGGGGTTGGCGTTCACGACGACGAGCGGCTCCGCGTAGACCGCCGCGCGCCGGCCGAGGTACTTGGACAGCACCGCGCCGATGGCCGTCTGGTGATGCTCCGACAGATTGTCGTCCCCTTCGAGCGTGACGAGCACGTCGGCGCCGAACGGCGCGTCCCGGCGCTCGCTGAGCAGGTTCTGCTGCACGAAGAGCTGGATGGCGCGGTCGCTCGTGCGGTGGATGCCGAGCTGCGTGCCGGCGGCCACGCCGATGCGGACCTCGAGGCCGATCTGCGCGCCGCCATCGAGACCGAACAGGCTCGAGGCGTGGTCGCCGAAGCTGCCGGACGCCAGGTTCCTCGTGAACCGGTGCGTGACCCGGAACGCCCAGCGGCCGGCGGGCATCCTCAGCGTGGTGGGGAGCGCGGCGAGGGTGAAGTCGGGCTGCAGCGGATCCAGCACGACGTCGGGATCGCTGCGGACGGGGGCGGGGTCGGGCGTCTGCGCTGCCGCGTGCAGCGGCCCGAGCGCCGCGAGCAGCGCGGCGAGAACCACGGCGTGGCGTGCCCGGCGCATGTGCGCAAATTATAATCGCGCGATGAGTTCTTCAGACCACCTGCCGCAGATCTTCTCGTTGGACGAGGCCTGCCGCCTCCTGCCCCAGGTGAAACACGTGACTGCCGACGCGGTGCGCGAGGCGGAACTGCTCGCGGCGCAGCTCCGCGGCGTCGCCGAGGACGACCCGGATTACACCGCGCTGTCGGCGGCGCTCCAGGAGGTGGTCGAATCGTGGACGGCGGCGGTCGAATCGCTCGGGGGAGAGGCGAAGGGCCCCTGGCTCGTGGACTTCGACAATGGCGAGGGGTATTACTGCTGGTGCTACCCGGAGCCGACCGTGGCGCATTACCACGGCTACGACGAGGGGTTCTCGGGGCGGACGCGCATTCAGTAGCCGCGGCCGGCGGATCGCAGCCGCGGCACTCCTGTAGAATAGGCGACGAAATGGCTTACATCATCACCGAACCGTGTATTGGTACGAAGGATACCGCGTGTGTGGACGTCTGCCCGGTCGACTGCATCCACCCGCGCAAGGACGAACCGGAGTTCGAGACCGCCGAGCAGCTCTTCATCCACCCGGATGAGTGCATCGACTGCGGCGCCTGCGTCCCCGCCTGCCCGGTCGAAGCGATCTACGCGCTCGACGAGACGCCCGACAAGTGGAAGCAGTTCATCGAGAAGAACGCGGAGTTCTACCAGAAACGCTGACGGCTGCCGCCTGCGCGCCGGCCGGCCGCGTGCGCGCGGGCCGCGCCGGGCGACGTCAGAGTTTCAGCGCCTCGCGCGCCTTGAGGCGTTCGGCGCGCCGCAGTTCGGCCTCCGCGGCGCGCTGCCGTTCTTCGGCCGTTTCGAGGACGAGTCCCGGGATCTGGATCCGCCGTCCCTCGAGGTCGATCGCCACGAACGTCAGATAGGCGCGGCTCGTCATCCGCCGGACGCCCGTCAGCGTCTCCTCCGAGAACACCTCGACCTGCACTTCCAGTGACGTGCTCCAGGCGGCCGTCACGCACGCCCGCAGGATGATGAGGTCCCCCACCTTGATCGGATGGAGGAACTGCAGCCCGTCGACCGCCGCCGTCACCAGCAGGCTGCGCGTGTGGCGGTGGCAGGCGATGGCGCCGGCGATGTCGATCAGGTGCATCACCGTCCCTCCGAGAATGAAGCCGAGCGGGTTCGCGTCGTTCGGCAGCACCACCTGCACCATCTCGGTGAACGTTTCGGAGGGTTTCTTCGCTGGCAAGGTCATGGGCGCTCGCGTGAAGAGGGGGCCGGACGCAGCCGAGGATCGGTCGCTCAGTTGCGGCAGTTCCGGTCCAGGAAGGCCCGCAGCGTACATCGGAGCTCCGGCGGCAGCTCCTCGTCGCGGATGGTCCGCAGCAGTGACACCGTCGATTCGTAGGTCTTGAGCTGCGCGACGCAGCGCGGGCAGGCCGCGAGATGCTCCTCGAGGCGGTGATGGACGTCCGGCGGCAGCTGCTGCTCGACGAAGTCGGCGAGCAGCGCCGCCAGTTCGTTGCACCGTTTCACCATGTGACGCTCGTGTCAGGCTTCAGCGTCGAGTGCAGCGCCCGTGCTTCGGTGCTCCCTAGAAGTCGTAGCCGATCCACATCGTGAAGCGCGGCTTGCGGAACCACTCGCTGCCGCGTTTGCCCTCGAGCAGCCCCTGGAAGGCGAACACGAAGTCCTCGTAGTCGCGGTTGAACATCGTGCGCCACGACCAGTCGAAGTGGATGGGGAAGCCGAGCGCGAACGTTTCGAGGCCGATCCCGTAGGAGGCGCGGCCGTCGACCAGCTTGAAGCCGGGGATCGCCGTCGGCGGCCCGAAGACCGGCAGCAGGCCGAAGACCGTCGGTTCCACGCCGAGCAGCGGCGTCACGACGACGTCGTCGCTCGTCCAGACCTTCATCGGCAGCCCCTCGAACCCGGCGGCGCCGAAGTTGGCGAAGAACACGCCGCGGAGGCCGCCGACGACGCCCATCGGCGTCAGGGCCGCCTCGATGATCGGGAAGCGCAGCTCGGCGTTGGTGAAGAACGCCTTGTTGCCGAGGAACTCGAGGTAGTCGTACCCGCGCAGTTCGGAGTTGCCTCCGAAGTACAGGTAGCCGGGGAACTCGCCCCAGCTCTTGAAGCCGCGCGCGCGGAAGGCGAGCACGCCGTTGGTCGCCAGCCGCATGTAGTAGCGGGCATCCACCTCCGCGGTCTGCCGGCTCAGGAAGTTGCCGGCCTTGGGTGCGTACTCGTAGCCGATGAGCACCGTGTTCCCCGCGAGCGGCCCGTATTCGCGGAAGACCGTCGTTTCCTGCACGTACGAAATGCCGAGCGGCATGAAGTTGCCGCTGCTGAACAGGCTCCTTCCGAAGCGCTCGCGCTGGAACTCGTCGGCGATGTCCTGGAGCCCCGGTTCGTTGAACCGCTGGTTGAAATGCAGCAGCCCCGCCGAGAGCTGGAGCCGGGCATACCGGTTGAACGGGTAGATCCCGAACGCGGTGGCGCCGCGGGCGCTCTGCGTGGCGATCGCCTGGTCGCGGTCGAGATACGCGTACGCGTAGTCGTAGAGCAACCCGGGCTGTTGGCCGTAGTAGAACTGCGTCTGCGAAAACGCCTGGAAGGCGTACTGGAGGCGCCGGGCGAGGTTCACGTACTGGAACGCCATCGTGCGGTACTGCGCGACCGACGAGGCGAACAGGTTGAACTGCTTGTCCCCGAGCACGTCGGTGAACGTCACGCTGGTGCCGCCGAAGATGTCGCCGCCGCTGGTGACCCCGACGTTGACCGGCGGACGCCCTTCGAGGAACAGCTTCTCGAAACGCCCCTTCACGCGCACGTTGCTCTGCACGAGGGTGTGGGTGAGCGGCGGCTGGAAGTCGATCACGGGACCGGGCGCCCCGAAGTCGGCGCTCGCGACGGTATGGAGCGGTTCGTCACGCGTGAGCGTGTGGATGCCGTACTCCCCCTTGTAATAGGTGACGAACGCGATCCGCGGCGCCTTCTCGTCGCGCAGCACGACGGGCGACACGTTCGCCGTGAGCGTGTCGGTGTACTGCCGCAGTTCGCCGCTCTTCAGGTTCAGCGTCCAGATGTTGTAGATGTTGCCGTTGCGCGCGACCTCGGGCTCGATCGGCTGGTTCGGGTCGGTCGCCGTCGACGAGAACACGATCGTGTGCTCGTCGATGAACTGCGCGCCGCCATCGTCGTGCGTGCCGAAGGTGATCTGCGTCTTCTCGCCCGTGGCGAGGTCGAGCCGGAACAGCTTGTCGTTCCCGCTGATGCGCGCCAGGTAGATGAGCGACTTGCCGTCGGGCGCGTACGTGGGCGCATAGGCGCCGAACTGGTCGTTCGTCACGTTCCGCACGTTGCCGCTCTCGATGTCGACGATGAAGATGTCGCCGATCGCGCCGCTCAGCGCCGAGAAGGCGACCGAGCGCCCGTCGGGGCTCACGTCGGGCGATTCGGGCATGTCGACGTTGCGCAGCGGGATCCGCTTCTCGATCCTGCCCGTGACGACGTTCTGGAGGATGAGCGTCTTGTGCTTCTCGGTTCGGACGAAGTAGGCGATGCGGTCTCCCGTCGGGTCCCAGGACATCCACGGCACGGCGTTGCTGCGGAAGCCGCCGGGCGTGACGATGTACTCGAACCCGCGATCCTTGTTGAAGCCGCTCGTCAGGTTGCGGATGACCTTGCTGTCGCGCGTGGACATCAGGATGATGTCGAGCTCCTGATCCTTCCGGTTGCCCGCGGCGACCGCCATCATCTCGCCCGACGGCGACGGCTCGATCGAGATGACCACCGTGTACGGCGTCTTCCCGCGCTTCGGCGCCAGGTTGCGCCCGTAGTCGGCCGGGCGCTCCTTGTCGCGGAACGGCTTGAAGCGGTCTTTCAGGTACTTCTCGAACTGCTCGTCGAACTCCTCGGCCTTGAGGCGGAATGCCTCTTCGTAGGCGCTCTCGCCGCCGCCGATCACCGCCTTGCGCAGCGCGAACAGGAACTGCCGCATGCCCTCCTTCCCCCAGCGTGACTCGATGAACTCGAACGCCGCGTGGCCGAGGTTGTAGGGCAGCCGGCCCGAGACGAACGCCTGCATGTTCGTCTCGCTCATCGGCGGCACGTTGTCGGTGATCGCCGCGTCCCTGACGGTCATCAGGTCGAACGGGTTCCAGTAGCCGGTCATGTGGTCGGCGAGCCCCTCGTCGACCCAGAGCGGCAGCCCGCGGCGGACGAGCGATCGCGGGATGATGTCGAACTCGAAGATGTGCGTCAGCTCGTGCGTGATCAGGCGGTACAGCGCGTCGGACGGCTCGTCGATGGGCAGCACCATCCGGTCGCGGAATGGTTCGGCGAACGCGAGCACCCCTTCAGGCAGCTCCATCGGCTCGATGTTCTGCTGCTGGAACTCGCTCTGGGTCTTGTAGAGGACCATTGGCACCTTGAAGGCGAGGTCGTGCTTCAGGTCCGCGCTGACCTGCTGGTAGGCGCTTTCGGCGTAGCTGGCGATCCGCTCGAGGTGCTGCTCGATCTCCGGGTAGTAGTAGATCTCGAAGTGGTCGGTCGTGTAGATCTTCCACTTGAAGTCGTCGTACTTGACCCGGTTCTTGCCGTAGTACGGGAAGAACGAGGTCTGGGCGGAGGCTTCGAGAGCGGCCCCGGCGACGAGGGCGAGTGTCAGCAGGGCCACGCCGGCGGGCGTGAAGGTGCCGCGCGTGAAGCGCGTGCGCATGGTTCACCTCTGGAGGAGCGAGTTTCAGTTGCCGCGATGTTACTGCGTCTAAGACGGCTGCCGCAACGGACGGGTCCCCGTGTGCAGGGCTGCCGGTCATCGAACGCGGACGGCTCAGCAAGGGACATGCCCTCGACGCGCCGCCTGCATTTGCGGTCCTGATCAGCGGCGGCTGTGCCGGGTGTCCCCGCCCGGCCACGCCGCCGTCCGCCGGAGGGTACAATCGCTGGAATAGAGGACGGCGCGCCGGTGTTTTCATCTTCCGGGTGAGCGTCTCCAGGACCGCTGATGCGCTTTGGCCGACGCTCACCGCCGCCCGACGAGGATGCGTTCACCCGCGAGGCGCTGTCGTACGTCGACAGCCTCTACGGGACGGCGCTCCGGCTGACGCGCCGGCCCGCCGATGCCGAGGACCTGGTGCAGGACACCTACCTCAAGGCGTTCCGCGCGTCGGCGCAGTTCCAGCGGGGGACGAACCTTAAAGCGTGGTTGTTCACCATCCTTCACAACACGTTCCGCAACATGCGGCGTGATCAGGGACGTAATCCGGTGGATGTCGACAGCGAGGTCGTCGAGCAGGCCGAGTCGGCCGGCGGCGCCGAGAACCCGGAGCAGGTGCTGGCGCGGGCGACGCTCGACGCCGACCTGCAGGCGGCGCTCGACGACCTGCCCGAGGCGTTCCGGCAGGCGGTCTGGCTGCGGGACGTGGAGGAGTTCTCCTACGCCGAGATCGCACGCATGATCGACGTGCCGATCGGCACCGTGATGTCGAGGATTTCCCGCGGACGCCGCATGCTCTACGAGCGGCTCTCGCGGATGAAAGCAGGAGCGGCGTGAGCGAATGTCGTGAACTCGAACCGTTGCTGGCGCCGTACGTGGACGGCGAGGCGGGCGATACCGACTGCTCGCGGATCGAGGCGCACGTCGACGCCTGCCCCTGCTGCCGGGGACGGCTGGCGGCGCAGCGCGCGGCGTGCGATTCGCTGCGCACGCGCCGCGCGGCGCTGCGTCCCTGCGCGCCCGGGGCGCTGCGGGCCCGGTGTGCCGCCCACGCATCCGCGTCACGGCGGGCCAGGGCTGTGCCGATCGGGCGACGAGGCGCGCTGGCCGCCGCCGCGATGCTCGTGCTGGCGACGGGCGGCTTCTTCGCGCTGGGACTCGACGACAGGGCGCAGGCGCTCGCCCTGCAGGCGACGATCGACCACGCGAAGTGTGCGCGGTTCGGTGCCTCGGCCGGGTCCGATGATCCGGCGACGGCGGCGCAGCGCTGGCAGGCTCGCTTCGGCTGGCCGCTCCGCGTCCCCGCGTCCGCGCCGGAAGCGGGGGGGCTGCACCTGCGCGGCGTCCGCCGCTGCGCGGTGACCGACGGCCGCATCGCGCACATCATGTACGAATGGCAGGGGGAGCCGCTGTCGGTCTACGTGCTGCCGGCGCGCCTCGCCGAGGAGTCGCCGACGATCATCCGCCGCTTCGGCCACGAAGCGGTGATGTGGTCGCAGAACGGCCGGACTTACGTGCTGGTGTCGGAGGGGCGGCGCGACCCCGCGCTCGACACCGTTGTCGCCTACGTGCGCGCCACGGCCTACTGACGCGCCGCGTTCGGGAAAGGTGGAGTGATGAACAGGAAATGGATGCTCGCCGCCGTCGCGGCCCTCGCACTCGGCGTGCTCACGCTGCCCGTGTGGCTGACGGGGCCGGCCGTGGAGAGCGCCGCCGAAGGCACCTGCAAGGCCGAGGGGCCGGCGAAAATGGACTTCACGCTGAAGGACATGAACGACGCCGAGTACCGGCTCGCGGATCTCAAGGGGAAGGTGGTGCTCGTGAACTTCTGGGCGTCGTGGTGCGCCCCCTGCCTCGCCGAGATTCCGGAGTTCATCAAGGTCCGCGAGGAATACCACGACCAGGGATTCGAGATCGTCGGCATCTCCACCGACGACACGCCGCAGCAGTTGCGCGAGTTCGCCGCGAAGTACAAGACGAACTACCCGCTCGTGCAGGTGACGGCGGAAGTCGAGGAGGCGTTCGGCCCCGTGTTCGGCCTGCCGACCTCGATCCTGGTCGCGCGCGATGGCTCCGTGTGCAAGCGGCACTTCGGTCCGCTCTCGAAGGAACAGCTCGAGAAAGAGATCAAGCCGCTCCTGTAGTAGAATCAGCGGCAGGATGTTGAAGGGATTCACGCGCGCGCGCCTTGCCTGCGGATGTTCGATCGGATTCCGCGAAGGCGTCGAGGGCAGCCCGGTCACGGTCGTCGTCGAAGAGAAGAGCTCCGGGTGCCCGCTCACGCTGCACGTGCGTGACCTTCCGCTCTACGATCATCGCGAAGCGCTCCGCGTGCCCACGCGCGCGCTCCCGCCGCTCGAAGAAGACTACGAAGAGAGCTAGACGCCGGCACGTCCGCCAGGCCTCCGCCCCCCTCACCGATCAGAGTTCCTGTCCTGCTTCGGCGCCTGCCGCGGCGTGCGGTCGGCTTCCTGCAGCGCGCGGCGCAGCAGGAACTCGATCTGCCCGTTCAGGCTGCGCAGATCGTCGTCGGCCCACCGCTGGAGCGCATCGAGGATCTCGCGGTCGATCCGCAGCAGGAAGGGCTTGCGATCCGCCACGGAACTACTGGTAGATGGTGCCCGTGTTGATGATGGGCTGCGTCGACCGGTCGCCGCAGAGCACGACGAGCAGGTTGCTGACCATCGCCGCCTTCCGCTCCTCGTCGAGGGTCATGATCTCGCGCTTCGAGAGCATGTCGAGCGCCATCTCCACCATCCCGACCGCCCCTTCGACGATGCGCTGGCGCGCGGCGATGATCGCGCCCGCCTGCTGGCGCTGAAGCATCGCCTGGGCGATCTCGGGCGCGTACGCGAGGTGGCTGATGCGCGCCTCGATCACTTCGACGCCGGCGCGATTCAGCCGGTCCTGGATCTCCTTCTTCAGATGATCGGCGACGAGCTGCGTCGTGCCGCGCAGCGACACGGCGCCGTCCTCGTGCGCGTCGTAGGTGTACGACGAGGCGAGGTTGCGGATGGCCGACTCGCTCTGCACCTTCACGTAATTGTTGTAGTCGTCGACCTCGAACACCGCCTCGGCGGTGTCGACGACGCGCCACACCACCACCGAGGCGATCTCGATCGGGTTGCCCTCGTTGTCGTTGACCTTCAGCTTGCCGCTTTCGAAGTTGCGGACGCGCTTCGACACGCGTTTCTTCGTGTACAGCGGATTCGCCCACCGAAGCCCCGGCTGCGTCGCGGTGCCCACGTAGTCACCGAAGAACTGCAGCACTTTGGCCTCGTTCGGGTTGACGATGAACACACCCGCCGCGAGAAACACGAGGACGCCGATCGCGACGACGTACGTGATCACGAGGAGGGGGGAGTTCTGGAGCACGGCGTTCACCATGCCCCAGACCGCCAGCCCCGTGAGCACGAGCAGGACGAGCAGGACCGGCAGACCGGGGACGGCGTTGGTTTGGCGTTCACGGATCATGGCTTGTCAGCCTCCTGAGCTGCGATGTCAAAGTGATATCACTTTGACATCGCGGTTGTCAATACGGCTGAGGCCCCCGCGGGTCGCCGGCCGGGCGGTCCTGTTGCGCGCGCAGGTGGGCTGGCCCACAATCGGTGACCTATGCTCAGCCGACCCGTTCTTGCGTTCGTGCTCGCCGCCTCCTTCCTCCAGGCGCCGCCCGTGGTCCGCCCCGACGAGGAGGCGTTTGCCGCTGGCGTCAGCGAGGCGGACCTGCGGCGCTACGTGCGCGAGCTGGTCGCCTTCGGTCCGCGAATGGGGGGGACGCCATCCAACGAGAAGTCGGCGGCCTACCTCGCGTCGTTTTTCAAGAAGCACGGCCTGGAGGTGGCGATCCAGGAGGATCCGCCGGCGCTGGCGCATTGGGAGTCGGCGTGGCGCGTGGAGCTCGAGGATGGGTCCGTCATCGAGAGCGCCTGGCCCTTCGGGTTTTCCGCGTCGACCGGCGGCGTCCGCACGGGGCAACTGCTGATCGTCCCCGACCTCGCGAAAGCGGCGCCTGACGCCGCGTGGGCGGGACGGATCCTCTACACGCCGGGCGAGGTCACACGCGCCTACGCCGCCGTGGTCAAGAGCGGTCACCTGCCGGCGGCCATCCTGACGAGCGCGCCGAACGATCCGACGCGCTACATCGCCTGGTCGCGTCTCTCGTCGCTGCCCCCGAGCGCGGGCCATCCGGTGCCGGTGTTCGCGGTCTCCTACACGGACGGCCGCTCGCTGGATGCAGCGGCGCGCGCCGGGCGCTCGGTGCGGGTGTCGCTCGATGCCACGATCCGTGAGGGGCGGGGGAAGACCGTCATCGCGACGCTGCGGGGCCAGGAGGCCGACGCGTACTATCTCGTGTGCGCCCACGGCGACTCCGATTCCGGCGGGCCGGGCGCCGACGACAATGCGTCGGGGGTGGCGACGGTCATGGAGATCGCGCGCGTGTACGCGGCGCTCGTCCGCTCCGGCAGGGTCCCGCGGCCGAAGTACTCGATCCGGTTCGCGGTCTGGGGTGCGGAGTATCGCTCCGCGCGCACCTTCATCGAGAAGGAAGGAGAGAAGCTGAAGAACCTGAAGGGCGTGATCAACTTCGACGAGACCGGCACCGGCGCCGAGCGGGACGCCATCTATTTCGAAGGCAACGACGTCCCGTGGAACGAAACGCTGCTGCGGACCTTCGAAGCGGTCGCCGGCGACTACGCAGGCCGCCAGGGCTTCTGGACCGAGTACACGACCAACCCTTCGCAGGGAGGCACCGACTCCTACGCCTTCCTGCCGAAGAAGTACCGCGGCACGGGACAGACCGAGCTCGAGATCCCCTCGACCACGATCTACACGGCCGCCTGGGACAAGCTGGCGGAGCTCGATCAGACGCCCGGCTGGGAGTCGAAAGGGACGCCGGATCCGAAGAAGCTGAAGATCGACTACTCCCTGTACTACCACTCGTCGGGGGACACGCCCGAGAACACCACCGAACGCGAGCCGCAGAACATGGTGCGTGCCGTGAAGGTCACCGGGCTCACGCTGCTGCGGCTGAATCGCTGAGCGGCGGGCTCAGAAGCCGATGCGCAGGTCCGCCACGAGCGGCAGGTGATCCGACGCGATCAGCGCCTTGCGCGTGCGTACGAGCTCGAGTCCCCGCACCGTGACGTCCCCCTCGTAGTAGATGTGATCGAGGTGGAGCACGGGGAAGACGCCGGGATACGTCCGCCGGCGCTTCAGGTGCTCGACGATGTCGATGCTCTTGAACAGCGCCGAGAGCGTGCGCGTCGCCAGCCCCTTCAGCCACTCGTTGAAGTCGCCGAGGATCACCTTCGGCCCCTTGATGCGGTGGTCGTGGACGAAGGCCGCCAGGCGGCCGGCCTGGTAGCGGCGCTCGAGCACGGCCGTGCCGAGATGGACGTTGTAGACGTGGAGCAGGCAGCCGCCGCCGACGTCCACGTCGGCGCGCTGGCACGCACGCTCCTCGCAGGCCCGCCAGGTCAGCTCGTAGTGGCCGTGGTGGACGATCGGGAAGCGGCTCATCACCACGTTGCCGAACTGGTGGCTGCGGAGCTGGCGCACCGAGTGCATCACCCAGCCCATGCCGAGCGCGGCGCCGATCTCCTCGGCCTGTCCTGCGCCCGCCGGACCGGCGCCGATCACCTCCTGCAGCGCGATGACGTCGGCGTTCATCTCGCGCACGACCTCGGCGATCCTCGACGGCATGGTGCGCCGGTCGAGGCCACGGCACCGGTGGATGTTGTAGGTGGCGATCCGCAGATCGACGTGCCGCCGCGGCTTCGGATCGCTCACTGCTGCCGCTCCAGGATCCAGACGAAGGGCCCCACGATTTTCTCCCACAGCGGCCGGCGCCGCCAGCGTTCGAGCGTGATCTCCTCGCTCGCACCGAGGTCGCGTTCGTAGTCGCGGAGCAGCCGCCCGGCGACCAGCGGGTCGCGCATGGCGACGTTGATCTCGTCGTTGTGCTCGAACGACCGGTTGTCGATGTTCGTCGTCCCGAGCACGGCCCAGAGTTCGTCGACGATCAGGATCTTCGCGTGCGTCATCGCGGCGCGGTACTCGTGGATCCGGACGCCGGCGCCGAGCAGCTGCCCCCACATCCGCCGGCTCGCGAGCCGCACCCACCGCTGGTCGGTGATCCGGCCCGGCACGATCACGTCGACCGCCACGCCGCGCCTGGCGAGGTTCACGAGCGCGCGCCGCAGCGCGCGGTCGGGGAGGAAGTAGGGCGTCTGGATGCGGACGTGGTGATCGGCCCCCTCCATCAGGAGCTGGAAGGCCACGCGCGAGGCGGTCGCACGGTCGGACGGCGAGCTCTTGATGACGAACGCGGTGGTCGTGCCGGCGCTCTCGATGTTCGGGAAGTAGTGGGGGCCGGTCATGATCTCGCCACAGCACTCGAGCCAGTTCTCGGCGGCGACGCCCTGGAGCGCTGCCACGACCGGCCCTTCGATGCGCGCCATCGTGTCGCGCCACGGCCGCCCCTTGCGGGACGGGTACAGCCACCAGTCGGCGATCCCCGCGCCGCCGACGAAAGCGATCCGGCCGTCGATGATGAGCAGCTCGCGGTGCGTCCGGTTGTTGAGCCGCGCGAGGCGGTGCCACTCCATCCGCTGGTACGACTCGACGCGGCAGCCGGCGTCGCGCAGCCGCCGGAGCGGCCGTCCCCAGAGATTGAAGCTGCCGATGGCATCGACCACGATCGTGACGTTGACGCCGAGCTTTGCCCGCTCCGAGAGCGCGTCGATGAACTGGTCGGCGACGCGCCCCGGCTGGAAGATGTAGCACTCGAGGTTGATGGAGCGCGTGGCCGAGCGGATCGCGTCCAGCATCGCCGGGTAGAACTCGACGCCGTTCGTGCAGATGCTGACCTGGTTGCCGTGGTGCAGCGCCGCCTGGCAGGTCGACTGCAGCGTGTAGAGGAAGTCGTCGGCGTGCACCGACGTGCGCTGCGCGAGGTGGTAGTTGATGCCGGGCGTGAAGAGGAAGACGAGAACGAGCCAGACGAGGAACAGCGCGCCGGCGCCGGCCAGCCAGTCCATTTACGGGGTGCGCGTGCGTCCGAGCGTCGAGAGGGCGGTCAGACCCAGGTTCACCGTCCGGGCCTCGCGATCCGCGAGGGCGAGCGCCATGCCTTCCGCCACGAACTGGTTCAGGATCTCGGTGCGGTAGATCTCGCTCTCGTCGAATTCGACCGACGCCACCGCGCGGTAATCGCCCGCCGGCAGCCCCCGCACGCGGTAGCGTCCGTTGGCGTCGGTGTAGGTCAGGGCGAAGCGGCGGCTCGTCCGCGTCCAGAAGTGCTGCGCGAGCGGGATGATCATGACGAGCGCGTCGGCCGCCGGCCGCCCTTTCGCGTCGCGGACCGTGCCGCTCACGTCGCTCGTGACGTCCGTGAGCGTGATCTGGACGTTCTCGACCAGCTCCTGCGACTGCACGTCGATCGCCACGTCGGTGATGTCCTGGCCGCGCCAGAGCACGCGCCTGAGCACCCACGGGTAGTCGAGGCCCTCGACGGTGATGTAGTGCGTCCCCGACATCAGACCGCGAATGGAGAAGTTGCCGCTCGGCGTGACGTCGCCGGTGAGCGCGTCGCCGAAGATGCTGCCGTCGGAGAACGGGGCGCGCACGCGAATCCCTGTGAACGTCGGCGGGCGCGGGGTCGCCACTGCCTCGTATTGCACCGTGCCGTTCACCGTTGCCCCCGGGAGCAGCAGCATTTCGACGTTCCGGATGTCGCGGCCGTGCACGCGCAGCCGATAGGTGGCGAAGAGCGCCACGCTGTAGGGATCCAGCTCGGCGCGGGCCCGGATCTGGTACATGCCGGGTGCGACGTTCCGGAACGTGAACGAGCCGTCGGGCAGGATGCGCACGTCATCCGACGGGATGGATGCAAGCGCCTCGCCGTGGACAGGGCTCATGATGACGGCGCCGCTCATCAACTGCTTCCGGTCGGGCGTCGCGATGATGCCGCTCACCGTCGCCGGCCGCACGATCTGCAGCTTGAACGCGATCTTCAGGTCGGGTTCGACGCCGGGGACGACGCTGACGCGCGTGGCCTGTTCCACGAACAGCACGCCCGGATAGTAGGTGGCCGTATACCGCAGCGACCCGGTGTGGTCTCCCACGTGCGCGAAGGCGGGATCCAACGCGCTCACGTAATACTGACCGGCGGGGAGCCCCGTCAGCCGGAACTCACCGCGGTCGTCGGTCGTCGCCGACGAGAGCGAGACGAGCATCGGCCGGCCCTCTTCCGTTCGGGACACCAGCGCGTCGACGATCGCGCCGACGAATGGCCGGTCATCCTCGTCCATGACCTGCCCGACGATGACTCCGGCACGGGGGAGCACGATTTCCAGCGCGTCCGCACGCTGCCCGTCGCCGAGCACCACGGGAGCAGGAGGTCCCGCGCGCCGCGCGCCGTAATACTGCGGCGCGTACCCGCTCGCCGACGCCGTCAGCGTGTAGCTGCCCGGCGGAACCTTTTCGAAGCTGAACGCGCCGTCGGCCCCCGTGATCACAACGCGGGGATCCGGCAGCGTGTCGGCGGTGAGGATCACCCGCGCGCGCGCGATCGCCCTCGGAGGGTCATCGTCGGTCACGATGCGCCCGGAGATCACGCCGGTGCCGGCAACCGGCGTGTCGGTCGTGATGACGATCCGATCGGACGCGGGATCGGCAGGCGCGGTGGCCGGCGAGGCGGTGCCCGGCCGGACGACGGGTGGCGGCGTGCCGCCGCACGCGGCCGCCAGGAGCCCCGCCACCGCGACCGCTCCCCCGTACCTGCTCAGTCGCATGCGGATATCATACTGAACGCCGAACGTCCTTGGCCGCCAGGCGCCGGCCGTGTGCCGCGCCGCCACGCAGCAACAGAACCGGGGAACTCATGAAGCTGAAGTCCGAATTCGAGGTGCCGTGCCCCTGCTGCGCCGCCACGCTCGTGATCGACGCGAACCTGAGGCGGGTGATCCGCCATGCGGAGCCGGAGCGGGGCGACAAGCCGGAACTCGATCATGCGCAGCGCATCCTCGCCGAGGAGGCCGCGCGCCGCGAGGCGCTGTTCGCGCAGTCGGTCGAGGCGGAGCGCACGCGCGGCGATGCCCTGTCGAAGCGGTTCGAAGAAGCGCTGCGGCAGGCGGGCAGCGAACCGATCACGAAGCCCACGCGCGACTTCGACCTCGATTGACGCCTCGGTATTCCGGCGGCAATTCCGACCATCGCTCCTGGCCGCGGAAGTACAGCGGCTTCTCGTCGGCGTGCTGCCGCTTGAAGGCGCGAAACCGCGCCCGCAGCCGTGCAATGCGCGCGCGCGACGTCCTGATCGCGCGGTGCGGGTAGTCGAGCAGCATCCGCTCCACCTTCCACACGTTCGTCTCCGCCAGCCGCCAGTCGTACGTCCCCAGGATCCGCAGGTCGACGACCGCGTACCCGGTGACGAGCCCCGTTTCGTCGACGTACGGGTCCACGTAGCTGAGCGCCAGGTCGCGCGGCGTCCTGAAGACCGGTTTTCGGCCGTGCAGGCCCGGATCCCGCGATCGCGCGATCGATCCCCATCGTCCGCGCGCGCGGTAGACGAAGATGACGTGGTCGAGGTGATCGGCCGATTCGAAGCTGAGGACGAGCGGCGGATGACCGTGCTGCTCGAGGATCACGGCGGCGGCGAGCGCCGCTTCGAGGCAATGGGCGGTGTGATGGCGGACGACCCCGCGGAAGCTCCGCAGCGTGGCGCGACCCGGCGGCGGCTCGGTGTTGTACGGGAGCGCGTTCAGGTACTGCTGGACGAGCGGCGGCGTCCGCAGGCGGTGGATCAGGCGCCGCTCGGCCGGCGTGAACGCGCCGGGCGGCGGCCTATCGGCCATCGGCGGTGCGGAGCGCCTCGAGCAGCTGGCCGGGCGCCCAGTCGTTGCCGTTCAGCACGGTCACCAGGCGTCCCTCGCGGTCGATCACCGCCGTCCGCAGGTTGTGCATGATCTCCTGCAGCGGCCTGTCGTCGCGCATGATCGAGACGCCGAACGCCGCGGCGAAGGCGTCGACCGACGCGCGGTCCCCCGTGACATAGGACCAGTGCGCCGGATCCGCGCCGATGCGGCGCGCATGGGCGCGCATTACGTCGGGGGTGTCGTACTCCGGGTCGAAGCTCACCGACACGAGGTGCACATTCGGCGCGAGCCGGCTGTCGGCGCGGACCGCCTGCTGGACGGCAGCGAAGTGCCGGTCCATGAGGGGGCAGAAGTCCGGCACCGGACACCGTGTGTACACGAACGTGACGGCGATCGTCTGCCCCCGCCAGTCGGAGAGGCGGACGCGGCGTCCGGCCTGGTCGACGAACTCGGCGTCCGGTACCTGTGTCCCGGGCTCGATCATGCGCCCGGCGAGGCTCGTGGTCTCGGGGGGCGGCAGCGGCGCCTCGCCGGTCTTGGCGATCTTCTCGAGGCGGCCGAGACTGTCGTCGACGACGAGCGTGGCCGTGATGAGGTCTCCCGGCTTGAAGCGATCGAGCGCCTCCCCCTCCACCACCTTGAAGGGCATCGTCATCGCCGGCATGAAGCCGCGGATGTCCTCGTGCTTCACGGTGAGTTCGCGCTTGACGGGATCCACGCCGAGCACCTGGCCCGACAGGGGGTAGCGCTTCGCCCGCGAGCAGGCCGCAAGCGTGAGCAGGATGAGCAGGACGACCAGGGCAGGGTGACGCACGTTGGATCCACTGTAGCTCGGCCGTTGTGATGCGTAAAGCTCGAGCGCGGCGCGGGTTCTCGGACGGCAGGCATGCGATCTGCTTCACGCCCACCGGGAGCGATGCACCCTTTGCGCGTCATCCGCAGGAGTACGTGACAGCATGGGCAGGAGACTCTACGTCGGGAACCTTCCGTATTCGACTACCGATGACCAACTGACCGACCTGTTCAGCCAGGCGGGCAAGGTCGACAGCGTGCGCGTCATGCGCGACATGGCCACCGGCCGGGCGCGTGGATTTGCCTTCGTCGAGATGGGGTCAGACGAGGATGCCCAGAAGGCGATCTCGAGCTTCAACGATTACAAGCTCGAGGGGCGTGCGCTGGTGGTGAACGAAGCGCGGCCGAAAACGGAAGGGGGCGGGTTTGGCGGCGGCGGCGGCCGTGGTGGCGGCGGCCGCGGGAACTACGACAGCGAAGACTTCTCCGGCGGCAGGCGGAAAGAACCGCGCTGGTGAGCGGTTCAGCCCGGGTTGAGGAAAGCGGAGCGGCGGCCGAGTCCGCCTTCCTCGTCCGGCAGCGCCGCTATTCGTCGACGATCCAGCCGTCGCGCAGGTTGATGACCCGGCTGCCGTAGGCGGCGTTCGCCTCCGAGTGCGTCACCTGCACGATCGTCGTGCCTCCCTCGTTCAGCTTCTTGAACAACTCCATGATCTCGCGACCCTGGCTGGAGTGCAGGTTCCCCGTCGGTTCGTCGGCGAGGATCACCTTCGGGCTGGAGATGACGGCCCGCGCGACGGCGACGAGCTGCTGCTGGCCGCCCGACAACTGGTTCGGGTAGAGGTCTTTCTTGCCGACGATCGAGAACTTGTCGAGGATGTCGCCGACGAGACTCTCACGCTCGCTCTTCTTGATGTCGCGGTACGAGAGCGGGATGTCGAGGTTCTCGTACACCGTGAGGTGGTCGAGCAGGTGATAGCTCTGGAACACGAAGCCGATGTGCTGCTTGTGCAGCCTCGCGCGGTCCTTCGCGCCGAGCTTGTGCACCGGGTGATCGAGGAAGTAGTACTCGCCGGTCCACGCCGAGTCGTGCATGCCGATGATGTGGAGCAGCGTCGACTTGCCGGCGCCCGAGGGGCCCATGATCGAGACGAACTCCCCCTCCTTGATGTCGAGATTGATCCGCCGCAGCACGTACGTGCGGCTCGTGCCGTGCGCGTACGATTTCTCGATGTTGCGGAGCGCGATGAGCGCCATCGGGGCGGTGTCGGGCTCCACCGGCAGCGTCTCGGGGCGGCTTGCAGCCTGGCTGGATTTGAAGAATGGCATTGTGGTTCCTTAGACGGCTCGTGCGGGTCCGCGGTTGCGCCACCGATTATAGCCGTGCCTATTCCGCGCGCAGCGCCACCATGGGATCGACCCGCGTGGCGCGCCGGGCCGGTACGAAGCAGGCGGCGGCCGCGACGCCGAGCAGCACGGACGCCGTCACGCCGAGCGTGACCGGATCCCCTGGTTCCACGCCGAACAGCAGCGCCGTGAGCCAGCGCGCCATCAGCAGCGACCCCGCGACGCCGAGCGCGATGCCGACGGCGGTGATCCGCAGTCCGTCTCCGACGATCAGGCGGAACACTTCTCCGGGTGTCGCGCCGAGGGCCATCCGCACGCCGATCTCGATCGTCCGCTGCGCCACGACGTACGCCATGACGCCGTAGATCCCGATGGCGGCGAGCACCAGCGCGAGGCCCGCGAAGGCGGTCGCCAGGAGGGCGAAGAAGCGCGGTTGCTCGATCGAATCGCTCACCCGGTCCGACAGGGCCGCAATCCCCGAGACCGGCACGTTGGGATCGAGGGAGCGCACCACCTGGCGGAGCGGCGCGGTGAGCTGCACGGGATCGCCGTGCGCCTTCAGGATGATCGACATCCCCGGCTCCATGTACTGCCAGTACGGGATGTACATCTCGTTCTGCGTCTCGGCTCGGGCACCCTGGCCGCGGATGTCGGCGGCGATCCCCACGATGGTGTACCACGGACCGTCGTCGGCCCAGCGGACGCGTCTGCCGAGCGGCTCCTCCGACGGGAAGTAACGGCGCACGAAGGTTTCGTTCACCACCACCGACGGCGTCGGTTCCCCCTCGCGGACCGCCTGTCCCCGGACGATCCGGATGCCCAGCGTGTCGAAGTAGCCGGCGCTGATCTCCCGGTACCAGGTCACCGGCATCTCGCCGGGAGCGGTGGACGTCGGTCGGCCTTCGATCTCGAACCCCATGTCGCTGTCGCCGCTGAAGGGCAGCACCGACGCGAGCGCGGCGTTCTTCACGCCCGGCAGGGCCCGCGCCTGCTCGAGCACCTGCGTGTAGAAGACGCGCTGCTTCTCGATGGTGTCGTAGCTCGTACGCGGGAGCGAAATCGAACCGACGAGCACGTTCGACGGATCGAAGCCGAGATCCGCCTTCTGCAGGCGGACGAACGTCTGGAGCAGCAGGCCTCCGCCGGTCAGCAGCATCAGCGCCAATGCCACTTCGACGGCGATCAGCACGCGGCGCACCGTCCGGCCGCCCCCCGACGAGCCGCGCGCCCCTTCCTTCAGCGCATGCGTGACGCCGGCGCGCGAGGACTGCAGCGCCGGCGCGATGCCGAACAGCAGGCCGGTCACCAGCGACACGGCCGCCGCGAAGGTGAACACGCGCGCGTCGAGCCGGATCTCGCCGAGACGCGGGGTGTTCTCGGGCGCGATCGCCACCAGGGCGTCCACTGCCCAGATCCCCAACAGCAGCCCGCCGAGACCGCCGAGCGCCGCGAGGACGACGCTCTCGGTCAGCAACTGCCGGACGACGCGCCACCGCGCCGCGCCGAGCGCCGTGCGCACCGCGAGTTCGCGGCTCCGTGACGACCCGCGCGCCAGCAGCAGGTTCGCGATGTTCACGCACGCGATCAGCAGCACGAACGCCACCGCGCCGAGCAGCGCGAGCAGTCCAGGGCGGATCTCGCCGACCACGCGATCGTGCAGCGGCTGCAGATTGAACCCGACCTTTGCGTTGAACTGCGGATGCTGCGCCTCGAGCTGCTGCGCGAGCGCCGTCGCGGCCGCCTGGGCGCGGTCGAGCGGCACGCCGTCTTTGAGCCGTCCGACGACGCGCAGGACGATCGATCCGCGAGACGGCGCCGCGCGATTGATGCGCAGCGGCCGCCAGATCTCCGCCCTGGCGTTCACGATCGGCCGGGTGCCGTCGGGCATCACGCCGACGATCTCGTGCGGCTCCCCGCTGAGCGTCACGACGCGGCCGACGGCCGAGGGATCACCGCCGAACCGCCGCTTCCACAGCTTCTCGCCGACGATCGCCACCCGCGGCGCGTTCGGGACGTCGTCTTCGCTCCGGAAGTGCCGCCCGAGCACCGGCGTGAGCCCGAGGACGGTGAAGTATTCGTGCGACACCTGCTCGCCGGCGAGCGGTTCCGGCTCCGCGCCGCCGGTCAGGGTCGGAGCCCAGCCGCCGACGGCACCGACGCTCTCGAAGATGTCGGTGGCGTTCCGCCAGTCCACGAAGTTGCCGGGGCTCGCCCACTCGTCGGCGGGCCCGCCGCGTGCGCGCCAGTCCTGCCATACCATCACGAGCCGGTCGGGCTCGGCATACGGCAGCGGCCGGAGCAGCACGGAGTGCACGATCGTGAAAATGGCGGTGTTGGCGCCGATGCCGAGCGCCAGCGTGAGCACGGCGACCAGCGAGAAGCCGGGCGTCCGCACCAGCATCCGCAGCGCATAGCGAAGATCCTGCAGGGTCGTTGTCATGTCGTGAGCCGGTCCACGAGTCTGCTGTCAGGCCACAATCGTGCCGAGCTGCCGCGGCGCTGCAACCCGCTGCGGAAGAACGACTACCGGCTGCGCGCCGGTAGGAGCCCCGCGCGCGGGCTGTTCAGGATCGAACAGGTTCCGTCCCACCCGCGGGCATCGATCTTGGAAGCCACGGAGGCAGGACCGTCGTCATAATGGATACCGTGCTCAGCAACGCTACCGCACTGCTGCTGACGCTGGCGCTCGCGACCACGACGCCCCAGGTCGCCCCAGCCCAAGGCGCGAACGGCTCCGCCCCCGTTGGCAAGCCGGAGCCGCAGCCGGAGACCACGCCGGAACCGGTCGACCTGCCCGTGTCGGTCGACCGCATCCAGCGGGCGCTGTCGCAGCCGCCGGCGATCAAGCCGACGTCGGAACGTCCCGTCTTCAGGGTCGAGGTCTTTTCGCCGAAGCCGACGATCGAAGACATCCTGGGCCCGGATTACCTGCGCGGCCCGGTGCCGGGCGGCATGACGCACCAGGAGTTCCTCTCGATGGTGACCCCCGCCGAATTCCGCGGCTACTCGATGTTCACCAACCGCGAAGGGATGACGCTCGCCGCGACGTCCCTCGCGCTGCAGTGGGCGCTGATGAAGGCGATCGACCGGATGAAGGAGGCCCGCGACGCCCGCGCCCGCGAGGCCGCGCGGCGTGAAGTGCTCGAGGCCATGAACCAGCTCGAGGCCGCCAACAAGAAGAAACGCTGACGCGGCAGGCGGCCGGCGTCAGCTTTTTTTCCGGTTGCGCTCGCCGCCGCCGTGCTCGAGCGTGCAGACGGCGCACCTGGTCGGCGCCATCGCATTGTCAACGTAGTGGTCCACCGGCGGCAGCGTCTTCAGGTAGGCGAAGATCGCCTTCAGGTCCTCGTCGGTCATGTTGCGGTAGTGCCCCCACGGCATCAGGTCGGTGATCTTCCGCTCGCGCACGCGTCCGGTGCGGATCGTCTCCAGGAACAGCTCCTCGTTGTAGTAGGGGATCCCGTTCGGCGACGGCGTGATGTTCGCGGCCGCCCGCGGCTCGCGCGCGTCGCCATGCATCAGGACGTTTCCGCCGGCGAACTCGAGACCCTTGAGGTACTGGCCGCGCTCGTCCATCGGTGTGTGGCAGTCGCCGCACGAGGCGAGGGTGGTCAGATAGGCGCCGCGCTTCTCCGGCGTGCCCAGATCGGGAGGCGGAACCGGTGCGTCCAGCCGCTCCGGCGCGTTGTTGATCAGGCGGCTGACGGGGAACGGGATCTCCGATTTCGGCTGCGCCTGGCGCACGGGCGGCAGCGACCGCAAGTACGTGATGACGGCGGCCAGGTCCTCGTCCGACATGGCGCGGTAGTTCGCATAGGGCATGACGGGGAAGAGCGCCCGGCCGTCGTGGCCGATCCCCTCACGGATCGCCCGCGCGATCGCATCGTCGGTCCAGCTCCCGGCGCCGGTCTCGTGATCGGGGGTGATGTTCGGCGCCGTCAACCAGGGAAGCCCCTCCGGCGCCCAGTTCTTGCCGGCGCCGGCACGCCCCGCCTTCACCGGCAGTCCCTCCACGGACGTGTCCAGATCGGAGTGGCAGAAGAGGCAGCCGGCGACGTTGCGTACGAGGTACTCGCCGCGTTCGAGCCGCGCGGGAGTGGGCTCGAAGCGCCGGTCGGTGAGCGGCCGCGCATCGGGGCCGAACACCGGGCGCCAGCCGATGGTGGCGGTGATACCTGCCGTCACGAGTGCGCCGCAGCCGAGCAGCGTGCCCAGCATGGCCTGCTGCCATCGCTTCATGTGCTGTCTCCCGCCTTCGAAATATGGGTGTGGCCGCGAATTCTAACAGACTCCGCCGTTGACCGGCGCCTGTCCGGCACTCGCCGATTGGCGCGGTGCGGCGACGGCGGCGCTGCGTATCGTAGGGAAGAACGATGACGGCACGACGAACGCTCGTCGGTGGGCACGGGACGCCGGCGGCAGCACGGCAGGAGAACTGACATGGCAGGGGGCGCACAGCGGCGGCCGGTCTCCGGCCATCTCGTGCTCGGGTTGATGATCATCGCCGTCGGCGTGCTCTTCACGCTCGACAACCTGAACATTGCGCACGCGGAAGACTACCTCCGCTACTGGCCGGTCGCGCTGATCGTCATGGGGGCCGCGAAGCTGGCGGACGCGGGCAGCGGCCAGGGCAGCGTGCTCGGGGGCGTTCTGTTCGCCGGCGTCGGCACGTGGCTGCTCCTCGACAACCTGGGGATCATCCGTGCGAATGTCTTCGATTTCTGGCCGGTGCTGCTGGTCGTCCTCGGTGCCGCCATCGTGTGGCAGGGGCTTCGCGGTCCGGTGTTGCGCGCCACGGCGGACACGAGCGATGCGGTGGTCAACGCGGTGGCGGTCCTGAGCGGGGTCAACCGGGGCAGCAACTCCAACGCGTTTCGCGGGGGAGAGCTCACCGCCATCATGGGGGGCTGCGAAATCGATCTGCGGCAGGCGGCGATCAACGGCGAGGCGGTTCTCGACGTGTTCGCGATGTGGGGGGGCATCGAGATCCGCGTGCCCGAGAACTGGACCGTGATCGGCCGCGTGACCCCGGTGCTGGGGGGCTTTGAAGACAAGACGCGGGCGCCGCAGGACGCCACGGCACACAAGCTGACCGTGCGCGGCGTGGTGCTGATGGGCGGCGTCGAGATCAAGAACTAGTGCCGCGTCATGCTTCCGCTGCTGGCGAGGCTCGACCGCCTCGCGCTCTACCTGGGTCTGTGGCTCGCGGCCGGGGCGCTGCTGGCCTCGCTGCTCGCGGGCCGCGGCGGGCTTTCACCGGGCGCGGCGGCGGCCTTCGCGTTTCCCCTCACGACGGCGTATGCGTTCGTCTGCCTGTCGGCGTTGTACGTGGCGCGCAGCACGCCGCTGGCCGCCTCGGGGCCGGTGCGCGTGGCGGCGACGGCGCTGGGCGCCTCTGCGCTGAGCAGCGCCGCGTGGCTCCTGCTCGCGCGCGGGTGGAGCCTCGCGCTCACGCAGTGGACGCCGCTGCGCATCCCGTTCGCCGATACGGCGGCCATCGTCTTCGGCGTGGGCATCCTGCTGTACCTGTTGTCGATCGCCACGGGTTACGTCGTCGCGGCGTTCGAGCAGGCGCGCGACGCCGAGCGCCGCGAGTTCCACGCGCAGCTCCTCTCGCGCGAGGCGGAGCTGCGGTCGCTGCGGGCGCAGATCGACCCGCACTTCCTGTTCAACAGCCTGCACTCGATCAGCGCGCTGACCGTCGCCGATCCCGCGGGGGCGCGGCGCATGACGATCCTGCTCGGCGACTTTCTGCGCGAGAGCCTCGCGCTCGGCGCTCTCGAGCGGATCCCGCTCTGGAAGGAACTCGCGCTGGTGGAGAAGTACCTGGCGATCGAACGCGTGCGTCTGGGTGACCGGCTGCAGCTGGCGATCTCGGCCGGCGACGCCGGCGGCTGCCTCGTGCCGCCCCTGCTGCTGCAGCCGGTCGTCGAGAACGCCGTGAAGCATGGCGTGGCGCACGTGCTGGAGGGGGGCCTCGTGCGCATCGAGGCCGCCTCGACCCCGACGCGGCTGCGCGTGGCCGTCGAGAACCCGGCGGATCCCGACCGGCCGCGGATGCCCGGCACGCGGCTCGGCCTGACGAACGTCCGCGATCGGCTGCGGACGCTGTACGGCACCGAAGCGGGGGTGCGGTGGACGGAGACGGAGGGACGCTGGCGGGTGGAGATCACGCTGCCGGCGTCGGCGGCGGGTCGACAGGAATCATGAGCGACAGGACACTGCGTGTGATCATCGTGGACGACGAGCCGCTCGCGCGGAGCGTCGTTCGTGAGTACCTGCGGGCGCATGCGGGCACCGAGGTGGTGGCCGAGTGCGGCAACGGCTTCGAGGCGGTGACAGCGGTGACGGAGCTGTCGCCCGACCTGATGTTTCTCGACATCCAGATGCCGAAGCTGGACGGCTTCGAGGTCCTGGAACTGCTCGGCCGCGCGGTGCCGGTGATCTTCACGACCGCCTACGACCAGTACGCCCTTCGCGCCTTCGAGGTGCACGCAGTGGATTACCTGCTGAAGCCGTTCGACGAGCAGCGATTCGCGGAGGCGCTCTCGCGCGCGCGGGCGCGGATCCAGGCGCGCGCACCGGTGCCGGTGCAGGCGCTGCTGGCCGACGCGCGGCCGCAGGCGGGACCGGTGGCGCGGGTCCTGATCCGCGACGGCGGGCACGTCCACGTGATCCCGGTGGAGAAGATCGACTACGTCGAGGCGCAGGACGATTACGTCTGCTACCGCGCCGACGGGAAGAACCACCTGAAGGAGCAGACGATGGCGGCGGCGGAAGCGTCGCTGGATCCAGCGCGCTTCGTGCGGATCCACCGCTCGTACATTCTCAATCTCGAGCGGCTGGCGCGCGTGGAGCTGTACGCGAAGGACAGCCGGGTCGCCATCCTGCGGGACGGCACCCGGCTGCCGGTGAGCCGCGCGGGCTACGCGCGGCTCGCCCGGCGCCTCTGACCCCGCCGCGCCGGCGGCGCCCGCTTGACATAACCAACCAGTTAGTTGTAATCAACTATCCAGTCAGTCATGCCACGCCAGGTGCGCAGGCGGCGGACCCCCGAGGCCGGGACGCGCGAGCGGCTGTTCGCCGCGGCGGCCGCCGAGTTCGCCGCGCGGGGGTTCGCCGGCGCCAACGTCGACCGCATCGCCGACGCCGCCGGCGTCAACAAGGCGATGCTGTACTACCACTTCGACAGCAAGGCGAGCCTCTATGGCGAGGTGCTCCGCGACATGTTCCAGGCGGTCGCCGATCGGCTCGCGGCGCGCACCGCGCCGGGGGCCGATCCCGCCGATCGGATCCGCACCCTGGTGGAGGTGATCGCGCAGGAGGCGCTGGCGCGTCCGCACTTTCCCCCGATCTGGCTGCGCGAGATCGCCGAGGGCGGGGCACACGTCGATCGCGACACCATGGCGGTGGTCGGCCGCATCCTCCAGCACGTGTTCGTGGCGGTCGAAGAAGGCGTGAAGGCACGTCGCTTTCGGCCCGTTCAGCCGCTGCTCGTGCAGCTCGGCATCGTCGGGCCGCTCCTGATGTTCTTCGCCACCGCGCCGCTGCGGCGCAAGGCGCCGCCCGGCATGGCGCGCGCCGTCGACCTGCCGGTGGACGAGGTGATCGCTCACGTGCAGCGTGTCGCGCTGCTGACCCTCGAGGCGAAACGATGAGGCGGCCGGCAGCGATCCTCGTGCTCGCGCTGGCCGCCGTCGGCGCGGCATGTGCGTCCAGCGGCGGCGGCGAGTCGCGCGCCTCCGGCTACGTCGAGGCGACCGAGGTGCGTGTCGCCGCGCAGGCCGGAGGGCGGCTCGTCGAGGTGCTGTTCGACGAAGGGGGTCGCGTCTCGGCGGGCGACCTTCTCGCGCGTCTCGACACCGCCGATACCGAGCTCGCGCTCCGGCGCGCCCGCGCCGAGCGCGACCACGCGGCCGCGCAGCTGCGGCTGGTGCGCGCAGGCGCCCGCGGCGAAGAGATCCGCCAGGCCCAGGCGCAGGCCGCCTCCGCCCGCGCCGAGGCCGTCGCCGCGGACGCGGACCTCGCCGCGGCACGCCGCGACCTGGACCGCTTCGAGGCCCTTCTTGCGGTCGCCGCCGGCTCGCGGAAGCAGCGCGACGATGCGGCGGCGCGGACCGAGGTGGCGGAGGCGCGCGCCGCCGCAGCGCGTGAGCGCGCGCGCGCCGCCGACGAAGGTGTGGCGCGGCTGCGCGCCGGCGCGCGGCGCGATGAGATCGCCGCCGCCGAGGCGCGCGTCTCGGTCGCCGATGCGCAGATCGCCGCGCTCGAGAAGGCGCTCGCCGACGCGCTCGTCACCGCGCCCGTCGCCGGCACCGTCACGGCAAGGCTGGTGGACGCCGGCGAGACCGTGCCCCGGGGGGCCCCGGTCGCCGTCCTTGCCGATCTGGGCCGGGTCTGGGCGAACGTTTACGTCGACGGACCGCTCGTTCCGCGGCTCACGCTCGGCGAGCCCGTGACGCTGACGACCGACGGCGGCCAGCGGATTGCCGGCACGATCACGTACATCTCACCGCGCGCCGAGTTCACCCCGCGCAACGTGCAGACGGCGGACGAGCGATCGAAGCTCGTGTATCGCGTCAAGGTGACGGCGGAGAACCGCGAGGGGGTGCTCAAGCCGGGCATGCCCGTCGAGGCGGTCTGGCCGGCGCCGCGGTGAACCGATCGCGAGGACCGCAGGCAGAACGCATGATGACGGCCATCGAGTTCTCCGAGGTGACGAAGCGCCACGGCACGACGACAGCGCTCGACGCACTCACCTTCGACGTCGCGCGCGGCGAGATGTTCGGCATCATCGGGCCCGACGGGGCGGGGAAGACGACTGCGATCCGGATTGCCTGCGGTCTGCTGCGTCCCGACACCGGCGCCGTGCGGGTGCTCGGGCACGATCCCGTGCGGGCGCACGCCCGGATCACGGGCGCCGTCGGGTACCTGTCGCAGCGGTTCTCGCTCTACGGCGACCTCACCATCGACGAGAACATCGCGTTCTTCGCCGAGATCCACGGCGTCACCGACTACGGGGCCGCGCGCGAGCGGCTCCTGGAGATGACGCGGCTGACGCCGTTTCGCGGCCGCCGTGCCGACCGGCTGTCGGGCGGCATGAAGCAGAAGCTGGCGCTCGCCTGCACGCTCGTGCACGAGCCCGAGCTGCTCATTCTCGACGAACCCACCACCGGCGTCGATCCGGTGGCGCGGCGCGAGTTCTGGAAGCTGCTTTCGGAGTTCCTGTCGCGCGGGTTGACGATCGTGATGGCCACGCCCTATCTCGACGAGGCGGAGCGCTGCGGGCGCGTCCTCCTGCTGCACGAGGGGCGCGCGCTCGCCGTCGATCGTCCCGCCCGCCTCCAGGAGCCGCTCGCCGGCCGGTTGCTCGAGGTCATCACGTCGGGCGACCGTCCGCCGCTCGCCCTCCTCCGCGGCGTCCCGGGGGTCGTCGATGCGCAGGCCTTCGGGGAGCGCGCGCACGTCACGGTCGATCCAGCGGCGCGCGACGGCAGCGCCGAGCGCATCGCGCGGCATCTGGAGGCGGAGGGGCTCGAGCTCCGCGCCATCCGTCCGATCGCCCCGGCTCTCGAGGATGTATTCATCGCGATGCTCGACGGGGGAGCACGGCTGGCATGAGGATCCGGCGACGCACGCGGCTCGTGCGGTGCTGCGGCGCGGTGGCCGCGGCGGTGACGCTGAGTGTGTCGGCGGCGGCGCAGGAACGGGTGACGCTCGACGAGGCCATCGTGCGCGGGCTGCAGCACAGCGCCAGGCTCGCGGAGCTCGCGGCACGCGAGGCGGCGGCCGCCGCCTCGGCCGACGGCCGGCGCGCCGCCGGTCGGCCCGTGGTGTCGCTCGCCGGCGGCTACACGCGCACGAACCACGTCGACGAGTTCACGATCGCGGTGCCCGGCCAGCCGCCGCGGGTGCTGTATCCCGACATCCCCGACAACTTCAGGTCCCGGGTGGACCTGCAGTGGCCGATCTATACCGCCGGCCGGGTCGACGCGCTGGAGCGTGCGGCACGCGCCGAAGCAACGGCCGCGCGCGAGGACCTCGCCGCGGCGCGCGCTGACCTGCGGCTCGAGATCACGCGCGCGTTCTGGGCGCTGGTGATCGCGGGCGACACCGAGCGTGTGCTCGAGCGGTCCATGGCGAATCTCGACGCGCACCTCGCTGACCTGCGCGCGCGCCTCGAGCAGGGCCTGATTCCGCCACACGAGGTCCTCTCGGCCGAGGCGCATCGCGCGCGCCAGCGCGTGGTCTCGCTCGAGGCGTCGAACACGCGCCGCATCGCCGAGGCCGACCTGCGCCGCCTGATCGGCGGCGACGGTCCGCTCGCGCCCGAAGGGGGCCTGGCCCCAATTTTCGCGCCGGACGAAAAAACGGGGCCTGACCCCATTTCGCGCAACGCGTTGCAGGAGGCGGAGTTAGGGCGATCGGAAAAACGGGCGTTGGAGGCGCGGCTGGCGGCGGCGCGGGAGCGCGTGACGGCGGCGGACGCGCAGGTCAAGCCGCAGATCGCGGTCGCCGCCGGATACGACTACGCGCGGCCGAACCCGCGGATCTTTCCGCGCGCGGACCGCTGGGACGACTCCTGGGACGCCTCGGTGCACGTCGCCTGGACGCTCTGGGACGGCGGCCGCCGTCGCGCCGAACGCGCAGAGGCGACGGCCGCGGCGCGCGCGCTCGAGGCGCGGATCACCGAGTTCGACCGCCACGCCGCCTTTGACGTCCACGCGCGGGCGCTCGAGGTCCAGGCGTCGCGCGCCGCCATTGCCGCCGCCGACGACGGAATTCGCAGCGCGGAGGAGGCCCTGCGCGTCGTGCGGGAGCGCTACCGCGCCGGCGTTGCCACCAGCACCGATGTCCTGGACGCCGAGACCGCCGTGCTGCACGCACACCTCGATCGCACGCGCGCCGTCGCCGCGCTGCGGCTCGGCGAGGCGCGGCTCGCGCGCGCCCGCGGCACCTCGTGACGCCGGCTTCCGACGCGCGGAGCCCTCGATCACCGGACGCTCAGCGGTTCTCATGGCTGCGATAGAGGTCAGGCGTCTCACCCGCCGGTTCGGCGAGTTCCTCGCCGTCGACGACGTGTCGTTCGACGTGCAGAAGGGGGAGATCTTCGGCTTCCTTGGCAGCAACGGCGCCGGCAAGTCGACGACGATCCGGATGCTGTGCGGACTCCTGCGGCCCACGTCCGGCACGGCGCACGTCGGGGGTGTCGACGTCGCAGCCGATCCGGAAGGCGTCAAGCGGCGGATCGGCTACATGTCGCAGCGGTTCTCGCTCTACGAACTGCTGACCGTGGACCAGAACATCGCGTTCTTCGGCGGCATCTACGGTCTCGATCGAGGCCGCCTCGCTCGGCGCCGCGAGTTCGTGCTCGACATGGCGGGGTTGCGCGGGCGCGAGCAGACGCTCGCGCGTGATCTCTCCGGCGGCTGGCGGCAGCGCCTCGCGCTCGGCTGTGCCGTGCTGCACGAGCCGCCGATCCTGTTCCTCGACGAACCGACCGGCGGCGTCGATCCGCTCTCGCGCCGCCAGTTCTGGCGGCTGATCGACGAGCTGTCCGCTGCCGGCGTGACCGTGCTGGTGACGACGCACTATCTCGACGAGGCGGAGCGGTGCCATCGCGTCGCGCTGATCCACGCCGGCCGGCTCGCAACCATCGGCCGCGTCGCCGAGGTGAAGCAGATCTTCGCCGATCGGCCGATCCTCGAGATCCGCACCGAGCGTGCGGTGGAGGCCATGCAGGCGCTGGAATCGGTGGCAGGCGTGGAGAAGACGAGCCTCTTCGGCACCTCCGTGCACGCCGTGCTCGCCTCCCGCGCGATCCGGCCCGAGACGGTGCGCGAGACGCTCGCGGCCCGCGGGATCCCTGTCGCGTCGGTGGAGACGGTTCCGCCGTCGCTCGAGGATGTCTTCCTCGACGTCGTGGAGCGGGGTTAGCGATGCGGATGCTGCTTGCCGTCGCGCGGAAGGAGCTCCGGCAGATCGTCCGCGACCGCCGGACCGTCCTCATCCAGGCGTTCGTGCCCGCCTTCTTCCTTGTCGTCTTCGGCTACGCTCTCAGCTTCGACATCCGCCACATCGCGCTCGCCGTCGAGGACCGCGACGGCACGCCGCAGAGCCGCGCGCTCGTCTCCGCCTTCGTGAACTCCGGCTACTTCGACTTCGCCGCGGCGGTGCGCGGACCGCGCTGGCAGGACCGCCTGCTCGACACGAACGAGGCGCGCGCCGTGCTCGTGATCCCGGAAGGGTTCGCCCGCACGGCCAGCACCGGCGGCAGCGCGCCCGTGCAGGTGATCGTCAACGGCGACAACGCGAACACCGCGACGGCGGTGATCGGCTACGCAACCGGCATCCTGCACAGCGCGGCCCTGCAGTTCGCACCCGGGAGCCCGATGCTCGACGCGCGGCGGGGCGAGGCCCGGGTGCCGCTCGTGATGGAGCCCCGCGTCTGGTACAACCCGGAGCTGCGCAGTGCGCTCTTCCTGGTGCCGGGCCTGATCGCCTACATCTCGATGCTGATGGCGGTGACCTCCACGGCGCTCTCGATCGTGCGCGAGAAGGAGTCCGGCACGATGGAGCAGGTGCGGATGGCGCCGGTGCGAACGGTCCCCTTCCTGCTGGGCAAGACGCTGCCGTATTTCTGCATTGCCCTGCTGTCGGCGGGCCTGGTGTTCCTCGCGTCGATGGCGCTGTTCGACCTGCCGATGCGCGGCAGCTGGCTGACGCTCGCCGGAGTGCTGTCGCTGTACCTCGCCGGCGCGCTCGCGACCGGTCTCCTCGTCTCGACGGTTGCCGACACGCAGCAGGTCGCGTTTCAGATCGCGCTGCTCGTGTCGCTCCTGCCCACGCTGATGCTCTCCGGGTTCATCTTTCCGATCGCGAGCATGCCGGCGTTTCTCCAGGCGGTGACCCACATCGTGCCGGCGCGGTATTTTCTGGTGGCGCTCCGCGCCATCGTGCTGAAGGGCTCGTCCGTCCTGCAGCTGCTGCCGCAGATCGGGGCGCTGGCCGTGTATGCCCTCGTGGTGCTGGGGCTGGCGTCCGTGCGGCTCTCCCGGGAGCGAGCCTGATGCGCGGCGCACGGCTCGGCGTCCTCGTCTGGAAGGAATTTCTCGAGCTTCGCCTCAACCCGCGTCTGTTCGGCATCGTCATTGTCGCCCCGATCCTTCAGCTGACGCTGCTCGGCTACGCAGCGACCACCGACGTCCGGGACGTGCCGATCGTCGTCGCCGACGGCGACCGCACGCGCCCGAGCCGCGACCTCGTCTACCGCTTCGAGGCGTCGCGGCATTTCACGGTGGTCGCCACCGTGACGACGGTCGGTGAGGCCGAGGCGTTTCTCGAGCAGGGGCGCGCGTGGCTGGCGCTCGGCATTCCCCCGGGCTACGGACGCGACATGGCCCGGGGGGGCAGCGCCGTCGTACAGGTCGCCGCCGATGGCACCGATGCGAACTCCATCACCGCGGCGCTGGGGTACGCGAACGCGCTGGTCGCCGGATACGCGCGCGAACTCGTCGCGTCGAGGAGCGCCAGCGACGCGGCCGCCGCCGGCGTCATGGATCCACGCATTCGCGTGTGGTTCAACCCGGAGCTCGAGAGCCGGGTCTTCATGATCCCCGGCGTGCTCGCGCTCGTGCTGCTCGTGGTGACGGCGAACCTCGCCGCGATGGCGATCGTCCGCGAGAAGGAAGTGGGCACGCTCGAACAGCTCAACGTCACGCCGCTGCGGCGGTGGGAGCTGATCGTCGGCAAGCTCCTGCCGTACGGGGTGATCGGGATGATCGACGTGCTGCTGGTGACCGCCGTCGCGGTGTTCTGGTTCGACGTCCCGCTCCGCGGCAGCTTCCCGCTGCTCTTTGCCCTGAGCCTCGTGTACGTGCTGTGCACGCTGGCGCTGGGGCTGTTCGTCTCGACGATTTCGAGCACGCAGCAGCAGGCCATGCTGACGGCCGTGTTCTTCTTCCTGATGCCGATGATCTACCTGTCGGGCTTCGTGTTCCCGGTCGAGAACATGCCGCAGCCGATCCAGTGGCTCACCTACGCCATCCCCCTGCGCTACTTCCTCGTCATCCTCCGCGGCATCTTCCTGAAAGGGGTCGGGCTCGAGGTCCTGTGGCCGCAGGCGACGGCACTCGCCGCCTGGGGCGCGGTCGTCTTCTCGCTCGCCGTTCTTCGCAGCACGAAGACGCTGAAGTAGGTCACCGCCTCAACGGATCACGTACTCGACGCCGAGCTGCTTCGCGCGCGCGTTGATCTCCGGAACGTCGGTGTCGAGCAGCGTCCGCACGTCGCGCTCGACCGGCGCCAGCTCCTGTTCGTAGAGCGCCAGCACCTGCTGCATCCCCTCGGTCGGCGCGCTGTCGCCGTACACCGCCCACATCAGCAGCGGCGAGAGCCGCGAATAGAGCCGCGCCCCGCCGCGCTGCGCGAGGATGTCGTACGTCACCTCGGCCGACGGGTTGTGCAGACGGTCTTCGAGGGCGTCGATCCGCTTCACGAGCGCGCTCCCGGCCTCGACGAGCGCCGCGACGGCCGCCTCCGCATTTCGAGCGTGGAGCGCCTTCTCGCGCGCCTGGAGCTGCTCCTTGACCGCCCGCATCGACATCACGAGATCCGACAGCCGCGAAATCGTGTCGCGCACGCGCAGTGCGAAGGCCAGCTGCGCCTCGAGCGCCTCCTGTGACGTGACGCCGCGGGGATCGGCGACGACCTTCAGCGGAGAGGTCTGCGTCGCGCCGTCGACCGTGAGCCGTACCGTGTACGCCCCGGGCACCGCCCGCGGTCCGTCAGCCGGATCCCCGAAGTCGATCTTCGCGCCGGTGATCTTTCGCGCCCCCTCCCACGTGAGGTCCCAGACCGCCCGATGCACCACCGCCGGATCCACCTTCAGCGCCGCCTTCTTCAGCTCCTCGGTGTCGTCCTCGTCGCCGCTGCGCGACGATTCGCGGGGCACGCTGCTCAACGTCTTCACGACCCGGTTCGACGCGTCGAGAATCTCGATCTTCAGCTCCCCCTTGGGTTTCTCCTTCAGGAAGTAGTAGATCGACGCGCCGTACGGCGGGTTCGAGAACCGCCCGTAGTGGGAAGCCCAGCTCGACGAACCCAGCGCCCAGCGCGTCGCGTCCGCAGCGGGGAAGAGGTGGACGGCGGATCCGGCCACGCGTGCATCGAACTCCCGCACCGGCTGCAGGTCGTCGAGGATGTAGATCGAGCGGCCGTGGGTGCCGACGACGAGGTCGTCGTTCTTCACCGCCAGGTCGTGCACGGCGACGGTGGGGAGGTTCAGCTTCAACGGACGCCAGCTCGCGCCGTCGTCGGTGGAGAACATCACGCCGCGCTCGGTGCCGAGGTACAGCTGTCCCCGCTTCGCCGGATCCTCGCGGACGACGTGAAGGTACACGTCCTGCGGCAGTTCGCCGTGCAGCGGCCGCCAGGACCTGCCGTAGTCGGCGGTCTTGTAGAGATACGGACGGTTGTCGTCGAGCCGGTGGTTGTCGATGACGATGTACGCCGTCCCGGCGTCGAAGGGGGACGGCTCGACGACGCTGACCGTCCCGAGGCGCGGCGCCCCTGCCAGGCCATTCGTGACATCGGTCCAGCTCCTGCCGCCGTCGCGCGTGACGTGCACGCGCCCGTCGTCGGTGCCGGCCCAGATCAGCCCCTTTTCCTTCGGCGACTCCGCGATGGCGAACACCGTGCCCCAGGTTTCGACGCCGGTGTTGTCGCCGGTGATCGGTCCCCCCGACCACTTCTGCCTGGACCGGTCGTTTCTCGTGAGATCGGGGCTGATCACCTCCCACGAGCGGCCGCCGTTCGTCGTCCTGAAGATGACCTGCGCCGCGTGATAGACGACGTTCGCGTCGTGAGGCGAGACGTGGATGGGGGCGGTCCACTGAAAGCGGTACTTCATGTCCTCGCCGCCCCACCCCGACGGGTTGTCGGGCCAGGCGCTGATGTTCTGCGATGTACCCGTCCGCCGGTCGTGCCGCGTGATGATGCCGAGGTACTCGCCGGCATAGACGATGTCGGGGTTGCTCCAGTCCGAGACGACGTAGCCGGCCTCGCCGCCGCCGACGCTGTACCAGTCTCCGAGCGCGATCGATCCGCGCGTGTTCAGGCTCGGCCCCTGCGCCGTGCCCCAGTCCTGCATCGAGCCGGCGACTCTGTAGGGGACGCTGTTGTCCACCGACACGTGGTAGAACTGGCTGATCGGCAGCGGCGGCGCGTACCAGGTCTCGCCCCCGTTGACGCTGATGTCGACGCCGCCGTCGTTCGCCGAGATCATCCGCTTCGGGTTCTTCGGGTCGATCCACAGGTCGTGGTGGTCGCCGTGGTGGAAGCCCTTCATGTACTGGAGCGTCCTGCCGCCGTCGATCGTCCGCAGCATCGGCACCTGCGGAAACCAGACCTCTTCCTGGTTCGTGGGATGAACGGTCAGGGTGCTGTAGTACCAGGCGCGCTGCCGCAGCGCCCGGTTCGCGGTCGCCAGGTGCCAGTTCTCTCCGCCGTCGTCGGACCTGAAGAGGCCGCCCTCTTCCGCCTCGATGAGCGCGTAGACGCGGTTGCCGTTCGACGGCGCGACCGCGACGCCGACCTTGCCCCAGATGCCGCCGGGGAGCCCCTTGCCGGTCAGCTGCTTCCACGTGTCGCCGCCGTCGCGTGATACGTAGAGGCCGCTGCCGGGGCCACCGCTCGTGAGGTCCCAGGGCGTGCGCCGCGCCTGCCAGAATCCCGCGAAGAGGATCGCGGGGTTCGACGGATCCATCGCGACGTCGGAGGCTCCGGTGTTCTCGTCCTTCTTCAGGACCTGGTGCCACGTCCTGCCGCCGTCGGTCGTGCGATAGACGCCGCGCTCCGGATTCGGGCCGAATGCCTTGCCGAGCACCGCCGCGAACGCGACGTCGGGGTTGGCCGGGTGGACGACCATGGTGCCGATCTGGCCTTCCTGCTTCCACACGTGCGTCCAGTTCTTCCCGCCGTCCACCGTCTTGTAGATGCCGTTGCCCGCCGCGACGTTGCCGCGGATGTTCGCTTCACCCGACCCCACATAGACGACGTTCGGGTTCGACGCTGCGATCGCGAGGGAGCCGATCGACGAGATCGGCTGGTCGTCGAACACCGACCCCCAGGTGGTGCCGCCATCGGTGGACTTCCACACGCCTCCCGAGGCCGTCGCGGCGTAATACGTCGTGTCGTCGCCGGGCACGCCGGCGGCGCGCGACACGCGGCCGCCGTTGGCCGGTCCGATCAGGCGGTACTTCAGCGTGCTGAACGCATCGGGCGGACTGCCCGGCGGCTGCCGGTCTTCCTGGGCGCGTGCCGGCAGCGTCAGTGCCGCGCCAAGGAGGATGAGAGCGACGAGTGTCGAGGCGATTCGCTTCATGAGGACTCCCGCGTCAATGCAGACGGAACCGTGTACTGGCCGGCGAGCGCGGCAAACGACGCGCACTGCTGTCGTTCCCACGCCGGGGGATGGCCGAGCTCGGCGGCCATCAACGACGCCACCGGCGGGGCCATCCGCACGGCGGCCGCGGTGTTGAGAAAAAGCGCGCGGCAGCGCCGCGCGAGCACGTCCTCGACCGACCGGGCCATCTCGTGACGCACCGCCCACACCACCTCGGCCCCCGTGCAGGGGAGCTCGGCGTCGAGCGTCGCCGCCAGCTCCGGCCGCTCCTCGGCGAGGGCGGCGATCGCCGGCGCATCGGAGCCGTAGGGCGCCAGGGAGGCGTGCCGCCGCGGATCCGCATCGAAGCCGTGGATCCGCAGCGCCGCGGTTCGGCAGCGCCGGCCCGGCAGGCCGGCGGAGGCGGCGGCGCGATCGACGGTTTCTTCGGCCATGTGGCGGTAGGTCGTCCACTTGCCGCCCGTCGTCGTGATGAGGCCGTTCGTCTCCTCGATCGTGTGATCGCGCGAGAGCGCGGCGGTGACGCGCGTTTCGCCGCGGCGCACGAGCGGCCGCACGCCGGCGAACGCGCTGAGGATGTCGGCCGGCCGCGGCGCCTCCCGCAGGTACCGCGAGGCGGTCGACAGCAGCGACGCGATCTCCTCCGGAAGCGGACGGGGCTCGAGGAGCGGGCCGTCGGTCGGCGTGTCGGTCGTTCCGACCAGCGTGTGCCCGTGCCACGGGATCGCGAAGAGCACGCGGCCGTCGCCGATGCCGGGGATCATCAGCGCCGTGTCGCCGGGCAGGAAGCGCCGGTCGAGCACGAGGTGCGTCCCCTGGCTCGTCGTCACCAGCGCGCGTGCCGCCGGCAGCGCGAGGCGGCGTACGCCGTCGACGAACGCGCCCGTGGCGTTGACCACCACGCGCGCCCTCAGGCGCAGCTCGGCGCCGGCCTCCTCGTCGAGGGCGATCACACCGTCGACGCGGCCGGCGGCGGTCGACACGTGGAGGACGCGCGCGTAGTTCACCACCACGGCGCCGTGTTCGGCCGCCGTCTGCAGCAGGTTGATCAGCAGGCGCGCATCGTCGAACTGCCCGTCGTGGTAGAGGATGCCGCCCCGGAGACCATCCGCGCGGATGGTGGGCACCCGCGCCAGGGTCGTGTCGCGCGACAGCAGCCGCGAGCGGCCGAAGCCGTGGCGCCCGGCGAGCAGGTCGTACAGCGTCAACCCTGTGCCGTAGAACATGCGCTGCCACTGCGTGTAGGCGGGCACGACGAGCGGCAGCGAGGTGACGACGTGCGGCGCGTTGCGCCTGAGGATTGCGCGTTCGCGGAGCGCCTCGCGCACGAGCCCGATGTTCCCCTGCTGCAGGTAGCGCACGCCGCCGTGTACGAGCTTCGTGCTCCGGCTCGAGGTGCCCTTGCCGAAATCGCTCTGCTCGAGCAGGGCGACCGAGTAGCCCCGCGCCGCGGCGTCCACGGCGATGCCCGCGCCGGTGGCGCCGCCGCCGATCACGACGATGTCCCAGGGGCCGGTATGACGCGTGAGCCGCGCCAGCATCTCCTCGCGCCTCATGCGCGCCCGGCCGCCGCCCAGCCTCGCGCCCGCGCGGTGGCTTCGCGCCAGCGTGCCCGATGCGCCGCCGCCTCGTGGGCGGGGATCGACGGCTCGAACCGGCGTTCCACCCGCCACTGCCGCGCGATCTCCTCGGGCGACGACCAGAAGCCGACGGCGAGCCCCGCGAGATAGGCGGCGCCGAGCGCGGTCGTTTCGGTGACCGCCGGCCGCACGATCGGCACGCCCAGCAGGTCCGACTGGAACTGCATCAGCAGGTTGTTGGCGGCCGCGCCTCCGTCGACGCGCAGTTCGCCGAGCGACGCGCCCGCATCCGCCTGGATCGCCTCGAGCAGGTCGGCGACCTGATAGGCGATGCTCTCGACTGCCGCGCGCGCCACGTGCGCCGCCGTGGTGCCGCGCGTGATGCCGAGCATCGTGCCGCGGGCATAGGGATCCCAGTGCGGTGCGCCCAGGCCGGCGAACGCCGGCACGAGATAGACGCCCCCGCTGTCGGGGACGCTCGCCGCCAGCGCCTCGACGTCGGCCGACCGGCGGATGATGCCGAGCCCGTCGCGGAGCCACTGGACGACCGCCCCGCCGATGAAGACGCTTCCCTCGAGCGCGTACTCCGTCCGTCCGCCGATCTCCCACGCGATCGTCGTGACGAGCTGATTCGTCGAGCGCACCGGCGACGTCCCGGTGTTCTGCAGCAGAAAGCAGCCGGTGCCGTAGGTGTTCTTCGCCATGCCGGGTGCCACGCACATCTGGCCGAAGAGCGCCGCCTGCTGGTCGCCCCCTACGCCGGCGATCGGCAGCGTCGCGAGGCCGAGCTCGGACGAGACGGTGCCGTACACCTCGCTCGACGACCGCACGTCGGGCAGCATCGAGGCCGGCACACCCAGGAGGCGCAGCAGGTCGTCGTCCCACTGCCGTGTGTGGATGTTGAAGAGCATCGTGCGCGAGGCGTTGGTGACGTCGGTGACGTGGACACGGCCGCCCGTGAGGTTCCAGATCAGCCACGAGTCGATCGTGCCGAAGGCGAGGCGTCCCGCGTCGGCGGCCGCTCGCGCCCCGTCCACGTGCTCCAGGATCCACGCGACCTTGCTGCCGGAGAAGTATGCGTCGACGACGAGCCCGGTGCGCGACGCGATCAGCGCCTCGTGCCCGGCGGCCTTGAGGCGATCGCAGAACTCCGCGGTGCGGCGATCCTGCCAGACGATCGCGTTGTGGACCGGGTGACCGGTCCGGCGATCCCAGACGACCGTGGTCTCGCGCTGGTTCGTGATGCCGATCGCGGCGACGTCCGCCGGCTCGACCCGGGCGCGCCCCAGCGCCTCGATGGCGACCGCGCTCTGCGTCGCCCAGATCTCGCGCGGATCGTGCTCGACCCAGCCGGGCTGCGGAAAGACCTGCGCGAACTCCTTCTGCGCGATCGACGCGATGGCGCCCTCGCGGTCGAACAGGATCGCGCGCGAACTGGTGGTGCCCTGGTCGAGGGCGAGAATGTAACGCATGGTGTCGGGCTCCAGTGGCGACTACTGTATACTCGCGGCTTCTCTCACTTCAGCAGGAGACAGCCGATGGTCGACGCCCTCCGCGGCACCGGTCGCGAAGCGCTCGCAGAGTTTCTCGGGACGTTCGTGCTCATCACGTTCGGGGTCGGCGTCGTGGCGCAGGTCGTCTTGAGCGGCCAGTCCGCGGGCACCTATCTGTCGATCAACCTCGCGTGGGGCCTCGCCGTCGTCATGGCGTGCTACGTCGCCGGCGGCGTGTCGGGCGCGCACCTGAACCCGGCCGTCACCCTCGCGCTGGCGGTCCACCGCGGGTTCCCGTGGCGCAAGGTCCTGCCGTACGTGTCGGCGCAGACGCTCGGCGCGTTCGTGGCATCCGCGGTGGTCTACGTCACCTACATGGACGCGCTGAATCAGTTCGACGGCGGGGTCCGGCAGGTCGTCGGCCCCCAGGCCACGGCGGGCATCTGGGCGACCTACCCGCAGCCGTTCCTCGCCCCGTTTCCGGCGGGGTTCATCGACCAGGTCGTCGGCACCGGGCTGCTGATGCTCGTCGTGCTGGCGATCACCGACGCGCGCAACGCACCGCCGGCCGCCGGGATGGCGCCGCTGATCGTGGGCCTGCTGGTGGCGGTCATCGGGATGTCGTTCGGCTACAACGCGGGGTATGCAATCAACCCGGCACGCGATTTCGGGCCGCGGCTGTTCACGGCGCTCGCCGGCTGGGGAGGCGACGTGTTTCGCGCGGGGCAGGGCTGGTGGTGGATTCCGATCGTGGCGCCTCCGCTCGGCGCGGTGGCGGCGGGGCTGCTCTACGACGCCTGCATCGGCCGCCGCTTCCCCGCAGGCCTGTCGCCGACCAGTGCTGATTCCGTGACGCCCGTTCCGCAACCGGGGCAACTCCCGCCAGATGTGACCGCGCCGTGATCGAGTTCTCGAACGGGGCGGGCGGCTTGGTGCAGCCGCCCGTCGCCTACTTCCGCGGGAACTGATCGGGATTGTCAGTGAACACGGCGTCGACGCCGTATTCGTACAGGAACTTCTCCATCTCGGCCCGGACCGAGGGAAACGTGCCGGTGTTCGACGAGCGGAACGTCCACGGCGTGACCGTGAGGCCGGCGGCGTGCGCCCACTTCACGAGTTCGGGCCGCGCGGCGACGATGCCCTTGTTGGGCCCCAGCCCGGTCGCCCACGCCGCCACCTCGCGGACCTTTTCCGGAGAGTCGATGCGCGATGCCGAGGCGGCCTCGACGAGCCATACCCGCGGCACGGTCGGCAGCTCCTGCGCCAGCCGCTTCACCGTCGCGTCGTCGAACGACTGGATGATGACGCGCGACGGGGCGCCGGCGTCCGGCACGAGCCTGTTCTTCCGCAGCACGTCGGCGAGCAGCTTCTCGGGGCTGACGCCGCGCGCGCGGTAGAACGCGGGGTCCTTCAGTTCGGGGTAGAGCCCCGCACGCGTGCCGATGGCGTCGATCGCTTCCTGAAAGGTCGGGATCTTCGCGCCCGCGAACTTCGCATCGAACCACGAGCCCGCGTCGAGCTGTTTGATCTCCGCCAGCGTGAAGTCGGCGACCAGCCACCGCCGCGCCTTGCCGGTCGGCGTGTCCATCTCGACCGATCGCCCTGGGAAGACCTCCTCGACGTTCGTCGTGCGCTCGAGCGAGAGATCGTGGATGCAGACCAGGACGCCGTCCTTCGTGACGCCGAGGTCCTGCTCGACGAAGTCCGCGCGCTGTTCGATGGCGAGCTCGTAGGCCGCCAGCGTGTGTTCCGGCGCGTAGGCCGACGCGCCGCGGTGGGCCACGAGCCCCTTCGTGCCGGACTGCACGGCGCTGCCCGTGGCTCCCGCCACGAGCAGCACCGCCAGCGCGGCTGATGTCGCCGCCACCCGCATGACTAGAACGTCAGCTTGACGCCGACCTGCAGCTGCCGGGCGTCGTACGTCGACGTGATCGTGCCGAATGCCGCCGAGCTCCGGTTGCCGTTCGGTCCGCGGAAGTTCACCCGGTTGAGCAGGTTGAACGCCTCGAGCCTGAACTGCGCCTGGGTGTTGGTGCCGAAGGGCAGCTTCGCGTCCTTCGACAGCACGGCGTCGAGCTGCCAGAACCAGGGGGCGCGGGCCGCGTTGCGCGGCGCGTTGCCGAACGGCCGGCTCGGGTCGGTCGGAAGCGTGACGTTCTCGCGGCTCAGATAGTTGGTCACCGAGCGGCGGTCGCCGTAGGGGCTGCCCGAGAGGTTCGCCCGGTAGTTGTTCGCGCCGCGGAAGTCCTGGTTGATGCCCGAGACCTGGAACGACGCGGCGGGGGAGTAGGTCAGGTTCACGACCTCACCCGACGCCATCGTGTTGACGCCGCTGAACGCCCAGCCGCCGAGAATCGCCTCGGCGAACCCGCCGGCGTTCGACATCCAGCGCCGGCCGGCGCCGAACGGCAGTTCGACGATGAAGCTGGTCGTGTTGTTGAACGGCTGGTCGTAGGCCGACGTGCCCCAGTCGGCGTCCATGTTGTAGAAGTCCTGCGGCGCGGGGAAGTTGCCGTTCGGCCCCTCGAGCGAGCCGGCGCCGTTGTCCTTCGCCTTCGACCACGTGAACGAGTTCAGCACCATCATCCCGCGGCGCGGACGGTAGTCGAACTTCGCCTGCAGGCTGTCGTACTGCGACTTGCCGCCGTTGAACGAGTAGGTGATGTCGGCGAAGCCCGCGATGGGACGCCGCTGCGCGAGCGGAATGGTGCCCGCGGCGTTGTTCGGCGCCGCCTGGTTGAAGTTCGCGAAGAGCAGCAGGCCGTCCGACCGGTTGCCGACGTACGCCACGTCGACCAGCATGTTGCGGGCGATCTGGCGCTGCGTCGAGATGTAGTAGCTCTGCACGCGGCTCGAGCGGTAGTCCTCCGGCATGTAGGTGATGTTCGCCGTCAGCGGATTGAAGCGGGAGGGGTCGGTGAGCCCCGCCGGGTAGCCCTGCTGCGTCGTCCGGAAGTTGGGGTCGTTCGGGTTCGTCTGGTTGACGACGGCGTTGATGACCTGCGGCCCGTTGATCGGCAGGATGTTCGCGCCGCCCGCGCGGTGGAAGTGCACGTAGCTGATCCCGTAGCCGCCGCGGACGACGGTTTCGGGGAGCACCGTCCAGGCGAACCCGAAGCGCGGACCGAAGTTGTTCTTGTCGGGTTTGATCAGCGTACGGTCGCGCAGCGACCCGTTCTTCGCCATCACCATCGAGTTCGTCCTCGGGTCGTAGTTCGAGAGGATGTTGTCCTTCTCCCAGTGCGGCGTGGCGAACTCGTACCGGAGCCCGAGGTTCAGCGTCAGCTTGTCATTGACGCGGAAGTCGTCCTGCACGTAGGCGAAGTGCATCTGCTGCCGAAGGTTCGCGATCAGGATGTTGCTGAGCGCGTACTGGCTGCGGAACCCGAACATGAAGTCCGCGAGGTTGTACAGGTTGTTCGCCGCCGCGCCCGCCGGACGCGAGATCTGCCCGGTGTAGCTGTCGCGGCCGTACAGCGGGTTGACGTCCTGCACCTCGGTTGCGATGTGCTGGAACTCGTATCCCGTCTTCAGCGAATGCTTGCCGGCGACCCAGGTGTAGTTGATCTTCGGATTCCAGACTTCGGGATACTGCCACTGCGGGTTCGTCGCCTGGCGGCCGAGATCCGAGAAGCCGGTGATCAACTGGGTGGGCAGACCGCCCGCGATGCGGCCGTCGGTTGGCAGACCCGGGATGCCGTACGCCTCCAGCGCTCCGGGTGTGCCGAGCGCCACCGGGCTCTTGCCGGCATCGGTCCGCGACCAGCCGAACCGCGCCTCGAGCAGCGCCGAGGCGCTGCGCGCCCAGGTGAAGCCGGTCACGAACTGCTTGTTGGTCACGTAGGTGTTGCCGTTGCCGCTGCCGCCCGAGGGGAGCGGCAATGGCGGCTGGTCGAAGATGTCGGCGTCACGGTATCCGTAGCGCGCGAAGCCGCTGAGCCCCGGCCGCATCTGCAGGTCGGTCTTGATGTTGAACTTGTCGGTGTTGTTCGTGAACTGCTGGAGGATCGAGTAATTGTTCGACGCGCCCGCCGAGGTGGGCTCCGGCAGCGAAGAGAGCACCTTGCGTGCGAGGTCGGTCATCGGGATGGCGGTGCCCGCCGGATAGGTGACGCCGGTCACCGGGTTCCGGACCGCGACGGCCAGGATCCCCTGGCGCTGCGTCATGTTCGGGATCGTCTGGAAGGCGACGTTCTTGCGCGTCTGGCGGAACCCCTCGTAGTCGCCGAAGAAGAAGGCGCGGTTGCGCACGATCGGACCGCCGAGCGTGCCGCCGAACTGGTCGCGGCTCATCGGCGGCTTCTCACCGCTGACCGGCTTGAAGAAGCCGGTGGCGTTCAACGACGTGTCGCGGAAGAACTCCCACGCCGCGCCGCTCAGCCGGTTGGTGCCGCTGCGGTACGCCACGTTGATGGTGCCGCCCGCGCTCCGGCCGTACTCGGCGCTCATGTTGTTGGTGACGACGCGGAACTCGGCGACGGCGTCGGGGGACGGCTGCATCACCTGGTTCGAGAAACCCTGGTTGCTGGTGCCGTACGCGTTGTTGTCGATGCCGTCGAGCAGGAAGTTGTTGAACGTGCTGCGCAGGCCGTTGATGTTGAACGAGCCTTCGCGGACGGTGGAGGCCGAGCCGGTGTTGAGCGCCGAGAGGCGGACGCCGGGCGTCAGCAGCGCGAGCGACGAGTACTCACGGCCGTTCAGCGGCAGCTGCACCACCTGTTGCGCCGTGATCACCTGGCCGCGTTCGCTCGAATCGGTCTCGAGCCGGGTCGCGGCTCCGACGACTTCCACCGTCTCCTGGATGTTGCCGGGCGTCAGCTGCAGATCGACGCGCTGCCGGGCGCCGACGGTCGCCTGGACGTTGTCGGCGAGCGCAACGGAAAAGCCGCTGAGCTCCGCCGTTACGCGATACCGGCCGATGCGGACGGTCGCGAACTCGAAGTTGCCGTTCTCATCGGTCACGCGCGTCGCCGTGATCCCCGTGTCGATGTTGGTCAGGGTGACGGTCGCGCCGGGCACCACCGCCCCCGTGTTGTCACGGACGGTGCCGAGAACGGTCGCGGTGTCGAATTGCGCGTGCGCCGGAGCGGCAGCTCCGAACAGCACGGCAGCCAGGGTGAGAAAGGTAAGAAGACGGATCCGTATCGGCACGCTGAAACTCCTCCTGGGCTGCGCGGCGTGTCTGCGCCGGGTCGAGCGGTTCGGTGAACAGGCGAAATGCCCGGCCCATACTTGTGCGAGCGACGACCGCCCGTCAAGTGTTTCCGGTAGTCGATGGCAGCCAGCCGGCGGTTTGCCCCGGATATAATCGCGGCACCCATGCTCCAGTCGCGAACCGACATCCCCTCGACACCGGAGGTCGATGCCGCTGCGTACCGGCGTCACCGCCGCAGCGTGTTCCTCGGCATTTTCATCGGCTACGCCGGGTACTACCTCGTGCGGAACAACCTCGCCCTGGCCATCCCCGACATCCTGCGGGAGTTCCCGCAGCACTCGAAGGCGGAGCTCGGGCTCGCGCTCACGGGGCTGTCGGTCGCCTACGGGCTGTCGAAGTTCCTGATGGGGGCGGTCTCGGACCGCAGCAACCCGAAGTACTTCCTGCCGCTCGGCCTGCTGCTCTCGTGCGGGATCATGCTGACGAGCGGCCTCGTCAAGGCGATCTACAGCTCCATCGCGATTCTCGTCGTGCTCCAGTCGCTGAACGGGTGGGTGCAGGGCATGGGCTGGCCGCCGTGCGGCAAGACGATGGTGCACTGGTTCAGCACGCGCGAGCGCGGCACCGTCGTGGCGGTCTGGAACGTCTCGCACAACGTCGGCGGCGGCCTCGTCTCGTACTTCGCGTTCCTCGGCGTGCTGCTGTTCGCCGACTGGGGGGCCAAGTTCTACTTCAACGCGCTCATCGCCGGGGTCATCGCCATCGCCGTGTTCCTGCTCATGCGTGACACGCCGCAGTCGGTCGGGCTGCCGCCGATCGAGGAGTTCAAGAACGACTATCCGCCGGATTACAGCGCCGACCACGAGCGGACCTTCACGTTCCGCGAGATCTTCCTGACATACGTCCTGCCGAACAGGTACCTGTGGGCGATCGCCGTCGCGAACGCCTTCTGCTACTTCGTGCGGTACGGCGTCGTGAACTGGATCCCGACGTACCTCGAGACGGCGAAGGGGTTCTCCTTCCGCGACGCGTCCATTGCCTGGACGCTCTACGAGTTCGCCGCGATTCCGGGCACGATCGTCTGCGGCTGGATGTCGGACCGCGTCTTCCGCAGCCGCCGGGCGCCGGCCACCATGCTGTTCATGGCGCTCACGATGGTGGCGGTGATCGTGTACTGGCTGAACCTGCGGGGTCCGCTGTGGATCGACTACGCAGCGCTCATCGCCATCGGGTTCTTCGTCTACGGACCGATCATGATCATCGGGCTGCACGCGCTCGACCTCGTGCCGAAGAAGGCGGCGGGGACGGCCGCCGGGTTCACCGGCTTCTTCGGGTACGTGTTCGGCTCCGCGGTCGCCGGCACGGGCGTCGGCTGGATCGCCGACCGGTGGGACTGGAACGGCGTCTTCATCACGATGATCGCCTGCTGCCTCCTGACGATCGTCTTCAGCGCGCTGACGCTCGGCCACCGCGCGACGAGCGACGCACGCGACCCGGCTAGCGGCCTATAGCGAAGAGGTGCCGCTCGCCGCGGACGCCGTCGTCGATCGGTTCGTGCGGACGAACGCCGGTGTGCGCTCCACCCGCAGCAGGAAGGTGTCCCCCCCGTCGGACGTCGGCGCGATGAAGTCGCCGCCCTTTCTGATATAACGGTCGCCCTCGACACACGATGGCGACGCTCGTCGGCACCTCCGGTTACCAGTATCCCGAGTGGCGGGGCAGCTTCTATCCCGAGAAGTTCAGCACCGACCGGATGCTGGCGTACTACGCCGAGCGGTTCCCCACCGTGGAGATCAACTACACGTTCTACCGGATGCCGACCGAGAAGCTGCTGCGGGGATGGGCCGACGGCACGCCCGACGGTTTCACGTTCACGCTGAAGGCGCCGCGCCGCATCACCCACGAGGCGAAGCTGCAGCGGTGCGAAGACACGCTCCAGGCGTTCTGCCGCACGGCTGCCACCCTCGGTCCGAAACTCGGCGTCCTGCTGTTCCAGCTCCCGCCAACGCTCAAGAAGGAGGTCGGCGTGCTCCGCGCGTTTCTCGACCTGCTGCCCGACGGCGCGCGCGCGGCGGTCGAGTTCCGGCACGCCTCCTGGTTCGATCCGGAGGTGTTCGACGCGCTGCGGGGGCGCAGCGTCGCGCTCTGCGTGGCCGACAGCGAGAAGCTGAGTACGCCGGTCGAACTCACCGCCGACTACGCCTACTTCCGCCTCCGCGACGAGGGATATCAGCAGGCGGACCTCGAACGCTGGGCCGCGACCGTCGCGGCGCTGCCGGCGAAGGACAGCTTCGTGTACTTCAAGCACGAGGAGCAGGGGCTGGGGCCGGATTTCGCGCAGCGGTTCATCGCTGCGCTGGGCGCGAACGGCTCGGCCGGCTCCCTGGAGGGTGATAGCTGAAGGCCGCGAGCGTTACGTGCTGACCTGCTCGGCGAACTCCACGATCCGCTCCTCCGCCCAGTAGCCGTCGCTCGACGGCGTCGCCTCCGCGACGAAGCCGCAGTGCCCGCCGTGCCTCGTCACCAGCAGCGTGATGTGCGGGTTCGACGACACCTTCGGGTCGCGGAACGGCTCCACCGGCACGAAGGGGTCGTCCTCGGCGGTGATGATCAGCGCCGGCACCGCGATCCGGTCGACGACCCGCATGGCGCTGGCGCGGTGGTAGTAATCGGCCGCGCCCGCGAAGCCGAAGAACGGCGCGGTGTACGTGTCGTCGAACGTCCGCACCGTCCAGACGTCACGCAGCTTCGACACGTCGAAGCGGCCGGGGTGCGTGAGGTGCTTGCGGCGCATCCGCGCGCGCAGCCCGCGGACGAAGTTCAGCTGATAGACGATGTTGGACGGCCGCTCGAGTGCCGCCACACAGTGCGCGATCTCCAGGATCGGCGACACCGCGCAGACACCGCGGAGCTGCGGCGGCGCGGCCGTCCCGAAATCGCCCGCCAGCTTCAACGCCAGGTTCCCGCCGAGCGAGTAACCGGCGACGACGATCCGCTCGACGCCGTCGTCGGCGGCGACGCGCTCGATGACGTGCGCCGCGTCGTGCGTGAGACCCGAGTGGTAGAGCCCGGCGCACAGCGCCTCGGTCCCTCCGCAGTTGCGCTGGTTGAGGAGGAGGACGCTGAACCCGCGCGTGTACGCCTTCTCGGCGATGCCGAGCATGTAATGCGCGGAGCTCGACCCTTCGAGGCCGTGGAGGGCGAGGAGGAGCGGCCGGCTCGAGCGGTCGGGCTGCCAGTAGGCGTGCGCGAGCACGCGCGTGTCCGGCTCCGTCTCGAAGTACCGCTCCTCGGCCGGCGGCAGCCGGGGGAAGCGGCGGGGGCGTCCCCACGCATAGATCGTCATCAGGTGGCCGTTGCGGAGGCCGCGCCGCGGGACGAACGGGGTCACTTGAGGCGGTAGATCCGGAGCGGCCCGCTCGAGAAGGCAACCGGGAGGTCGAGGGGCTGTTCCGTGACGAGGTAGTCGAGCTGATAGCGGGCCGCGAGGGCCCGGGCGCGGCCGGCGGTGAGCTCGTCGAAGGCGGTGACCTCGCGCAGGCGGACATCGGTGCGCACCGCCACCGTGCGGTCGTACATGCCGAGCGCCGCATCCTTCACCGCCTCCACGAACACGTCGCGTTCGCCGGCGACGCGCACGCTCGTGCCGTATCGCACCGCGTGCAGCGGGTCGGCGAGCCAGCCCGACGCCTTGTCGGTCCGGCGGGCCCACCGCATCGCGCGTCCCCAGTCGTCGTCGGGGATCGTCAACTGCACGGCAGGACGCTCGGCCTCGTACAGCACGTAGGCGCCGCGGGTGACTGAGAGTGCCGTCACGAGGATCGCCGCGAGCGCCGCCTGCCGCCGCACCAGAGCGGGGACCGGACGCCGCCTCCCTTCGGCGAGCCACCACACGACGTGGATCACGGCGAGGAAATCGAACATCCAGAAGATGCGCGCCGGCTGGAGCTGGAAGGCCAGCGCGACGTCGAGCGCGTGCAGCACGAGGGCCGCGGCAAAGACCGCGAGCAGCACGAAGACGCCGGCGACGAGTGCCCGCTCGTGGCGGTCGGCGAGTCCGGCGCGGCTCCGCGCGCGGTGCAGCCAGAGGATGACCGGGACGTAGCCGAGATTCAGGATCCACGCGTAGGCGGGCCACTCCAGCGGAAACAGATAGTCCTTCGTCTCGAGCATGCGCCGCCACTCGGGGTCGAGCGGGACGAGCCGTCCGGCCAGGGGACCCCACAGCACGGCCCATACGGCTGCCGCGCCCGCCGCGGCCGCGCCGGCGGCGAGCCATCGCCGCAGCCCCGGGTGTGCGATGGCGGTCGCGGTGGCGAGCCAGAGGGCGAACCAGAGCGCCGTCGTCGGATGCAGGGCGCCGGCCACGAGGACGGCGGCGGCCGCCGCGGCGAGCCGGCGGCGCAGGAACGCGGCGATCGCGAGCGCGCCGAGCGCGTACGCCAGGAGCCGCGGCTGAAAGTATCCTTCCAGCGTGTTCGTCCCCGACCGCGCGATCGCATGCCGCAGCGTGAGCGCCGCGAGCAGCGCCAGCGCCGTCCACTGCAGGCGGTAGAGATGCCGGCCGATGCGCCACGCGCCCCAGGCGAACAGCGCAAGGGACCCGACGTAGAGGACGGCGAACACCGCCGGCAGCGGCGCCCCGGTCACGCGCGCGGCCGCCGCAATCGTGTCGTCGACGACCGTCAGGCGCGTCTGCGCCGCCAGCAGAGGCGTGTCGCGCGGAAAGAGCTCCGGATCCAGCGCGTCGAGCACGGCCGGCACGTAGAACGCCTGATCGGACGCGCCGTACCGGTAGCCGCCCGAGTTCAGCGTCGCGAGGACGATGAACGGGAGGAGGGCGGCGACGAAGCCGACGCCCCACGCCGCCGGGCGTCCGTACGCGTCGCTCGCTGCCGGAGGGGGGTGGATCACTGTTCGTCGGCGGTGGGGCCGTAGACTGCCGGCAGCGGCACGTCCTTCAGGCGGAGGTACACGGTGAGCTGGCCGCGGTGGTGGATCATGTGGTTCATCACGAACGAGCGGAACACGGCCAGGCGCGGCATGGTGAAGATCTCCTGGCCGCCGTTCTGCAGCGTCCAGGGCGCGGTCAGCTCGGCGTCGCTCGCCCGCGCGAGCAGGTCGCGCGCGACGCGGGTCTGCTCGTCGAACGACTTCAGCAGCGCGTCGCGCGATGCCGGCGCCTCCAGCGTCGCCTGCCGGTCGCCCGCCTGCACGTCGTAGCTCGCCGCCTGCATCGTCTTCGCGCACCAGAAGGGGAGGTTCGCCAGGTGCCCGGCGAGCTGCCCCAGCGTCATGGACTTCTCGTGCGGCTTCCACCCGAGCTCCGCCTCGGGGACCCGCTCGAGCAGCTTTCTGGTGGTGGCGAACTCGTGGTCGTACTCGGGGAGGAGGGAATCTACGATGGGCATGCAAGCATTCTAGCCAAACTCCAAACGCCAAACTCCAAACGCCGGCCTGCGACGTTTGAGCTGTGGCGTTTGGCGTTTGGAGTTTTCTCGCGCGCCGCTATGGGATGAAGGTCACGTCGGGCTCGACCAGCACCGCCTTCTGCCCGACGACGCGGTCGCCGATCGACAGCTTGACGATGTAGGTGCCCGGGTCGACCGCCTGCGGGTTGACGAACT